>Ga0209275_10000035_pt1 | contig 37723 bp, 37 predicted proteins | sample HubBroMetageREF2_FD_188344 | JGI IMG/M metagenome (GOLD analysis project Ga0209275, IMG submission 188344) | Reference soil microbial communities from the Hubbard Brook experimental Forest, New Hampshire, USA - Hubbard Brook CCASE Soil... | ecosystem: Environmental > Terrestrial > Soil >... | reverse complement strand
GCCAATTGGCGTCCAGATCCACTGATTCTGCGTGCCCACAGGCTGTCGGTCCGCACGACGCGATGGGCTGCGTCCTGCGGGCCGTTGTACGCGCTCCCGCCGTGAAAGCCCGAGTGAACTAACTACCGCTCGCTTCGAAGATCATCAGAGCCAGCACAGTGCCGCCGCAGAGCTTGAGTCAGATCAGCCGGGTGACGCCTGGAGCGAGAACCGATACAGGCCTTGCTGGCGCGCGATGCAGAGGTCGGTGCCTGCGGGGAACCATGCACAGTCTGACACCTGGTAGTGGTCGCGGGCGGTGGCCAGGTCCCCGGCCGCGACGGCGACGTCCCCGAGCTTGTTGTGGCTGACCGACAGGTCGCGCTGCCACCCGGTATTGGCGGGGTCGGCGCGGTACGGCGGGTGAGGTGAGGATCCTGAGGCGAAGGCCGGGATCAGATTTTCGGCTCCGGGCTAGCATTGATTTGACCGCGCCTAGGGCTCAGGGAGCGGACGATGACGCCAGCATTACACCGGAACAAGGGTTCTGGCGGTCCTCGGCGGCAACGTAGGCGCCGCCCGTGCCGGGGCTGCCGTGCCGCTGGCCGGGGGGACGAGGTGACGGTCGGCGCGCCCAGGCGGCCCGGCGGGTACGCGGGGACCGGCGGCAATCAGCCTGAGCCCGCGATGACGAGGGCGCCGCAAGCATGAGCACCGCCGAGTACATCCTGTTGTTCGTGCTCGTGGTGGTCATGGGAGCAGGGGTGCCGGGCCCGGGTGAGGCGGCCCTGATCGCGGCGGGCACGCTGGCAGGAGAAGGCAAGCTCCATGTGGGCATCGTGCTGGCCACGGCGATAGTCGCCTGGATGCTCGGGTCGGCGGCTGGGTGGGAGATCGGCATCCACGGGGGGCGACGGCTGCTCGACCACCCCGGACGGCTGGAACAAAGGCGCCGGAACCTGCTCGCCAAAGGCGACCGCGCGTTCGGCCGTCACACCTTTGTGGCGTCGGTGACGATGCCGGCTTTCGTGTCGGGGATCTTCCGGGTGCGATTCTGGCTGTTCATGCTGGGAGCGCTGGTCGCCGGTACAGCCTTTATCGCGCTGTACGTCGGGCTTTCCTACCTCCTTGGGGAGGAGGTCGCCAAGCACATCGGAGACGCCGGGACCAAAGCGCTGCTTAGCGTGCTCGTGATCGTCGCCATTGGGCTGGGCATCAAAGCCGGGTACTCCAGGTGGCGCGCGACCCAGCACGGAGGCGGGCGCGACCAAGACGCCCCCAAAGATCCTGCGCCGCTCACGAAAGACACGCCATTATCTGAAGGTCGCGGTTGAGCCCGTCTTTTGAATACGCAGGTCCGGGGGCGGCCTTCACCCGGCGCGGGAGTATCAGCCCTCCCCGCTCCGCAGTGATCGGCGCTCATCGGCTGAAGCCCACCAGGTGGGAGACCAATCGCGCCAACGGCGCCACCTGCGGCCGGTTGCGCCGGCAGCATGCCGAACAGCGAGAAGCCAATGTCCAGATATTCGCTGGCGCTTGCCGTCTGAGCGCTTCTAGCATCGGGCGGTGATCTATCAGCATCCGCTGGCGTTCCTGCTCGGCCTCGAGGGAATCGCCCTGATGCGCGCCTTCAACGGCGACTACGACGAGGAATTCACGCGCGCCCGCATTGCCGAGATCAGGGCGCTGCTGGACTCCGCCGGCCAGTTTGGCGAAGGCGTCGAGACCCGGCCCGTCACGATAGCGGAGGGATATGCCGCGTGGTCCGGGGTCTACGACGAGCCCAACGATCTGATCGACGCCGAACAGCCGGTGATGCGGCGGATCCTGGACGAGCTGCCGGCCGGTACCGCACTGGACGCGGCCTGTGGGACCGGGCGTCACGCGGCCTACCTCAGCTCACTCGGCCATGCCGTAATCGGCGTCGATATCTGCCCGCAGATGCTGGAAGTGGCACGGGCGAAGGTCGGTGGCGCGGATTTCCGCGAGGGCGAGCTGCACCAGCTCCCGGTGGCCGACCAGAGCGTCGATCTGGTCGTGTGCGCTCTGGCGCTCACGCACGTGCCGGACCTCGGCCCGGTGCTCGCCGAGTTCGCTCGCGTGCTGCGGCCCGGCGGGCACCTGGTGATCTCCGACTCACGCATGAAGTACCGCATGGTCCAGGCGCTGCCCGGCGGCGGCTACGGGTACCTGCCGCACTACAACCGGTTCACCAGCGAGTACCTGGCAGCGGCGCTGCCGCTCGGCTTCCAGGTCCGCCATTGCGAGGAACTGCGAGCCGGGTGGAGCGATCCGAACGAGGCGCCACCACCGGTCCGGATTCTGCCCGAACACCCATCGGACATCTGGACGCTCCAGGACTGGTGCCCGGTCGCCACGCAAGCCACGAGGAACGGCGACCCGATCCTGATCTTCTGGCACTTCCTATGCCGCGGGTAGCTTCCGGCGGTGTGGACCGACCACGGCCGTTCCGACCAGATCAACCTGCTATGCATTGCCGAAGCACCCTTGCCGCACCGGCCCGATTCCGCAGCATAACGGGCGGATCAGGAGGTGCTGAGGAGCGATAGAGATCGGTTCGATAGCACGGCACGCAGCGGTTACTGCGATGCCTGCCCGTCTGCTGCAATTCCCGAGCTTTCACTCCAGCCTCCGGACAACCCGACCCGTGGCCAATCATGATCGTGGCGAGTTTTGGCTGTTGTGCCGGGAATAGTCGCCACGATCATGGAACGGGGTACGCGGTGGCACGGCGGACGCTCGCCGCGAGTTACGGAGAGTTGCTGGAGGAGCGGCTGGGGTTACGCAGGGTAGGCGGGTGGGACCGGGTCAGCCGCTAGGCGGAGTTGGCGGTCAGCTTCCGGTAGGACGACGGTCGGGCAGGTCCGCGAATACGCTGGGAGCGTGTCTGCGGTATACGCCTGGCTGATCCGGCATCCGATGCTGGTGGACGGCGTGCTCGCGTTCTGCCTGGCGGTGCTGGGCCTTAGCTCGGCGCTCAAAGTCGACCCCGCCGTGCAACTGCCGCTGCTCGCGGGGATGACGGTCCCGGTGGTGTTCCGGCGCAGGTACCCCGTCCAGGCGTTCGTGATCAGTGGCTGCGCGCTGGCGGTCGACCTGCTGACCGGCGGCGGGCCTGGCGGCTCGCTGCTGGCGACCCTGGTGCTGCTGTACACGCTGGCCGCCTACCGGCCGCGCCGCGTGTCGATCCCGGGGCTGCTGGTTTCCCTGGCGGGCGCGTGGGCCGTGGTAGTGGTGCGGATAGGGTCCTCCGTCGGCGGGCTCAACCTGGTCCTGCTGGCCCTGGTGATCTCCAGCGGGACCGCGCTGGTGGCGTGGGTGCTCGGGGACTCGATGCGGTACCGGCGCGCGTACCTGAAGGCCCTGGAGGACCGCGCGGCACGCCTGGAACGGGAACGCGGCACACAGGCGCAGATCGCCGCCGCGGCCGAGCGGGCCAGGATCGCCCGTGAGCTGCACGACGTGATCGCGCACAACGTCAGCGTGATGGTGGTGCAGGCCGACGGCGCCGGCTACGCGCTGCGCACCGAGCCGGAGCGGGCCGGGCAGGCGCTGGCCGCGATCGCCCAGACCGGGCGGCAGGCCCTGACCGAGATGCGGCGGCTGCTTGGGGTGCTGCGCTCCGGGGATGAGCAGGCGGGCCTGGCGCCGCTGCCCGGTCTGGAGCAGATCCGCGAGCTGATCGGCCAGGCCCGGGACGCGGGCATGTCGGTGTCGCTCACGCTGTTCGGCGCGCCCCGGCCGCTGTCCGAGGGCGCCGAGCTCGCGGCCTACCGGGTGGTGCAGGAGTCGCTGACCAACACGCGCAAGCACGGCGGCCTGGCGGCCGCGGCGACGGTCACCATGACCTACGAGCCGGACGGGCTGCTGCTGCAGATGACCGACGACGGGCTGGGCGCCGCGGCGGCCCCGGACGAGGTCGGGCATGGGCTGACCGGGATGCGCGAGCGGATCGAGATGTACGGCGGGACGGTTCAGGCCGGGCCGCTGCCGGCCGGGGGGTACCAGGTGATCGCCCGGCTGCCGTACACCGGCGCCGGGACCGGTGAGCCCGCGATCAACGGGGTGACGCTGCCGGACGGCAGGGCCGGAAGCCGATCGGAGAGCACGGCGTGACCATCCGGATCATCCTCGTAGACGACCAGGAGCTGGTCCGGACCGGGTTCCGGATGGTGCTCGACGCGCAGCCGGACATGACCGTGGTTGGTGAGGCCGCCGACGGGCTCGAGGCCGTGCAGGCCGCGCGCGCCCACCAGGCCGACGTCATGATCATGGATGCCCGGATGCCCCGGCTCGACGGTGTGGCGGCAACGCGCCAGATCCGGCAGGCGGGCGACCTGCCGCGGGTGCTCATGCTCACCACGTTCGACCTCGACGAGTACGCGTTCGCCGCGCTGAAGGCCGGGGCCAGCGGCTTCCTGCTCAAGGACGTGCCACCGGACGAGCTGCTGTTCGCGATCAGGGCGGTGCACTCGGGCGATGCGGTGGTGGCGCCCTCGACCACCCGGCGGCTGATCGACAGGTTCGCGCCGATGCTGCCGGCCGATGCGGCGGCCGGCACGCCGGACCTCGGTGAATTGACGGAACGCGAACGCCAGGTGCTGATCCTGGTGGCCCAGGGCCTGTCGAACGCCGAGCTCGCCAAGCAGCTGTTCGTGTCCGAGGCCACGGTCAAGACGCACGTGGGCCGCATCCTGGCCAAGCTGGGCCTGCGGGACCGGGTCCAGGCCGTCGTCTACGCGTACGAGAACGGCCTTGTCCGGGCCGGCGACCACGGCAGTTCCTGATCTATCCGCAGGTAACGGGGCGGGAATCCAGGTCCCGGGGCGGGAAATTAGACCCTGGTCCGCTATTGGCTGAGTGCCTGTCCGCATTCTGCGAATTGCATACGGCAAGACAGTTCGGCCAGTAACCTCGGATCCGGACACGTTCCGACGGGGAGTGATTACACCGTGTTACATCTGCACGATTTCACCTATGGCCCGGCAACCCCGGCGCTCAGCTACGTCGTCGCCAGCATCGGCGCCCTGCTCGGCCTGCGGGCCGTCACCCGGGCCCGCGCCTCCCAGGGGGCGTCGCGCAGCCGCTGGCTGCTTCTCGCCGGGTCGGCCATGGGCAGCATCGGGATCTGGGCCATGGGCTTCGCCGGGCTGATCGGGTTCGCCGTCGGCGGTGAGACCACCCGCTACAGCCTGCCGGTCACGATCCTCAGCCTGCTCGTCGCCACGGCGACCATCACCGGCGGCTTGCTGGTCGTGGGGTTCAGCGGCGAGGAATCGGGTCCGCTGATCGGCGCCGGGCTGCTCGCCGGGCTCGGCCTGGCCCTGACCCAGTACCTGGGGCTGGCGGCGATGCGGATGCCGGGCCGGCTCGGATACGACCCGGTGCTGTTTACCGTCTCGATCGCGATCGCCATCGTCGCTGCGACCGCCATTTTGTGGTCCGCGGTCCGGCTGCGCCGGATCTGGGCCACCGTGGCCGTCTCGCTGCTGCTCGGCATCGCGGTCAGCGCCGTGCACTACACGGCGATGGCGGCGGTAACGGTGTCCCCGGCCAGCACCGCGACCGGAATGGTCCTCGGCGGGGGCGGCGGCGCGACGGCCGCCAGCTACGTGCTGCCCGTCGTGCTCGGCGCCAGCATCGCGGCATTCCTGGCCTGGGCGGCCGTCGCGCTGGCGCCGACAGAGGACGCCATCCGTTACGACGCCGCGCTGCTGGACCACATCCGCAGGCGCAGCGAACTGCCGCTCGAACTGGAGACCGCGGGCCCGCAGGATTTCGATGAGGCGCCCTGGAGCCTCGCCACGTTCCACGAGCCGCCCGAACCACGCTGAGCGCAGCGACCGGAAACATTCGTAACTTTTCAGCAAGGTCAGGCCGCTGGCTGAAGCCGGCACGGTAGCCTCCGGGCAAATAGCCTCATACGGCTATGGGGGGCCGAATGCTGACTGTTCATAACTTCTCCTACGGGCTCCTGACGCCCGTGCTCGGCTACCTGATGTCCTGCATGGGCGCGTTCCTCGGCCTGAGGTGCACCACCCGCGCCTTCGCCTACCGGGGGTGGGCGCGCGTGCGCTGGCTGCTGTTCGCCGGGGTGTCGATCGGGATCACCGGGATCTGGGCGATGCACTTCATCGCCATGCTCGGGTTCACGATCCCCGGCGAGACCATCCACTACAACGTGCCGATCACGATCCTGAGCATGTTCATCGCGGTCGGCATCGTGTGCGCCGGGCTGCTGATCGTCGGGTTCGGCGGCACCGGATACGGCTCGCTGCTGCTGGCCGGCCTGGTCACCGGGTTCGGCGTTGCGAGCATGCACTACATGGGGATGGCCGCGATGCGGATGCCGGGCCGGATCACCTACGACGCCGGGCTGTTCGGCGTGTCGGTGCTGATTGCCGTCATTGCAGCCACCGCCGCGCTGTGGGCCGCTCTCCGGCTGAGCGGCGTCTGGCACACGCTCGTCGCCGCCATGGTCATGGGCGTCGCGGTCAGCGGCATGCACTACATGGGGATGGCCGCGATGCGGATGTACCGCGCCGCCGGCCCGGCGGGCATGGTCATGGGCGGCTCGGGCGGCGCTACCGCGGAGAGCTTCCTGCTGCCGCTGATCCTCGGGATCAGCGTCCTGTCGTTCATCTCGATCGCGACGATCGCCCTGTCGCCCAACAGCGATGAGATCCGCACCGAATCCGACCTGATGGACCGGATCGGGAGGCTCGGTTCGCAGGCCCGCTGAGCACGCCGGGCCGCCGCCGAAGCACAATGGGCCGCGTGGGCGACAACGACGCCGAGCGCGGCCCGGGCTGGCTGCTGCTCGTCTACCGGGTTCCGTCGGAGCCGACCAGGCTTCGCTCGACGGTGTGGCGCAGGCTCAAGAGTCTCGGCGCCATCTACCTGCAGAACTCCGCGGCCGCGCTGCCTGCCAGCGTCGCGGCCGAGCGGGCGCTGCGCAAGCTCAGAAGCGAGATCCTGGACATGTCGGGGACCGCGGCGCTGCTGTCGTGCACCGTGCTCGCCGGGGAACAGGAGGTTCGTGCCCAGTTCCAGGCCGCGCGCGACGACGAGTACGAGGAGATCGTGGACAAGTGCCATGACTTCCTCGGGCAGGTGAAGAAGGAGTACGCCGAGAACCACTTCACCTACGCCGAGCTCGAGGAGAACGAGGTCGACCTCGTCAAGCTGAAGAACTGGCTGGAACGGGTGCGCCAGCGCGACACCTTCGGCGCCACCGGGCGGCAGGCGGCGGAAAAAGGGATCGACGACTGCGAGCAGTCCCTCGAGGCCTACGCGGCACGGGTGTACGCCGAGGAGGCGGAGAGCCGGTAGGCGCGGGTGCATCCCGCGGAGGCGGAGAGCCGATAGGCGCGGGTGCATCCCGCGGAGGCGGAGAGCCGATAGGCGCGGGTGCATCCCGCGGAGGCGGACATCCGATAAACACAGCGCTTGTAACGCCCTAGCTACCCCGGCGGGTCGCGCGCCACAGGCTGACCGGGAGCAGCAGCACCAGGAACAGCGGCACGAGCCACCAGGCGGGAACGGCGGCCTGGCTCAGCGCGTAGGTGAGCGCCAGGCTGATCACCACCCCGGCCGCGACCAGCCAGTCGTCGCCGATCACGAAGTCATACCAGAAGGCCGCGAAGGCCCGGATCCGCGCGCCCATGTCAGCTCCGCTCCGCCGCTGGCACCGGATTCCCGCGCAGCACGGCCACCAAAGCCAGCGCCAGAACCGCGATTCCCGGGATGAGCGCGAGCAGCGCCGCGTCCGAGCCCGGCCAGTGCGCGCCAGCGCCCTCGGCTCCCCAGAACGTGCCGAACGCGGTGAGCATGATCCCGACCACGAACTTCATCGTGTTCTCCGGTACCCGCTGCAGCGGCGACCTGATGACCACGCCAACGGCCGCGACCAGCACGACCGCGCAGGCCGCCGCGATCGCCGCCAGCCCGACATCGTGCTGATTAGCGCCGAACGTGAGCACGATGAACACGACCTCGAGCCCCTCGAGCAGCACGCCCTTGAACGACAGCGTGAACCCATACCAGTCCGGCACCAGCCCGGCCGACCTGCGGGGCTTCGCCGCGGCGGTGGCCAGCTGCTCGGCGAAGATCTTGCCCTCGTCGTGCAGCGCCTTGTGACCGCTCGCCCGCAGGATCGCCTTGCGCAGCCACTGCAGGCCGAACACCAGCAGGAGCGCGCCGACGAACAGGCGCAGCCCGCGCAGCGGCACGTCGGACACTGCCGGGCCGAGCGCCGCGACGACGATCGCGAGCACGGCCAGTGCTCCGGCCATCCCGCTGGTCGCCGACCGCCAGTCCCTGGCGGTGCCGGCCGCCAGCACGATCGTGGTGGCCTCGACCGCCTCCACCACGCAGGCGAGGAAAACCGCGATGAACAGCGCCCCGGTCCCCACCGCACCTCCAGCTCTTCGTTCGCAACCCTTCAAGTCTAACAGTCGTCATATTCACAACGAGACGGTCGTTATTTCTAGCTTTTAGCAGACGTTTAACCTCGCGGACACCCACGGTACACGGGTCCTTAGAGCCTCTGCCCCAGGCTCGCACCCATGACTCGCACCATCACCCGCAACAGATTCCGCTTCACGGCCGGCGCGATCGGCGTCGGGGCGCTGGCCCTGGCCGCGGCCGCGGGCTGCTCATCGTCCTCGACCTCCACGGCCGCGTCGACGTCGGCGGCCAAGGTGACGCTCGTCGTCTACTCGGCCCAGGGCTATGACCAGGCCATGACCAAGGCGTTCCAGAAGGCCACGGGCATCCCGGTCAAGCTCGACGACAACTCAACCGGCCCGCTGCTCACCCAGATCGAGGCGTCGAAGAACAACCCCAACTGGGGGCTGCTCTGGGTAGACGGTGCCACCGCGTTCGCCGGCCTCGACCAGCAGGGCCTGCTGCAGAAGGGCTTCGAGCCCAAGGTCGGCTGGAACAGCCTCGGCCAGCAGTCCCTGCCCGCCGACAAGAGCTACACCCCGACCGGCGTCACCCTGATGGCCGCGCTCGTCTACAACAGGACCAAGGTGACCGACCCGCCCACGACCTGGCAGCAGCTGCTCGGACCGCAGTGGAAGGGCGAGGTCGGGATGAACGACCCGTCGCAGTCCGGCCCGACCTACCCGTTCATCGCCGGGATGATGAACTACCTCGGCGGTGTGAGCCCGGGCGAGAGCTACTTCACCAAGCTGAAGTCCAACGGGCTGATCATCCACCCGACCAACGGGCCCACGCTGCAGGCGCTGACCAGCGGCCAGATCAAGCTGGCGCTCGTGCAGAGCTCGGCGGGCATCGGCGCGGTGCTCGGCGACAAGCAGCTGGCCGTCAAGTACCTCGACCCGGTGACGCTGCTGCCGAGCGCGATCGGCATCGACGCCAAGGCGCCCGCCGCCGAGCGGGCCGAGGCGGAGAAATTCGTCGACTTCGTGCTCTCGCCGGCCGGCCAGAAGGTGATGCAGTCCGGTGATCCGACCGGCGATTCCCTGTACTACCCGGTGCTCCAGGACGTCAGCCCGCTGTCCTCGCTGCCCTCGCTGGCGAGCGTGAAGACCCAGTCGATCGACCCGTACACATGGGGGCCGAAGGAAGCGACCATCAACACGTGGTTCGACAGCTCGATCGTCCGCTGACGTCAGCGGCCCGCCCGGCCCGGCCAGCTGCGCTGGCCGGGCTGACGGCGTGGGCGGGCCGGCTGGCCAGGCCGCTGTTCTGGCTGCTGCTGGTCTTCACGATCCTGATCCCGTGCGCCGCGTCGCTGGTCCTCACGATCTCGCCGCGGCTCTTCGGCCAGGGCACGCAGTGGTTCACGCTCTCTTACCTGCGCGGCGCGTTCACCGGGGCGACCGCCATCGCGATCACCAACTCGCTGTGGGTGAGCGCCGCGGCCGCGGTCCTCGGCGTCGCTATCGGGCTCCCGGTCGCCTGGCTGGCGGGCCGCACCACGCTGCCCGGGCGCCGGTTCGTGGCCGGCGGGATGTGGCTGGTGCTGCTGCTGCCGTCGTGGCTGCCCGCGCTGGGGTGGCAGCGGCTGGTGCAGGCGGACGGCGTCATGTACCGGCTCGGCCTCGACCTGCCGGGCGTCACGCACGCGATCATGGGGCCGTTCGGGGTGGTCCTGCTGCTCGGCCTGCGCTCGGTGCCGTTCTCGTTCCTTGCCGTCACCGCCGGGCTGGCCGGACTGGGGCAGGAGTTCGAGGACGCCGCGCGGGTACACGGCGCCGGCCGGATCGGGGCGCTGCGGCTGATCCTGCCGATGCTCGCCCCGGCGATCTGGTCCGCGCTGGCGATCGGGTTCGCGGAGTCGATCAGCGACTTCGGGGTCGCGGCCACGCTCGCGTACAACTCCAACTTCTCCCTCGCCACGTACCAGCTGTACCAGGCCATTGACAACTTTCCGCCGAGCTTCCCGGCCGCCTCGGCCATGGGCTGCCTGCTGGTCGCCGCCGTGGCCATCCCGCTCGCGCTGCAGGCCAGGGCGCTGCGCGGGCGTTCCTACCAGATGCTGTCCGGACGGACCAGGCAGGCTGTGCGGCGCCAGCTGTCGCGGCCGGGCGCGGTCTGCGCGGCCGCCGGGGTCGCGCTGTTCTACGTGGTGGCCATCGGCGTGCCCGGCTTCGGCGCGGTGAGCGGGTCGCTGCTCGCCGACTACGGCGGCTCGTTCTCGCTGACCCTGTTCAACTACCGTGCCGTGCTGCACGCCTCGGGGCAGTTCGGGCCGCTGGAACGGTCGCTGGTGTACGCGATCATCGGCGCGTCGGTGACCGTGGCCGGCGGGTTCATCGCCGCCTGGCTGCTCGCCCAGCGGCGGGGCACGTCATCCCGGGTTCTCGACTTCCTGCTGCTGTCCGCGATCGCGCTGCCGAGCGTGGTCTTCGCGGCCGGCTACATCTTCTTCTACAACCTGCCGGTGATGTCCCGGCTGGGCGTCGACCTTTACCAGACAACGACGCTGCTGGTGATCGCGTACATCGCGTCGAGCCTGCCGACCAGCTCCCGGGTGCTGATGGGCGCGGTCTCGCAGCTCCAGCCGTCGCTGAAGGACGCGGCGCGGACGCACGGCAGCGGCGAGCTCACCGCGTGGGCCCGGGGCGTGCTGCCGGTGGTCTCCCGGCCGCTGGTGATGGCCTGGCTGCTCACGTTCTGCGGCGTGTTCCTCGAGCTGCCGATCTCCCAGCTGCTCTACGCGCCTGGCTCGCCGCCGGCCTCGGTCGCGATCCAAGACAACCTCGGCAACTACCACTTCGGCGTCGGCATGGCCCAGTCCGTCCTGGCGGTGGCCGTCGCGATGCTCGCCGTCGCGGTGGTGCTCGGCGGTTACCGGCTGCTGGCACCGGCCGGCTGGCGCAGGATCGGAGGTGCGAGGAGTGGCTGAGCGGATCACGATCGACGGGCTGACCAAGGTCTACCCGGGCGGCACCGAGGCGCTGAGCGACGTCGGTCTCGACGTCGGGCCAGGCACGTTCGTGGTGCTGCTCGGCCCGTCCGGATCCGGGAAGACGACGCTGCTGCGCTGCCTGGCGGGCATTGAGCGGATCACATCCGGCCGGATCGCGATCGGCGGGGCAACCGTCGCCGACGGCTCGCTGCACGTGCCGCCGGACCGGCGCGATCTGTCCATGGTCTTTCAGGACTACGCCCTGTGGCCGCACCTGACGGTCACCGACAATGTGGCGTTCGCGCTGCGCCGCCGCGGCCACGGCCGCGCCGAGTGCCGGGCGCGCGCCCGGCTGATGCTCGACCGGGTCGGCCTCGGATCCCTGGCCGACCGGTACCCCAACCAACTGTCCGGCGGCGAGCAGCAACGGGTCGCGCTCGCCCGGGCCCTGGTCGCCGACACCGGCCTCATCCTGTGCGATGAGCCACTGTCGAACCTCGACGCCGACCTGCGGGAGCGGATGCGGGTTGAGATTTCCTCCCTGGTCCGCGGTGCCGCGGCCACGACCATCTACATCACCCACGACCAGGCCGAGGCGTTCGCCCTGGCCGACCGCGTCGGCGTGCTGCACCAGGGCAGGCTGGTGCAGGCCGGCACGCCGGAGGAGATCTATACGAGCCCGGCGACCCCGTTCGTGGCCAGGTTCACCGGGCTGTCCGGTGAGCTGCCGGTGCGCATACGCTCGGTCGGGGACGGGCTGGTGGAGATTGAACCGCCCGGCGCCAACGGTGCCCGGCCGCTGCGGGTCCGCGCGCCCGCCGGTCCCGGCGCCGGGCCTTCGGCGCTGCTCATGATCCGCCCCACCGGTGTGCGGCTGGTGAGCGGGCTGGCCGACGAGCATCACCTCACCGGGGTGGTGGCGGACGTCGCGTTCCGTGGCCGGGGCTACGAGCACGCCGTCGACCTTCCGGGGTCGGGCCGGCTGACCGGGGTGTTCGCGCAGACGCGGGCGGCGCGGGGCGAATCGGTCGGGCTCAGGCTCGAGCCCGGCGGCTGCCACGTCTTCCCGGGCTAGGCCCAGCAGCCTGTGATCGGCCCGGCCGGGCAGGCACTAGGCTCGTGTCCGTGACAACGACGTTGCGTACCAGCCAGGAATCACCCCGCGACGCCAAGGCCGACGCCATCATCGTCGGCGTGGCCCAGGGACCCGACGGGCCGGTGCCGGCTCCAGGTGCCGAGGAGGTAGACGCCGCCCTCGGCGGAAACCTCGCCGAGACCCTGGCCGCGCTGGGCGCCACCGGCAAGGCAGAGGAAGTGACCAAGATCGCGTCGGCCGGGAAGCTGACGGCGCCGCTGATCGCAGCGGTCGGCATCGGCTCGCCCGCCGACGGCCCGGCGCCGTTCGACGGCGAGGCCCTGCGCCGCGCGGCCGGCGCCGCGGTCCGCGCGCTCACCAATGGCAAGTCGCTGCGGGTCGCGCTCGCGCTGCCCGCACGCGACGGCGCGGAGGCCGAGGCGGTGGCGCTCGGCGCGCTGCTCGGCGGCTATACGTTCGGCCGGTACACCGGCAAGAAGCAGGACACCGACGTGATCCTGCTCGGCGGCGACACTGCGGGCGCCGCGGCCCGCGCGCGAGTGCTGGCCGACGCCATGACGCTGGTACGCGACCTGGTCAACACCAGCCCCTCGGATCTGTACCCGGCCACGTTCGCCGCGGAGGCGGAGCGGGTGGCCGGCGCGGCCGGGCTGGACGTCGAGGTCCTGGACGATAAGGCGCTCGCAGACGGCGGCTACGGCGGCCTGACCGGGGTCGGCCAGGGCTCGGTGCACCCGCCGCGGCTGGTGCGCCTGGCCTACGCGCACCCGGATGCGGCCAAGACCGTGGTACTGGTCGGCAAGGGCATCACGTTCGACTCCGGCGGGCTGTCGCTGAAGCCGCCGAAGTCGATGGAGGCGATGAAGTCCGACATGGGCGGCGCCGCGGCCGTGCTGGCCGCCGTGTCGGCCGTCGCCAAGCTCGGCCCCGCGGTCAACGTCGTCGGCTACCTGTGCATGGCCGAGAACATGCCGAGCGGCACGGCCCAGCGACCGTCCGACGTGATCACCATCTTCGGCGGCGGCACCGTCGAGGTGCTGAACACCGATGCCGAAGGGCGCCTGGTGATGGCCGACGCGCTGGCCAGGTCCGCCGCCGACTCCCCCGACCTGCTGATCGACGTGGCCACCCTGACCGGCGCGCAGCTGATCGCGCTCGGCCCCAGGATCATGGGCGTGATGGCCAATGACGACGCGGTGCTGGACGGGGTCGTGGACGCCGCCAAGAGGGCCGGCGAGGGCGCATGGCCGATGCCGCTGCCCGAGGAACTGCGCAAGGGGCTCGACTCCCCGGTGGCCGACATAGCGAACGTCTCGCAGGAGCGGAGCGGTGGCATGCTCGTCGCCGGTTTGTTCCTCCGGGAATTCGTGCCCGATGGTGTGCGTTGGGCGCACCTGGACATCGCCGGGCCCGCGTACCACGAGGGCGAGCCCTATGGGTATACCCCGAAGGGCGGAACGGGCGCGGCCGTCCGCTTGCTCGTCCAGGTCGCGCTGGACGTCGCGGACGGGCGCCTGTAGGCAGCAGACTTTTGAAAGGGAGCTCATCGTGGCGGACCAGGCCGGCTACGACATTGTGATTCTCGGCGGCGGCAGCGGCGGTTACGCCTGCGCGCTGCGCGCGGCCGAACTCGGCAAGCGCGTGGCGCTGATCGAGAAGGGCAAGGTCGGCGGGACCTGCCTGCACCGGGGGTGCATCCCGACCAAGGCGCTGCTGCACGCGGCCGAGCTCGCCGACCACGCCAGGGACAGCGCCTCGTTCGGCGTCAAGACCACGCTCGAGGGCATCGATATGGCCGGGGTCAACGGCTACAAGGACAAGGTCGTCACCCGGCTGTGGCGAGGCCTGGTCGGGCTGATCGGCAGCAGGCACATCGACGTCATCGACGGCGAGGGGCGGCTGGTCTCGCCCACCCAGGTTCAGGTCGGCGACACGCTGATCGAGGGCGCCCACGTGGTCCTGGCCACCGGCTCGGAGTCGCGGAGCCTGCCCGGGATCGACATCGACGGGCAGCGGGTGATCACCAGCGATCAGGCTCTCGAGCTCGACCGCGTGCCGGCGTCCGCGATCATCCTCGGCGGCGGCGTGATCGGGGTCGAGTTCGCGAGCATCTGGCGTTCGTTCGGCGCCGAGGTGACGATCGTCGAGATGCTGCCGCACCTGCTGCCGCCCGAGGACGAGTCCAGCTCCAAGCTGCTCGAGCGGGCGTTCCGCCGGCGCGGCATCGGCTACAAGCTCGGTGCCAGGTTCGAGAGCGTCAAACCCTCCGACGCCGGCGTCACGGTCACCCTCGAGGGCGGCACCACGCTCGACGCCGAGCTGCTGCTGGTCGCCGTCGGCCGAGGACCGGTCTCGGCCGGCCTCGGGTACGAGGACGCCGGCGTGGCCACCGATCGCGGCTTCGTCACCGTGGACGAATACTGCCGGACGAGCGTCCCGACGATCTCCGCGGTCGGCGATCTCATTCCCGGCCCGCAGCTGGCGCACGTCGGCTTCGCCGAGGGAATCATGGTCGCCGAGCGGCTCGCCGAGCTGCCGGTCACGCCCATTGACTACGACGGCGTCCCCCGGGTGACTTACAGCGACCCCGAGGTCGCGTCGGTGGGCATCACCTCCGCGGTCGCGGCCGAGCGCGGCATCAAGACCACCGAGGTCATCTACGACCTGGCCGGCAACGGCAAGAGCCAGATCCTGCAGACCGGTGGCGCGGCCAAGGTCATCGCCACCGAGGGCGGCGGCCCGGTGCTGGGCATTCACCTCGTCGGCGCCCGGGTTGGCGAGCTGATCGCCGAGGGCCAGCTGATCTACAACTGGGAGGCGGTGCCGGCCGAGGTCGCGCAGCTCATCCACCCGCATCCCACCCAGTCCGAGATGATCGGCGAGGCGCACCTGGCGCTCGCCGGCAAGCCCCTCCACTTCCACTCATAAGGAGCGCCGGAAGCCATGTCGGTCTCGGTATCCATGCCACAGCTCGGTGAAAGCGTCACCGAGGGCACAGTCACCCGGTGGCTGAAGCAGGAAGGCGAGCGAGTCGAGGCCGACGAGCCGCTGCTCGAGGTGTCCACGGACAAGGTCGACACCGAGATCCCCTCGCCGGTGTCGGGCATCCTGCGCGGGATCACGGTCGCCGAGGACGAGACGGTCGCGGTCGGTGCCGAGCTCGCCATCATCGACGAGGAGGGCGCGGCGGCCAGCTTGGCATCGCCGGCGGCCAGCGCGCCCGCCGCGGCGCCCGCCGCCGAGCCAGAGGCGCCCGCACCAGCCCAGGCCCCCGCGGCCGAGGCAGCAGCCCCAGCGGCCGAGGCTCCAGAGGCGCCCGCACCAGCCCTGGAAGCCCTGCCACCAGCCCCGCAGGCTCCGGCGGCACAGGCACAGGCACCGGTCGCGGCCAACGGATACGGCGCGCCCAGCTACCAGGAGCCGTACCAGCAGCAAGCGCCGCCGCCGGCCGCCGCCTACCAGCCCGAGCCGCCGCAGCAGCCCGCGGCCGAGGCGCCGGCCGCGCCGCAGGAGCAGCCCGCGCCTGCGGCGGTGCAGGAGCAGCCCGCGCCTGCGGCGGTGCAGGAAGCCGCGCCGGTGCAGGAGCCGGAGCCCAGGCAGCCCGCGGGCACGCAGGAAGCCGACGGCGTTGGCCCGCAGCTCACGTCCGGCGCTGACGGACCCTACGTGACGCCGCTCGTGCGCAAGCTCGCCGCAGAGCACGGGATCGACCTGGGGACCGTAACCGGCACCGGGGTCGGCGGGCGGATCCGCAAGCAGGACGTCCTGGACGCCGCCCGGACGCGGCGCGGCACCCAGGAGCCCCAGCCGGTCGCGGTACCGCAGCAGGCCGGCCCGCCGCCCGAGGTACCCCAGCAGGCGGCTGCTCCCGCCGCAGCGCCGCCGGCAGCGGCGCCCGCAGCTCCGGCAGCGGCACCAGCCGCGGCGCCGAGAGCGGCCACGGCACCGGCCGCCGATACCGGACGGCCCGCGATCGTGCCGTCCAGCCTGCGCGGCCGGACCGAGAAGCTGTCGCGGTCTCGCCAGGTCATCGCGCAGCGCATGGTCGAGTCGCTGCAGACCTCGGCCCAGCTCACCACCGTGGTCGAGGCGGACGTCACGGCGATCGCCAGGCTCAGAGACCGCGCCAAGGCCGGATTCGAGGCCAGGGAGGGCGTCAAGCTGTCGTTCCTGCCGTTCTTCGCGCTGGCCACGGTCGAGGCGCTCAAGGTCCACCCGAAGCTCAACGCGATCATCGACACCGCCGACGGGCAGGTGACCTATCACGACGCGGAGCACCTGGGCATCGCGGTGGACACCGAGCGCGGCCTGATGGTCCCGGTCATCCGCAAGGCCGGCGACCTCAACATCGCCGGGCTGGCCAGGAAGATCGCCGACCTCGCGGCGCGGACCCGGGCCGGGCAGGTTGGCCCGGACGACCTGTCCGGCGGCACGTTCACGCTCACCAACACCGGCAGCAGGGGCGCGCTGTTCGACACGCCGATCATCAACCAGCCGCAGGTCGGCATCCTTGGCACCGGTACCGTGGTCAAGCGCGCCGTGGTCGTGGAGGATCCGGCGCTCGGCGAGGTCATCGCGGTGCGGTCTATGGTCTACCTGGCCCTCACCTACGATCACCGGCTGGTGGACGGGGCCGACGCCGCTCGGTTCCTCGTAACGATCAAGGAACGGCTAGAAGAAGGCGCGTTCGAGACCGAACTTGGGCTGTAACTGGGGGGTCCATGCGGGTCGCGATCACCGGATCGTCCGGGCTGATCGGGTCAGCGCTGGCCGCCGATCTCCAGCGAGACGGAACCACGGTCATCCGGCTGGTCCGGCGCTCGCCGCGGGGGCCTGACGAGATCGCGTGGAACCCGCGGGATCCGGCCGGCGGACTCGATCCGGCCGCCCTGGAGGGGCTCGACGGGCTGGTCCACCTGTCCGGGGCGCCGGTCGCCGGCGGCCTGTGGACCAAGGCCAGGAAGGCTGAGCTGCGCTCCAGCCGGATCCAGAGCACCAAGGCGCTGGTCGCCGCCATCGGCAAGGCCGCCAGCCCGCCGCCGGTGCTGCTGTCCGGCTCCGCAATCGGCTGGTACGGCGACACCGGCACGCGCGAGGTGGACGAGTCGGCGCCCGCAGGAACCGGCTTCCTGGCGCATCTGGTCCGCGACTGGGAGGCGGCGGCGAGGCCCGCCAGCCAGGCCGGCGTGCGCGTCGTGAACCTGCGCTCCGGCATCGTGCTATCCCGTAACGGCGGGATGCTCGGGCCGCTGGTGCCACTGTTCCGGTTCGGGCTCGGTGCCAGAATCGGGCCCGGCACGCAGTTCATCAGCTGGATCTCGGTGACCGACCACGTGGCCGCGGTCAGGTTCCTGCTCGATCACGCCGACATCGAAGGCCCGGTGAACCTGACCGCGCCGGTGCCGGCGACCAACGCGGAGCTCACCGCCGAGCTGGCCCGGGTGCTGCGGCGCAAGGCGCTGCTGCGGGTCCCGGCCCCGGTGCTGCGCGCCGGGCTCGGTGAGCTCTCCGGCGAGCTGCTGGGCAGCACGCGGGTGCTGCCGCGGCGGCTGCAGGAGGCTGGCTTCGCGTTCCGCTACCCCGGCATCGCCGGTGCGCTCGCGGCAGAACTGACATAACGCCGCCCGCTCGCCGCAGCACCAACGCAGCGTCGGCGCGCTCGCCGCAGCACTAACGCAGCGCGTTCTCTCCCCGCTGGCCGTGCGCTGACGCGGGCGGAACCGGGTCGTGCAGCACCCCGTCCTGCTGGTACCCGAACAGCGGGATCCGCCACAGCGGCGGCACCGGTCCCGGCAGCCCCTCCCGGCTCCGGATCCGGCCGATGGTCAGCCGCAGCAGGCGCCTGGCCGCGAGGATCGCGGCAACCGCCAGCGGGATCTCGATCAGCAGCGCAGAGAGCAGGCTGAACAGGAAGCCGCTGGTGCGGACGTCCAGGGTCACGTCGAACCACGCGTCACACAGCAGCAGCGTGGCCAGCACCAGCAGGCACATGATCAGCACCTGCCTGCCGCGCCACGCGGCCCAGGCGGTCGCCGCGAACGCGAGCAGCTCGGCGAGGTCGAAGCCGACCCACGCGCCGCGCCAGTCGCCGGCCCGGTAGAACCGCGGCAGCGTCACCACGAGCACGCCGATCCACGCGGCAAGGGCCACACAGCACACGATGGTCCCGATCAGGAACAGCCTGCGCCGTCGCGGGTTCCCCGCGTTCGCCAGCCGCGGCATGTCCAGGCACGCCAGCGCCTGCATGAGCCTGGCGCGCTCCTTCGGGCTCATCCGCCTCAGCTCGGCCTCGTCGAACAACGGCTGGCCTCCTTACCGCTCCCACCAGGCTGGAACCCAGGTCAAACCGGGGTTCTTCCCCATGCATGCCCGCAGGTTGGGGCTATGACGCATGCCGGACGGCACGGATCGGGCTCGTAAGCTGTAGTCCATGGAGCGCGAGCTGATTTTCGCCCGGGCCGGCTTCGGCCCCGATGCGGTCCCCTACCAGCAGGCCTGGGATCTGCAGCGGGACCTGCACGAGCGCCGGGTGCGCGGCGACATTCCCGACACTTGCCTGCTGCTCGAGCACCCGCCGGTCTACACGGCGGGCAAGCGGACCGACGAGCTCGACCGGCCGGCCGGGGACCCGGGCGCCCCGGTGATCGACGTGGACCGCGGCGGGAAGATCACCTGGCACGGTCCCGGGCAGCTCGTCGGGTACCCGATCGTCAGGCTCGGCGAGCCGGTCGACGTGATCAATTACGTGCGGACGATCGAAGAGGCGCTGATCCGCACCTGTGCCGACTTCGGGGTGCGTACGCAGCGCGTCGAAGGGCGCAGCGGGGTCTGGTTCTGCGGCTCAGACGGCGGGCAGGACCGGAAAGTCGGCGCGATCGGCATCCGGGTCTCCCGGGGCGTGACCATGCACGGCTTCGCGCTGAACTGCGACTGCGACCTGTCCTGGTACGACCGCATCGTGCCGTGCGGGATCCGGGACGCGACCGTGACCACCCTGTCGGCGGAGTCTGGCAGGCACATCACGGTCGCCGACGTGCTCGATGTGGTCGAACGCCATATCGCCGACGTACTCGGGGCCAGCCGGTGGCGCAGCGTTACCGGAACCGATCCAGAGCGCCTGACTGTCGCGGTCAGCTAGCCTGCGTCGGCTGGTAAACGCATCTGCCCGCGGCGCGTGCGCCGAGCGCGGCCTGCACCCGGCGCACACCGAACGGCGCCAGGTAACCGGCCGCCTCGCTGGGGGCGACGAAGCTGAACTCGTCGAGCTCCTCGGCCTGCAGCACGATGCCTTCGCCGTCGGCGATCGTCCCGCCGTCAAAGATGAAGTGCATGATCGGCCTGGCTTCCCGGCCGTATGGCTGAGACCAGTCGATGGCCAGCAGTGCGCCGATCGGAAGGTCCAGGCCGATCTCCTCGGCGACCTCCCGGGCGCAGCCGGCGTGCGGCGGCTCACCGTACTCGCAGATGCCGCCCGGCAGCGTCCAGTGATCCCGGTAGTTGGGCTTAACCAGCAGGATCCGCCCGCCAGGATCGCTGATCAGCGCCCCGGCGGACACCACGACGCCGGGCAGCTGCGCGAACCAGGTGTCGTGGTCGATGAAGTTGCTGGTGGTCATTGGCGGCCCTGTTCCGCGGCCGCGCGCACCGAGAGATTCGCGCCGAGGTCACCGATTGGCACCGCTTCCTGCTGACCGCTGCGCAGGTCACGGACGGTGACCGTGCCCGCTTCCGCCTCGGTGCTGCCGTAGATCAGGCACCAGCGGGCCCCCTGGTCGCTGGCCCACTTGAGCTGCCTGCCGAGCTTGCCGGACGAGCCGAGGTAGACGCTGGCCCGCAGGCCAGCGCCGCGCGCGATAGCGGCGAAGTCGAACGACGCCGCAGCGAGCTCCTCGCCCATGACCGTGACCGCCACGTCGAGGCGGCCCCGCTGACCCGCATCGTCGTCCGGCAGCAGCGAGAGAATCCGCTCAACCCCGAGCGAGGTTCCGGTCGCGGGCACGTCGGGCCCGCCGAGCTGGGCGATCAGGTGGTCGTAGCGGCCGCCCCCGCCCATCGACCCAGCCACGCCCGGAGCCGTCAGCTCCCAGATCGGCCCGGTGTAGTAGCTCAGCCCGCGCACCAGGCGCGGGGTGAAGCGGACCCGCCCGGCCGGGACCTGCAGCGACACCAGGGACAGCACGTTGTCCACGTCGTCGAGGCCCGCCGCGCCTTCCTCGCTCTTCTGCAGCGCGGCCCGGATCCGTTCGGTCGCGTCCGGCGCGGTCATCGCCGTGACCAGTTCCCCGGCCGTGCCCTCGGCCAGGCCGCGCCCCGTGAGCTCGGCGACGACCGCAGCGGGCGACAGCTTGTCCAGCTTGTCGAGGGTGATCAGCACGCCGGAGCCGAGATCGGCTGGCACGCCGAACGCCTCCAGCAGGCCGGCCAGCACCCGGCGGGAGTTCAGCTCGACCTGGAAGTCTGCGATGCCGAGCTCGGCCACCGCGTCGTGGTGGGCGCAGAGCACTTCCGCGTCCGCAAGCGGCGAGGCGGAGCCGAGCGTGTCCAGGTCGCACTGCACGAACTCGCGATAGCGGTCCTTGCCCGGCCGCTCGGCGCGCCACACCGGGCCGAGCACGTACCGCTTGTACGGCGACGGCAGCCGGCTGCCGTACGCCGCGGCCACCCGGGCCAGCGGCACCGTGTGGTCGTAACGCAGCGCCAGGTCCGCCTCGCCCGTTGCCTCGTGCTCGCCGCGGCGCAGGATCTTGAAAACGAGCTTGTCGCCGTCCTCGCCATACTTGCCCATCAGCACGTCAAGGCGCTCGAACGCCGGGGTCTGCAGCGGCTCGAACCCGTAGCGGGCAAACACCGTGCGGATCACGTCGAACGCGCGCTCCCGCTTGGCGACGTCATCGGCGAGGAAGTCGCGCGTCCCCGATGCTGGGTCAAACTGCGTTGCCATGTCTCCCATGCTTCCGGACGCGGGCGTCCCGCGTCACATCGACCCGGGTGTTCCGCGCGAGCGGTTCATGACGGCGCGGGCCGCGGCATCAGCCGTCTCAGCCTGCGGGCACCACGTTTCTCCCGTCCTGACAGCAACACGGCAACGCTGATGTCCTAGCCTCGCCGGGCCCGCGGCAAAGTCTCGGACTCAACGCGCGGGCGCTGCCCGTCGTCTAGTCAGGTGACGGCGACAGGCAGGAGACCAGGTGGACAGGAAGCAGGCCAGGGCGTTCGAGGAGTTCGTCCGCGAGTCCGGCGACACTCTGCTGCGGATCGCCACGCTGCTCACCTCCGACCGGCACGCCGCCGAAGACGTCTACCAGGAGACCCTGGAACGGCTCGCAGCCCGCTGGGCAAAGGTCGACAACCCCGGCGCGTTCTGCCGCCGGGTCCTGCACAACATCGTCGTCGACCGGGCCCGGTCGCAGCAGCGCCGACCGCGCGAGCTCAGCCTGTACCCGGCGGCCGACAGCAGCGACCCGCGGTCCGGCGACCGGCTGGCTGCGGTCGAACTGCGGCCGGCCCTGCTGGCGGCGCTCGGCACGCTGGCGCCGCAGCAGCGGGCCATCGTCGTCCTGCGTTACTTCGATGACCGCAGCGAGGCCGAGGTCGCCGCCCTGCTCGGCGTCTCGCCGGGCACGGTCAAGAGCACCGCCTCGCGCGCCATCAGCCGCCTCCGGGCCGAGCCGGGCATAGCTGAGCTGTTCTCCTCCGCCGGCTGCCCGGACTAGGCCGGCGGCCCTGACTCCAGCACTCGCACCAGGAAAGGGAGCTTGTCATGTCCATGCTTCACGAGCAGGCGCTGCGCGACCTGATGCAGCGATCGACCGCCGACCTGCACGCCCCCGGCGGCGTCGCGGCCGGCATCGCCGCCCGGCACCGCCGGCGCACGGTCCGGCGCCGGGCCCTGGGCTTGGCCGTGACCGGCGCGGCGGCCGGCACCGCGTTCGGCGTCATCGCCTCCGGGGCAGCGGCACCGACCGGCGGCCGCGGGTCGGCCAGCGCGAGCCAGAGCGGCCCGGGCATCCGGCTGACCGCCGACCAGATCACGCTGCGCAACCTGAGCACGGTAGCCGCGAAGAGCTCGCCGCTGTCCGGCCGCTACGTCGTGATGAAGGAACGGCAAAGCGGCGGAGTCTCGCGCACCAGCGTCCTGGACAGCCTCACCGGCGACGTCTGGACATTCCAGCAGGGCCCTGGCATCCCGGCGCAGCTGCCCGAGGCGAAGAACGACTCGCCGACGGCGGCCGATTTCGCCCAGATGCCGACCAGCCCGGCCGCGCTGCGGGCGCTGCTGGTCCAGCAGAACCAGCAGCAGATGAAGCAGTTCCAGGCCTGGGAGCGGCAGCAGCTGGCGAAGCTGCCCCCGGCCCTGGCGAAGAAGAAGGACATCGCCGTGCCCGTGCAGGCGCCGGGCCTGACCGACGACGACATCGTGTTCAGCCAGGCCACGGACATGCTCTGGAACCCGCTCGTCGGCCCGGCCCTGAAGGCCGCGCTCTTCACGGTGCTGGAGCAGACGCCCGGCGTCCAGGTCAACCCGGCCGCCACCGACGCTGACGGCCGGGCCGCGGTCAAGATCAGCCGGACCGACTCGCTCGGCGAGACGATCACCGTCTACGAGAACCCGGCGACCGCGACCGTCCTGGAAACCGGCGGCATCGGCCCGCAGGGCACGTACCTGGACCTCTACCTGTCCATCACCAGCACCAACACCGCGCCGACAGCGAGCCAGTACGGGGGCTAACCGCGCCCAGCCATGTCAGTGCCGCGCTCACCCTGCTCTTTCGCATGGGCGCGGCACTGATGCTGTTCCCGGCAGCCCGTACGGCCTGCTTCGCGGCGGCAATCGTCACGGCGAGGTGCCGCTGTCCGTTCTGACTGCCCCGTGCGATAGACCCGAGCCCGAAGGCGACCGGCGAGTATCAGCTGCCCTGTCCCGACCATGTGCAGGCGGTCACACTGCGCGGATGACCAGCGCCGGCCTCGCGCCCGATGCATCCGCCAGCGCCTTGACGTCCTCCGGGTCGGATGTCCAGATGACCGCGCCCGTCGCCGCGGCCATCACCACTACAGTCGCGTCGACCACGTCGGAAGTCCCGGCCCGCCCGCAGAGGATCCCTGCCGCCTTGGCGGTCTCGAGCCCGACGGGATCGACTTGGCAGCCAGCCAGAAACTGGCCGAGGCGCACCTGTCGGCGTGAGTCGCGCCACGCCTGCCCGACGACAGCCGCGGGTATCCGGACGTCGCGGCCGTCGTCCACGGCGACCTGATAGCGCGCCCACATACGCCGGTCGTTCTTGTCGATGGCGATCAGCGCACCCGCATCGTAGAGGTGGGGCTGAGTCATGCCGCGCCAGCCGCCCGCTTCTCCTGGACGTGCTCCAGGTCCGCCGCCGCGATCTCGGCTCTGGCGGCCGCAAGTTCTTCAGGCGTGAAGGCGCCATGCTCTTCCTGCCACTCAGCCAGCACCCGCCGGCCGAGGCTAAGCCGCATCTCGCGCTCGGCCGCGCTTGCAATCAGCCGGGACAGCGGAATGCCCGCCTCGCGAGCCGCGCTGCTCATTGCGTCGGCTAGCTTCTCGTCCAGAGTGATAGTGACCTTCCTGGTGGCCATACAAACACCATATCAGAGTATGGCTGGCCGTGAGTGCTGGGATCACGGGTGGTGGGGCCCGTGCTGGCCGGCCGCGAAACTGAGATATCACGCCCAGCGGCGGATGAGTGAACCGCCAGTGATCGCCGGCGTGCCAGGCATGACATGCCAGGCTGAGCAAGTGCTCACCTGCGAGGCGCTACCGGAACCGAGTCTGCGCCTGCAGACCAACCCGGCAACCCCGTTAGGCTGGGAGCGTGGTACTCGCACCCGAAGGACGCCGGATGCTGCGGCTCGAGGCGCGCAACAGCCAGACGCCGATCGAACGCAAGCCTCCGTGGATCAAGACCCGGCTGCGCACCGGGCCCGAATACACCGCGCTGAAGCAGCTGGTACAGCGCGAGGGACTGCACACGGTCTGCGAGGAGGCCGGCTGTCCCAACATCTTCGAGTGCTGGGAAGACCGTGAGGCGACGTTCCTGATCGGCGGCGATCAGTGCACCAGGCGGTGCGACTTCTGCCAGATCGCCACCGGCAAGCCGGAGCCGCTGGACTTCGACGAACCCCGGCGGGTCGCCGAGTCGGTGGCGACGATGGGGTTGCGCTACGCCACCGTCACGGGCGTGGCCAGGGACGACCTGCCCGACGGCGGAGCCTGGCTGTACGGCCAGACCTGCCGCGAGATCCACGCCGCGGTGCCCGGCTGCGGCGTGGAGCTGCTGATCCCCGACTTCAACGCGATACCCGAGCAGCTCGGCGAGGTGTTCGCCGCCCGTCCCGAGGTGCTGGCGCACAACATCGAGACCGTGCCGCGAATCTTCCGGCGGATCCGCCCGGGATTCCGCTACGAGCGATCGCTCGAGGTGCTGAGCCGGGCCCGCGAGGCCGGGCTGATCACGAAGTCCAACCTGATCCTCGGCATGGGCGAAGAGCGCACCGAGGTCAGCGCGGCAATGGCCGACCTGCGCGCGGCAGGTTGCGACCTGCTCACGATCACCCAGTACCTGCGGCCATCGGTGCGGCATCACCCGGTCGACCGGTGGGTGCCGCCTGAGGAGTTCGATGAGCTGGGCGACGAGGCGAGGCAGCTCGGCTTCGCCGGGGTGATGGCCGGGCCGCTGGTGCGCTCGTCCTACCGCGCGGGCCAGCTGTACCGGCAGGCGGTGAGCAAGCGGGCTCCGGCGTAGCCCGGCTCCGGCGTAGCCCTGCGGCGCAGCCCAGCACCGGCGTAGCCAGGCCCGCCACCACTGCCGAATTGGCCTAGGGGTGCGGGGGTTCGTCGCTGCGGCGCCAGCACAGTATCCTCACCACCATGGTGAATAAGGCGTCAGGTGCGGCGTCGAAGAAGGATAAGCGGAACGCGGCTGATCCGACCTCGATGGGCCGGATCAAGCAGATCCGCATGGTTGCCGGGATTATCCGGAAGGCCAACCCGAAGGCGCTGCCGATCGTCATCGGCACCGGCATCGGGATCATCGCGATCGTCGTGGTCATCGCGGTGCTCACCGGCCTGTACTTCCTCATCCCGCTCGGCCTGCTGGGCGGGATCGCCGCAGCGATGATCCTTTTCGGCCGGTACGCCCAGTCGGCGCAGTACTCGGCCCTCGCCGGGCAGCCGGGCGCCGCCGCCGCGATCCTGCAGAGCATGCGCGGCAGCTGGACCGTCACGCCGGCGATCGCAGCCAACCGGAACATGGACGTGGTGCACCGGACCGTCGGCAAGCCCGGCGTGATCCTGGTCGGCGAGGGCTCGCCCAGCCGGCTGCCCGGCCTGCTGGCCGCGGAGAAGAAGCGGGTCGCCCGGATCACCTTCGACGAGCTCCCGATCTACACGATCCAGGTTGGCGACGAGGAAGGCCAGATCCCGATCCGCAAGCTGCAGCGGCATCTCATGAAGCTGCCGCGCAACCTCAAGGGCCCCGCGGTCGCCGACCTCAACTACCGGCTGAAGGCGCTGCCCCAGTCGCTGCAGATGCCGAAGGGCCCGATGCCGAAGACCGGGCGGATGCCTAAGGCGCCGCGGCCAAAGTTCCGCTGAGCTCGGTTGCGCCGAGCTCGGTTGCGCCGAGCTCGGTTGCGCCTGAGCACGAGTCCCCCGAGCACGATTCCGCTGAGCACGATTCCGCTGAGCCTGCCCGCTCAGACCCGGATCACGATCGTGCCTGCCGCCTTGTCGTGCAGGCCGCGCAGGTCGGCGTCGAGCACCAGCGCCGGCACCACCAGCAGGAACAGGACCGTCCTGATCAGGGACCGGAAGAAGCCGACCGGCTGGCCGTCCAGCCGGACCACCCGCATGCCCAGCAGCCGTTTGCCGACCGTGAAGCCGGTCAGCGCGGTCAGCAGCCAGATCTCGCCCGCGAAGATCGCCAGGGTCAGGTACTGCACGCTGGCCTGGTTCTTGTCGCCGAGCACGGCCAGGGCGATCAGGGCGGCCATCACCCAGTCGATCATCAGCGAGCCCAGCCGCCTGGCCACCCCCGCGACGGACCTGGGACCCGACTGGGGCAGCCCGAACCGCTGCCCCGGGTACCCGCTGGCGCCCCCCGCCGATGTGCCCGGCGCCTGCTTTCCTCCGGCCGACTTGTCCGGCGCCGGCTTGTCCCGCGCCGGCTTGCCGCCGGCAGGCTTGTTACCGGCAGGCTTGTTACCGGCAGTCTTGCCGCCGGCAGTCTTGGCCGCCGCCGGCTTCCCGGCCACCCGTCGCTCCGCCACGAACCCAAAGGTACCGCCCGCGCACATATCGCCGACCCGGCCGTGCCCTGTCCCGCAGCCCGTAACATGGGCGAAACATCGGGGATACGGCTCGGAAATCGAGGGCGCCTAGCGTCACAGCAGCGCCCGGACGCGGGCGCGCGCCAGCTTGTCAGCGGCCAAGGGAGAGCGATGTTCACCAGCGGCGATGAGGTATTGCGGTTCATTCAGGACGAGGGGGTGGAATTCGTCGATGTCAGGTTTTGCGACCTGCCAGGCACCGTTCAGCACTTCACCGTCCCCGCTGAGTCCTTCGGCGAGGGGGTCTTCAGCGACGGCCTGATGTTCGACGGCTCGTCGATCCGCGGTTTCCAGCAGATTCACGAATCGGACATGCTGCTGCTGCCGGACGCGACCACCGCCGTTGTCGACCCGTTCCGCACCCACAAGACGCTGAACCTCACGTTCTTCGTGCACGACCCGCTCACCGGCGAGCCGTACACCCGCGACCCGCGCAACATCGCCCGCAAGGCCGAGGACTACCTGCGCGGCAGCGGCATCGGCGACACCGCGTACTTCGGGCCCGAGGCCGAGTTCTACATCTTCGACTCCGCCCGGTTCGAGACCAGCCCGAACGCGGGCTACTACTACATCGACTCGGTCGAGGGCGCCTGGAACACCGGCCGCGACGAGCCAGGTGGCAACCTGGGCTACAAGCCGCGTTACAAGGGCGGGTACTTCCCGGTCCCGCCGACCGACCACTACACCGACCTGCGGTCGGAGATGGTCAAGGCACTGATCGAGTGCGGCATCACCGTGGAAATGCAGCACCACGAGGTGGGCACCGCCGGCCAGGCTGAGATCGACATCAAATTCGACAGCCTGCTGCACTCGGCCGACAAGGTGATGCTCTACAAGTACGTGGTGAAGAGCGTGGCCAGGGCGGCGGGCAAGACCGTGACGTTCATGCCGAAGCCGCTGTTCGGCGACAACGGGTCCGGCATGCACTGCCACCAGAGCCTGTGGAAGGACGGCGCGCCGCTGTTCTACGACGAGGTCGGCTACGCGGGCCTGTCCGACCTCGGCCGCTACTACGTCGGCGGGCTGCTCAAGCACGCGCCGTCGCTGCTGGCGTTCACGAACCCGACAGTGAACTCCTACCACCGGCTGGTCCCCGGCTTCGAGGCGCCGGTCAACCTGGTCTACTCGCAGCGCAACCGGTCGGCGTGCGTGCGGATCCCGATCACCGGCCCGAGCCCGAAGGCCAAGCGGCTCGAGTTCCGGGTCCCGGACCCGTCCTGCAACCCGTACCTGGCGTTCGCGGCCATGCTGCTGGCCGGACTGGACGGGATCAAGAACAAGATCGAGCCACCCGAGCCGGTGGACAAGGACCTGTACGAGCTGCCCCCGGACGAGGCCAGGTCGATCCCGCAGGTGCCCGGCTCGCTGGACACCGTGCTCAACACGCTGGAGGCCGACCACGACTTCCTGCTCGAGGGCGGCGTCTTTACCGGGGACCTGATCGAGACCTGGCTGGACTACAAGCGGTCCAACGAGATCGACCCGATCCGGCTGCGCCCGCACCCGCACGAGTTCGAGCTCTACTTCGACGCGTAACGGTATTACCGGCTCTGACCTGCTGTTTCAGAGTTCGCCAGGACGCTGTTCCGCCGCTGTTCCGTCCGATAGATGGTGAGCACAGCGTCGATGGCGGCCCGGGTCGACTCGTCACGGTCGGGCCAGATGTGCCCGTAGGTGTCGAGAGTGGTCTTGGCACTTGTGTGCCGCAGCCGGGCTTGGACGGTCATGACGTCGGCGATGAGCAGGCTGGCGAAGTAGTGCCGCAGATCGTGATAGCTGTCTCAGCAGCACTGCCTCAACAGCATGTGATCGGACGACTGATGTGCGACGCATGTGTGCCAGTTGATGTGCGACACGTGGTCTAGGAAATGGGAGCAGCGGGCCGCGGCCGCTGGCCCGCACCGGCTGGGTGGTTCTGCGGTGGATCACCTGGGTGTCGCCGTCGGTGGGGTGGTCACCCTGCCCGGTAGACTGTCAACCACAAACCCCTGACCAGGAGGGGTGCATGGCCAAGTTCATGCTCGTCAAGTTCAGCCTCATGGCCGAGATCACCGACGCCGATGCGCTACGCGAAGCCGCCCTCAAGAAATTCGACGCCGACGACAGCACATCGGATGACTACCCCGACGCCGCCGACTGGCACGCGTCGGAGGAAGGCCAGGAGGAACGCCGCCAGATTGCCACCCAGGGCAGGGACGCCCTGAACCAGTTCGTTGACCCGACCAAGGCCTCCAGGCTGCTCGACGGCGTGCCCGGCGTCAAGGCCGTAATCCTGGGCTCGTCCGTGGGCGAGCTGGAGAGCACTACGCAGAACGAGGCCCGCGACGTCTGGGCGAACCGCGAGGGGATTACATGGTGGCCGGAGGTCCGCGACGCCGAACTGGCCCGCCAGCACCGCGAGGGGATTACACAGTGGCCCGGCTCGGAGCCGACTGACTGACGCCAAGCACCCAGAGATCATGACTGACTCAGCAGCACTCTAGCTGCATCCGTACGTGCTGTACGACACGCCGTCGCGGCGGCTGGTGCGAAGCTTCGCCGCGACCAGATCACCGGCGCATACGACGTCGGCCCGGCAGCGCCGATCCCCGCCGAGCTGCAGTGGCTCCAGGAGCGCTGGGCCGCGCTGATGGAACGCGAGCCCGGTGAGCTGGTCGATCTGCTGGTGACGCGCTACCCGGCCGACGCGGGGATCGGCTGGCACCGCGATGCGCGCCGCAATTCGGCGATGTCAGCGGCATATCGCTGCTGACCGCGTGCCGGATGCGGTTTCGCCGCGGCCGGCCTCGCGCTTGGGAAACGGCCGAGCTCGCCCTCGAGCCCCGCTCCGCATATGTCCTGTCCGGTCCGGCGCGGACACAATGACAGCACCACATCCCTCCCGTCACCAAGGAGCGGTGGTCGATAACGTTCCGCACCCAGCGGCACGCTGCGGCCAGCGCCTAGGAGCGGGGCCCGGCGCCGAGCGATTCGTTCTGCGCAGGTCAGCGCGGCGGATGCAGGCTGTTGTTGTACACGCGCAGCTGCATCGTGGCCAGGTCGAGCAGCGGGGTCTTGATCCCGTGACTGGCGCCGCAGCGGGCCAGGTCGGCCAGGACCTGCTCGACCTCGGCCGGGCGGCCCTCGGCCACGTCGCGTGACAGCGACGAATCGACCGCCGACCCGGCCTGGGTGACCGTCCGCGCGGTCTCGGCGACAGCATCGTCGGGCACCGGATAGCCCGCCGCGGCCGCGACGGCGGTCGCCTCGGCCAGGATGGCCGGGCCCAGGTCGGGTCCGCCGGGGACGGCCACGATGTCGCCGACCGTGCCGCGCATCAGGGAGGTCATTGCGCCGATCGTCGCGATGAACACCCATTTCTGCCACATCCGCGCGATGATCTCGTCGCTGACGCTGGCGTCGAATCCGGCCCCGGAGAGCTGGCCATAGGCCTGCTGGACCCGGGCGGTGCGGGCGCCGTCCTGCCCGCCGATCGTCATGCTCGCGGGCGGGCTGAGCTGGACCACGTCGCCCTCATCGTTGAGCTGGACGGCGATCACGACCACGCCGCCGAGCACGGCCGACTCGCCGAACCGCTTGCTGAGCACGGCCAGGTGAGCCATCCCGTTCAGGAACGGCACCACCGCGGTCCGCGGCCCGACTGCCGGCGCGAAGTCTGTGATGGCCGCCTCCAGCGCGGTCGCCTTGACCGACAGCAGCACGACGTCCGCGGGCTCGGTCAGTTCCCCGGCCATGACCAGGTTGGGCCGCAGCATCTGCCCGGCCCCGGCGGCGGCCCCCGGCCCGACGATCCGCAGCCCGCGCTCGCGCAGTTGCCCGGCGCGGCGCGGGCGGACCAGGAACGTGACGTCCCGGCCGGCCTGCGCCAGCCGTGCCCCGAAATAGCCGCCGGTGGCGCCAGCACCGACAACGAGGATCGTCATAGTCCCTCACCTGCTCCCCGTCCAGCCGCCGAGGCCCAATCTAGCGAGGGCGCGGGCCGCCGTTCCGGCTGACGCGCTGATCGCGTTCGACCGCAAAGCACGCATGGCAATGCAGAGCGTCACTGCCTTGGCCGATTCACCTGAAGAAAGGCTTGTTCCCGTGATTGGCTGATCACGTTAAGTAACGCCGCCAGCAGGGGGACTGAAACGCTGGCCCGGACACCGGGGGCTCGTCATGACTTCCGCATTTGACCAGGAAGACACCACATCGCAGGGAAACGACCTCGCCAACCTGAGGGCCGCCAGCGCCTTACCGCCGATGACGCCCGAGACGGCGAGGCGGCTGGCCACGATACTGGCCCCGCACCTGACCGCGATGCGTGCCGTGACCGCCGGCACGCCGTACGAGGACTGCGATCCCGCTTCCAAGATCTTCGTCGCCGGGATGCTCGACCGCATCTCCGCGTAGCGCAGAAGGGCAGTACCGCAGAAGGGCAGAGGCCGGTCCCGCGGGGGCCGGCCTCTTCGCTTGCCACCCAAGATTGCGGTCACAGGCAGCCAGCGGCCCGAGTGAGCGGGCGATTGTAAGAGTAGCGAGTTACGGCAGTGGCGACAGCGCAAATTGTTGACTTACGGAAGGAACCCGGACGACGGGCGGCACAGCGCCCTTCCGGCGTCATGACAGATCGAATTCGCCGTCCATGACGCCGGCGGTGAACGCGCGCCATTCCTCCGGGGTGAAGATCAGCGCGGGCCCGTCCGGGTTGCCGCCGTCCCGCATCGCGATCACGTGGTCGCTGCCCTCCTTGGATCCGGCGACAATGGCGACCTCGATGCAGGAACCATCCTCCCCGCCGCCGTGGGAGGGCCTGCGCCACTCGGCACCGGTCAGGTCCATGTCCCGATCGCCTCTCTTGTCCAGGTTGACAGCCACCCTCTGATACGGATACTAATTTCGTCCCCCGCGGCTTGCAGCGGTGTTCCCAACAGGAGCACCATACGGGCGGCTGAAGTCCGCGGAGGCCTCGCGAAATGAAGGGGGCACGGTGCTGCCTGGACTGAGGAACGGGGCTGGCGCGCGACGAGGGAAGGCAGCGCGGTGAAGGGGGAACGGGGACGCAGGCGGGGCCCGAGACGTGAGCGGGGAACACGGTGAACGAGCTACCCACGGTCCCGGGCGGCATCGCCGCGGGCTCCCAGATAGCCGGTTACACGATCGAGGAGCAGATCGGTCGCGGCGGGATGGCGGTCGTCTACCGCGCCTCGGACAAGCGGCTGAACCGGCACGTGGCGCTGAAGATCCTGGCTCCCGAGCTCGCCAGCGACGCGGGATACCAGCAGCGGTTCCTCCGGGAGATGCGCGCCGCGGCCGCGGTCGACCACCCGAACATCGTCCCGGTCTTCGACGCGGGTGAGGCGGACGGAGCCCTGTTCATCGCCATGCGCTACGTCGACGGGCAGGACGTGCGCACGATGCTCGAGACCGAGCCCCGGCTGCCGGCCGCCCGGGTCTGCCATCTCGTCGCCCAGGCCGCGTCCGCGCTCGACGCGGCGCACGCGCGGGGCCTGGTGCACCGCGACGTGAAGCCCGGCAACATGCTGATCGGCAGGGCGCAGCCGGATCACCTGTACCTGTCCGACTTCGGGCTCAGCAAGCAGCGGGTCTCGTCGGAGCCGCTGACGCTGACCGGCCAGTTCATGGGCACGCTCGACTACATGGCGCCGGAGCAGATCGAGGGCAAGCCGATCGACGGCCGCGCCGACCTATACGCCCTGGCCTGCACCGCGTTCGAGATACTCGCCGGGCAGCCGCCGTTCCAGCGAGACGCGGGCCTGGCGGTGATGTGGGCGCAGTTGTCCGCGCCGGTGCCGTCGCTGCTGGCGCTGCGCCCCGACCTGCCGCCAGCGGTCGACCAGGTGATAGCGACCGCGCTGGCCAAGAACCCGGACGGCCGCTACCCGTCCTGCACCGCCTTTGCCCGCGCGCTCGCCGCGGCGTGCGGCGTCGGCGGCCAGGCCGGCATGACCGGCGGGGACGCGTCACCGCCCACCCGCATGCCTACCGAGCAGGCGCAGATTCCGTCGTCGCGCGTTCCGACCTCATGGGTCCGCGACCCGCAGCCCCAATCCGAAGCGACCTTGGCAAGCCGGCGGGCGGCCGATCCGCAGGTCGATTCCGAGACCGCGTGGGCGGGCAAGCCACTGTACCGGCCCGACACCGCATGGAAGCCGACGCCAGACTCGGTGCCGGCCCCCGCCCCCTGGTCGCAGTCTCCCCCGCCGCAGCCGCCCGGCCGGTACCAGCCCCGCGGCGCACCGGCCAGGCCGCAGCGCGGCCGGAAGTGGCCGGTCGTGCTGGGCGTCGTGGTGCTGCTCGCGATCGTCGGTGTGGCGTTCACCCTGCTGCACCACAAGCCGTCGCCGGGTCAGTCCCCTCCGACGAACCCGCCGACCAGCCACCCAGCCACCTCGGCCCCGGCGGTGGCAGCGACCCCGGTGGCCACGGTGCGGGCGTACTTCGCGGCGATCAACGCCCACGACTACGCCAAGGCCTGGGCGCTCGGCGGCAAGAACACCGGCTCGTCGTCCTACTCCACCTTCGTGAACGGCTTCAAAGACACCGCCAAGGACGACGTCACGGTGGTGTCCGTTGTGGGCAACGTGGTCACCGTGAAGCTGGCCGCAACCCAGACCGACGGCTCGGTCCAGCACTACCAGGGCACCTACACCGTGACCAACGGGATCATCACCCAGGGCCACATCCAGCTTCTTGGCTAGGCGGGACGGCCGGGCCGGGACCGCCGAGGCTGCCGCGATCGAGGCGTCGCTGCGCGGCCTCGGCACTCCGCAGCGCGCGGCCAGCGAGAAGGCCTACCTCAAGAGCGACCTGGAGTTCACCGGCACCGGTGTCCCGGCCATCCGCGCCACGGTCCGGGCATGGTGCCGCGCCAGGCCGGGCCTCACTCATGCCGAGCTGATCGCGGTCACCGAGGCGCTGTGGGAGAGGCCGGTGCACGAATCCCGGATGGCCGCGGTCGAGCTGCTGGACGCCAACCCCGGCCTGCTGCGGCCCGGCGACGCCGCGCTGATCGAGCGGATGCTGCGCACCGCCCGGACCTGGGCGCTGGTCGACGGCCTGGCGAGCAACGTGATGGGCGCGCTCACCGAGCGCCACCCGGAGCTCACCGACGTCTTGGACCGCTGGGCCCGCGACGAGGACTTCTGGATTCGGCGCTCGGCCATGCTCGCGCTGCTCGTGCCGCTGCGCCGAGGCGAGGGCGACTTCGCCAGGTTTGCCGGGTACGCCGACCGGATGCTAGAGGAGAAGGAGTTCTTCATCCGCAAGGCGATCGGCTGGATCCTGCGCGACACGGCAAAGCGCAGGCCGGAGCTGGTCGCCGCATGGCTGCAGCCCCGCGCTCACCGGGCATCGGGGGTCACGATGCGCGAGGCGGTCAAGCCGCTGCCGCCCGAGGTCGCCGCCGGGCTGCTAGCGGCGCGCGCGGGCCAGCGCGGCCGGGGTCAGCCCCGCTAGCTCGTTGCTCTCCCTGGTCAGATGCGCCTGGTCGGCGTATCCCGCCTCGACGGCGATCGTGGCCAGGTCGACCGCCCCGCCGGCGTCGATGCGCGAAACAAACCGCCGGAACCGCAGGACCCGGTTCAGCATCCGCGGGCCGTAGCCGACCGCGGCCTGGCACCGGCGGCGCAGCTGGCGCTCGCCGATCCCGAGCTGCCCCGCGACCAGTTCCGCCCGGGCGCCCGGCCGGCCGAGCAGCCGGGTGGCCTCGAGCACCAGCCGGTCCGGCGGCCGCTCGGTCACCATCTGCGCGGCGATCGCCGCGACCCGCCGCATGGCCTCCTCCGGCGACAGCGACCCGGGCAGCCGCCCCCGCGGCACCCCGGGCAGGTCGTCCGCGTCCATCCGCTGGTCGAGCACCTCGCTGAGCGGCACGCCGAGCGCCGCTCCCCCGGCCCCGGGCCGGAACCGCGCGCCCACAAGCACTGTGCCCGGCCGCCATTCGGTCGGCGCCGGCCCGGTGTCCGGTCCCGCCACGAAGGCCCCGACGCCGCTCTGCCAGATCAGGTCGGTGCACGCGTCGGGCAGCACCTGCACGGCTTCCGCCTGGCATCCAGGCGCCACCGAGACCCACAGGCAGTGGAGTCCCGCCTTGAACGCCACGCCAGGTGCGAACTCTGTGTACCCCGGCGCCAAATCCACGGGACCAGTCTTTCTCTCGTGTCCGAATCGTTCAAGCCGGTTATTGCCGTGGTGTGCTCGGATGGAGCAATGAGCAAACCTGATCTTGATATGGCCGGGCAGTTCATCGCGGCCAGCGCGCGGGTGCTGGACCGCCGCCGGTTCGAGCGGCTGTTCCACGGGGGCGACGCGGGGCCGGTACGGGACGCGGTCGCCGCTTACCGCAACGCCGACGGCGGGTTCGGCCAGGGACTGGAACCCGACGGCCGCGACCCGGCGACGCAGCCCGCCGCGATCGAGCTTGCACTGGGCATCCTGAACGAGGCCGACGCCTGGGACGAGGGCCTCGTCACGGGGGCGTGCGACTGGCTGCAGGCGAACGCGCCGGCCGAGGGCGGCTCCGCCTTCGTGGCGTCGACGATCAATGCGTGGCCGCACGCCCCGTGGTGGGTGCCGGAGCTGAGCGGCCCCGCCTCGCTGGTCTCGACCGGCCAGATCGCGGGCACGCTGCACGCGCGCGGCGTCGGGCACCCATGGCTGGACCGCGCCACCGAGCTAATGTGGTCCAGGATCGAGTCGCTGAGCGGGGAACCCGGCCCCTACGACATGTACGGGGTGGTGAGCTTCCTTGACCACGTGCCGGACCGGGACCGGGCGGAGCGGGCGCTGCAAGCCGTGGCGCCGATGCTGCTCAAGGTCGTGACGCTGGACCCGGACACGCCGGGCGAGACGCACTCGCCGCTCGGGTACGCGCCGCGCCCGGACTCGCTGGCCCGCCGGCTGTTCGACAAGCCGGTCATCGAGGCCCATCTGGACCATCTGGCCGCTGGGCAGGGCGACGACGGCGGCTGGATGTTCAACTGGCCGTCCTGGTCTCCGGCCGCCGAGCTGGACTGGCGCGGCTTCATCACGGTGAGCTCGCTGGCGACGCTGCGGGACAACGGCCGGCTGTGATCACTCGGCCCTGGAAGGCTCAGCCGTAGAACAGGCGCTCCATCACGGCCCGGGCCCGCCGGGCGGCCCTGCGGTAGTCCTGGACCAGGTCCTGCGACGCGTCCGGGGCGTGTCCGAGCGCCCGGGCCACGGCGCCGAGTTCCGGCTGCGCCGTGGGCACCGAGTCGGTTGTCCTGCCGCGCACGAGCATGACCGCGTTGCGGATCTGGGATGCCAGCCGCCACGCGGCGGCCAGCGCGTCGGCGTCCTGGCCAGCGATCAGCCCCTGGGCCCGCGCGGCCTGCAGCGCGGCCAGCGTCCGGGTGGTGCGCAGCTCGGGCGTCGCGCCCGCGTGCCTGAGCTGCAGCAATTGCGCCACCCACTCGACGTCGGACAGCCCGCCGGGGCCGAGCTTGAGGTGCAGGGCGGGATCGATGCCGCGCGGCATCCGCTCTGCCTCCACCCGCGCCTTGATCCTCCTGACCTCCCGCACCGCCGTTTCGCTTATCCCGCCGGCGGGATACCGGAACTCGTCGGCCATGGCCACGAACGCGGCGCCGAGGCCGGTGTCGCCTGCGACGGGCTCGGCGCGCAGCAGGGCCTGGGCCTCCCACGGGGCGGACCAGCGCTGGTAGTAGGCGCGATAGGAGGCGAGCGTGCGCACCAGCGGCCCCTGCCTGCCCTCGGGCCGCAGCGCAGCGTCGACCGGCAGCGCCGGGTCGGGGCCTGGCCGGGCCAGCAGCCCGCGGAGCTCCTCGGCGACCGCGTGCGCCGCCCGGGTCGCCGCCTCCTCGTCGGCGCCCGGCAGCGGCTCGTGCACGAACAGCACGTCCGCGTCGCTGGCGTAGCCCATCTCGTGGCCGCCGAGCCTACCCATCGCGATCACGCAGATTCTGGTCGGCAGCGGGCCGCCCCGCCGGGCCTTCCTGGCCGCCGCGTCCAGGGCCGCGGCGATCGTCACGGCAGCGACCACGGTGAGCGCTTCACCGGTCTCCTCGACCGCGGAGAGGCCGAACAGGTCCGCCGCTGCGGTGCGGAACAGCTCCCGGCGGCGCAGGGCCAGCGCGGCCGCGACGGCCTCCTCGGCGGTGTCGTGCCTGCGCACGGTGGCCGCGGCCTCGGCAAGCAGCGTTGCTGCAGACCCTGAAACCAGCCTCGAGTCGTCGCCGAGCATCGCGACCGCGTCGGGGGCTCGCAGCAGCAGCCCGGTGGCGTACCGGCTCGACGCCAGCAGCCTGGCCATCCGCCGCGCGACCCTGGTGTCGTCCCGCAGCAGCCTCAGGTACCACGAGGAGTCCCCGAGCGCGTCGCTGACCTGGCGGAACGCGAGGAGCCCGGCGTCGGGCTGCGCGGCGTCCGCGAACCAGCCGAGCATCGCGGGCAGCAGCGTCCGCTGGATGGCGGCACGGCGTGACATGCCCGAGGTCAGAGCCTCGATGTGGCGCAGCGCTCCGGCCGGGTCCGCGTAACCGAGCGCCTCGAGCCGCGCCGTGGCGCCCTGCTTGGTCAGCCGGACGTCATCGGTGGGCAGCCGGGCCACCGCCTCGAGCAGCGGCCGGTAGAACAGCTTCTCGTGCAGCCGCCTGGCCTGGCTGGCGTGCCGGCGCCACTGCGCGACGAGATCGTCGGCCGGGTCGGCGGCCTCCGGCGCCCGCCCACCTCCCCGTTCCCCCTTCAATGGCCGCATGGCCCGCATCGCCCGGCCGACCTGGCGCAGCACCGCGGGATCCTCGGGCAGCGTGTGCGTCCGCCGCAGGTGGCGCAGCTGCAGCAGGTGCTCGACGGTGCGCAGGAACTGGTAGGCGGCGGCCAGGCTCGCGGCGTCCTCGCGGCCCACGTAG
>Ga0209275_10000034_pt1 | contig 37771 bp, 20 predicted proteins | sample HubBroMetageREF2_FD_188344 | JGI IMG/M metagenome (GOLD analysis project Ga0209275, IMG submission 188344) | Reference soil microbial communities from the Hubbard Brook experimental Forest, New Hampshire, USA - Hubbard Brook CCASE Soil... | ecosystem: Environmental > Terrestrial > Soil >... | reverse complement strand
AAGAGGGGCGCCCTTTTATATTGCGTCGCATTACTCTTTGAAAGCGCTCAGTGCGACGGACACGCCATGAAGCCTATGCCGTTGACCGTGGCTGCCGTGCTTTCCGAGGACCCGCGCGACGACCAGAGCGAATATGACAGCCAACCTCTAAGCGATGCGGTCGGACTCGCCGTCGGGGGCTTGGTCGGCGGACCATCCGGCGCCGGCCTTAGAGGTTCAGTGTCGGGCGGCTTGCGGAGCGTCTCAGCCGCAGCGGCCACCGTCGAGCTTTCACCCACAGAATATAGGGGCCCCACCTCGATCATGCCGGGCCAGGTCCTCGGCCTCAAAGGCGTAAAACTGAATGTCGGGGGCGGCCCGGAGGGCAGTTCGATCCTTACGGCGTCTGGACACAACGTTCGTCTCGAATACCGTGCGCAGCTGGTGCTTATGCCCAATCTGAGCAGCACGGCGCCAGTCGCCGCCAGCGCGGTCCCGACGGAAAGCGCGCCCGCAGCCGCGACGGGTTCGGGTGCTCCACCTGCCGAAGTGGATGAGACTGAGGTCTGTGAGCCGCCCGGGTGTAGCGTGGCGGTCATACCCAAGGAATCGGAGATTACAACTTCTGCCTGGGCGACTGTGTCGGTAAAGAATTTAGGCTATATGCCGGTCCGCGCGGACCACGAAATGTACAGCTTTGAATATAGTTCGGCTGTTTCGTATCTCGGTCCCAACGAAGCGCTGCTCACATTCAATCCGCATGAATTGGTCCAGCGCAACGTCACGGAGTCGAAGTTCTCCACCTTGCGCACCATTCGGGCCGTCCTGATCAATGTGCAGGACAAGAAAGTGGAGAAGGCCGTTGACTGGAAAGTCCCCGACGCCGAACAATATCAATGGCCGATCGGAAAAGACCATGTGCTGATCCACGTCGGCCGCGAGTTGCGATTGTACGGGCCCGGGCTAAAACTCGAGCACCGCATCGGCCTGAATGGTTCGTTGGCCTTCGTGCGCACATCTCCTTCCTCCGGATACTTGGCGGTGGCGGAGATTCAGGAGCGCCACTCCGAACTGGTGCACCAACAATTGCGAGACGCCGAACAACGTGAGCCGGAAGAAGACGTGGAACTCCAAGTTCTGGACGGAGACTTTCACGTGCTTGCAACTGTCGAGCGTTCGTCGCGAGCAGCGCCTCCCGTATTATCGAATCACGGCGAAATCCGCCTTGCGAAACTCGGCAAGAACCGCTGGCAAATAAATGAGGACGCTTGGGACGGCCAACGGCACACGCTCGCCACGCTGAACTCCACTTGCGCGCCGGAAGTCACCACTTTGCCGCCGGACTTGCTGTTCGTAATAGGTTGCGACCGTCAGACGACTGGTAGGTGGTACCGCGTTCTGGACAACGATGGAAAACCAGTCCTGAAAGGTTGGTCCGCTTCGGCGGAAATAGAACAGACGGCTACCGGCGTTGCCGCCGGCGGCGACTTTGCGATTGGCATGGCCGAGGCGACCAAATCAATCGCCGCCGATTCCGCTTTTCAGACTTCGGATCTTGCCGGCGAACGCATCGCTGTCTACCGCGCGGAAAATGGTGAAAGATTGTTCGCCATCACCGTTACTTCTCCGGTGCCCACCGTGCAGTCCTTCGCACTTTCTCCCGATGGCGGCTTGCTCGCCGTGCTGCAGGGTGATCAGCTCGCCTTCTACAAAGTGCCGCCCGCGAGCCGGGGCCGGTAACCTTAAAATTTCGATCAACGCACTAGCGCACCCACGCCGGCATCCACGGCCAGAATGAGGAATCCCGCAGCGCTACGGCGCTTGTTTCACGGGATCCGAATCCTGGCTGGAATCCAATAGCTTCAGAATCGTGCGGTGTTGTTCCACTTCATCGCGCTCGATTTTGCTAGCCACCCGCAGCTCTTTCTCGCCATCTTCCTTGCGTCCGACTCGTGCGTATGCTAGGCCCAAGTAGTAGTGCGCCTGCCGGATCGATGAATCCAAAGCGATGGACTGTTGCAACAGTTCGATGGCCTTTGCGTAATCCTTCCGCTGAAACGAAACTCGCCCCATCCCGCTCAATGCCTCTGCGTGACGCGGATCGCGCTGCAGCACGCGATCGAACTCCGCAGCCGCGCAATCCAGGTCGCCTTCATCGACACAAATCCGCCCCAGTTGCAGATAAGATTCTGTCTGCTCCGGTTGCAGCTCCACAGACTTCTGAAGCTCGGTCCGCGCCTCCGCACTTTTCTCTAGCGACGCCAACACAATCCCCAGTGCAAAATGGCCAGACGCGTCCTGAGGGTAAAGTTTGGCGTAACGTGAAAACGTCTCCGCCGCATCTTGATACTTCCCCAGACCAATCTGCGCCCGGCCCAAGCCGTACAACGCATTCGCGTCGTTCTCACGGATTTTCAGAACGCCGGCAAACGCCTCGATCGCGTCCGGAAACAACGACATCCGCAGCGCCGCGATCCCAAAATCGTAGAGCACATCGGGATTCCGCGGGCTGGCCTTGCGCGCCTGAATCAGCAGTGCCAACGCTTTTTCCAGATCTCCCGCGTGCACAGCCTCTCGCGCCTCTACGCGCCAAGTATTCAGCAGCGCTCCCAAAGCGTCGGCGCGCCCCGGTTCAATCCGCAACGCTTCTTGAAACTGCGCGATGGCGTCGTCGGATCGCGACATCTGCAGGTACAGCAATCCCAGGTTGACGTGCGCGCCCGCGAAATTCGGCCTCAGCTGGACCACGCTCTTGAATATTTTTTCCGCTTCGGCGTTGCGCTGCTGCTGCGCCCGAATCATGCCCAACAAATTCAGCGCGCGATACTCGCGAGGGTTGGTATGCAATACGGATTTAAGGTCGATTTCGGCTTGCTGCAGATTACCTGCCACCATGGATTGCGCCGCATCCTGCATCAACTCGTTCTCATCTCGCCCACCATTTTGCGCGCGACACAGAGCGGATGTTCCCAGCAGTACTGCAATCTCAATAGCAAACATAAGCGTAGCGCGCGCGCGGTTTCTGTGCCGGGGCCGTTCCGCAAACCGAAAACAATTCATGGTGTTCCGGGACCGGGCGCGGTGGCCATCCCGCTCTCGCCGGGATCGCGCACGCGAATCAAGCTCTCGGTGATTTTGAATTGCTCCGCGGCCAGTTCCGCCTTGCCCAGCCGCTGGTAAATCCGGCCGAGGAGATAGTGGCTCGCTCTCGACTGGGGCCCGATGCGAACGGCGGCTTCAAGTTCGGGCTGCGCGTTCACGAACTGGCCCAGATCGAAATATACCTTCCCCAGCTCGTAGCGCACGCGATTTGAATTTGGTGCGATCCGCGCCGCTTGCTGGAGCTGTTCCAACGCTTCCGAATCCCGGTTGGATTTTGCAAGCAGCGCGCCCAAATTAAGATAAGGCTGTTCGCTGTGCACTTCAGCAACCTGATCCAGCGCAATCGCCTTGCGATAGGCTTTCACGGCCGCGTCCGTCTGATTTTCAGCTTCCAGACTGAGCCCCAGATTGTCGATCGTCTTCACATCGTTTGGCGCGAGTCGCGCCGCCTGTTCAAAAGCCGTGATGGCATCGTCGAAGCGATTCTGCTGATACCGCACGCGTCCCAGATGATAAAGAATCTCCGCATTTTCCGGATCCCTGTGGAGCGCCTCGTCCAGATAACGCGCGGCGTCGTCAAAATCATTCAGCAACACGTAATCCAGCGCCACGATTTTCAAATCATCCGCGGTAGGTGGCTTCAGCTGCGCTGCGGCCGTAAAAGTCTCCAGGGAATCGGCCGCCTTGCCCTCCCGGAATCGAACGTATCCCAGCAGATAAGCAGCGTCCTCCGATTGCGGATGCTTCGCACGATACTGTTGCAACGTCGCGCCCGCTTCGCTGAATTTCCCCAGGTTCACTTGACACTTCCCGACAAAAAGCAGCGCGTCGGTCTGACCCGGCGCAGCAGATTCGATCTGCTGGAATGCCGCAGATGCCTCCGCCCATTGTCGCTGCTTGAACAGCTCCATCGCGTGTGTGGAGGAAGGCGCCGATTGTGCGCCCAGGGTGAGGCCCAGTGCGAGCGTCGCGATTCCCGCCTTCGCAGCGCGCTTGCTTCGAATGATGATTCGATCGGCCATCGAACGAGGTCTGGCTGCCTTCCGTCTAATTGGATGATCCGTTGGGCTCGGTCACGGTCATAATCTGATCGGGCTTCACGTCTTTCAACGTCTGATGAATCCCGCTGGGCCACAGGATCTCGATTTGGGTGATCACGGTCGACGAGCCTAAACCAAAGTGGACGCGTTTGTCGCTGGAGGACTGGTAGCTTCCCGCAGTAGTGGCCGTCATATACTGGTCGCCTGCGGCGGTTGATATTTTCACGCGTGCGCCGATTCCATCACGGTTGCTTTTCCTACCCACCAGCTGCAGCGTGATCCAATGATTCGGCGTCTCCGTTTCGTTTAGCAGCACCCAGGCCGGCCCATTGTTCGAGGTGATCACCACATCTTCACGGCCATCATTGTTTAGGTCGCCGGTTGCCAGCCCGCGGCCGGTCCATTTCTCGGAAAACATTTCTCCCGAGCGCGCCGAGACGTCTATGAATCTCCGGCCCTGCGAATTCCATAAAAGCAGCGGAGGCTCGCGGTAGCGCAGATGCGGTTCGCTGATTTCAATGGTATCCATCACGTGCGACTGCGCGATAAACAAATCCTTCCAGCCGTCGTTGTCATAGTCCAGAAAACGCACGCCCCAGCCTGAATGCAGCAGAGTAATCGCGCCGAGTCCGGAAGAGTTCGACACGAAGTCGAACGTGCCGTCCTTCGCATTGTGATACAAGGCATATCGCTGGTTTGCCAGATCGGTGACTACCAGGTCCGGCCATCCGTCGTTATCGTAGTCAGAAAAATCTACTCCCATCCCCGCGAACGTCGCGCCGTTTCCATCCAGCGCCGCCGCCGATACCATTCCAATTTCCTCGAATGTCCCGTCGCCCTTATTGTGAAAAAGATATTCTGGAATCGAATCGTTCGCAATGTATATGTCCATCCAGCCGTCGCGGTCGTAGTCGGCAAACGCAACCCCCAGGCCCTTGCCCGGCTTGTCCAGGCCAGTCTGGTGCGAGATCTCCGTGAATTTTCCGCCGCCGTCGTTGTGGTAAAGCAATGTCGTCGCCGGTTTAAACAGGTCCGGGTGGCAATACGCGCGATAACCGGCTTCGCGTTCGCCGCAATAGATGTCTTGGAATGTCCAGTCCATATACCGCGTGACCACCAGATCCAGCCGCCCGTCGTTGTCGTAATCCACCCAGCCAGCACTGGTCGCCCAACCGGACCCCGCGACACCCGCGCTCGCGGTCACATCCGTGAAAGTGCCGTCACCGTTGTTGTGATACAGCGTGCTGTGGCCGTAACCCGCTACGAACAGGTCATCGAATCCATCGTTGTCGTAATCCGCCACCGCGACGCCGGTCGAGTATCCCGTCCCGGCAAGCCCGGCCTTCTCCGTGACGTCCTCAAACGTTCCATCCGCCTTCTGATGGTAGAGCCGGTTAAAATATTTCGGATCAGTCTTTTGCGGAATCGCTCCGGCGGCGGTGGGATCGTCAATGCGCGCGCCGTTGGCAAAAAATATGTCGAGCCTGCCGTCGTTGTCGTAGTCGAACACGGCAACTCCCGAGCCCATGGTTTCCAGCAGATACTTCTTCGGAGTAGGTGAAGCTTGATCCTGGAAATGAATCCCCAGTCTTGCGGTGGCGTCGACAAAATGACCCGGAACACCTTCCAAGGCGGGCGATTGTGAAAACCCGAAATACGGCAGTCCCAAAGCAATTAAAAGAAGAAGGAATACTCCCGAACGGCGGAAAAAACTGCCCAGCTCCGAGCAAGAAGGTTTTTGCACCATCAACCTGGTATGCGCCGCGACAGTTCAGCGCCGCCAATCAAGAATCCATCATAGCAACATTCATACATGCAAAAAAACAGGGCCGCTGCCAGGACAGCGACCCTTGGTAATGAACCCCGCGGGACGTCTCCCGTCAGAATTCAAACTTCAGCTGCAACTGCAGTACGCGGGGTCCTAACAGTAGACTGGTCGGATTCAACCTGCCGAAACCTACCGGGTCGTAAATGTTGAAGTCGGTGGGCCGGTTGAAAACGTGCCGGTTGAACGCATTCAACGCGGACGCTTCCAGCAGGATGTCCGTTCTTTCCGTGACGCGCGTCCTCTTCATTATGTTGAAATCTTCACTCTCATACATGGGCATGCGTATGGCGCCCGTGACGCGCGGCATCGTGCCTAACGAATACGGCGCTCCGGTGGGTGCTCCGGTACAACCGACGAAGATGACATTGCAATTGTTGGGATCGGATAGCGCGTTGATGTTTAACATCGGCTGTGTGGCGGGATTGAAGCTGCCGCTGGTGTAGGCGGAGCTAAGCAAGGAGGTTCCAGGAACCTGGTCGTAACGAATGGATCCCGCAAATCCGGGAATCCCCGTCGCGCAGCAGATCGCAAACGGCTGGCCGCTTTCGTATCGCTGCACTCCGCTGATGGACCATCCTGTCACTGCCCTGCTGGCGAAGCCGGTGTTCGAGAGGTACTTCTTCCCCTTGCCGATGGGGAGTTCGTACACATAACTCAGAACGAAGTTTTGTGGAAGGTCCTGGTCGCTGATAGCCTTGTCGCCCTTCTTGTTGAAAGCATCTTGCGGTCCCGCGCTTCCGGCCAGGGTGGCAAAAAACGGCAGGGCGCTGTCGGCGTCCGTCAGAGTTTTTGACCACGTGTAGGAAGCCATCAGGTTCAGCCCGTAGTGGAAGCGGTGCTGCAACTGAGCCTGCAGTGCGTTGTAGGTTGCCTGCCCGAGGTCTTCTAAGCAACAGTCAGTGTTGAAACCGAAATACTGAGGATAGGGAAGCAGGGATTGCGCCACGGTGTCTCCCGCTGGGAATCCGGCGAACGGAGGACTGACTCCGGCTATTGATATGGGTTGGCTCAACACGCCGCCCTTCGCGAACCACGTCGGATTGAGCGAGTTCACTGCGTCAAAGTTCGAGCGCAGGTGAGTGGAGTGCTGGCCGACATAAGCTACGCTGAGAATCCAGTCCGGCGCGAGTTGGCGCTGCACTTCCAGGCTCCAGTTTTGAATCATGCCGGGACGTCCGTACGATGGGTCAATGTAGGTCGGTCCCGTGAAGTTTGACTGAGTCGGGTCGAAGTTAGGAGGTGCGGGATACGCTGGGAACCCATTCGTTAGATTGAAGGCTGGATTGAAATTGTCACCGGAGAAAAACGCCGGGTTAGCCTGGAAGCCAGTGCGGTTGTCCCCGCCAAAGTCAGCGTAGATCAGGGGCGCATAAATAATGCCGTAGCCGCCGCGGATGACAGTGTCGTGACCCAGGAACCCGGGCGACCACGCAAATCCGATGCGAGGGCCAAAATCGTGCATATAAGTGTTCGCCCATCGTTCCCCGGTAACGCCAGTTCTTCCCGCGCCCTTGCCGGCAAAGACCAAAGAGCCCAGAAGCCCTCCGGCTCCGGGGTTCGGAGTGGTCAGGCTGATGTTGGACGTACCGTCGAAATTCTCCTTGTTGGGTTGGTCAATGTCCCAGCGAATGCCGTAGTTGACCGTCAACGAGGGGCTGAATTTGAAGCTGTCCTGCACAAAGAAACCGAAGTAACTGCGCAGCCAACGGGGCTGGCTGGCGTACGCCGTGAGATTCGAATCGTGAAGGTCGCCAAGCAGGAGGCTGGCGATTGGATCGCCGGTCTGGCCAGTGTTTAGAGCAGAAGTGCCGGCGGTCTGCGCCGCCCAGGAATAATAGCTGCCGCTGGTGTTCTGAAAGTTGAGGGGAGTGAACTGCTGGAACCGCCAATCCACGCCAAACTTCAATTCGTGCTTACCATGGACCCAGCTGACGGTGTCGCTGGTACGCAAACCATTGTCAATGGTATCGCCGTCCACGTTATCGCCTAACGCGACGTACGGGGCGGTTTGGAAAAAGCCAAATGCTGGGAACATCGGACCGCTGGCGCCGGTGATCCCGAGCTTGGAATCCCAATCGGAGCCGGCGCCGTAGCGCACCCCGGCGCCGATATTGGCGCTGTTGGTGCGATTCAATCCAATACTGAAGTGGTTGAGGATTGACGGCGAAATTACGTAGTCATATCCGAAACGCAGGTAGTGAGCGGAGAATATCTGGTCCCGGCCGTCTAGAGCGGCATTGTTGAAAAATGCCGTAGTGGAAATACGGTTGTTGATGCGCGACGAGTAGGTGAAGTACAGCTTGGTCTTCTCCCCGACGTTCTCGTCAATGCGCACCGTCGGAGTGGTCGCCGTCGTCGGAAAACTGTACTGGTAAGTTAAATTGTTCACTGCGTTGGCGTTCGTGGGAGTCGGGTAAAACGCAAGTATGTTCTTGCCCACGGTCGTTAGGTCAGCCGCGGGAATCTTGTTACCCGTGCTGCCCGGTTCGTTCATGAACGCTGTTCGGCATTGCGTGGTACCCACCGTTTTGGTCGTCGTGGGATCGAATATTTCACCCTGATAGATCGGCGTTCCATCGCAGGGGTTTGTGCCCAGGACGTTAGCGATATTCAAACTAGCCGTAAAATCGCCACCGACTTCCGCCTGCGTCGGAACCGTCGAAGTGGATGTCAGACCCTGAGTTTGTCGGTACTGCTCCCAGGAGAAAAAGAAGAACGTCTTGTTCTTGCCGTTGTACAGCTTCGGAATCCAGACCGGACCGCCAAACGTCAGCCCGTAATCGTTCTGCCGGTCGCGGTTTCGCGGCAGGCCCGCGTTGTTGTTGCCCCAGGAATTCGCATCCATATCTTCGTTGCGGAACAGGTCGTAAGCGTCTCCGTGAAAAACGTTGGTGCCGCCCTTGGTGCTGAACGTCTCAATGCCTCCCGTGGTGCGCCCATACTCGGCAGGAATCGTCGAGACCAACACTTTAAATTCGCTGAGCGCTTCCACCGAAGGCGCCGTTTCGTCGAACGATGAGCCGTTTTCCGAGCGGAACATGCTCGCGCCATCCAGCAACACTTCGGTTGCGTAGTTTTGCCCCCCGGCAATCTTCGATTCGAACGTGCCGCCGTTTCCGTTGCCGGAGCCGGGACCAACGGTGCCCGGAATCAGGAACACGAACGCTTCCGGCGAGCGCATGTACTGTACGGAACTGCCCAAGATCAAAGGCAGGTTCAAGACCTGATCCTGGGTGACCACTGTACCGATCTCGGCGCTCTCGGTTTGCACCTTCGGAATGTCGGCATTGACCACCACGGTCTCGGTAACGCTGCCGGTTTCCAGTTTGATGTCCAACGACGCCGTCGTCGCGACTTCGACGACCACGCCGTGCAGCGTTGCCACCTTAAATCCGGCTCCCGTCGCGGTTAAGTCGTAGTGCCCGATCGTCAGGTTCGGAAAGAGGTACGCACCCGCGCTGCTGGAGACGGTCTCGTACTTGGCGCCGGTCCCGGTGTTCGTCGCCACGATCTTGACGTTGGGAACCACGGCGCCCGAAGAATCGAGCACGTTCCCGGCGATGGCACCCTGGTTCGTCTGGGCGCTCGCGCCTAGAGCAAACACCAGCGCAATTGCGCCGAGTACCAGCAGCTCGATCACCGCTTGCCGCATCATCCCTCTGCCGTTGCCACGTTCGTTGTTCATCCCAGCCTCCCGAAGCACCGCTGCAATTTATGTTTCTGCATGGCCCAGGCCCTCTGCCGCTCGACGCTCACGATGAGAAAAATACAATATACAAAGACAAGCAAACGTTTACTTGCTATCGCTAAAAAAACAGACCTGTGCCTGTCTTCCCTTCTCACTTCCCTTGCCCGCCGCTAATCCCTTCCATTTCTTCACTGTTTGCTGCTCCCTTGCTCTTCGGACATCCTCAGCTTCGCCGCCAGCTTCTGCGCCTGGTCGGCGTCCGCCTGCTTCTTCAGCCGTAGAAACGCATCCAACGCCTGCCGCGATTCCTCCGGCCGCTGCGCCCGCCGATAGACTTGCGCCAGCTGATAGTAGGATTGGCGCAGCGTCTCTGTATCCTTGTCGCCGGAATCCGCGATTGCCGCGGTCAGATCGCCAATGGCCGCGTCCATATTCCCAAGCTGCGCATCGGCCCGGCCCAACTGGTATTCCGCGTCCGCAAAGTGCGGCGTCACCGCAATCACCTGCGTCAGTAACTTCTTCGAAACTTCCGGCTCGGAGTGTTCCAGGCTCACCACCGCCAGCTTAAACATCGCTGAACTGTCTTCCGGATCCAGCTTCAACTCTTCGCGGAAAGCATCCTCGGCTTTCGGCAGTTGCACCATTTTCCAGTAGGCATCGCCCAATTCTTCATGCAGGCCGGGCTCTTCTGGCCGCGCGGAAATGGCCAATTGAAATTCGGCGATCGCGTCTTCGTAGCGATCGGCCTCGAGGTAGGATTGCGCCAGCACTTCGTGAACGCGCCACGAACTGGGATCGGCGTGAAACATCTGCTCGTAACTTTCCTTGGAGACCAGCATGTGCGCGCGGCCGCGATGGTAAAGTATGTCCACATCATTCGGCTTCAGTTTCGCTGCATGATCCAGCGTGGCGCTCGCGCCTAGCGCGTCGCCTTCCGCCAACTGCACGACGCCAAGCCACATCAGCGTGTCCGCATTGTTCGGATCGAGCTGCGTTTCCCGCTTCAACGCCTTGTGAGCCTTCGCGTAGTCGTTCTTGCGATAGTACGCAATGCCCAAAAACAAGTGCGCGCCCCGCTGGTCCGGCTGCAAGCGCAGGCTCTTGTTCAGAGCCTCAATCGCATCGCTGGGCTGTCTCTGCAGCAGCCGGACCAGACCCAAATTAAAATAGGCCTGCGCGAAGGACGGCTCCAGCGTCGTTACCCTGGAAAAATCGTCAGCCGCCTCTTGCAGCGCCCCGCTGTGCATCGCTTCCGTTCCCTGGTTAAACGTTTTCTTGGCTTCCGGGCCCAATTGGCCCCGTGCCGCTGTCGCGATCACCAGCGCCCCCGCCCATGCCAAAAACAGGCCTGAACAACGGGATTTTATTGTGAACACGGCCGTTTCGCGTCGAACAGAAAATTCGAGCCTCAACCTTGAATCAACTAATGGAAAAGTACTATGCGCGGGACTCTATTCTCGACAAACATCCCTTGTCAAGTATTTTCTATGCAACCGATTAAAAAACAGAAAACGTTTACAGGTCTGGCCTAGGGCGATCCCCAGGTCGTTTCCCGCATCTGCGACAGCCAACGCGCCCCCGAATGCCTGAACGCGACGCGGATCGCGGGTGTCCTGGCGATGCCGTACGTCGGACTCATGAAGGTATCTGGAGGGAAATCCTTTTTCTGCCGGGGCTTGCGGTTACAGCAGGTGAACAGAAGCCTGAGAGGGATTAGCGAGGTCTCGCGGCTCCATTCGAGAGACTGTCATACACGCCGGGTATCACGCCCTTCCCTTCCTGGATCACGTAAAACCGATCCACCGCGGCGGGCAGCGTAATGTGTTCCACGAACTTGCTTGGCCAATGAATTTCCACTCCGTCAATTTTGGTAGCCGCGCCCAAGCCAAAGTGGACCCGCGGATCATTCGAAGATGCATAGCTGCCGCCGCTGAGCACATCCCCGCGCTGGCGAATTCCGCCAGCAGTCAAGTACACCGCAGCTCCCACCGCATCCCGCGGACTCCCGGCTCCGCCCACTAGCTGCAATCCGAGCCAGTGATTCTTATCCGCATTGACGTTCCGCAGCAGCACGGGCACGTCGCCGAGTTGATTGATGACCACATCAATCTTCCCGTCGTTAAATAGGTCTCCGAATGCGGCGCCACGCGCCGTCAGTAATTTCGCTAGCCCAGTGTTTTTCACCGGCGGGATCAAATCGAATTTTTGTCCGTGAATATTTTGAAACAGCAGCGGCCGCTGCGCGAAAGTCGTGCCCCAGCCCGCCGAATCGACTTCGCGGTACACATGTCCATTCGCGACGAAAATATCCTTCCAACCGTCATTATCAAAATCCAGAAACCCAGTTCCCCAACCCAAAAACGGAAATGTCGGCACGGCGATTCCCAACTGGTAACTCACATCCGTGAAATTCGCGCCGCCGTCGTTGCGATACAGCGGATTGTAGTCGTCGGAAAAAACCGTGTTATACAAATCCAGCCAGCCGTTATTCCGGTAGTCGCCCACGGCAATTCCCATCGAAGCCGTCTCGCGTCCATTTTCGTTCAGCGCGTATCCCGACGGGTAGCTCGCGTCTTCAAATGTTCCGTCGCCCTTGTTGATGTACAGATAATTCGGAGTCGAATCATTCGCCACCGCCAGATCCACCCGGCCATCGTTGTTCAAATCGGCAAACACGGCCGTCAAACCGTAGTAGGCGTTGCTGTCAGCGACACCCGCTTTCGCGCTGACATCGGTGAACGTCCCGTCGCCGTTGTTGTGGAATAGATGATCGGGCTCGCCTTTTAATCCGCGCGGCCCGCACATTACTTTCACGGAGCGAAATTCACACGTGGCAAACGCCACCGCTGGAGACCCCGGCACCGGCGGATGCTCCATGTCGTAGTGCACGTACCCCGGAACGAAAAGATCCAGATGCCCATCGCCGTCATAATCGCCAAACGTGGGACCGGTGGACCAATTCCCCAGCGTCACTCCAGCCGATTCGCCGACGTCGGTGAAGGTCCCATCGTGATTGTTCCGGTACAAGCGATTCTTGCCGAAATTCGTGACGTAAATGTCCGGCCATCCATCGTTGTCAAAATCGCCGATGGCCACGCCAAAACCCCAGCGGTCATTCGTCACGTCTGCTTGCTCCGCAACGTTCGTGAACGTTCCATCGTGGTTGTTGTGAAAAAGCGCCGCGTGCGGCGGTTGCGCTTTGCCGGACAGCGCATCGTAGGTCGAGCCGTTCACCAGGTAGATATCCATCCAGCCGTCGCGGTCGTAATCAATCAGCCCCACGCCCGATCCCACCGTTTCGATGATGAACGTTCGCTGCGGCGTTCCCATCACATGACGCCACTTCGTCAATCCCGCCTTTTCCGCCACATCCTGAAACACCACCGGTCCGCTGTCCACGAATCCGCCGGCGGTGATGGGGCGGTTTTCAGAATCAAGCACGGCGGGATGCGCGCCAGCAGTGGAAACACTGCCCTGTTGGCCTTCCGCGGGCTTTGCAGATTGTTGTGACTGCGCGCGTTCCAGAAAGGGCGAGTCAACTGCCAGCAGAAGTAGGGAAACGGAAATCGCAAGCGTGAGGAAAGTGAAGCGTTTGGGCGAGCCAACTCTCATGACGCCCGCCGTGGAATCAATTCACTCAAATTTTTCGCAGACCATTCGTTCCAGGCATCGGAGGCATCGCGACGATTATAGCCGAGACTTTCTGCCCTGACTATTTCTGCGGTCCGCCACTCCGCGCTCACCCACGCATCGCAAAGTTCGCCGCTAGGGCTGAATCTGCGGCCAATCATCGGGCCACGTAAGTGAGTTGACAAACAGATATGCCCCGCCATCGGGAAGCTGAATCGCGTGGAAAGTAATGAGATCGCCGTTCACCGGGTCAATCAGCACCGTTTCCCCTCCCGGCGCGTTCCAGGTTTGCCCGTTCCCAGCGAGTAGTTGCGTGCCGCCTCCGAGCATCATGTCCACTCCCCTCTCATCCACGAACGGCCCGTGTGCACTCGTGCCGCGTCCCACCATGATGCGATACGTCGTCAGATACGGATCGCTGTTGCAGCAGGAATCAAACGACACAAAGAGATAGTAGTAGGTGCCTTTGTGAACCAACGACGAGCCTTCGATCGGATCGTATTGCACGTCCGGGCGCGTCGCCAACGAATAGATCGTGGAATCCGACCCCAACATTCCAGTCGTAGGTTCAATCTGCCGCTGCTTGATGCCGCTCCAAAAACTGCCGTACGTCATCCACACGCTGCCGTCAGTATCTATCAGAATGGTCGGATCAATCGCGTTGAAATCGTCCGCGGGTGAAGACCCAAATACTTCGCCCTGATCAACCCATTGGTAGTTCGGATCCGTGGGATCGAGCGTGGTGTTCGTCGCCAGCCCAATGCCGGAGGTGTTCGAAGCGAAGGAAGAAGCCGCGTAGTACACGTGATACAGCCCGTTGAAAAATGAAATGTCCGGTGCCCACAGGCCGGTGGCCAATGGCACTTGCTGATGCACCCAAGCAGGAATCTGCAGGAATACTGCTCCGCATTGTTTCCATGCAACGCGGTCCGTCGAGCAAAGAATCGGCAGCGACTGCGAGCCCGGCAAGCCGGCGTCCGTCGAGAAAACGTAGTAGGTTCCGTTTTGGAACGCAATGCTCGGGTCGCGTACGGGAGTTGTCAGGCCGGTCAAATGATAGTTGCTGAATACGGTCGGAGCCCCCCCGGAACCACCGCCGGGCCCCCCGGGAGCGTAACCGGTACCGCCACCGCATGACGGCAACAGGAAAATTGCCAGAAGCGCGATCACCAGGCCTGTGCGCGCTGAAAAACCGGCGCCTCGGAATCGTGTTGATCTTGAGTCAGTCATCGCGTTTTTCCCACGCAACTTGTTGCAGCCGCTATACTTACTACATGTCGAACCAAACCCGCTCGCAAACATGGCCGCCAGTCCCAGGCGGAAAACCGGCGAACGCGGCGATAGTAAACGTTTTCACTATTTTGTGCTATATTTTTTCGATTGCGCTCATTCGTCTTCGCTATGGCGACCGTTTCGTGAATAATGGCGGCATCACTCGGCCTCGTGCCGGACGGCGGTTTGCGTGAATCTTTACCACCACAGTTCACGTCACTTCGGAACGGCCGCGCGCTGCTCCCTTTTATCCTGTGCCCTGCTTTTCAGTCCGATTCCACTGTTTGGCCAAAACTCTGCCGGCCAGACCGTCGGGCTGCGCATCATCGTCGTAGATACCGCTGCCGAAGCCGACCAAGTCCTCGCACGCCTCAAGAAGGGCGAGGATTTCGCAGCAATCGCCAAAGAAGTCTCGATTGATCCCAATGCGGGGAATGGCGGCTATCTGGGCCAGATTGATCCTTCCTCACTTCGCGCTGAATTGCGCGACGGTTTGCAGGGTATCGCGCCAGGTCAACTCAGCGCCGTGATTCACCTGCCTTCTGGCTACGCCGTTATGAAGGTGCAGTCTATTTCTGAGGGGCAGCCTGCTGGTCGCGCGCCCAGTCAGACCACCAATCAATCGCCCAATCAAGTGGATGTCTCCCCCACCTCGTCCGGCAGCATCCTTCCGCTCTCCGCCACCGGCACGATTCGCTACTCGCCTTTCGTCGGCGGAAAAGGCGAAGCCGACCTCGCCTTCCGCAGCGTGCCGAAACCCGAGGGCTGGAGTCAGGACTTGCAAGAAATGTGCAAGATTCGCAAAGATTCGCTGGCCACCGTCATCAATCAACTCCTCGACGACCTCGCGCACCCGGACTCCGGTGAAACCGGTCCGAAAAATCCGCTCGACGTCATCGAGATGCGCTACGCGCTCGCAAATCTATATTCCTATCAAGGAGAAATGGCTAAGGCGATTGAACAATGGGAGGCGGCTTACGCCATCGCCACCGAGGAACTTCCCCCCGCCATGGCCGAGCTGGAAGACGTTCTGGCGATCGCGTATCTGCACAAAGCGGAAATGGAAAATGATGTGTACAGCAAACCGGGCAATCGCTGCCTTTTCCCGCCGATCGCAGGCGTGCGCTACGTGAAAACCGAGTCTGTGCAAAAATCCATCCAGTACGCGCTGAAATATCTCGCGCGCCGCTCCGATGTGCTCGATGTGAAGTGGTTCCTAAATCTGGACTACCTGGCACTCGGCCAATATCCAGATGGTGTGCCCAAGGAATTTTTGATCCCGCGCTCAGCCTTCGAGTCATCGGACAGTGTGGGTCGCTTCGTGGATGTCGCCGCCGAAGCGGGCATCAACCTGTTCTCCGATTCCGGCGGATTGATCGTGGATGATTTTGAGAACAACGGCCTGCTCGATATCGTCACCTCCGACTACGACGAATGCGCGCCCATGCACTTTTTTCACAACAACGGCGACGGCACGTTTTCCGACCACACTGCCAAAAGCGGCCTGCAGAATCAACTGGGCGGCTTGAACATGATTCAGGCGGATTACAACAACGACGGTTGCATCGACATCCTCGTCTTACGCGGCGCCTGGGAATTTCCCCAGCGCAAATCGCTGCTGCGCAATAATTGCGACGGCACTTTTACCGACGTAACCGTCGCCGCCGGACTCGCCGACCCTGCCACCAGCACGCAAACCGCCGTCTGGGCCGACACTGACAACGACGGCTATCTCGATCTTTTTGTCGGCAACGAAAAAACCCCCAGCCAGCTTTTTCACAACAATGGTGACGGCACGTTCAAAGACATCTCGCATTCCGCCGGCGTTGACCGCGTCGCTTTTACCAAGAGCGTGGTCGCCGCTGATTACGACAACGACGGCTACGTTGATTTCTACGTCTCCAATCTCAACGGCGACCATTTTCTCTATCACAATAATCACGACGGCACGTTCACCGATGTCGCCGCCGAAGCCGGCGTTAAAAAGCCCTGGCAGAGCTTCGCTGCCTGGTTTTTCGACTACGACAATGACGGCCTCCCCGATCTCTTCGTCACCAGCTACTACGTCTCTACAGAAGAGACCTTGCGCAGCTACATGGGTCTCGCACCCAACGCCGAAACCCTGAAGCTCTACCGCAACGTGGGGGACGGCACTTTCCGCGACGTGACGGCGCAGACCCACCTCGATCACGTCTTTATGCCCATGGGCGCAAACTTTGGCGACGTTGATAACGACGGCTTTCTGGACATCTATCTCGGCACGGGCAATCCCACCTACGGCTCGGTGGTTCCCAACGTACTGCTGCGCAATGAAGACGGAAAGTTTTTCACCGACATCACCGCTTCGTCGGGAACCGGCGAACTGCACAAGGGCCATGCCGTCGCCTTTGCCGACCTTGGTAACAATGGCCACGAGGATTTGCTCGAGGAAGTTGGCGGCGCGGTTCCCGGTGACCGTCACGCATTCCGCCTGTTCAAAAACCCCGGCAACGATAACGACTGGATTACCGTTCACCTGGTGGGAGTGAAATCGAATCGCTCCGCGATCGGAGCAGTCATCAAGGTGACCGCGCAGGGTGGCGACCAGCCGCCGCGCACGATTTATCGCACCGTGGGAAGCGGCGGCTCGTTCGGGGCTTCCCCGCTGCAACAACATATCGGGCTCGGAAAATCGGCCCGCATCCTCGATTTGGAAGTCTGGTGGCCCTCCACCCAGACGCGGCAACGTTTCACTGGCGTGAAAAAAAACCAGTTCATCGAGATTAAGGAATTCGAAAAGAATTACACTGTGCTGGAACGGCACTCCTTCCAGCTGCCGGCCCCACACGAGGACCAAGCGACCGCCGCCGCACCAATCGCCCGCGTTCCTTCGGGGTCTTCGCAACTGGATTCAGCCGCTGCGTCCACGCCGCAATCCTCGACGAGCCCAGCAGCAGATCCGAGAAACCAATGATGCGAGACGCTCATTTCCGGCGCGCCCTCAGCTTCGCTTTCGCGCTATTGCTGTTGCTTACGATCGCCGCTAGCTCCAGCGGCGCGCCAGAACGTTACGCAGACGCCGGTCTGGTTCTGAAAGTAGATCGCGACAAACAAATTGTGATCGTTTCCTGCGAAAGCATCCCCGACGTGATGGACGCGATGATCATGCCGCTCACCGCGCGCGATCCCAAATCGCTGGATGGTTTGCAACCCGGCATGACCATCGAATTCACCCTCGTCGCCGATAAAAAGTCCGACTACGCCGAAAATATTCACGTCCGCGCCTACCAGACCATGGAGAACGATCCCTCCGCCGCGCGCCGCCTGAGCATTCTGGAAAAAATGCTCGACCACAACGATGCCACCAAAGAGGCCGTGGCTACCGGCCAGCCAGTTCCGGATTTCACGCTGAGCGACCAGAATCACCAGGAAGTGACGCTCTCGCAATTCGCCGGCAAGGTCGTCGCCATCACCTTCGTCTACGTGCGCTGCCCGCTCCCCAATTATTGTTTCCGCCTTTCCACGAATTTCGCGCGCTTGCAAAAAAGATTTCGGAGCGCACTCGCCAGGGACTTGGTGTTGCTCACGGTCATCATCGATCCCGTCCACGATTCCCCGCAAGCCGTCCGCGACTACGCCCGCATCTGGAACGCCGACCCCAAGTCCTGGCATTTTCTAACCGGCTCGCCCGCCGAAATCCAACAGGTTTGCGCCCGCTTCGATATGAGGTATTACCCGGACGAAGCTCTGCTGGTGCACTCCTTTCATACCGTTATTATTGATCGCGAGGGTAAACTCGCAACGAACATCGAGGGGAATGATTTTACGGCAAAGCAACTCGGGGATCTCGTCCAAACAGTGATGGTGCAACCCCCATAGCGCGGTGGCAGACTCTCGTCATGCCGTAGGATGTTGCGCTCCGCATCCGCATTATTTTCCCGCGCCCGCATCTCCTTCCAGCGCCGCGCGTGGCCAGCCGGTGGTCCAGTCGATCGTTGAAATCTGCAGGAACGGATGGCCGGTCTCTCCGTCATAGGCATGAAAGACGATGATGTCCCCTCCCGGCTGCTGCAGGATCGATTCTCCTCCCGGGCCGAACCAGCGCGCATTTCCTGTCAGCAGCGCGGTGCCGCCTCCGTGCAGCATGGGCTTGCCGTCCGCATCCACGTATGGGCCAGTTACATCATGCGAGCGGCCCACCACCGCGCGGTAATTGCTCTTCACTCCACGGCAGCACAAATCGAAGGACACGAACAAATAATAATAATCGCCGTGATGGACAACGAACGGAGCTTCGATCGCTTGCCAATCCGCGGGCAATCCGGGCGGCGCGGGCGCCGGATTTTCCGGCCTCTCGCGGCTGGCCAATGAATAAACCTTGCCGTCCTGCGCTGAAAGCTTTCCGCTCGCTGCGTCGAGGCGGCGCATTTTGATCCCGCTCCAGAAACTTCCGAAGCTCAGCCACGGCGTCCCCGTGGAATCGAATACGATGTTCGGATCAATCGCGTTGAAATCGTCACTCGCGAGAGATTTCAGCACCAGGCCCTCGTCTACCCAGTGAAAATCGCGGCTGGATTGGTCGAGCGTCTTGTTCGTCACCAATGCGATGCCCGAAGTATTTTTTCCGAACGCCGAAAACGCGTAGTAGACGTGATATTTTTCGTTGAAGTAGGAAATGTCCGGCGCCCAAAGGTCCTTCGTTTCCGGGCTTTCCTTCTGGATCCAATCGGGGATGCCGGCGAACACCGCACCGCAGCGCTTCCAATGTTCCAGATCATTCGAGCAGCGCATGGGCAGCTGCGCGTGCGGGCCCTGCTCAGTAGCCGTCCCGAACAGATACCACGTGCCGCCTTGCGCGATGATCGAAGGATCGTGCACGCCGTCAACTTCTCCTTCCACCCGGTAGACGTGCGGAGAGGGAGAGCCTTGACCGGCAGCGGCCGCGACCGAAAAAAACAGAAGACTGATTGCCAGAAGCCTCGAACGACTCGTTCTGTTGTTCATAATCTCTGCGTGCCCTTGGCCGTTGTCACTATCCGCTACGTATCTTGAAAACCCCAGCCTCTTCCCGTCTGAAGCCCTGCTGTGCATTTCGCGGAATCTGAGTTTCGAACGATCCAAAATGTCGCCGCTTTTTCGGTCGATTCAGCGCCCAAAGATATAACATTGAGAAAACGTTTACCGCAAGCAAAATGATACTCGGCCGGATCGCGAAGCGCCAACGCTCACATTCACACAGCCTCTAACATCAACAATCGCTGCACCGGTCCATCCTCTGATTTCGTGTGGCATGTACAGCGAAGTTCAGTATTCACGTCGCGGTTTCTTGCGCCGCGCGGGTGCCCGCGATTCGGTCAAATTGGCACGGGTGGCGATTTTCGGAACATCGCACGGCTTGGATGTGGATTCGCGCACAACGAAAGTCGTTCGCAGCAGATACTCACTGCCATTCGGAGAGGCGGTTTGTCTTTGTACATCTACCAGCAACGCCGTGAATGCTAGTTCAGCAGTTTCGACTTGCGACATCCTCACGGACGTCAATCGTGGAATCACAAACTGTGCGATCCGAATATCGTCGAAGCCGATCACAGACAGATCTTGAGGCACGCGGAAGCCTTGCCGGTAGCTCTCCCTCATCACGCCGATCGCCGTCATATCGTTTGAGCAAAGGACTGCCGTAGGCCTTTCCGGCATTGCCATTATTTTCTGTGCCGCAGCCATTCCTCCTTCCATTGTGTGGTTTCCCTCGATCACCCAGCTTTCGTTGAACTGCAGTCCAATCTCCGTCATCGATTGTGAGAAGGCCCTCAGACGAGCGATCGCAGAAGCTAGAGTCATCGGCCCAGAAATGAAAGCGATGCGCTCGTGGCGCAATGCCGCCAAATGCTGGACCGCTTGCCGGATACCGTGCAAGTAGTCGATCCGAATATTCGATACTCTTGGTAGCGCGGGTGCGACGTCAATGAATACGAGCGGTACGTGGCGCGATTTGAGTTCGTTCAACAACCCCTCTTCCATTCCGAACGTGACGACCGCCACTCCCTCCACACTGCGTTCAATCATTCGCCGAACGGAAAGAGCCATTCGCCGCGGATCATGCACTGTCGAACTGGTCAAAATCTCGTAATTGTGTTTCACGGCAAGATCTTCAAAACCTTGAACAACTTCGGGGAAGAAAGGGTTGGTAATATCGGAAATGATCAAACCAAAGGTCCGGCTGCGTCCGGAGACCAGTCCGCGAGCTTGCGTATCGGGATAGAAGCCCAACTCGTCAATCGCCCGCCAAACGCGCCAAGTGCGGAGTAACGGAAGCCCTTCCGTTGATGGTGCGGGAGACGGTCGCGATGGAAACCCCGCCCGTTTCGCCACGTCGCGAATGCTCAAGAGCGCACCCCAGTGTCGACCCGTGTGAACGCATACCCACCACAACTACGTCCCCGTATAACTGCGTGGCCCTCGGCGCGATAAGTGTAGTCTACTCACATTCTTGACTTCCAGCGACACATTTACCGCATCGGTAACTCAGACTCTCTGTACCCCGTTGAGAGAGATACGGCGGACGCCTGTGGGAATCGAACGCGTAAGCGCGGAAGCTCAAGTCGAAGGCACGGAAGGCGTCGCGGGTTTCGTCGGGAGAAGGACTCGCTTCGCGGACGCCTGGAGACTCTGCCAACCTACGTTCTCTGCGTGGAATCCGACGCTTCGTCAGCAGGTCCCTCACCGGCGGCACGGCGACAATCACCACCTGACGTGCGACTCCCGTGCCTGGCTGATCGTTTCGGTCGAGCCGGCCGGGATTTCACCCAGCTTGTTTGCGCCTAGGCATAGAAACGCTGATTGGTGCGTCGCCGTCTCGCCTGCGAAAACCGGACTTGCGATGAACTCCGCAATAGAGGCTGACCGTCGGCGACTCGATAGCACTCGTACAGAAAATAATGCCTTGACGCGAAGGCAATGGCTTATCGCAAACTTAGAGAAGGTGCACCGAGCTGCCGGGAATCAGCAACCTTGAGTACGATCAGAGCCGCGCCAACGTGACGAATATAGTCTGCGATGCCTTTATGCGGAACGGGCCAAGAGTCTGAATTCAAGGGCTGTGCACCAACTGTGCCAGAATCCGATGTTTTGAAGGCATTGGGGTTATCTTTGAGCGAAAAGCAAATGCCCCGATTTGTTGGAAACGTTAGTCGTTAGAAGTAACGGATGGAGCTGTTGGAGTCGAGTCGCGTGCGCCCAAAGCAGGCGCGTTGTGCGCGAAAGAGACCACGTTTTCTGCGGCATGGCAAGGTGCGAGAGAGCTGCCCCGAGATGCAATATCGCTTCGATGGTCGCCGGTTAGAAAATACAACGAAACCGGGAACAGAACGAGGAACAGATTGGGAACAAAATACAGAAGAATACCCGTAAATCACGCTTAGCAACCTCCATGTAAATCATTGAGAAGCAAAGACGGGCTATTCTCTCGTTTGGCTCATAACCCGACATTTCAACGGTTCATCAGCGAAGACCCGATGGGATTTGGCACTGGCGACTACAACCTTTACCGGTACGCGCTGGATAGTCCTACAAATTTCCGTGACCCGAGCGGCCGGTGCCCCATGTGCATTGCAGGAGTCCTCGGAGGGGTCATTGGAGGCGCGGCGGCAGGTTATTTGGCCTACGCAAACGGCGGTAATGGTTGGGATGTGGCTGCTGCGGCTGCTGGTGGCGCTGGCGCTGGAATTCTAGCCGGACTGACAGGTGGGTTGGCGGGAGGATTCGCAGTCGAACTGGGTGCAACTGCCCTAGAAGCCGGTGCTTGGGGAGGAGCAGCTGGCGGAGCTACTTCGGGCGCTGCAAACGGATTCATCGGATTTATGACAGGTGAACAGACCCTCGGGCAGGCTGCGGAAACTGCGGCCGGGGTACTTTTTTGGGTGCGGGAACAGGCGCGGTCGGTGTAGCTTGGGGCCCAACCGTTCGAGGCGGCTGGAATTTCGATCCATTTACGAGCCCAGCTAACTGGGGTTCTAAAGCGTGGCAGCTCTACGGGCAGACAGGCATTTCTGGGGCCTTGGACGGAGCGCTTGCTTGCTGGTTCGCGAGGAAGTGTTAATGATTTTGGCTTGAGGAATTAACAATGCATGCCAAGAACAACGCCATCCTGCCGAGCGCGCTAGCCCGGAAGATTTCGCCTTGGATGGTAAATTCTGCCCAAATGACGGGGCCTCTTGGGAAGGCTGCCCTAATAGGGGGTATGGTACTCTCCCTCTATGGCCCCGACCACAACGGCTTTTTATGCCTTCTGGGTCCCTGGGTTTGCCCAACTCTTGTCTCGCTCTTCTTGTCGGCCTTATTTGCCCGGAGACGTTTTAGGATCTATCGTGGGAGTCCCTTTGCTGAGCACAACTATGTTGATACGGGTGATGATCCTGTTGTGACGCGCCTCGCCGCACTCTTCAACTCCGACGAGATTCGCCGGCACCTGTGGCACGAAAGTCTGAAAGTCTCCGGCATACTCTTCGCCATCCTGGGGACTGCGGCTTTCGTCCAGCGGAACTCGCTCGATTGGGCTTTCCCGACTTTGGCAAATCAGTTCTTTTGGGCGGTTCGGCGTGGGTTGCCGGGCTACTGGTTTTGGCCCGGTTTGTTGGGGTGCTGCGTACTCGCATTTCTACTGCTGGTAAGCGACTATCATCGCTGGGGCCTACTAACTTGGGCCAAGCGAGAGGGAGCCGCGTCTGAGGTCCACAGGGGGTCGTCGCAGGAATTGCCTAAACGAACCGGACACTTGACATAATTTTTTGACGTCCCGCCGCGCTGAGAGGCCTTGGCTTTTTTGTACCAACCCTAGTATGAGTTTTCGGCTTTTTGCATCCCAAAGGAATCGAGGCTAGCCGCTACAAGGCACCCGCACGGCATGTGTTCTTATACAAATCGCTCGCGCAATACAACACAGGAGGAATGCTACGCCGTCCGCTCCGAACGAACCGTAAGCGTCGGGTGAAAGCCGTGTTGACAATGAGAAGAGATCTACGACGCAGGGACGTTTTGGTTTTCGGCGGAGAGATTCCAGGGCAACAGGTCGTCGATGCGATTGATCGGATGGTCGGCGATGCGCGATAGAACGTCACGCAGATAGCTTTCCGGATTTAAGTCGTTCAGTTTGGCTGTTCCGATCAAGCTGTAAATGGCTGCCGCGCTCTCACCGCCTCGATCCGATCCTGCGAACAAGAAGTTCTTTCTGCCCAGAGCCACCACCCACAAGGCTCGTTCCGCCGCGTTGTTGTCGATCTCGAGCGCGCCTTCATCACAGTAGCGCATCAGAGCCTTCCAGCGTCCCAGCGCGTCACGCCCAGCCAGCACCGTATCCGATTTTCTCTACCGCTGCCCCAACGTCTCCTCGAGCCATTGCTGGAACGATTCCAGCAATGGCCGCCTGCGCTGGTTGCGGAGCTCACGTCGTTCTTCGGGGGGAAGTCCCCGGATTTCTTTTTCCACGGCATACAGCTCAGCGATTCGTTCCAGGGCCGTGGTTGCGGTCTGTGATTTGTGCGCTTCCACCACTCGTAAAACTTCCTGCGCACGTGCGCCCAGCAGGCCGCTGCCTCGATCCGACCCGCTTCGTAAATCTGATCGAACCCGGCATAAACATCGGCCTGCAGTGTTCCCGTGAAGGTACTCAATTGCTGCTGCGAATGTTCACCCTTGCGGTCGGCTGAGTAGCAGATCCAGACGGCCGGGGGCGTGGGATCGGCCGCCGGCCGATCATCGCGTACATAGGTCCACAACCGCCCCGTCTTGCTCTTTCCCAACCCCGGCGCCAGCACCGGAACCGGCGTGTCATCGGCATGAAGTTTGTGTCCCGACATCACGTGTGTTCGCAACGCTTCGACCAGAGGCGCCAGCAGGCGGCTCGTTCCACCTACGGTTCGCCGGTTGCGCGCCCCGGAAGCAGATTGGGTCCCAAGAACTTGGAACAAGTGGAACAAACTGCGAACAGAATACCCCCGAATACGGTAGAACATCGAGTAACAACATCCACCTAAGTCATTGAGAGGCAAAGACGGGCTAATCGTTCTTACGGCTCATAACCCGGAGGTCGTTGGTTCAAACCCAACCCCCGCAACCAATTTGAATTTTTAGAGGCCGGGCCCAGGCACCCGGCCTTTTTGCTTTCAGCTTATGTCACGCGTCTCGTGCAAGCCTTATTTCGCGCACGTGCTGTGTGCGATGGAGAGCTATTCGTTTGTTTCTGCTGAACTGGCAAAAACCAGGAAGGCCCACGGATTCAGAGGAAGCTTTACTTCGCCACGTGACTCGATAACCGCGGGTATCTCGGACCCCCTGTCTCCCCATCGCTCGTTGGCCGAATCGAGCGTCCTTTGCCAGCGGCCGGGGGGAATCGGTAACAGGAGATCATTTGGGGCCTGAGAAAAGTGGCACACAATTAGTACCTGGCTGGAGGCACTCCACCTCCTGGCGAGCAGCACTTTCTCTTCGGCGAAGGATGTGAGTTCCATGGCATTCTTGTCCAGCTCTGCCAGTGGCGGGAGAGTATGTCGGAGGCGAAGCAGTTCCTGATAGAAATGCCAAAGGATGCGATGCTGCCCTGCGGATTGTAAATCCCAGTTGAGCTTCGAACTGAGGAACGTTACTTCGCTCTGAGGGTCGGGAATATCGCCAGTCCAGCCAAAATTTGCAAATTCGCCCTTCCGCCCCTGGCGTACCGCTTCAATCAGCGATGGATCTCCGTGACTGACAAAGTACGCAAAGGGCGCCCGTTCGCTGTACTCTTCACCCATAAATAATAGAGGAATGTATGGTGACAGCAGAACCGTCCCCGCGGCCAGCTTCAATTGCGCAATGGACAGCGATTGCGACAGCCGGTCACCAAGCCGGCGATTCCCGACCTGATCGTGGTTCTGTGCGTAGACGACGAAGCGTTTCGCCGGGATCTGCTTCGACGAACTTCCATAACGCTTTTGGCGAAACTTGGAATATTGCCCCGCATACAAAAACCCTTCTCGATAGCTGCCCGCTAGATCTTCAATTCCGCGAAAGTCCTGGTAATAACCATTCTGCTCCCCTGTTAAGAGAACGTGCAGAGAATGGTGAAAATCGTCATTCCATAACGCGTCGAATCCCCATCCACCTACCTCCGGCGCGCTGACCACCCGAGCATCGTTTCGATTGCTCTCCGGGATCAGATGCACGTCCCGGCCGAGCGCCTTCGCCCTGGTGTGAACGGCCGCGCGAAGTTCTTCGAGGAAAGTTCGCGCGGAATTGTCCACGATCGCGTGGATGGCGTCGAGGCGAAGTGAATCGATGTGGAAGTCCGTGACCCATTCCAGCGCATTCTCGATGAAATATCGGCGGACCTCATCGCTCTGGGCGTCGTCGAAATTGATGGCTTGTCCCCAAGGCGTCTTGTAGAGGTCCGTGAAATAAGGACCGAAATCAGCCAGGTAGTTACCCTCTGGACCAAGATGGTTGTAGACGACGTCGAGCACTACCGCGATTTCGAGTTCATGGCAGGCGTCGACCAACGCTTTGAGGCCGAGCGGGCCACCGTAAGACGCTTGGACCGCGTAGGGGTAAACTCCGTCGTAACCCCAGTTGCGGTCCCCGGGAAATTGAGCAACCGGCATCAGTTCGATTGCCGTAACGCCCAGATTTTTGAGCGTCGCCAGCCGAGGGATTATGGCGTCAAAGGTTCCTTGCGGCGTGAATGTTCCCACATGGATCTCGTATAGAACGTACTTTTCAATTGGCAGCCCGGTCCATCGGGAATCGTTCCAGCGAAACAGATTGTCTACGACTTGAGATGGCCCGTGGACCCCTCTTGGTTGGTATCGGGACGCCGGATCGGGTCGTTCCTTCTCATTGTTGAGGCGATAGCGGTAGAAAGCCCCAGATGAGACGCCGGTAGCGACAGTGTGAAAATACCCGCAGCCAACAGACTGCATAGGAATCGCGCGCTCTTGCGGATCGCCAAAGCAGACGTCGACCCGGTTCGCGTGCGGAGCCCAGACGAGAAAACTGCATGCGTCCTCACCTAGAAGCTGGGCACCAAGGTTTTCCTTGCGGGGGGAAGACACGGTTTCTGCATTCCTCATAAGACTGGATGGCTGGTGACGTTTTCAGTATACACAGAGGAGCACGTCGTTTCGCGCACGAGAGCTTCCCTGCGACGGAGTACGATATTCGCTGATCGACAACAGGACAATTCGTAGCGACCTGACCTATAATGATTTCCCAGCCCGAATGGGAGTCGCATGCGGTTCGCTCGGCCCGCCGTCAGTGCAGTCGATCGGGATTGTTCACCGAACTCCTAGAGAGCCTATGGCGCACCCTCGGATTCCCCTCGCCTGCTACAGGCTTCAATTCAACGGAGACTTTACCTTTCGCCGCGCGTCGGCAGCGCTGGACTATCTCTCCCGGCTCGGAATCACGGATATCTATGCGTCTCCCCTGTTGCAGAGCCGGTTAGGCAGCAAGCACGGGTACGACGTCACGGATCCATTGCGGATTGACAGCGAGTTGGGCAACGAAGAGCAGTTTGAGGCCTTCCAGTCGCAGTTGCAAAAAAAGGGCATGGGCCTGCTGCTGGACATTGTTCCGAATCACATGGCTGCGAGCCCGGAAAATCCATGGTGGATGGATGTCCTTGAGAATGGTCCCGCATCCGCTTACGCAGCCTATTTCGATATCGATTGGCATCCGCCGTCGCTTACGCTCGATAACAAAATCCTTTTGCCCGTGCTCGGCAGCTTCTACGGCCACGCTCTTAACAACCGCGAGCTCCAACTTGTTTATCGGCGCGGAACTTTCCTGGTCCAATATTTCGACATGTCTTTTCCGCTGGCTCCGAAGTCTTACCGCCGGATTCTGAAGCATCGAGAGCACGTACTGGAAAAGAAGCTGGGTGCGGATTCGACCGCCTTTCAGGAGTATCTGGGAATCGTCGCGGCCTTGGCCGCGCTGCCGGAGCGGGATTCCTTGACTATGGACGGAGCCGGCGAGCGGCGCCTGCAAGTTGCCGGGATCAAAGAGCGGCTGCGCCAGCTGCACGAAACGAACCGCGAAGCGCAGCGATTTGTGAGGGACAATCTGAGAATTTTCAATGGCAGGCGAAACCATCCCAGCAGTTTTCGCAGCCTAGATCGCTTGCTGTCCGAACAGGCTTTCGTACTGGCGTATTGGCAAAACGTCAACGAAGGAATCAACTACCGGCGTTTTTTCAACATCACGGATTTGGTGGGTGTGCGCGTCGAGGATCCCATGGTGTTTGAAGCCATCCATGCCGTGATCCTGCAGTTGATTGAGAGAAGGGTCGTCACCGGGCTGCGCATCGATCACATTGACGGGCTTCGCGACCCGCTGGGCTATTTGCGGCGTCTGCAAGAACGCGCCAGCGGCTCCCAGGAGGAGCGAAACAGCTTCTACGTGATTGTGGAAAAAATACTCTCCGGAACTGAACAACTTCCCAGGGAATGGCCGGTGGAAGGAACGACAGGCTATGAATATCTGAACGCCATCAACCGGCTGTTTGTGCACCCGCAAGGAGCGCGGGAGATCGAAGAGATTTATTATCGATTTCTGGGACGCGAGCTTAACTACGAAGACGTAACGTACCAGAAGAAAAAACTGGTCATGTCCACTTTGCTCTCGGCGGAGATGAGATACCTGGGCCGCCAGCTCAGCGTCTTGGCTGAAGGGGATCGCTATGCGCGGGACCTTTCGCGAATGGAGCTTGCACAGGCACTGATCGAAACCACCGCATGTTTCCCCGTTTATCGAACTTATATTCGCAGCATGGAAGTGCCCGCCGAAGCAAAACGTGATATTGGCAGCGCCGTCGACGCCGCGCGAAGTCGAAACCCGCGCCTCGATGCATCTTGCTTGGAGTTTGTGCGCGATGTGCTGCTTCTGAAGGATGCTGGGCACTTGTTTGCGGAGCAGCGGGAAGCGCGGCTGGCATTCGTAATGCGCTGGCAGCAGTTCACGGGTCCGATTGTCGCCAAGGGCCTGGAAGACACCGTTCTCTACGTCTACTGCCCGTTGCTTTCGCTCAACGAAGTAGGCGGAAACCCCAACCCTTCTGCCGTGGTCGCCTCCGACTTCAACCAAATTGCGACTGAACGCGAACACCGCTGGCGATATGGCGTGAGTTGCACTTCCACGCACGACACCAAGCGTGGCGAAGACGTGCGTGCTCGAATCAACGTTCTGTCGGAAATTCCTCGAGAGTGGCAGAAGCACCTCAATCGGTGGGCGCGGTGGAACAAGAAAGGAAAACGAGTCGTCCAGTCTCAGGAGGTTCCTGACCGCAACGAAGAAAACTTTTTGTACCAAACCCTGCTGGGCGCGTGGCCCCTCGAACAAGACGCGATGCCGCATTTCCGTGCGCGCGTGGAAGCCTACGTCATCAAAGCGATTCGCGAAGCGATGGTGCACACGCGCTGGACGCGGCCCAACAGCGCTCATGAGCGAGCGGTAGTCGGTTTTCTCAAGGCCCTGGTTGAGCCCGCTCGGGGCAATCTGTTTCTGAATGATTTCCTGAAATTTCAGCGAAAGGTCGCTGTCTACGGGATGCTAAATGGTCTGGCGCAAGTGCTGGTGAAGATGACCAGTCCCGGCGTGCCTGATATCTACCAAGGATGCGACCTCTGGGACCTCCGTCTTGTCGATCCCGATAACCGTGGACCCGTCGATTTCAGACATCGCGCTGCCTTGCTGGACGAAATCGAAAAGCGCAGTAAGCAGGATCCGTTGCGTCTCGCACGCGAGCTCGTGCAGAATTGGCACGACGGGCGCATCAAGCTCTATCTCATTTGGAGGATCCTGAATCTTCGGCGCAGGCACCCTCGAGTCTTCCTCGACGGCCAATTCCTGCCGATGAAAACGACCGGCGGGAGGGAGGCTAACCTGATTGCCTACGCGCGCCGTAGGGGCAATACTTGGATCATGACCATCGTGCCGAGATGGCTGGCACGTTCGAAGGTGCCGCCCGCTTCGACTCGCCTGCACAGGTTTTGGCGCGGTTCACACATAGCACTTCCAGCGAATGCGCCGCAATCCTGGCTGAACGTGCTAACCGGCGAGACTGTGGAGACAAGCCGTGTGCGAGGAGCCCCGAATTTGTCTTTGCGAGATGTCTTCAAGAATCTTCCGGTTGCCGTCCTGAGCGGGGTGAGCCGCTCATCGAGAACAACTCGCGCCCGGACCTGACAGCTTGAAATCAGTAGTTGCATCAATCAGCTTAGCGAGAGAGTCGATCGGTTGCGCTGTATGCCGAATAAAACGGAGCCTTGGGGCGGTCCCAGTCCTGCCCTGCGACCAGGAGCTTAAGACGAATGGCCGAACAACAAGTGGACGCACGAAATCGGGTCGTAATCGAGCGGGTTTCGCCGGAAATCGATTGCGGGCGATTTCCGGTCAAGCGCGTCGTTGGCGAAAGGGTGGTTGTCGAAGCTGATGTGTTTGCCGACGGTCATGACCAAATCGCCTGCCAGATCCTGTACTGGCAGAATGAGAAGAAACTCAAGACATCTCCGATGAAGCCGCTCGGCAACGATCGCTGGCACGGCGAGTTTTCCGTCGAGGAGCTTGGCCGGTATCAGTACACTGTGGAAGGCTGGATCGATCGTTTCGAAACTTGGCGCGTTGACTTGGTGAAACGAGTCGCTGCCGGACAGGACGTCCATATTGAGCTGCTGCTGGGAACCGGGATGATTGAAGAAGCGGCTGCGCAAGCAACGGGCGAGGACGCGCGGCTCCTCCGCCAGTGGGCAAACAGGCTGCGGGAAGCCAAGGATAAGCCGGAAGGCGGAGCGATTGCTCTCGAACAAGGACTGCTCGAACTGATTCGACGCTATCCGGTGCGGCACTTCGCTAGCCGCTTCGAGAAACAGTTGGAGGTAATGGTCGACCGCGAAAAGGCGCGTTTCTCGACCTGGTACGAAGTATTTCCGCGATCGTGCGCTCCCGAGGCCGGGCGTCACGGAACGTTTCGCGACTGTGAACTATGGCTTCCCTACATCGCATCCATGGGCTTCGACGTAGTTTATCTACCGCCAATTCATCCAATCGGGCGTGAATTTCGCAAAGGGAAAAACAATTCGCCAAACCCACAGCCCACGGATTTTGGCAGCCCTTGGGCCATCGGATCCGCAGAGGGCGGCCATAAGTCCATTCATCGGAATCTCGGCACGCTCGCGGATTTCAAGCGCTTCGTGTCTGCCGCAGAAAAGCAAGGGCTTGAGGTCGCAATCGATATCGCCTTTCAGTGTGCGCCTGATCATCCTTACGTGCGCGAGCATCCGGAATGGTTCCGCAAGCGTCCGGACGGCAGCATCCAATACGCGGAGAACCCGCCCAAGAAGTATCAGGATATCTATCCGCTGGATTTTGAGAGCGCGGATTGGCGCGCATTGTGGGAGGAATTGAAGAGCGTTTTCGATTACTGGATCGATCAGGGTGTGCGGATCTTCCGCGTTGACAATCCTCATACCAAGCCTTTCACTTTCTGGGAATGGGCGATTGGCGAGATCAAGAAACGTCATCCCGAAGTGCTCTTCCTTGCGGAAGCATTTACCAAGCCCGCAGTAATGTACCGGCTTTCGAAGTTGGGATTTTCCCTGTCCTATACTTATTTCACCTGGCGCAACACGAAACAGGAGATCACCGAGTACTTCAGCGAGCTTGTCGAGACCGAAGTGCGGGAATACTTCCGCCCGAGCCTGTGGCCAAACACACCGGACATCCTGCCGGGATTTCTTCAGACAGGCAATCGCCCCGCATTCATGGTCCGGCTGATCCTGGCGGCGACGCTGGGGTCGAGCTATGGAATCTATGGACCGGCATTCGAGCTATGCGAGAACACTCCGTTTCAGCCTGGCAGCGAGGAGTACTTGAATTCCGAGAAATATGAACTGAAACACCGCGATCTGAATTCTGCGGGAAGCTTGAGGGATTTTATCGCCCGGATCAACCAGATTCGCAAAGAAAATCCGGCACTGCAAAGCAATCGCAGCCTCCGCTTTCACGAAACGGACAATCCGGAGCTGATCTGCTACAGCAAAACGAGCGACGATCTTTCCGACGCAATCATCGTCATCGTGAATCTTGATTGCGTTCGCGCGCAAACGGGATGGGTCGATCTCGACCTCAGTTCCCTTGGGCTGGACGACAATCAGACTTACAAGGTTCATGACCTGCTGGGTCAAGGTGAGTATCTGTGGCATCGCTCGCGGAACTATGTCGCGCTTATGCCGGAAAGTCTTCCGTCGCATATCCTGCGTGTGCGCCGTTAGGTTCCAGCGGAGCGGGATTTCGAATACGGCAGCTAGGCCAGGCAGTCGGGCCTATCGAGCCGGAGCGTTGCAACAAGCACTAAGGGAGCGCGCATGGTGGAATCGACCCTGAGTGAATTTGACCTGTACCTGCTCGTGGAAGGCACTCATTACCGCGCCTACGAAAAGCTCGGCGCTCACCTCACGGAGAAGGATGGCCGCCGTGGCGTGCACTTTGCCGTCTGGGCGCCGAATGCGAAGCGGGTGTCTGTGATCGGAGAATTCAATGATTGGAATCCTCAAGCGAACAGCATGCGCCCGAGCTCGGCGGGCGTTTGGGAGGGCTTCGTACCTGATATCGGTCAAGGGGCCACCTACAAATACCACATCGAATCGCGCTATTCCGACTATAAGGTCGACAAAGCGGATCCGTATGGGTTCGCCGCAGAGATTCGCCCGCAGACAGGTTCTCGTGTGTGGAATCTCGAGGAGTATTCCTGGCACGACGACGCCTGGATGGCGAGCCGGGCAAAAAAGAATGGCCTTGGTTCTGCGATTTCCATTTACGAAGTGCATCTGGGTTCCTGGAGGCGCGCGCCGGAGGAAGGCAATCGCTGGCTGAGTTACCGTGAACTGGCGCCACTTTTGGCTACCTACGTCCACGAAGCCGGTTTCACCCATGTCGAGTTGCTTCCGATTATGGAGCATCCCTTCGACGGTTCCTGGGGATACCAGACGACCGGTTACTTCGCTCCCACCAGCAGGTTCGGAACGCCCGCCGATTTCATGTACCTCGTAGATTATCTGCATCAGCACGAAATCGGCGTCATCCTGGATTGGGTTCCGGCGCATTTTCCCCGGGATGAAGCCGGGCTCGGTTACTTCGACGGATCTCATCTTTATGAGCACTCCGATCCTCGGCAAGGGGAGCAACCGGACTGGCACACCTTCGTCTTCAACTACGGCCGCAACGAAGTCCAGAACTTTCTGACCGCCAACGCGCTGTTCTGGCTGGACAAGTATCACGTCGACGGACTTCGCGTCGATGCCGTAGCTGCGATGTTGTATCTCGACTACGGGCGTAGCGAAGGCCAGTGGGTCCCGAACCGCTATGGCGGAAAGGAAAACATCGACGCAGTTCATTTTCTGAGGGCGCTCAACGAGCACGTCTATGCCGCCTTCCCGGATGTAACGATGATTGCTGAAGAATCGACTTCCTGGCCGCAGGTGTCCCGCCCCACCTACCTTGGGGGCCTTGGCTTCGGCCTCAAGTGGAATATGGGCTGGATGCACGACACGTTGAATTACATGTCACTGGATCCGGTGTTTCGCAACTTCCATCAGAACGAGATCACTTTCAGCCTGGTCTACGCTTTCGCTGAAAATTTTGTCCTGCCCTTCTCGCACGATGAAGTCGTTTACGGGAAGGGCTCCATGTTGCGCAAAATGCCGGGCGACGATTGGCAGAAGTTTGCGAATTTGCGGTTGCTCTACGGATATATGTTCGGCCATCCTGGGAAGAAGCTCCTGTTTATGGGCAACGAATTCGGACAGTGGTCGGAGTGGAATCACGATGCAAGTCTGGAATGGCATTTGCTGAAGGAACCGTTTCATGCTGGAGCAAAGCAGTGGGTTCGCGATCTCAATACTCTGTATCGCGGCCAGGCTTTGCTGCACGAGATGGATTCCGATCCCGCGGGTTTCGAGTGGGTGGACTGCACAGATTTTCATCGGAGCATCATTAGCTTCCTTCGCCGTGGGCGAAATCCGAATGAGCAGCTGCTTTTCGTTTGCAATTTCACTCCAGTCGTCCGGCAAAATTATCGCGTAGGCGTTCCGTTGGACTGCTACTGGAAGGAAATCTTAAACAGCGACGCTGTTTTGTATGGCGGCTCTGGCCAGGGGAACTTCGGCGGCTTGGCCGCAGCTCCGCTTCCGATTCATGGCAGGCCTTTCTCCTTGAATATGACCCTTCCTCCGCTGGGAATTGTTGTTTTCCAGCCGGAATCTCATTCATAACGTGCCGTGAAGCGCGAGGAAATAGGACATGGCAAAAAAACCGGGTAGTGCAGCGGATCCGCTCTGGTACAAAGACGCAATTATCTATGAGCTGCACGTCCGCGCTTTCAAAGACAGCAACGGCGATGGCATCGGTGATTTTCCGGGCCTGATTCAGAAAATGGATTATCTGCAGAGTCTGGGCGTCACCTGCCTGTGGCTGTTGCCTTTCTTCCCATCTCCACTTAAGGACGACGGCTACGACATCGCCGACTATCTGAACGTTCATCCGATGTACGGCACGATCGAGGATTTTCGCGCCTTGCTTGCGGCAGCGCACGAGCGTGACTTGCAAGTAATGATCGAGTTGGTGGTGAATCACACGTCCGATCAGCATCCCTGGTTTCAAGCGGCGCGTCAGGCTCCGCCGGGGTCTCCCGAACGCGACTTTTATGTGTGGAGTGATACGGAAGAGAAATACAAGGACGCGCGAATCATTTTTTCGGACACCGAGAGGTCCAACTGGACCTGGGATCCGGTGGCCAAGCAATATTTCTGGCACCGCTTCTTTTCACACCAGCCGGATCTGAACTATGACAACCCCAGAGTTGTCGCGGAAGTTCTCAAGGTGATGTGTTACTGGCTGGACATGGGGGTTGACGCGTTGCGCGTGGATGCGATTCCGTATTTGGTTGAGCGCGACGGCACCAGTTGCGAGAATCTGCCGGAAACTCACGAGGTGATCAAGAAGCTGCGGCGGGAGATTGACGCCGATTATTCAAACCGCGTGCTGCTGGCCGAAGCCAACCAGTGGCCCACCGACGTTCGGCCTTACTTTGGCGAGGGTGACGAATGCCACATGGCGTTCCATTTTCCGCTGATGCCGCGCATCTACATGGCATTGCGCCAGGAAGACCGGCTGCCAATCACCGACATCATCCAGCAAACTCCGGACATCCCGGACACTTGCCAATGGGGTCTTTTCCTGCGAAACCACGACGAGTTGACGCTCGAGATGGTCACCAAGGACGAGCGCGACTACATGTACATCGCCTACAGCGCAGATCCTCGAATGCGCATCAACCTCGGCATCCGCCGGCGCCTGGCTCCCTTAGTCGACAATAACCGTAGGCGGATCGAGCTGCTCAATAGCCTGCTGCTTTCCTTTCCGGGTACGCCCATCATTTACTACGGCGACGAAATCGGAATGGGAGACAATATTTACCTTGGCGATCGCAATGGCGTTCGCACTCCAATGCAGTGGAATGCGGACCGCAATGCCGGGTTTTCCACGGCGACGCCGGCCCGTTTGTACAGCCCGGTAATCATGGATCCGGTTTTGGGGTATGAAGCGGTCAACGTCGAAGCTCAGCAGGGTGATGCGTCTTCGCTGCTGAGCTGGATGCGAAACATGATCGCTCTGCGAAAACTATTCAGCGTGTTCGGGCGCGGCAACATCGAGTTCCTGAACCCGGCGAACCGCAAAGTGCTGGCCTATCTCAGGACTTATGGCGAGGAACAGGTTCTTTGCGTCGCCAATCTTTCTCGTTTCGCGCAGCCCGTCGATCTGGACCTGTCAAAGCTGGAGGGCATGGTTCCGATCGAGATGCTGGGGTATGTGGAATTTCCCGCGATCGAGCGCCAGCCTTATCGCCTGACTTTGGCTCCCTACAGTTTCCTGTGGCTGGAACTTCAGCGGAAAATTGATTCCGTTGAGGCTGCTGTGGATTTGGCTGAACAGGCGCCGCTTGACGTGACCGCCGGATGGGCAAGCATATTTGAAGGCATGGGCCGCAAACGTCTCGAGACTGTGAACCTCCCTGAATATCTTCCGCAGCAACGCTGGTTCGCGGGAAAGGCCCGCGCTATCAAGTCGACGCGAATCATCAACTGGGCGCCAATAAAGGAGCCACATTCTGCCTTGGCGCTCGTCGAGGTCCAGTTCGAAGCCGGGGAGCCCGAGTTGTACCAAGTGCCGCTTGCGATCACGTTGGGAGCAGCCGCAAACGAATTGCGGCGCGTCGCACCGAGCGCAGTCATCGCGTCAGTCTTATCGGCGAAGATGGACGGCCTGTTGCACGACGGAGTGCAAGACGACAACGTATGCCTGGAGCTACTCTCACTGGTTGGAAGCGGGAGCGAGCTACGCACGAGCGACGGGCGCAGTATTCGGGGTGTGCCGGGCAAGGTCTTTCAGGAGATCCGTGGTTCGGCCGAGACGCCGTTGCCTGTGCGGCGCAGCACGGCAGAACAAAGCAATACTTCGATTGTGTACGGCGATCGCTTCATATTGAAGCTGTTCCGCCGCCTGGAGCCGGGGCTGAATCCGGATGCCGAGATCGGACGACATCTGACCGAGAAAACATCCTTCGATCGGATTCCTCCCTTCGCCGGTACTATCGAACTCCAGCCGGCCATGGGTGATGCCGAGCCTACGATCCTGACAATGCTGCAGGGTCTGGTGGCCAATGAAGGCGACGGCTGGAAATGGACCATCGAAGAGCTTGACCGCTACTTCGAGACCTCTGCACCGCTTCCGTTTCCAGAGAACGCGAGCGCTGAGATGGGGGATCCCCTGGAGCTCTCCGAGCATTCGGTCTCACAGGTGGCCCGAGATCATCTGGGGATCTATCTCGATGCCGCCTCGACGCTGGGGCGGCGAACCGCCGAGCTGCACTTGGCGCTGGCTGCGCCGTCGGACGATCCGGCATTCGCGCCGGAACCGTTGACGTCGGAGAATTTCCAGACTGTACTGTCCGATTTCCACCAGCATGCGTCCCGCGTCCTGGATATGCTGAAAGAGCGCGTGCCGTTCTTGCCGGACGAAGTCGTCGAAATTGCAGCTACCGTGCTCAGTCGGCGCCGTCGTATTCTGGATTACTTCGGGGCGCTAAGATCATCCAGCGTTCGAACCCAGCGAATTCGAATTCACGGAGATTACCACCTGGGCCAGGTGCTGCGGGTCAAGACGGATTTCGTGATCCTGGATTTCGAAGGTGAACCGGCCCGGCCGCTCCAGTATCGCCGCTCAAAACAGTGCCCTCTCAAGGATGTGGCTGGCATGCTGCGATCCTTCAGTTATGCTGCTTACGCGAGCCTGATCAATTATTCCGCACGCCATTCTGAGGATCTCACGCGCCTGGAGTCGTGGGCCCAGCTCTGGGAGCGGTCGGCGGCCGCAGCCTTTTTGCGTGCCTATCGCGAAACCGCGCAAGGCGCGGAGTTTCTGTCGGCTGATACTTCTGATTTTCACAAGCTGCTGGATGTGTTTCTGCTGGACAAGGCGCTCTATGAAGTACGCTATGAACTGAACGCGCGTCCCGCATGGGTCCGCATCCCGCTCATGGGGATTATGTCGCTTCCACTGTGAATCATTTTTGCTGAAAGGCTGTCGCAATTCGCTTGTGCGGCCGGAAAAGGGATCAAGGACAGGTGCCCGATCTTCGCAAGTGAAAATCAGGTCCAGAGGGTTGAACAGTGGAAGTCGAACCCATCTCCGAGCAAGCACCGGAAAAAATCGAACTAGTTGATAGCGCCGACCTGGTGGTGGGCGTTCTTGCGGAATTCGATCAAGAGGGTCTGGCGGCGGTATGCGACGCCCTGCGAATGCTTCCTGGAGCTCCGCGCGTTGTGGTGCTCGAGGATGATCGGGCCGCCAACCCCGGTCAAAGTAAGCCAGAGGCAGCCGCACCGAGTGCTTCTTCATGTCGCGTGGTTCGCTGGCCGCTATCGGGGTCTGGCACTCCGGATACGCCGGTCGTCGGCATGGCCGCAGCCTATCAATCAGTATTTGCAGCAAGTGAAAAGTTCGGCGCCCGAGCTTGCTGCGTCATCGTCTCCAAGCTCGAGACCGCTACGCCAGGATGGGTTCGCGAGCTGGCGCAGCCACTCGTCGAAAGAGATCTCGAGCTGGTCGTGCCGAATTACGCTCGCCGCAAATTCGAGGGGTTGCTAAACAGCAGCATCATCTCTCCGCTCA
>Ga0209275_10000033_pt1 | contig 37930 bp, 35 predicted proteins | sample HubBroMetageREF2_FD_188344 | JGI IMG/M metagenome (GOLD analysis project Ga0209275, IMG submission 188344) | Reference soil microbial communities from the Hubbard Brook experimental Forest, New Hampshire, USA - Hubbard Brook CCASE Soil... | ecosystem: Environmental > Terrestrial > Soil >... | reverse complement strand
AGTCGCTGGTGTGGACTTCTATTCGGATATTGTTTTTGAGAATGATTGAGTCCTTCGTGAACTTCGCGACCATCTTCCTAAAGAGTGGAATGAGGCGGAAGCAGTCGGCGATGTAATCGAGCGCGACGTGAGCGCCAGCGCGGTCTTGAGCGAGCAACATCACGATGCCTTTTTCGCCGGGGCTTAGCACGTGGGAGTAATCACGGAGCGTGGCGAGGTAGACTGCGATGACGCTGGCGATCCTATCTTTTCCCGCACGACGACCGCAGATGCACGTCGCGAAACGAAATGGCTTCCGACGCTGAGCGAGGTCGGATCTGCCAGTCGCTTGAGCTGCGATCGCCAGTTCAGCTTCGGTCATGGGAAGCGCGAACAAAGCCTTGAGGAAGATTTTCCAGTTGCTCCACGACTCTCCGAAGATCAACGAGCCGAATAAATCCAGATCGTCAAGTGCTTCGATGATCGTCGGGAACCGTTGCTCGGCTCTCTGGTTCGTGTCCCTCTTCGCGCTCTGCTTCTGTTTCTTCGTCTTCATCATCACCTTGTTCCGGTTCATCGTTTGACCGATAGCGATTCGCAATATGGCCTTCGAGTGTCAAGTTGGCGTCTTTGGCGATACGCTCTAAACCTAAATTCATCATTGTTTTTTCGAGCGACGCTGCAAGCTGCGTTCGTTGCATCAAGATCGGCATAACAGAATTGCGTTTCTTAAAGATCAGCGACGGCTGTTCCATTAGCCACGAGTCAACGTGATCGACGAACAACTTCGCGCGGCATGCCAACTCGACGAGGGTTCGTTGCTGAGGACTGATCTGATCTTCGCCGCCGAGCGCATCGGTCAATTCTCGACGCCATCGGAAGATGAGCTTCCCTCCAAGCGTGTCTCGCCTCACGGCATCCAATCCACGGACGGCGATCTTTTGCCGAAGCGCGTGAAGACCGTGGCTCGTCTTTCGTCCAGGTCGCTTAGGTGTGGTAGCGCCGCCATTAGCGGCTGCAAGGCGAGCTTCCTCGCGCTTCCGAGCCCTGATAGCGCGTCCACGCGTTAAGTTCGGGTATGGGTCGATCTTCTCCAAACACCACCTCTTCCCGAGGATTTCTCGCTCGTCCCGAGCGCTTTCTTAGCAACGCTAGGTAAGATGCGAGTAAGACCTAGCTTAAAAGTCTTTTACATTCATATAGAAACGACTGGTTTTAAACCAGAGGCGCACTGATTATACGCCAGTTAGCTCGAAAATCCAGCTCGATTTCTGGCGCGCGAACTAGACGCGCCCGTGACGGGTGTTACGGGTTTTAGTCCATTTTGCTAAACCGATGCGAAGTTGAAAATAAAACTGTTTCTAAATGGTTTAAGAAAACGGGTCGAAACCCGTAACACCCGTCACGCCCCTCCCCTACCTGACAGAGTAAGCCTTTCGATCTGGCGATTTCGCGCTCACCAAGATCCGCTCCTGGGCGATATTATTCAGAGAGATCCCCGCATACAGGCTTCCTTGTCTACTGTGAGTTGACGTAAAAGTCCCAAGGTCTTTCGCAAGCTCCTTCATCTTGCGGCAGAACATCGTTTCGCTCATCGGCGGTTCGTTTCCTTCCTTCGCCCACAATTCATAAGCTTGAAAAAGCGGGCGTCCCAACGTTCCGGCTGCTATATCGAAGTCGCACCACTCATTTACAAAACGCTTCACCAGATTCGCGGCATCCTGCCACTCCGCGCGTACGTCGGTGATCTTCTCAGGAAGCTTCCCTAGACCGCTCGTGTACCATAATTGCGCCTCCTTCGTGAGTAGTGCATAAATCCCACAAATCTCACTTCGTAATCTCAATGGCAATTTACGATCAATCTTGTCATTTGAAATTCGAGGCCCAAACTCAAATGGAATAATCCTGCCGAACACATCATCTCCACTGGAGCTGGTGACGATCGAATGATTCGTGTCAATCCACAACGCGTGGGTCGGTGAGAATGTAAATGGATTCTCATATTTTCGTACTGCACGAATCAGCCCCTGGCCCGGAGTAATCCTCTTCAACGTGGCATCGTCGATCTTCTGGCCTTCCCTCGTTTCACTGGATTGGGCAAAACGCGCGCCGAATAGGTCTGCGAGATCGCTCGATGTGTTCGAGTCTTGCTTCCCGTGGGACATGAGGCTCTCTGCCTTAATCACGACCGAGTATTCCCTGAAAATATATTCACTGAACAGATCCAGCAGTGTGGTCTTTCCTGTATTCGTAGGACCCCAGCAAACAAAAATGCACTTTTCGCTGGTGTGGCCAGTAAGTGAATAGCCGAGTGCGCGGATCAGCACCGGATATTGTTCCAGTCCCACGATCTGCTCGACAAACTCAGTGAAGATTTCGCACGTCGAGTTGGGATCAAAGTCGCAGTGAATGAGCTTGGTGATGTGGTGCGCGCGTTCGTGGATCTTGAAGAATTCCCCGGTTCTCAGGTTTAATGTGCCGTTCTGGAAGTTCAGTAGGTCGCGGTTAAAATCAAGTTCCTCGTGTAAGACTGCGCGCTGATCCATCCCCTCCTTGATCGAATTCGAAATTTTGGCGGTGTTAAGGCTCTTCTTAGCGAATTTCTTTAGCTCCTTCGATTCCGTCCGGGCGGCTTGGGCTGCGAACATCCCCATCGTTGATCGCGCCAAGCTGCGGATCTTGTCCTTCTCGTCCTTTCTCCAACGCATCCCGTCCCAGATGAGCCATTTCTTCCAATCGGGTTCGTAGAGGATATTCCGACCGTAGACAGCTAAGAGCCGTTCAGCGTTCCCGGTATCGTTTAAGTCTTGATAAAGTAGCTCTGTCGGTTGGCAGGTTGGTTCTGGTTGTGGTGCGGCGGCTATGGGTTCAGGTCGCTCATCCGCATGATGACCAGCTTCCCGAGCCTTTGCTTGCATCTCTTCGACCCAGCGCTCATCGGCCTGGCCCTCTAGCTCCAACCAATCGAGCAGCTTTTTAGTTACGTCCCGCCCAAAGAGGTCGTGAAGAGACGGAATGCCGGCGGCATTTCCATCCCGAGTCTCGATTCTCTCGTAGCTGTTGCGGGCACGCGCAAATAACTTCCGGTCGTTCGTTAAGTCAGCGAGGTCCGCGAAGAACGTCTCTGCGCGTTCCCACTTCCAACCGTTCCGCGCCATGGCGCCAGCAAGCGCCGTTGCTCCGAAGAACCGCATGCCTTTTTTCCAGTAACGGGTTAGAAGACCCAGCGCGGCGATCGTGGAAACCACCACCAAGCAATCTTCCTTGGTCCAGTCCGCTGGCACACGGGAATCCGAGTTCGTGGAAAATTCGTAAGTCTCTAGCGACGCTTCATGGGTAGACGGCGGCAAGATGGACTGTAGATTGCCGTGCCGAATTTCGATGATGGTGTCTTTGGTCTCGGAGCCGTTCGCGGGGAACGAAAACTTTTTGAACTTGATCTCTGGAATCCGATAGACGAAGTGGGAATTGGGATTGGTCTTCCGACCCCAGCTGAATTCTGTCTTTGGGAGCCGCCGCTTTGCAATCTCGCAAAGTTGAGGCATATCGACGTCAACATCGGTTAGCTCGGTAAGTAGCAGTCCAATGTTGTAGTGCTCGCTTAAGATCGAAACATCGCCAGCATCAACGAGTGGGTGCTTCTGCCAGCCTTTCTTGACAGGGCCTTTTACCGGGCGGCCATTGATCGGAGGGATGGCGATAAGTGGAAGGCCGTTTTCGATATAGTAGCGAGCAGCGTCTTGAATTGGCGTGGCCATTACGAGAGCCTCCCACGCATCCGCGTGAGCGTCGCCGCAACGACTTCTTCAGGGTAGTCGGCACCCCACAAAATATATTCGATGACATTTTCGATGCCGTCGCTTTCAATCGCATAGCGGCATTGCCGTTCGCGATCTTTATCCCAGTGCCCGCCGAAAGAGTGGACGAGCTTTTCGACCAACGAAGTTAGCTCGTCGTTTGTCGGAAATCGATTCAGACGGGAAAAGTCAGGAAGGTTGTGAGGAAAAGCAGAGATACAAATAGCAGCAGAATTTTTATTGGCCACCGCTGGCACTCCTATCGACTTTGGATTGTCGGCCGAAAACTCTGGCCGTTTACTCACCTGCGCGGGTTCCAGATCACCTCTCGGAAAACCTTGCCTCCGAGAGGCTGAGGGCCGCCGCGGTGGTGGCGGCCCTTCCCTTGATACAATCCAAAGTTCTAGAGGCGCTTTAAAGCTATAAGGAAAAATCCACAAAGGCTAATTATTTTTTGCCTGTTCCGAGCTGCTCGCGTCCTTAACCTCATCGCTTAATTCGGTCGCGAACCTTTCAATCACCTTAAGGAATGCACCCATCCCGCGGACCCCTAACTTTCTGGCGCGCGCGTTTTCTGACTGTAAAAACTGTTCTAGCTCGTCGAGTGGCAGTCTCTTCTGGATTCTGTTCGCAGCCTTACGTGCAATCTCTCGAATCAAATCCTTCTGGCGTCTTCTCCACGCCAGGCCGCGCGCCGAGAGGCTCTCTTGAAGCTGAGCCGAGAGGTGCCGGTGAATGAATGTCAGCATCTCCAACGGGCCGGTCGAATCACTCTCTGGCATCTGCTCGACGTTCTCGGCGTAAAATTCTATTTGATACTTGAGCACCTTAAGCGGGCCACGCAGGGAGTCCTCGACCCCATCCTCAGTGATTTCCCCTTCGGTTTCATTGATCGCCTTCATGATAATTTTCGCTAGGTCCATAAATCGAGCGATCGCAGTTTGTGCATCTCGCTGCCAGTTCATTACCCCCGTATCGGCTCCGCGCATAAACTCTTGGACCAGGAGCGACTTGAACTCATACGCGCGCTTCGCAGCTAGGTGACCGCGGAGCTCGATAAGTTTTGCTTCAGGTGTCGCAGGGATTGACCGGGGTGCAAAGCCTTCGTAGAAATTGAAACCAAGATTTCCCACACCGGCACTTCCGCCGCTCTTCTTCTGAGCCTTAGGTAGTGTCGCGTCGACCGTCGTGTCTGGTTCGGCTGGCCGCAGCACGCGCTTCAGATCCTGAAGTACGCGGTGATCGGCCCTGACATCCGACGGAGTTGACGATCGGGTAATGGTGCGCCCGCAGCGGTCGCGATAGACCTTGTGCTTCGTCTGACGAATGAGCCGGAACCCGCGCTCGTTGAGCAGTTCTTGAACTTGCTTCTCTTTACTGCTCATGACCGAAACTGCTTTTGCTTTGGGGTTGGCAGAGCGGCTGCTTTCTTTTTCTTGATGAGCCGCTTCGGCCGCTTCCCGTCGCCTGGGTCCGACATCGCCAAGATAAATTCTTGGATGGCCTCCCGGGTGTAAAAAATCCGCCAACCCATCTTCGTAAACCGCAACGGCCTACGCCTCGTGGTTCTCCAAACTGCCAAAGTTCCGCAAGTGACGTGCAAAATTTTGGCTGTTTCTTTCGGGCTAAGCAGGTCCGAGATGAATGTTACTGGTTTGGGTTCGAGTTGCTCTTTCGTGTCCATCGCTCGCCTCCGATTAACTTCAAGGCGAGAATGTACGACAACGAGCGACTGCGAAATACGAACTCAAGTCGAAGGCTTTTTGACTTACTTTTTGAGGACTTTCTTGGGAAGCATGTGGCCGGGGAGGTGAAGGAACAGCTCGCCGATGTAAAATCCTTCCTTTTCGCGCTTCTCTGCTCGTCGATACATCTTCATCGCGGTCCTGTGCTCGATGATGCCTGCTCCACGTCGCGCGAACTCGATTGCCTTATGAAGCGAAAACGGTTTCATCTTCCGAGTCTTTGGTTTCCAGTTTTGTCTGAGCCACTCGTTCGCGCCTTCGTATACCATCAGATCATTCCAAGCTTGCTCCTGTTCGACCACGCTACGAGCGTGACGGCCTTTTCCGTTTTTCGAGCGAGCCTCGTGGAGCATTCGCTTCGCAAACTCGATGAGGGGTACGCGCGCCCACTCGTCAACGTGCCCTCCGGTCGTGAACACCTCGTCCCAGAGCGCTAGTTGATCCCCGCGCGCGAAAGCTTGCTCGCGAGAGATCGGACCCACGTTTCGCTTCTTAACCACGCACCGCTCCCCTTAATTGCTTCGCACGTCTTGGTTTCAATCCCGTTCGTGGTTTTTGTTTTCTGGCTGGCTTCTCGGCTTCGGCTGGTTCCGCGTTCTGATGAGAGAGAATCGCTCGCGTCGCATTCATCACACTCTTCCGCACCGGGTCGAGATCCATCTGCTGATAGCGCATCGAAGCTTGAATGGTTTTGTGGCCTAGCGAACTCATAATCACCTGAGGGCTTGCGCCGAGAGCGGCTTGCCAACTTCCCAAGGTCCGGCGCAAATCATGTTGGCGCAGGCCGACGATCTTGGTCCGCTTCAATAACGCCGCCCACGGTTTCTTCATGTCCATCAGGTGGCCCGTCGCTCCGTGACTGGGAAAGACCCAGGCGACGCCCTCCCCGCGCTTCGCGAGTCTCTTCTTTAATATCTCGACAGCCTCAGGCGTCAACGCGACAACGTAAGGTTCTTCGTTCTTCGGGTCCGGCACGTCCCACCGATTATCCTCGAGCTTAACGTCCGACCAGCGCATCGATGTCACGTCGCTTTTTCGCGCGCCGGTCCACAAGAGCAGCGAGACGTAATCTGGGAAGTCGGGGTGTTGATCGTGCTTCACTTCTTGTAGGAAGACCTTGGCTTCGGACGGCATGAGGTAGCGCTTCCTCTTCGTTTCTTTTTTCAGATCAACCATCCCGGCAGGATTGTCGCCGCGCCACAGCTCGCGCTTCAATCCGTGGTTTAGCGTCGCCTTCAGCAATTGGATGACGCGGTTGGCGCTGTACGGGCCGTACTTCTCGCTCAGATCGTCCCGAAGGTTTTCAATGTCCGGCCTGCGAATCGCAGTCACCTTCCGATTCTTCCAACTCGGGAGGTAACGCTTAAGCATCCAGCGGGCATCTTTTGCGGCGCGCGTGGGGTTCTTGGCATTCTTTTCGAGGTGATTTTCCACGTAGTGCTCGTGAAGCTCGCCCAGTGTGAACTCGCCCCGCGCGCGCTCGAACGGGGACGGCGTCGAGTACCGCGAGAGCTTCCACGAGCCGAGGTCGCCGGAGAGCTTTCGGGCTCCGTCCCGCGCCTGTTCCAGCGAGATTTCTCCGACCTTTCCCAAGGTCTTCCACGTGGGCGTCCCTCTGACCTTTCGGAACCAGAAGTACGACGCAGCGCCCGAAGGTTGAAGCGCCAGCGACAGTTCTCCCACGTCGCTATCGTGATACGTGGCGCGTTTCTCTACTGGCTTGGGAAGGTGCGCGATCGCTTTTTCGGTGAACTTGAAGCGCTTCGGGTGGGGCATTCGAGGCCTCCCAATCTTACCTACGTCTTACGCCGAGCGTTAAAATCAAGCGTATAGGCGTTAAAATTAAGGTAAGACTTACGGGGGCATCGTATCATAACGTTAAGATTCAGCGCGACTTAATTATAATCAAAGACCAGAGGGTCTATCAAGCGACGGTGGTTCGAAGCCAGATGCTCTATCCAGCTGAGCTACGGGCGCGTGAGGCCATCTTACCAAAAATTGCGGGCGGTGCGGTGGGGTGCGGGTTCCGCTCGCGGCGAAGGGAAGGAACTGTGGGTTTGCAGTTTAGATCGGCGGCGATTAGGAGAATTGCTGCGGCGCGCAGAGGCAGACTTGGGTGCGCTTGGGTCGACGACCGCGTACGGGAATGCGGACGAAGTCTATGCAAAAATCGCGGAAAGCAGCAGAAAGCGGAAGATGGCAGAAATATGGTGGGCCTGGGTAGACTTGAACTACCGACCTCACCCTTATCAGGGGTGCGCTCTAGCCACCTGAGCTACAGGCCCAATTTACTGGCAGGGAATATCTTACGCGATTTGCGGCGTTCGTCAAATAACGGTGGTGCGAGCGTTGCGCAGCTGGCGAGGGTTATTCGAACAGCGGACGAGCGCGGACGAACAGCGGTCGCGACCGGAACGGTGAGGCTCACGCGCAGGGCGATCATAAGAAAACTGTAATCCTTCACTGGGATTTTGGGCTGTGAATTGCTCGTGCCAGCTCGGACGCTTCCCATTTTGCGAACGGAGCGCGTCTGCGAGCGGAGAAAACTCCGCAGAGACTGGGACTTTCCGGTGCGCGCGCCAGCCAACCTGAAAATCGCGATACTGGCCGGCGGAATGGGCTCGCGGCCGGCGGAAGAGACGGAGTTGAAGCTCAAGCCGATGGTGGAAATTGGCGGGCGGCCGATTCTGTGGCACATCCTGAAGCACTATGCGAGTTACGGCCACCGGGAATTTTTTATCGCGCTCGGCTACAAGGGCGACGAGATCAAACGCTATTTTCTGGATCGCGCCAGGCTGAGCGGCGACATGGCACTGCGGGCGGCCCGCGGCGAGTTGCAACGGTGCGGCGGAGTGACTGAAGACTGGACGCTGCACCTGATTGATACCGGCCGTGACACGACGACCGGCGGAAGAGTGAAGCGGTTGGAGGCAGATCTGCGCGGGCAAACTTTTATGGTTACCTACGGAGATGGCGTGGCCGACGTGGACTCGCATGCCTTGCTGGACTTTCACAAACACGCCGGCTGTCTTGCGACCGTTACCGCCGTGCGCCCGCCGGCGCGCTTTGGCGGGCTGATTTTCGACGGCGATCGCGTGGCGAAATTCAGCGAAAAAGCGCAATCGGGCGAGGGCTGGATCCACGGAGGGTATCTGGTTTTCGAGCCAGAGCTTTTCGACTAATTTCTGACGGAGGATTGCAGCCTCGAATACGACGTGCTGGAAAAATTGGCCGCCTGCCGGCATGAGGGATTTTGGCAGTGCATGGACACGCTTCGTGACAAGCGCCTGCTGGAAGGCTTATGGCAGGAAGAGCGCGCGCCGTGGAAGGTGTGGGAATGAGATTGAGTTTTATGGACGCCTTCCGCCACCCGTCGGTGTTTCTGACGGGGCACACTGGATTCAAAGGGTCGTGGCTGGCGCTGTGGCTGCATCGCCTGGGCGCGCGAGTGACGGGATACTCGCTGGCTGTTCCGAGCGAGCCGAGGAATTTTGTGTCGTCCGCGGTCGGAGGCGTTTTGGCGCGCGACTACGAGGAGGGCTTGTCGGGCACTGGTGCGGTGGCGAGAAAATCATCGCGGAAGCGCGCGGAGTAGGAATCGAGCAATTGCGCGATGCGTTCGGGCTTGGGCGCGCGCAGAATAAATCCCGCGTGATATTTTTTCGCGATGCGCTGCACGATTTCCGGATCGCTGTAGGCGGAAGTGTCCGGAGTTTCCTGGCGCGCCAGCGAAAGCACCACGCCGGCGTAGTCGCGGCGGCGTTTTGGCAGTACATAGTGCGCATTGCCTGAATTGGTCTCGATGCGCGCCCATTCGCGCCACAGATTGACGCCCGTGGCGGCTTCCACGACATCTGAAATGTAAGCGCCGCCGACGCGCGAAGCAATTTCGATGAAATAGAATTTCCCGTCCGCACGTGAGCGCAGAAATTCGGCGTGCGTGACGCCGCGTACCAGGCGCAGCGCCTGGATCAGCTCGCGATTGATCTTCTTCAGCAGTTTTACTTCAGGCGCGGTGCGCGAAAGCGTGCGCGTCGTAAACACGCCTCCCTGGTGAGAAGTATCCAGCGGCGGCGAGCCGTACGCGTGAGCTTCAGCAAACACCACTTTGCTTTCGGAAACGATGCTGTCCACGTGAAAGACATCGCCGGGCACGAATTGCTCGAGCAAGTAATGCGATTGCTCGTCGCCCAATTGATCGAGCAGCGGCCACAGATCGGCGGCGGCGTGAATTTTCTTCATGCCGATGCCAGAAGCCTGCGAGCGCGGCTTCAGAAGCCACGGCGGATTCACGCGCGACATGAATTCCTGCAAGCTCGCGTGATTCAGCACGTGAATAAATTCCGGGACGTTGATGCCGTCTTCTTTGGCGCGGCCGCGCATGGCCAGCTTGTCGCGGAAATGGCGCACGGTGGTGAGGCCCATGCCAGGGATGCGCAGGTGTTCACGCAATGCGGCGGCGTTTTCCATGTCGAATTCATCGAGCGCGACGATGCGGTCAATCGGTTGCCAGCGTGCCATGTAACTTACGGTGTTGATGATCGCCCAGGTGGGCAGGTCTGGGGGCATGTAAAACATTTCGTCGATGGATTCGCGCGGCCAGTCGCCGTCACGGAATTTTTCCACTGTGAGCAGCAGCACGCGGCAGCCTTGATCCTTGCAGGCGCGCAGGAATTCCTGGCCCTTTTCGTAGGAGGTGATGCAGAGAATCGTCAACGGGCGCGCTTGCGACACGTGTGCCCTCCGAACGCTTGCCGAACGTTTGCCGCGCGATGGCCGGGTCCGACTGCGCCGTGAGCGCGGATTATACTGCGTACTCTCCGGCGGGAAATAAAAATCGCAGCAAGGGGCCCACGCGCTCGGCCCAGGCGGCTTCATTATGCTGCGCGCCATCAATCACTTCGAAGTGCAGGTCGCGGCCATCTTGCCAGCCGCGCTTGACTAGCGTATCGCGCAGGGCGGTGACGTTCGCGACCGTGTGCGTATCTTCCTTGGTGCCGACGTCGAGCCAGATCCGCGGGTGGGCTGAGATTGGTGCGCTGGCCGCAAAATCAAGAATAGCGCGACGGTTCCACCACACGGACGGAGAAAGCACTGCGAGCTTGCCGAACACTTGCGGATATTTCAGGCCGAGGTAGATCGTCAGCAGGCCGCCGAGCGACGAGCCGCCCAGGCCGGTGTTCGCTGCATCGCCGAGGGCGCGATATTTCGATTCGATGAAAGGTTTCAATTCTTCAACCAGCAGGCGGCCATATTTGTCGGCCTTGCCGCCACCGAGTTTTCGATCGCGAGTGGGCGTGTATTCGTTGATGCGCTGTTTTCCGGTGTTGTAGATGCCGACGATGATCAGCGGCTGAATCGCGCCTTGCGCGATCAGGGCGTCAGCGGTTTCTCCCGCGCGCCAGTACATGCCGGGAATGAAAGAGGTGGCGGGATCAAAAAGATTTTGGCCGTCTTCGAGATACAACACGGGAAAACGCAGGTCGGGGCGTTTTTGATAAATGCCGGGGAGATAAACGACGACGTCACGTTTCTTGCGCAGAAAACGCGACGAAAACTTTTCGTGTTTCTGCAATTGCCCGGGTCCAGCGGCTGCGAGTTCGGCGGTTAGTTCTGGAGCGAAGGGCAAATGCTGTTCCTCCAGTTATTTAGCGGTGCGAGTTTCTTGCGTGCGCGGTTCCAAGCAGCGCGATCGCGAATCGCATGCATCCTTATATTACCAGCGGATCGCTGGAGAATCAGACCTTCAGAAAAATGCGCTTGCGCCAGAGAAACCACAGCAGGATCCAGCAAAATAGCACCGCGACCAGCGAATAAATCAAGGATGCGTTCGGCGGGCTGGCACCGAGCGATACGAGCCTGGTCTGCGCCGCGTCGTGCCAGCTCAATGCGACTCCGTCCGGCTGCTTCACTGTGAAAGTGTAGCCGGGACCGTACACCAGCGAATCCGCCACGAAGCCCGCGATCGCGTTCATTCCAAAAACGAGGACGGGAACGGTCCAGGCGCCGCGCCAGCGCTTGATTTCAAGCAGCCAATACAGCATGGCGAGAAAAACCAGCGCGAAGCCGCCGGTGAAAACCGCGAACGAACTGGTCCAAAGATTTTTATTGATGGGGAACCAGATGTTCCACACTTCGCCCGCGATCAATCCCAGAATTCCACCGAGCAGCATCACGATTGCTATTCTTGCCGGAGATTTTCGCGAGCGCAGCCAGTGGCCCGTGAGCACACCGAACAAGGTCGTGGCGATGGCCGGAATGGTGCTGAGGATTCCTTCGGGATCGCGGGTGCCGTCGAAAAGATGACCCATGAAAAGCTTGCGATCGAGCCAGGCTGCGAGATTTTGATTGGGATCCATGAATGGAATGTCGCGGCCAGGGACGCCGAGGCCTGGCACGGGAACGAAACGCAGCAGCGCCCAATACCCGAAGAGGCAGGCAGCAACCGCGATGATTTGTCCGCGGCGGTCTGACCACAATTCCAGGATCGCCGCAGCGAAATAACAGAGCGCGATGCGCTGCGTCACTCCTTCGAAGCGCAACGCGTGGTAATCCACACCAATAAATGGAGAAGCGTTCACAAAAAGGCCGATTGCGATGAGGAGCAGGCTGCGCACGAAAACGTGCAACAGGATTTGGCGGCGTGAATCGCCCTTTTCGCGGCGCTTCGCAAACGAGAAAACCAGCGAGATACCCATAAGAAAAAGGAATGATGGAAAAATGAAATCGGCCGGGGTCCACCCGTTCCATTCGGCGTGCGCGATGGGCCAGTAGACTTTTTCGTCGCTCCCGGGGTTGTCCACCAGAATCATTCCGGCGACGGCGAGACCGCGGAAGATGTCCAGGCAAAGTAAGCGGCCCGACGAATTTGTATTCGCGGCTTTGTTTTCGAATTGCGGCGCGGGTGGCTGAGGCGGCGCGAGCCGCTGTGTAGTGGACATGTCGCTGGGTCACTATAGAATTAAGCGGGGCGTGGGTCATCTGAATATTGCCAGCCCGCGGAGGATTCTCCCATTCCACCGTCACGCAAACGCCGTATAATATCGCGCGCTCCAGGCAATCGCCCGCGTGCGGGGCGGCCGCCTGCGCGCAGGAGCAACATGAAAAGGGAATATCACCGCTGGTATTCGCACCGCCTGGGAATGGAATTGGGCGTGGTGGTGTACGGGCACTGGGGCCCGCCGCTGCTGGGATTTCCGACGAGCGCAGGGGATGAGTGGGAACTCGAGCGGCAGGGCTTGATCGACAGCCTCGCGCCGCTGATTGACGCTGGGCGCGTGAAATATTTCAGCGTGAATTCGGTGAACTGGGCGGGGCTTTACAATAAGAGTGCGCACCCGTTTCATCGCAGCTACATGCAATCGCAATTCGATGCGTACGTGCGCGAGGAAGTGGTTCCCTTCATCTGGGACAATTGCCAATCGCCGGGTCTCGCAATCTCCACGATGGGCGCATCGTTCGGTGCGTATCATGCGGCGAATACTTTGTTCAAGCATCCGGACGTGATTCGGCGCTGCTTCGCGCTATCGGGCGTTTACGATATTCGCGGATTTATGAGTGGGATGTACGACGACAACACTTATTTCAATAACCCCGTGGATTATCTGGCGAATCTTTCCGATCCGTGGATTTTCGGGCAGCTGGCACAGTGTGACATTCATATCGCGACGGGCAATGGGCCGTGGGAGAACAGCGGGCCCTCGTACCGGCTATCGAAGATTTTGGGGGATAAGGGGATCCGGCATTCGCTCGACGATTGGGGGCCGCAGGGCGGGCATGATTGGCCGTTCTGGAAGCATCAGATGTGGGAATACGTCACGAGATTATTCTGAACTGGCGCTACGCCAGCCCCAATCGCGCCAACATGTAGCGGCCTTTGTCGATTACTTGGTCTTGGTCAATCCACACGTCGCAACGGCGTGCGAGCACGTCCACATGCGTGCGCGAGCTCCACGCGGCGTGCGTTTGGCTGCCGTAGGGATCGCCGAACGCGAGATGCACGCCGGGCAGTTTTTCGTCTTGCAGCAGCACGCCGATCATGTCTGAAAGACTGAGGTTGGTGCCGAAGGCCAGCTCGCCGACGCGGTCGCTATTCTCATCCGTGTGGCAATAACTCCAGAATTCCTCTTCCAAATCCTTGCGTTCGCAGGTGGCTTTCTGCAGGCGACCGGCCTGAATTTCCAGCACCAGCGGAGTGCGCTGCAGGTCGCCATATTTTCCGCAAAAATGGTCGCCGGCTGTGCCGTCGCAGACGAACGTGCCATCCACCTTCGCGGGCGTGGTGAAAACTTCTCCGGCGGGAAGATTCGACCAGTAACGGCGGCTGATCAGCCCGCTGGTCTTCACCCAATCGAGCGCGGAATCGAAAGTAGCGACAAGAGAAGTGCCGGCTTCGGTGCGCACAGTGAGCGAGCGCGCGGAGTGCATGCGTTGCAGAAGTTTTTCGCTCAGGCGGTCCACCATGTTGTAATCCGCGCGCATGCCTTGCTGCATAATCTCCGGCGTGACGCCAATCATGTGTGCGTAGCGAATGTGGCGGCGCTCGACAACTCCCACGATGTCTTTGCGCGCGCCAAGCTCGCCGGTCATCGGCTGCATGCACAAAATCCCGGCATCGGCGCGGCCCAGCGCGTCCAGCACTTGCTGCGGCGCGCGTTTCAGCGGGCGCGGCGCCAGATCTTCGAGCAGAAAGCCTTCGCAAATGGCGTCGCGTTCTTTCAGCGCAGCGGCGAGGCTCGCTGCCACGGCCTTGCTGGGAAGATCGGCAATCAGTGCGACGCGTTCGCCGGGCTGAATCGCGAGGCAAGTTTCAATGGCGTTGCGCGCGCCGGGCAACAGCTCTGCTTGTGCAGTTCCAAAGTCCATCAAGATATTGTAAATAGGCTCAGCGACTTTTGCTATTGGATTGAGTTGGTTTGATGATGCAGGTTCGGCTCGACGACGAAGCTGGGGACTTGGCCGCCGCCGGAGGTAACGTTGGCGAGGCCTGTGGAGCTTAGGCGCGTGAGGCAGCCGGCCATTTTGCCACGGAAGATGTAGGGGGCGAAGTCCACCAGCATGTCGCGCATCTGCACGCCGCTTTCCGTTTGCATGGGGAAAACTTCGCGGCGGATGGCGATGCGTTCCTGCACCACCCACGCGCTCGTGCCGTCGGCCAGCGCGCGCTGCAATGCGGCGTCCCACTGGCGTTCGTCATATTCCCAACCGAGCTGCACGCCCGTGCCGCCGTACTCGTCGTTGGGCTTCAGCACAAAATTCTCACGGCGGCGGCGCACGTATTCGAGCAGGCCGAAGGATGCTCCGTCGCGCGTGGTTTTCGTGTCGGTGAGGAGGCGCGTCCAGGGAATATGGCGGCGAATCAGTTCGCGCTCGGCGGCGCTGAACAAGGTGGAGTTTTGTTCGTCAGTGAGCACGGCGAAGAACGCTTTCTTATGCGGGATTTTGCAGGTGAAGGCGTTGGCTACGCAAACTGCGCCGGAAGTATAAGCGTTCACCAGCGCGGAGCACTCGGCGCTGCGCGCTACGATGTCATTGATCAGCACGCGGCGATAGACGAGATCGATGCGCTTCCCATGCGCCGTGAGCCGGCCCTCGGCGAAAACCAGGTCGCGGGGATCGGCTAACACGGTCGTGACCCCTTCTTTCTGAAAGCGCGCCTGAATGATTTCGAATTCGCTCCAAGTGGGAACTTCGCGCCAGTCCACGATGGCGATCACCGGCGGCGAAGCTGTGCCGCCCCATTCGCGATAGCTTTCCAGCAGCGCGTCCAGCATCAATTGCATCAACGGAAATTTGCGCACGGTGTAATGTTCTGCGAATCGCTGCATCACCGGAAGCGTGAGAAACACATTCGCCAGAGTTTCCGCGTAGCCCAAGCCCGCGGGAGATTCCGCATTGTATTCGGCGAATTGCAGCGAATTGGGCAGCAGGAAAGCATCGAGCCGCGAAGCCGTGCTCGATGTGGCATAGCGCGGATTAATGCGCGCGAGGCGTTCTTCTTCGGGGCTTAGCGCGGATTGCGCGAGCAGGCGCGGATCGGCGAGCGATTGCTTCACGACGCGTTCGCCCAGCGCGGCGATGGCTTCGGCGACCGTGCGGACACGCTGCTCGTCTTCCACACTGAGAAAAAATGGGCGCAGAAACGGGCAGTGGATGCGCTCGCCGAAAGTAAGGCGCTCGGCGCGCATCCGGGCATTCAGTTCATTAAGGAATGCGGGAGCCAATTCAACATCAGGCCGAAGCAGCCGGTGCCACACCTCTGCAGGAGATTCAGCGGCACTGGGCTGCGAATGAGAAGCGGGGGCCGAACCGCTCATGCAGTTTTTGCTCCCGCGTTTTTTTTTGCCGGCGTGCCGATGAAGCCCGCCGCAGCGCCAATTCCCAGCATTTCTTCCCAGCGCGGCCACGGATAAGTGGGGTCGCCGCGCAGCGCGCGGTCAATCACCAGGCGCGCCATGCTGTCGACCACGTGCGTGAAATAAAATTCGGTGATGCGGTCGCGCTCGAAATCGGGCGCGGGATTCAGGAAATCAATCGCGTAAGGGACGCCATCCCTAATTGCGAATTCGATGGTGTTCATCTCATAGCCTAGCGCCTGATTGATCGTCTGCGCATCGCGCACCACGCGCGCGCCCACTTCCGTGGAAAGATAATTGTGCTCGACGAGGTAGCGGCGCTCCCCAGGATCGTACACCACCGGAAGGACATCCATTTTGCCGAACGTGAAGCAGCGCACGTAATGGCTGAAATCAATATTTTCCTGCAGCGTCATGCAAGTGGAACCGGTGCCGTCGTACGCCGCGATCAGCTCTTCGCGATTGTGGACTTTATAGACCAGCTTCCATCCGCCGCCGGAGTAAGGCTTCAGAAACGCGGGCCGGCCGACGTGATCAAGCAGCGCGTCCCAATCAATCGGATAAGACAGGTTGCGCAGGGATTCGGAATTGATGTCCACGGTCGGCGGGTAGGATTTTTGCGGCAGCACGACCGTTTTCGGAATCGCCAAGCCCAATTTCGCAGCGACAGCGTAGTTGAAGAATTTATCGTCGGCAGTCCACCAGAAGGGATTGTTGATGACGTATGTGCCCTGCAGCACGGCGTGCTTCAAATAGGCGCGATAATATTCCACTTCGTGCGAGATGCGGTCGACAATCACTTTGTATTGCGCCAGCTCGCCCATCACCGTGCCACCGAGCTTCACGAATTCGGCGGTGATGCCGTCTTTCTTGCCCAGCTCGTTTACTTTGTCGATGAATGCCGGTGGAAAACTGAATTCGCGGCCGCAGAGCAGTCCGATTTTCATGGTTTAGATTTCCTTTCGTCTTTCGTATGAATGCACAGCGGACACAAACTCCAATTCGACGCACTAGCATTAAGACGATTGCGGCGCGCCGGCGGCGGAACTGGCCGGGAGCGAAACGCCGTCGCGGGTCTCCGCGATGATGTGGCGCACGACGGCCTGCAAGTCGCCGGTTTCTTTGTACACGCGCAACTGCCGCTCCGCACCGGTGCCATTGCGAACGATGCCGCGAATAGGCTCAAGCGCTGCGCGGCTGCCGAGTTCGTCCAGCACGTCGTCAACAAATTCGAATAACTCCTCGATTAACACGGCCACTGGCACTTCCTGCTGCTTGCCGAAATCAATGAGCTTGCCTTCGATGCCCCAGCGCGCCGCGCGCCATTTATTTTCTTCGATCAACGCACGATGGTACATGCGGAAGCCCATGTTCCGCGTGTACAGGCGATGCAGCTTCACGACGATGGCCTGCGTGAGCGCGGCGATGGCGATAGCTTCGTCCACACGCGTCACCACATCGAAAATGCGAAATTCCAAAGTGCCAAACGTAGGATGCGGACGCACGTCCCACCAGATTTTCTTGGCATTGTCGATGCAATGCAGGCGCACGAGCAGCTCGACGTAATCTTCATATTGATTCCACGAATTCAAATGATCGGGAATTCCGGTGCGCGGGAACCGGCGAAACACCGTAGTGCGAAACGATTTCAGACCGGTGTCGCGGCCCATCCAGAAAGGAGAGCTGGTGGAAAGCGCCAGCAGGTGCGGCAGAAAGTAGCGCGCCATGTTCATCAGGTCGATCATGGTGGTGCGATCGGGCACGGCCACGTGCACGTGCATGCCGAAAATCAGCAGCGAGCGCGCCAGCTGGCCCATTTCCTCGACGATATTCTGGTAACGCTCGCCCGGTGAAATTACCTGGTCAATCCAGGAAGAAAATGGATGCGTTCCGGCGGCGGCCACTTGCAGTCCGCGGCTTTCGGCGGCGCGCACCAGTTCGCCGCGCGTGCGGCGCATATCGGCGTCCAACTCGTGCACGTCCGCGCAAATTTTTGTGCCGATCTCAATGATGGATTGATGCATCTCGCGCTTCACTTGCTCGCCCAGGCCGGGCGAGGAAGCTTCCATTAATTCGCTGACGTGGGAACGCAGTTCACCCGACGCAGGATCGACGATCTGGAATTCTTCTTCGACACCAATCGTGAACCGGTGACTCATGAAAGGCCCCTTCCGGTCGGGGATGCGAGGACGTCGCGGGGGTATCATACTCCAGTTGGGGCGAATTTCGCTGGCTCGGGCGGGGAAGGCCAAAAGATTTAGCACGAAGGACGCAGAGAACGGCGTAGAGAGATCAGAGAAGAAAAAGCAAAGCCAACCGATTCAACGCAGACGGCGCAGGGATCCGCGCGCCGAGGCCGCAGAAAACAATTCGGCGCGGTTTACTGCGGGCAGGCGGCGCCGTTGTCTGCCCAGGCCTTCATCGCGGCTACAAATTCCGGACGGCTGAGCGGCGGCAGCGTGCGTCCATCGCCGGGATTCCAGCCCCAGCCAACCAGATCGTCCGAAGAAACGTGATCGATAATTTGGGCGAGAGTGCGATGGCCGTTTTTCGCCGGATCTTTCAGCTGACGGCAAAATTGCCCGGCGGTTTCGCCCTGGATCACCATTTTCATATTGGCGGGCGGCAGCGACCATTTCAGATTCCCCGGCGGCATGTTGGCTCCGGGAAGATTCGCGGCTTGATGGCACGTGCTGCATTTCATTCCGTAAACGCCCTTGCCATCGGCGCCGCGCTTGACGTCCTGGATGTGCACGTGTCCGTCGTCACCCTGCAGCGGCGCGTCGCCGGAGGGATGGCAATTGCGGCAGCGCGGAGAAGCGAAAACAGGCCACGCGCGATTGAACGCCGCTTCCGCGGGGGCAGTATCCGATTTGGCCGCGCTATCGACAGCGTTAGACGCGGCACGAATGGCGCGCACGGGATTGGTAGGAGTCGAGAGCGCGACCTGCTGCTGCGCGAACGCTGGAAAGCCCGCGGCGGACAAAACCGCCGCAACGAAAAGAGCAATTAAGATCGGCCATTTCTCACGAAAACTTTTTGTCATGTTCGCACCCTCGCCGTGAATGCTCACGCAGAACGCAGATCCTCAGGTTTGATCGGCAGCCGGCGCACGCGCTTGCCCGTTGCTGCGAAAATCGCGTTGGTCACCGCAGGAGCCACAGGCGGAACTCCCGGCTCACCGACGCCCGTGGGATGCTCGGTGCTGGGAACGATGAACACTTCGATCGCCGGCGATTCAAACATGCGCAGCATCGGGTAATCGTTGAAGTTGCGCTGTTGCACGCGGCCTTTGTCGAGTGTGATCTCGGTTTTTAGAGCAGCGGTCAGGCCAAAAATGATGCCGCCTTCGAGCTGGGCTTTCACTGTGTCCGGATTCACGGTTTGTCCGCAATCCACAGCCGCGACCACGCGATGCACGTGGACCGTGCCATTTTTTTCCACGGAAACTTCCGCGACCTGTGCCACATAACTATCGAACGAAAAGTGCGTGGCGATTCCGCGCGCGCGTCCGGCGGGAGGCGCGCTGTCCCAATTTGCTTTTTGCGCGGCAAGATCCAGAACTGCCAGCATGCGCGGCTGACCTGCGAGCAGAGTGCGGCGCAACTGGTAAGGATCTTTGCCGCCGGCGTGCGCCACTTCGTCGAGAAACGCTTCGACGGAAAATCCGGTGTGCGAATGGCCCACCGAGCGCCACCACTGCACGGGGACTTCATTCTTGGGAGTGTGCAATTCCACTTGCAGGTTCGGGATTCCGTAAAGAATGTCCGCGGCGCCCTCGACGGATGCGGAGTCGATTCCGTTTTTGACGCCGTAGGCTTCGAACATGGTGCCCGTCATGATGGACTGGCCGACGATGGTGTGCGTCCATGCGACGGGATTGCCGCTGGCGTCCAGGCCCGCGGCGAAATGGTCGTACCACATCGGGCGGTACCATCCGCCGCGAATATCGTCTTCGCGCGTCCACACAACTTTCACCGGAACTCTCGCAGCCTTGGCTACTTCTGTGGCTTCGGTAACGAAATCGCACGACGGATTCGCGCGCCGGCCGAATCCTCCGCCCAGCAGCGTGGTGTGCAGCGTCACCTGCTCGGGTTTCAGGCCGGCCACTTTTGCGGCGGCGGCGCGATCGCCGGTCTGAAATTGCGTGCCGGTCCAAATCTCGCAGCGATCTTCGTGCAAATCCACCACGGTGTTGAGCGGCTCCATCATGCAGTGCGCGAGATATGGAACTTCGTACTCGGCGGTGATCGTCTTTGCCGCGCCCGCCAGAGCCGCAGCAGGGTCGCCGACTTTTCGCGCGGTCAAGCCAGGAGTTTTCGACAGCGCCGAAAAGTTTTCGCGCATCGCGACGGTGGATATCGCGGCTCCGGGACCTTCGTCCCAGGTGATTTCCAGTTTTTCGCGGCCGAGCTTCGCGGGCCAAAATCCTTTGGCGATCACCGCGACGCCGGACGGAACCTGCACAACGTTCACGACACCGGGAATTGCTTTGGCGTTGTCCGCGTTGAAGCTCACAACTTTTCCGCCAAATACCGGCGCGCGCGCCACCACCGCCGTCATCATGCCGGGAATATACACGTCCAGACCGAATTGCGCCGTGCCGTTCGTCTTCGAAGGAGTATCCAGGCGATGTGTGGGCTGGCCTACCAGCGTGAAATCCTTCGGATCCTTCAGCGGAATATCTTTCGGCGGCGCGATTTTAGATGCCGCTTCCGCGAAGCTGCCGTATGAAGCGCGGCGGCCGGTGGACGTGTGGATCACGTAGCCTTTTTCAGCGTGGCAGGTTTGCGGATCAACATTCCAGGATTGCGCGGCGGCTGCAATGAGCATGATGCGCGCCATCGCGCCCATTTTGCGGAAGCGATCGTATTCGGAATTTGTAGTGGTGCTGCCGCCGGTCATCATCAGGCCGAACACAGTGTGGTTGTAGACGGCGTCCACGGGAGAAGACTCCACGCGAACCCGCGTCCAATCGGCTTCGAGTTCTTCGTTCAGCAGCATGGGCAGCGATGTGTAGATTCCCTGGCCCATTTCGGAATGATTGGAAATTACGGTCACAGATTCGTCCGTGCCGATGCGCACGAAAGCGTTGAGCGCGACGGGTTTTGCGGCAGAATCGGCGGCGTGCGCAGCAGGTACGAACTCCGGAACGTAGAGGCTGATCAGCAGGCCGCCGCCGAGCGCTGCGCCCGCTTTCAAAAATTCGCGGCGTTTCATTCCCGCGGCGGCGCTCACTTGACACCTCGCTGCGCTTGAATCTCGGCCGCGCGATGAATGGCGCGCCGGATACGCGGATAGGTGCCGCAGCGGCAGATGTTGCCGGACATCGCTTCGTCAATATCTTCATCGGTGGGCGCGGAATTTTCCGCGAGCAGTACGGCGGCGCTCATGATTTGCCCGGACTGGCAGTAACCGCACTGCGGCACATCAATTTCGATCCAGGCCTGCTGCAGGGGATGCGTCAGGTCGGGCGAGATTCCTTCGATGGTTGTGACTTTTTTTCCTTCGGCGCGTGAAACGGGTGCGACGCAGGAACGCACGGCCTGCCCGTCAATATGTACCGTGCACGCGCCGCACAGCGCCATGCCGCAGCCGTATTTCGTTCCAGTGAGGTTCAACGAATCGCGAATTACCCATAGCAAAGGAGTGGACGGAGGATCTTCCACGGTGACAGGCTTGCCATTGACGGTGAATGAGATCAAGGAGCGCCTCCTTCCATGCAAAATACTATGCGAGGGGTTGGATGTGTTGAAGCCAAGGTCCGACGCAACGAAATGCGCGCTGACCGAACGCACGTTGCAGCAAACACGCGCGTCGGTACGCGCCTAAATTATGGGCCAAAATTAAATTCCGGGCAACCGGGACAGGAATTTGCCGCAGGTCTTGCCGGCACCGCAAAAACCTAACAATTAAAGTTTGTTGAGGCCGTCGAGCGCCGCGACTTTGTATGCTTCGGCAAGAGTCGGGTAGTTGAACACGGTGTCGCGGAAATATTCGATGGAGCCGCCGTAATACAGCACGGCCTGACCGATGTGAATAATTTCGGTGGAGCGCTGGCCGATCACGTGGACGCCGAGCAGCTTGCGCGTATTGCGGTCGAAGAGCAGTTTCAACATGCCGCTTTCATCGCCAAGCATCATGCTCTTAGCCAGCTCGTTGTATTTCGCAATTCCTACTTCGTAGGGCACTTTATTTGCCGTAAGAGTTTCTTCCGTCTGCCCGACCATGGATATTTCCGGAATCGTGTAGATGCCGTATGGAAAAAGCTCGGGCATGTGCTCGGAGGGAGCGCCGAACATGTGGCAACTCGCGAGGCGTCCCTGTTCCATGGAAGTGCTGGCCAGCGCGGGAAAACCGATGATGTCGCCGGCCGCGTAAATGTGCGGCACGTTCGTCTGATAGTGCGCGTTCACTTTAATTTTGCCGCGCTCGCCGGAGTCCAACCCCGCGGCTTCGATGCGCAACTGGTCTCCATTCGCCTGCCTGCCGACGGCATACAGCAAAGCATCCGCTTGCACTTTTTTGCCGCTTTCGAGTTCCGCGAACACGCGATCGCGCTGCGGATCAATTCCCACGCGCGTAACTTTCTCGCCCAGACGGAACGTGGTGCCCATCTGCCGCAGATGATAAGCAAGCGACTCGATAATTTCGCGGTCCACGAAATCCAGCAGCGTGGGCCGTTGGTCAATCAAAGTGACTTCCGTGCCGAGGGCAGCAAGGAACGAAGCATATTCCAGTCCGACGACTCCTGCGCCGACCACGATCAATTCGCGCGGCAAGCCCTCCAGAACCGTCAGCCGGTCCGTGTCCACGATGCGTTTGTCGTCAAAAGGGATTTCCGGATTGCGCGCGGGACGAGTGCCGCAGGCGATCAGAATATGCTCGCCGTGGATTACCGCTCTCTCGGTGTCGCCCTGAATTTCGATGGTGTGCGGGTCCGTGAATTGCGCGCTGCCCTGAAAAATCTGTACGCCGTTGCGCTTCAGCTGCGAGCGAATTACTTCGGTCTCGCGCGAAATGATGGTGCGCACGCGGAAGGAAAGGTCCTGAATGGAAATGTCGTTCTTGCCGCGGTAATTGTCGCCGTAGAAAGCTTTCACAGCGTTGCCGGTGAGTTGAAAAATGGCTTCGCGGACGCTCTTGCTGGGAATCGTGCCGGTGTGCACGCAGACTCCGCCGATCATCAGCGTGCGATCGATCACGGCAACGCGCTTGCGCAGTTTCGCGGCGCAAATCGCGCCCTTCTGGCCCGCCGGGCCGCTGCCAATCACGATCAGATCAAAATTGGTCTCAGGCATTCGCTCACCGCTAATTATTGCCGAACAATCCTGAAAATGGAATCACGCACAGCATTCCCGCTGCGATTTGGTGACAAGCGTATTAGCTGCGCGTGCAGAGCGCTGATCAAAGTTCCAGTTTCTTTTGCACAGAGGGGACCGAAGTGCGCACCAGTATGATTTTGCCGCCGAATCTTTACAGAAATATGAACGAGACTAGGATACTGAAAAATGGCGGCGCGCGCCATGTGATGGAGGCGAACAGGTACACAAGCTCGCCAAACGGCGGCAGTCGGACAACTATGGGAATCAAGTTCGAGACGGTGAAGCGTGCGAGACGCCGCCGTACGGCGCGCTAGGCAAGCGCAATAAGGTCAATTTCGACGCGGAAATCGCGCGGGAGTCGCGCCACTTCCACCGTGGTGCGCGCCGGTGGATCTTTGGGAAAATAGCGCGCGTACACTTCGTTTACCGCGGCGAAATCGTTCATGTCCTTCAGGAAGACGCCCAGGCGCACGGCGCGATCGAGCGAGGAGCCGGCCGCTTGCACGATGGCCTTCAAATTTTCCATGATGCATTCGGCTTGCTGCGCGGCATCGCCAGTGAGCGCGTTGCCCGTCGTGGGGTCGAACGCCGTCTGCCCGGAAACGAATATGAATCCGTTGGCTTTGATGGCCTGCGAATACGGGCCGATGGCTTTTGGTCCTTTTTCGGTGAAAATCACTTCCCTCACAAACCCTCCTTGGAACGGAAAATAGAAAGTCGACATTGGGAATGGAAATGCAAATCGCGCTCCGCCAGCTCATTCACTCGTTCTTACCGGCCGCCCCATTTTCGCTTTTCACTTTTTTATTTTTCTGCGGCGTAACGATTGCGAAAGTCCTGCGGCATTCCCGTGCTGTAGAGCCACACGCGAAACGGCTCAGCCAGATTCTTGCCGGTGGTTTGCTCCAGCGCCGCACGCAGGTCATTGAAGCCTACTTCCTTGCCGCGCAGCAACGCAACCACTTGCGCCAGGCCGTTGCGCACCGGCGCTTCGCCGTACGCGTCTTCGAGCGCGATGAAAAATAGCGCAGCCTTTGCTGCGGCGATGCGCCGATGCTCGAACGGGTCGTAAAGCATCGTCGTGATGATCGACTTTTCCGAGCTCGGGGTTCCAGTCGTGCGCTGCACCGCCGTGTCATACATTTCCAGAAATTGCCGAATGTGGCGCCGACGCGCGGGCTCGCCACCAGCGGATTCGTCCACAACGATCGTGGCGTAGTTCGGCAGCCCTTCGCCGATTCCCACCGCCGCGTCCGGCGCGGGATACATCTCCACTCCGAACCAGCTGCGCGCCAGCGCCTGATTAATATCCTGCACCAGCTCGTCGCTCTGAAATCCCAGCGCCAGCGCGCTCGAATTCACCAGCGCCCCGCCGGGAAAAGAAGCCGCCACTGCCTGATGTTCTACTTCCGGCCGCGCGCGCAATTCCGCTGATTCCACAATATGGGGCCCGGGGATATTTTTATCGAGCGGGCCGAAATCTTTTTGCAGCGCGGACCACGCGGCGGCGATGCGCTGTGCTGCGGCTGCGGGATCGCCCTGTAGCGGCTGCAACGTCCAGAATGACACGTCGGTTTTATCCGCAGATTTCCCCTTGGAAGATGAATCCACATAACGTCCCGCTACGATGTAGGCAGGCAAATCATTCTTGCGCAGTTCAAACCGGTATTCGGTCTCGCCGCCGGCTTTCTTTCGACCAGCAAGCGTACCGCCCGCGACAAGGAGAAAATTGTCCGGCACCCGCACGGTGTAAAAAGTTTTCGCGGGACGCCCCGGATAAGGAGCCAGGACTCGGTTCGGCGGCTGCGGCGAAGGACCCCATCCGCGCGAGCCGAGATGAAAATTGCCGGCGCCGAGCGTGATGCGCGCGCCCTGCTCGGCCGGCGCTACGAAACTGTAGTCAATTTGCAAACTGCGTTGTTCCCTGCGCGCCCACGGCGGATCGCACGGCAGGCGCAGCGTGTCCGGATGCTCCTGCTGATATTCCGCAGGAAGTTTTTCGGGCGTCACTTCATGGCCGTTCCATTCGACGTGCAGCGCGGTGCGTCCGTAGATTTTCTCGTCCGGAAAAATGACGTCAATGTACGCCAAATCACTAAGACCAATGTTCTGCAGGGTGTAGCTCGTGCGAATCCGCAACTCGGGCGGCGGGCCGGCGCTAAAACGGACGTCACGCGATTCCTTAAGGATTTGGTAACCGGGAGCCAGCGGCACAGTGCAGCAGATGTTGCAAAGCAAAACGACCACAAGCGGGAGCAATGTATAAAGCGAACGAGGCGCGATGCGATTCAAGATGCAAGGATTCTAGCTGTGGGGGCGGAAAATAGAAAAGAGAAAATGGAAAAGCGCCTCGGTGTTTGCGCGCGACAGGAATTCGAGCGTGGCGAGGCCGAACGCTAGGACGCCGTGAAGTGGCGCAGGATTTCAGCGTCGGTGGAACCATGGCGGCGTAGCGCGATAATTTCGGACGCCTGAGAATCAGGAATTCCGCGGCGAACCAGTTCCAGCAACGCGGCGTTATCAATCCGCAGATTTCGCAGTGTGCCCAGTGAGGCGCCAGAAAGCGCCGGCGTTCGCGAAGCGTGATGCCGCGCCACTTCCAGCACAATGGCGTCAGAAAGCCCGGCCAGGTGCATCGCCTGCAGCTCTCCGTAGCCCAGGCCCACCTGATCCATGCTCGCGAGTCTCAGCACGACGCCTTCACTCAACCCCGACTGATACAAAGACGCAATAGCGTCACCCGCGGTAAACGCCTCGCCGCGCCCATGAAACGTTTGCAACAAAGAGACGCAATCTGCGTCGGTAAGGCCGGCCTGGCGGACTTTCGCGATTTCGCCGACTTCCGCAGCCGTGATGTGCAGCGCTTTCAGTTCTTTGATGGAGCTGTAATGCATCCCGGCGCTATCGAGTGGTTTGGTGTCGAGAGGTTTGAGACTTTCACAGGCCAACTGAAACACGAGGATCGCAAATACGAAGATTGCCATGAACGAACTTCTGCGGCGCACAACGCGGCCCAATCCGCGGGCGGAGCCGATTGCCTGGGCGGTTCCCATTGCTTTAATTGTACAAAGTGAAAGGCCGCGCGCGACGGCGTGACGCGGAATGATTACTGGTTTTCGCACATGGGACGTTGTGGGGGAACGACAAACGGGCGGAGATCGTAAATCGCGCGACTGAGATTAAACGTTGTAAACGCGCTCGATATCGAACACGCCGGGAATGCGCTTGACGCCGGAGAGAATGCGTTCCAGCTGCTTGCGATCCTGCACATCGAGCGCGACTTCAATGCGCGCGCGCAAATCCTGGCCGCCGCTTTCGAACGTGCGGATGTTCGCGCCGTTGTCGCTGATCACCGTGGTAATGCTGGCCAGCATCCCGGGGCGATCTTCGGTGAGGATGCGCAGGCGCACCGGAAAAGTCGCTTGGGTCTGCCCCGCCCATTCGACGGCGATGCGGCGCTCGGCGTCGTAAAGCAGATTCTGCACGTTGGGACAATTTTTTCCGTGCACGGCGATGCCGCGCCCGCGCGTGACGTATCCGATCACGTCGTCGCCGGGAATCGGGTTGCAGCATTTCGAGCGATAGACCATCAGATCGTCGTGCCCACGCACCAGAATCGCGCCGTCATTCATGCCCAGCATGCGCTTCACGGTGTCCACAATCTTCGGCTGCTTCTCTTCCGTGGGATCTGTGAGCGGCTGGCCACTGGCTTTCGCGAGCACTTGACGTGCCGACCATTTTCCGTAGCCGAGGTCGGCATACAGATCGTCAATGCGCCCGCAGCCGTATTCGGAAGCGACGCGCTGCCAAACTTCCGGCGTAATTTTCTTCAGCGTGATGTCCGCCTGGCGCGCTTCCTTCTCCAGCAGGCGCTTGCCGACGTCCTTGGCCTGCTCGCGTTCGTGCAGATTGATCCACTGCCGGATCTTGCTGCGCGCGCGCGAAGTGTGCACGAACGAAAGCCAATCGCGCGAAGGCTCGTGGCCTTTCTGCGTGATGATTTCGATTACGTCGCCATTCGCAACCGAATGGCGTAGCGGCACGATCGCGCCATTCACTTTCGCGCCAGTACACTGGTGGCCCACTTCGGTGTGCACCGCATACGCGAAATCGATCAGCGTGGCGCCGCGCGGCAGTACCACTACGCGGCCCATCGGCGTGAAGGTGTAAACCTCTTCGGGATACAGGTCCACGCGCAGGGTGGAAAGAAATTCGCTGGGCTCCTGCATTTCCTGGACCCACTCGATCAGTTGGCGCATCCACACGATGCGCTGGTCATCGGCGCTGGAAGTTTCCGTGCGGCCGTCTTTGTATTTCCAATGCGCGGCGACGCCTTGTTCGGCGATGCGGTGCATATCCTGCGTGCGGATTTGCACTTCGAAGGCCTGGCCGCCGTGGATCACGGTGGTATGAAGCGATTGGTACAGGTTGGGCCGCGGCATCGCGATGTAATCTTTGAAGCGGCCCGGTACCGGCGGCCAAATCTGGTGAATGACGCCGAGAGTGGCGTAACAATTTTTTACGGTGTCCGTGATCACGCGAATCGCAAGCAGGTCGAACACCTGATCGAGCGTCCGCTGCTGCTTCTGGCTTTTCAGATGCAGGGAATAGAAACGCTTCACGCGCGCCTGCACTTCGGCGGGGATGCCGGTCTCCACCATTTTGTCGCGGATGGAATCCTGTACTTCCGACAGAAATTTATCGAACACCTTCTGCTTGTTGGCGAGTTTTTTCTGCAGTTCAAAAAACGCTTCGGGTTCCAGGTAACGAAAGGAAAGATCCTCCAGCTCTCCGCGAATCAGGCCCATGCCCAGGCGGTTGGCGACGGGCGCGTAAATATCGATCGTCTCGCGCGCGATGCGCTGCTGTTTCTCCGAATCTAGGTATTCCAGCGTGCGCATATTGTGCAGGCGGTCGGCAAGCTTAATCACCACCACGCGCACATCGTTCACCATCGCCAGCAGCATCTTGCGAACGTTCTCCGCCTGGCGGGCTTCGGGCGCCAGCAAATCCAGGCGGCTGATCTTGGTCGCGCCTTCTACGAGGCGCGCAACGTCTGCGCCAAAGTGTTCGGAGATTGTTTCCAGCGGAATCTTCGTGTCTTCGACGACGTCGTGCAGCAGCGCGGCGCACAGTGAAGTCACATCCAGCTTCATGTCCGCAAGGATGTGCGCCACTTCTACGGGATGGGAGAGGAAAGGCTCACCGGAAAGGCGCGTCTGCGTCTTGTGCTGCTCTGCGGCGAAATCGTAAGCGCGGCGCAGCAGATCGAGGTCGTCGCCGGGACGATTGCGGCGCACCTTGTCCGTCAGTTCAACAAAGCGCAGGTCCACAGCGCGGCGAGCAGCTTGCGAGAAGGCGGGTTTACCAGCCGGCTCCATGTGCCATTATATTCTCAGGGGCCTCCCCACTGCGAGCCATTCCTGCAGCCGCTCGCGGTTCGGTTTCCGAGTGCGCGGCCAATCCGGTGTTGGCTGCGGAGGTACAGCTGCACCAAGGCTCCGTTCCGCTACATTAAAGAAGGTGTTACGTTGCCTTGAGGTGAACGATGTCCTCGCGGAAATCTTTGCTGCTGAGCCTTTTCGGAGCCGGAATTGCCTTTTGGATTCCGGACGTGCTCATCCCAGCATTGGACCGCAATGAGCAAGGAGGGGCAGTCACAATTGTCTGTCCCGCCGCGCTGATACTGTTCTACTTCGGCGTGTTGCGACTTAGGAAGGGGGAGCCTTCTGGACCTTCCACAGCGATTTTTGCCATTTGCGGCATGTGGGCGTTAGCGCTGTCATTCACCATGCTCGCTCAAACGGTTCGAAGCAACGGATTCGTTGGGGGAGCCTGGACTTGGGGCGACTTCGGCTATCTCCTCGTTTCGAGCTCCCTCCCATGGCGAATCGTTGAATTCGTCACTCTGGAGGGGAGCATCATCGCCTTATGGGTAGGAACCGTCGCGATGTTCATCTGCCACATCGCGTTCGAAAGAACCCGCTGGGTCGTTCCTCCGAATCTATTCGCAGCCGTCAAATCAGGCGACGAGACGAGGAACAACTGAGAACCGTCGAGTACGATCCACGTAGAGAAGGAGCGCAACCGCGTGAAACGATTCCCGGCAATCACAGCGATGGCACTTCTGGGAATGCCTCTGATGATGAACCAGGCGCCGAAATCAAACGGAAAGCCCACAGAGCAGGTTGTCGTGCATTTCGAAAAGCTCGTCGCGAACGGTGCCTTCCTGACTCCACAAGGCTGGAAAATGGCCGGCGCACTTTTCGCTCAGTGGGGTCCGTTTCCTCGTGCTAGTGAGATCTCACTCACGACAGTCGGAGGATCGGTCGGTGAAACCAAGGTGAGCGATGATCAGGCGCAGGTAGAGACGAAATGGACCGACGACTTGGGTACGATTGATTCTACTCTACGATTTAAACCACCTGAAGTCCGTTCCGACATGACCAGCTATGTGTTTCACCTCGTTTACACCAACAAGCATCGCGACATCGGTGCAAACGGCGAAACGATACGGGAAGCAACCGGTCCCTGGGAATGGAAAATTGACGGGCCGGTTATCGCGCGCTGGGCCACGGTTGACCACGCGATCGAATATGTCGAACAGATGCGCGACAAGTCGGACGATCCAATCATCAGGAACAATGCCGACAAGACTATCGCCGCTCTAAAGCGGCTCCGGCCAGGCTGTGGCAATGCCAGCGCGTGTTAACGGAACCATTATTTTTGCGGGGACGGCTCGGGGATTGCCTCGCCGTCTTTTCGAGGATCGGAGGCTCCGTAGTTCACTCCGGTGGAAATATCGCGCCGCACAGCCTGTCCGCCGCCCATGGTGGCGGAGTATGCACTGTGAAGATTAATTTTGTGGCCGCGCTTGGCAAGGCCTTCACGAACAGCGGGTGGAATGCGATCCTCCAGATCCACATCGCAGCCTGCGAAAGTTACCTTCCTGAACCGCGCGGTCTCCAAAGCTCCTTGAATATTCATTCCGAAATCGACAACATTGGAAACGAATTGCGCGTGCGCTTGCGCTTGGTTGAAGCCGCCCATGATTCCGAATGCAATCCGTTCCTGCCCGTTGCTCATGAAACCCGGAATGATGGTATGCAAAGGCCGCTTGTGGCCGGCGAGCTTATTGGGGGAATTGGGGTCGACGCTGAAAAGCCCTCCGCGATTTTGCAGGGCAAAACCGGTGCCGTCCGCCACGAGGCCCGACCCGAATCCAGAATAGTTGCTCTGAATCAGGGACACCATGTTGCCGTCACTGTCGGTGACGGAGAGATAAGTGGTGTCGCCGCTCGGAGCAAGCTGCGGCTCGCCGGGCGGCACGTCGCAATTCGCCTTGGCCATATTAATTAGCTTTGCGCGCTGCGCGGCGTAGTCCTTGGAGAGCATGCCCCGCACGGGAACCTGGCTGAACTTTGGATCCGCGACGTAGCGGTACATATCGGCGTAAGCCAGCTTCTTTGCTTCAATCATGGCGTGCAGCGCGTCGGTGGAGTTATGTCCGAAATGCGCGAGAGAAAATTGTTCCATGATGTTGAGCATTTCCAGCGCGGCGATTCCCTGCCCGTTCGGCGGAATCTCGTAGACGGTCCACCCGTGATACGTGGTCGAAATCGGCTCCACCCATTCGCTGGAATAGTCGGCCAAGTCTTCCGGCGTCATGGCGCCGCCGAGCCTGGTGGATAGCGCCACGATCTTTTCTGCAGGTTCGCCCTTGTAATATGCGTCTCTGCCACCGGACGCGATTAATTCAAGCGAACCCGCGAGATCGGGGTTGCGGAAAATCTCGCCCACTCGCGGCGAGTGGCCACCCGGCAGGTAGGTTGCCGCGGCGCTCTTGTCCTGCTTCAGAAGATCCAACTCGTCCGCCCAATACGCGGCATCCCATTCCGGCACGGGAAAACCTTCGCGAGCGTAATAGATCGCGGGAGCGAGAACCTCGGAGAATTTCTTCGTGCCGAAACGCGCGAGCAGTTTTGACCAGCCATCAACCGCGCCCGGGACTGTGACCGACTGGATGCCCTCTTGCGGCATTTTCGCAATGCCCTTGGATTTAAGAAACTCGATGGAAAGTCCCGCCGGAGCCCAGCCACTAGCATTCAGCCCATAAAGCTTCCCAGTCTTCGCGTCATAAACGATCGCAAAAAGATCGCCGCCGATCCCATTCATCATCGGCTCAACCACGCCCATCACCGCATTGGTGGCTACTGCCGCGTCCACGGCGTTGCCACCGTGGGCCAGCACAGCCGCTCCAGCCTGCGCAGCCAGTGGGTTTTCCGCCGACACCACTCCTCTGCGTGAAATAACCATGGAGCGGGCTTGCGTGCGGTCCTGCGCGCCGGCTTGCGAGGCGGATATCAGCATCGCGAGCGGAAGAAAGATTACGCAAAGCGTCACGCGCACAAACTTTCTCATGTGTCTCCTAGAGGAAGCGGCCGCTGCTATGGAAGCTCCGGGCCGGGCCGCGCTTCGAGCGACAGAGTCCGCACGCATCTGACAAAAGCCTAGTGTCAGCAGTGAACGATGTCAAACTCGGAAACATGTATGAGGTAATCAAAAACCGGTCCATCACCCCGCACACACTACATTGACACCCAGCCGCCACGGAAGTACCGTGACTGCCGGAATGCGGAGCCGGAAAAGTGAACCCCCCAGAATTTAAAATTGACGAGGCGCCGCAGCCAGAAGGAATCTTCGCGCGCATCCGCCTCCTGGACCAGAGCCTGACATTTTTTCTGGCGGTTCTGATCCTGATAATCTTCGTGGTGTTCCCGCTAGCGGGGCTGGGCTGGCTCGGGAAATTCATCGTGGATGTGGTGATCTCGATTCTGTTGCTCTCGGGCGCCGTGACCAGCACGCGGAGCCGTACGCTGACGGTGCTGGTCGTTTTACTGACGATCGCGGGCCTGGTGGTGCACTGGACCGGGACCTACGTTCCGAATTTCAGCCATCCCGTGCTGGAACCGGTTCTGTTGTTCTCTTGCCTGCTGGCGTTTGCCGTGATCACTCTGATTCAAGTGTTCAGTCCCGGAGCGATCAATTTACATCGGGTGCTGGGAGCCATCGCGGCCTACCTGCTGATCGGCCTGATGTGGTCGTACGCCTACTTTGTGGCGGACATGATCATTCCCGGCTCAATCCACCCCACTGCGACTACGCAGGAAGCGGTGTCGCCCATGGCGCGCTACGTGTATTTCAGTTTTACCACGCTGACCACATTGGGATATGGCGACATCGTTCCCTTGCATCCCATCGCGCGCACGCTAGCGGTTTGCGAAGCGCTCATCGGCCAACTCTATCCCGCCGTGCTGATCGCCGGACTGCTGGGCATGGCGCTGCAGCCGCAAAAACTGCCGGAGAGCAAACCGTAATCGAGCCTCAAGGCTCGTAACAACCGAACTCGGCGCGCTGGCAGCGCTTCCGCTATTTCCCCATCTGGACGGGATAGCCCTTCTGGATCCAATCCGTATTGAAATCGTTCGGAAGAATCAGCACGCGCAGATTCGTAAAACCCAGATCGCGCATGGCCGTGAACGCTGGACGGAGATTGGGGCAATGCGCCAGCGGGCAGCAGCCGCAATACAACACCACATTCGCCGCCTTGGGAATGGATTTCGCCCAAGTCTTAAGCTCGGCCAGCCCCTGGTCGGTGGAAGTGGCTCCGTGAAACACGGCGTGCGGGATGTGCGCGCCCTGATAAAGAGGACGGAACCCCACGCACACCACCGCGGGCTCGTCAGGATGAGCCGGTGCGGCGATTTCCTTCACCAGATCAGCCGGCCGCACGGTTTGCGAGGCAGACCAGGGATCGCCGGCGTCTTCGGCGTGTGCTAAGCCTGCGATACGCGTCGCGCGAGAATTCGAGACGAACAGGGCCAGGAAGAGAACGCAAGCCAGCGCCGTCACCATGCCGTGAATCATTTTCATGTGAGTTGTTCGCTCCCGCCGCTGCCCGATCGCAGCGTTGCTTCACTTCGCGCACGGCGCTCGCCCTGAATTTCGCAGGCCAAAAAGAAAAACCGGCGGGTGAGAAACCCGCCGGCTGAAAATGCTGCCACTCGACGACACAAAAACGACGGCGCCTAGGACGACGGCTGCGGCGCCTCCATTTTCTTCTGCTTGATGGCTTTTACCTTTTCCACCAGATCGTTGGCGAGCTTCACATCGGCGTCGTGAGCGTCTGGCGTGGTTTCCATGTCCGCCTTCTGGCGATAGAGCAGGTTCAAGTAGGCCATCGCGTCGTCGTAGTCCTCGCGCAACTGAATGGCTTTCTGCAGGCTGGCGATGCCCTCGTCAACGACCGTGCCGTATTTCTGCTGGAACTGCGCGGCCAGCGCGGGAGGCATGGGATCCGTGTCCGAAATTGACTTCCTGGCGGTCTTGTTGTATTCCTCGCGCAAATCCCGGTTGCCGCGGAACGCCAGCGACCAGTCAATCACACCCACCCAATAATATGGCTCGGGATCGTCCGGTTTCAGCTGGATGTGCTGCTGGTGGAAGCTCTTCGATTCCTCCATCATCTTGGGATCGAAGGGAGGTCCGCCGGCCATGTTGTAAAGAGTGGAACCGAGCCCATCAATCGCGGAAAGGCTCTTGGGATCGTTCGTCAGAATTTCTCTGAATTCCTGCGCGGCCTGCTGGCCGTTGCGAACATTTTCAGGCGAAGGAGCGCCGGGAATGTACTGCGCGGAGTAAGCGGTGGCCAGATAAAGCCGCGCGTTGGTCAGCCCTGGATCCAAATCCTTCGCGGTCTTGAAATCTTCGATGGCGAGGTCGGTCTGCCCGGCCTTATAGGCTTGCACGCCCTTGTTGAGCTTATCGCGCGCGCGCAGTTTGTCGCAACCAGCGCCCGCCCCGAGTGAGGCCACTACCACGGCGAGAAGAATAACTGTGTGAGGCTTCTGCTGCATCCCTTGCTCTCCTTGATAAAGGCTGCGCCGAATCTATGAGAACCCGCAAGTCCGCGAAGCTGTCGGCTCTGGCGACCGCCAATTGTGAACTACTGCCCTGCTTCGATCTTCGCGGTAATTAGGCCGACGTTGTCAATCCCCGCGCCGCGCATGATATCAATCGCGCGCGCCACCTGGGCAAATTCCACCGCGTCGTCGCCCTTCACGAAAGCCACTTTCTCGGCGCGCTGTTTGAAGATGTCTTCGAGGCGGGGACCGAGTGCGTCCCAGGTCGTGTCGTCCTGGTTGATCATCACTTTGCCGTTGGAGGTGACTTGCACAACGATGGTCTTGGCCAGCAGCGCGTCATCCTGCTTCTGGTTCGGAGGAGTCGGCTGCGGCACCAAGGCATCGAGACCCTGGGGAATCGTGGGCGTGATTACCATGAAAATGATGATCAGCACCAACAATACGTCGATTAGAGGCACGATGTTCGGTTCGGACATCGAACCTTTACTGCCACCTACTGCCATTCCCATGGGAAAACTCCTTATATTCTAAGAGCTGAACCTCGCGCCCATTCCTACGTGCCGGGCGGAGGTGCTGGAGGAGCCGGTCCATTCTTGGGGTGAATCTTTTCCGTAAGCAGACCCAGATGATCCACGCCGGCAGCACGGACTTCGTCAACAGCCTTGACCACGTCGCCGTATTTCGCGCGTGAATCCGAGCGCACGAAGACGGTCTTGTCCAGGCGATTGGCGATCAGATCCTTGATCCTGGTGGTGATGTCGTCCAGGGTGACCTGCGTGCTGCCCAAATACATCTTGCCGTCACGGGTGACGGCCAAAATGATGGCGTCATCCTTGTCGGCATCCTGCAGGTCCCGGGCGTTATTCACCTTGGCCATATCCACGGAGACGCCCTTCTGCAACATGGGCGTGACCACCATGAAAATAATCAGCAACACCAGCATGATGTCCGCCATCGGAATGACGTTTGGCGCGGCCATCACCGGCGGTGCTTTGGGCTTGTAGGCCATGGCTTACTTCTTCCCGCCGCGGCGTGTGATGAAGTAGTTGATCAGCTCCATCGAGGAGTTGTCCATCTCCACGTCGAAGGCTTCCACTTTATTTGTGAAATAGTTGAACGCCCACACGGCAGGAACCGCGACAACCAAGCCCAGCGCCGTGGTGACCAACGCTTCAGCAATACCGCCGGCGACCGCCGATAGACCGGTGGCCTTCGATGCGGAAATGCCTTTGAATGCGTTGATGATGCCCATCACGGTGCCGAACAGTCCGACGAAGGGAGCCGTGGAGCCGATGGTTGCGAGACCCGAGAGGCCGCGCTTCATTTCGGCGTGCACGATGGCGACCGAGCGTTCCAGACCGCGGTTCGCCGCTTCGATCACTTCTTCATCGCCGACTTGCGCCGAAGCTGCCTGGAATTCAGACAAGCCGGTCGCGACTACCTTGGCGATGTGGCTCTTCTTGTTGCGCTCGGCGATGGAGATCGCTTCGTCGAGCTTGTTGTCTTTCAGCGCGCCCGCCACTTGCTGCACGAAAATGCGCGACTGCTTGCGCGCGGCGCTGTACATCAACGCGCGGTCAATCATGATGCCGATCGACCAGGCGGACATAATGAATAGAATGGCTACGACGGATTTGGCAGGGATACCCATGTTGTGCCACATGCTGACCAGGTCCCAGCCTACTTCACCCGTTGGCTGCTGAAACATCACCACACCGGCAAAAAGTAAATTCGCAAGCATTATCTGATCCTCCGTTCCTGTGAAACGACCAAGGCAGCAAGTTTCTGCCGGTCGGATTTTATTTCCGCCCCAGCCCCGCGAAGAGCTTGAAGCAAGCCTTGCTTAACCGCCCAAAGTAAAGACGACCGAAATTGTTGTGTCTACTTCCACCGGTTCACCGTTGAGCAAGGTGGGACTGTAGCGCCACTGACGCACCGCATCCATCGCATTCTTCATCAGCAGCGGAGGACCCGAGACATAATCCAGATTCTGGATCGTGCCGTCCTTGGCGATCACGGCGTGCAAAATCACCGTGCCGGAAATGTGCGCCGTCTTGGCAATCGGCGGGTACAGCGGAGTGACCTGGCGAACCAGTTTGGCCGCCGCCACGTTGCCGCCTACACGGATGCGCGAAGGAGTCGCCTTCGGCGGGGGAGGCATACCGCCGCCCGAACCACCGATGATGCCGCCCAGCACGCCGCCGGCCTGACCACCCGGCACACCGCCAGGTACGCCGCCAACCACGCCAACCGCGCCAACATCCGGCGGCATTTCTTCTTCCTTAATCATTTCCACTTTCTTCGGAACCACCGTCGGCGCCATCATCTGGCCATTGTGAATCAGGCGCACCACCGGCTTGACGATTCTCTGAATCGCCGCGGCAGGCGGAGGAGGCGGCGGCGGTGGCGGCGGAGGCACCAGGAAAGTGGTGAGCAAAGTTTTGGGCAAAGCTTCGGTATAGATGAGCGGAATCAAAATCAAGATGCCCAGCAAACAAGCCTGAATGATGGCGGAAAGAGCCACCGTCCAGGAGTTGTTCGTCCTTTTCGGATTTGCACTGGAGACAACTAGATCGTCAAACATGGCACCCTACCTCCTAGCAGCTGCCACCACGCGCTTATCGGCTGCGGATCCGGCGCGAACGGCAGTTCCCTGACCGCGATATTTGTTCCAAACCACTACAATGGGCGCGGCAATACCGAAACTGGAGTATGTTCCTACCACAACTCCTACCACCATGGCAAAAGAGAAAGCACGAAGCACTTGGCCGCCCATGAGGAAAAGTACCAGGACGGTTAGGAATGTTAATCCACTGGTCAATATCGTACGTGAAAGAGTCTGATTAATGGCCTTATTCACGACGTCTGGAAACGCCTCGCGCCGCATCAAACGCTGGTCCTCGCGCACGCGATCGAAGATCACGATCGTGTCGTTCATCGAGTAGCCCACGAGCGTCAGCAATGCCGCGATCACCGTCAGCGAAATTTCGAAATGGAAGAGCGAGAAGAAACCCAGGGTAATGAGCACGTCGTGGAACACCGCGATCACCGCTGCGGCTCCGTAAACCCACTCAAACCGGAAGGCAATATATATCAACATTCCGGCCAGCGCATATAAAGTCGCGCGAATGGCCTGCAGCCGAAGTTCCGCGCCGACCTTGGGGCCGACGATCTCGACGTCGCGAATTGTAAAATTGCCGAGCACGAATCCGTTGTTCAAAGTGGCGAGCACCGCCGGCGTTGCGCCGTCCACGGCTTTCAGCTGGTCGAAGCTGGTGACGATGCCACTGTGATCGGCGTCGCGCGCGGCAAGCAAGCGCTGCGCCAGCTGATCGTAACGATCACCGGCCGCCGCTCCGAGCGCGAGCGGATCTTTTACAGTAAGCGCCTCGGCGAGCTGGTCCTTGGTGATGGAATTAAAATCCGGCTTACCGCCCGCATCCGCTGTGCCGAACGTCTTGTGCAGCACGTTCACGATTGCTTCCCTGCCGGCATCCAGTGTTGCTTCGTCGCTCTGGCCCTTTTGCTCCAAGCCGATCACCACATCGTTCTGTGAGCCACCGCCCAGCACGTTGTCGCTGATCGTCTGGATGGTGCTGTCATTAAGGCCTGCGGACGATAGGCCCTTGCGGATCTGATCGAGCGGCGCAGGTCCGGCGAACCGCACATAAACCAGTGTGCCGCCCTTGAAATCAATGCCGTAGCGCATCCCGCCGTTCTTTAAAATCGAAGCCCAGCCGACTACCAGCAGGATCAACGACAAGGCGACGAAGTACTTCGCCTTCCCCATCCAGTCAACGTTAA
>Ga0209275_10000032_pt1 | contig 37945 bp, 29 predicted proteins | sample HubBroMetageREF2_FD_188344 | JGI IMG/M metagenome (GOLD analysis project Ga0209275, IMG submission 188344) | Reference soil microbial communities from the Hubbard Brook experimental Forest, New Hampshire, USA - Hubbard Brook CCASE Soil... | ecosystem: Environmental > Terrestrial > Soil >... | reverse complement strand
CCAGCAGCGCCGCGAAAGACAAAAAGAATCGCCGGGCGTGCGGCTTTGCGTAAACGACGACCAGCAGCACGCACGCAATCGCCAAACCCGCTGCAATCCCCGGCACCCAGAACGACGGCGCAACCGATTCGCTCACAAATAAACAGTAGGGATTGTAAATGCCCGTCGCCACCTTAGAACTCGCACGGCCAGTCACAGCACCTGTGTGCAGTTCCGTGATGAACGCCCGCATGATCGGAATCGACGCCACCAGCAGAAATATCCCTGTCGCCAGCAGCAGCCACGCCCGCCTCTGCCGCCCAACTCGCAGCAAGAGATCCAGGCCCAATAACCCCATCTAGGCCCACCCAAAATAATTTGTATAAACCAGTGCCAACGCGCACAGCACCACCGGCATCCAACTTCCTGGCGACGGATGTTCGATATATTTCAAGTAGACGAGCGTGAGCAATGAGATCAGCAGGAACGTGAATGAATACCAGCCCGCCAGTCGCCCCAGGTGAAATCCGTACGGCCAGAGCAGCAGCAGGATCAATGTGAACGTTCCGGCGCGGTCCCCGGCCATCCGCCGCGCCGCTTGCACCAGAAACCATGCGCCCAGCAAGTAGAAAATAACTGAGGGGAGCCGCAGCCAGTGGATATTTCCGTTCGTAAGCCAAAGCCATCCGTGCAAGAGCAAATCGGACAGCGGCGGATGCTCGTATTGGCCGCCGCCGCTAACAAAAAGTTTGACCGTCGTGAACGCAGGCCGGGCCGCCACATCAATGATGGCGATTTCGTCATCTACGGGAGTGAACCACGGATTGCTCGCCATCATAATCGCGCCGAGTGCCAGCAGCGCGATTATGGTCCAGGTTTCATTTCCGAAGCCTCGCAGGAAAGTGGGCCGGGCCGTGGGGATTTCAGTGCGATTTGGCTCAGAGATCAAGTAGCTGCGGATGCTGCCGGGGAAAAAGAATCGGGTCAAGTCCGGGAGTTACTGCTCAATTCTAATCCGCTCCGGCGTCCACGAAATCCGGCGCGCAACTGGTATCATCTTTGTGGAACTATATTCAACGGTTCATTGAACGAAACGGGAAGGCCGCAAACAAAGATTATCGTGAATTCAAAGCACACAAACCCGCGTAGGAAATCCCGCAGACGCATGTTCCGGACATCGCTTCTCCACGCGTCGCCATTATTTTATGTGTGTCTAGGTCTCCTGCTCTGCGCCTTGCCGGCCATGGCTCAACCGCAGCAAGTTCCTCCCGCCCCGGCAGCGTCCAGTGCTCTCCCGGATGCGCCCACAGCGAACGTGCAGCCCGCTCAACAATTGTCCGGAAACGTGAGCGGCACCGTGGTTGACCCATCCGGAGCCGCTGTCGCCGGCGCCCACGTAACTCTTATGCGCGACGACAAATCCCAAAAACAAGAAGTTCTATCCAGCGATGACGGGCAATTCTCCTTTGCCGGTGTTGCTCCCGGCCCCTTCCAGATCACCATTACCTCGGAACTCTTCACCACTCAGAAAGTTTCGGCCATCCTGCATCCCGGCGAAATTCTCGTTCTTCCGCAAATCGTCTTCGGTCTCGCGACCGAGGCGACCCAGGTTCAAGTCAATGTCCCACTCGTTGAAGTTGCCGAAGAAGAGCTCAAAGTCGAGGAGAAGCAGCGCATTTTCGGCGTCATTCCCAATTTCTATGTCAGCTACGTTCCCAACGCCGCTCCGCTCGCCTCCAAACAAAAATTCCAGCTTGCCTGGCGCAGTACCGTTGATCCAGTCAACTTTGCAATCACCGGAGCGATAGCAGGAGTCCAGCAAGCCACCAACACTTTCAGCGGCTACGGCCAGGGCGCGCAAGGCTACGGCAAGCGTTACGGCGCATCCTACGCCGACCTCGTTACCGGCACCTTCTTAGGCAGCGCCATTCTTCCATCACTGCTTAAACAAGACCCGCGCTATTTTTACAAAGGCACCGGCAGCGTCCGCTCGCGCGTGCTCTACGCGATAGCCAACTCGGTGATCTGCAAGGGCGACAACGGACACTGGCAGCCAAATTATTCCGGCATCCTGGGCAGCCTGGCCGCCGGCGGCATCTCCAATCTCTACTATCCCGCGCAGAATCGCGATGGAGCCGCTCTGACCGTCGAAAACACTCTGATCGGCATCGGCGAAACCGCCGCCACCAACCTGCTCCAGGAATTCGTAATCCGCAAGCTAACCCCTAACCTCTCTCACCAGCTACAAACAAACACGCCGTAGCGCACGAGTGAAATCCTATTGGACGCTCGCGTATTCTGCGGGCGCCTGGCCCAGGTTTTCTCCGCGCCTTCAGCGCTCCGGCCCCTGCGCCCTCTGCGTTAAGTTTTTGAATTTTGATCCACCACGTTGCAGCGTAGGCCGCCTCGTCCGCTCTTTCGATTTACTTTAACGCCCGCCGAGGCCGCTTCTACCCTTGTCAAAGGTTGACCCAGCATTAAGCCCCGCATAGAATGGCAAGGTTGTGTTGAAGGCGCTACCCCAGCCTGTCTTGTGACCGGGGATTTCCAGACAGCCGATACCGGAGGAACAATTAGAATGGCCAGCGTCGAAGAACGCGTGAAAACTATTATCGTCGAGCAGCTCGGTGTGGACGAAGGCGAAGTCACTCCCACCGCCTCCTTTGTGGACGACTTGGGCGCCGATTCGCTCGACACCGTCGAGCTGGTAATGGCCTTTGAAGAAAATTTCGGCATTGAAATTCCAGACGAAGACGCCGAAAAAATCGCCACGGTTAAAGACGCCGTGGATTACATCGAGAAACACGCCAAGGGCAAGTAACGCGCTCGCCCGTCGTCCCATTCCGTACAGGAGAAGTTCCCTTTGAATCGTCGTGTTGTCGTTACGGGCGTTGGACTGGTTTGCGGCTGCGGCATTGGCACCGAAGAAGTCTGGCGCAATCTGCTGGCCGGCAAGAGCGGCATTCGCCCCATCACTCATTTTGACGCCACGGCTTTCGATTGCCGCATCGCCGGTGAAGTCCGCGATTTCGATCCCTTAAATTGGCTCGAGAAAAAAGAGCTGAAGAAAACCGGGCGCTTCATTCAGCTCGCTCTTGCCGCCGCCGATTTCGCCATGCAAATGTCCGGCCTGCAAGTCACTCCGGAAATTGCGGACTCCACTGGCGTGTACATCGGCTCCGGCATCGGCGGATTCGATGTCATCGAGCGCGAGCATTCCAAATTTCTCGCGGGCGGCCCCGGGAAGATCTCGCCATTTTTTATTCCCGCCACCATCGTCAATCTCGCCGCCGGGCATGTTTCCATCCGTCACGGCGCGAAAGGCCCCAATTCCGCCACCGCCACGGCCTGCTCTGCTTCCGCACACGCCATCGGTGATGCCTTCAAGATTATTCAGCGTGGCGCAGCCGACGTGATGATCACCGGCGGCACCGAAGCCGCCATCACGCCCATGAGCGTCGGCGGATTCGCGGCCATGCGCGCGCTTTCCACGCGCAATGACGATCCCGAACACGCCAGCCGCCCTTTTGACGCAGATCGCGATGGCTTCATCGTCGGCGAAGGCTCAGGAATGGTGATTCTGGAGTCGCTGGAATACGCGCAGCGCCGCGGCGCAAAAATCCTGGCGGAAATTGTCGGCTACGGAATGTCCGGCGACGCCTACCACATCACGCAGCCCGCCGAACACGGCGATGGCGGCTACCGCGTCTCGCTCGCCGCGCTGAAAGACGGCAACATTTCCCCCGACGACGTCAGCTACGTCAACGCGCACGGAACTTCCACGCCCATCGGCGACGCCATCGAAACCGAAGCGCTGAAGCGCGTTTTCGGCGCGCGCGCCAAAAATGTTCCCATCAGCTCGACGAAATCCATGACCGGCCATTTGCTCGGCGGCGCCGGTGGTCTGGAAGCCGGCATCAGCGTGCTGGCTCTGCGCGACCAGATCATGCCACCCACCGTGAATTACGAGAAACCCGACCCGGAGTGCGACCTGGATTACATTCCGAATCACGCGCGCAAAGCCGTAGTCACCTACGCGCTCTCGAACTCTTTCGGCTTCGGCGGCACCAATGCCTCCCTGCTCTTCAAACGCTGGGTCGAGTAACGGCTTTCGTAGCGCCGGCGTCCCGCCGGCGCTTTGCATTTGACTTCGTGGCGGCCAGCTTTAGTTGGGCGCAGTTGCTTTTGCAGTTTTGAAACGCGCCGCCCGCGCGATTTGTCCCGTTGCTCCAAATATGAAATTCTGATAGAAACTATCAGATTGTTCGCATTGCCATTTTTCGGAGGCATTCTTGAAAATCGCAGTCTGCGTCAAACAAGTTCCCGCGAAAGATGCTCCTCTCGCCATCCTCGAAGGCGGCGCCTGGATTCGCGAATCGGATATCGGCTTCGAAACCAACGAGCCAGACACTTTCGCGCTCGAAGAAGCTCTGCGCCTGAAGGAAAAACACGGCGGCGAAGTCGTGGCCATTTCCATGGGCCCCGAACGCTCTAAACAAACCATCAAGGAAGCCCTGGCGAAAGGCGCCGACCGCGGCATCCATGTCTCGGACGCCAATTTCTTCAAACTCGATCCGCTCGGCTCCGCGCGTTCCCTCGCTGCCGCGATCCAATCAGAAAATTTCGACCTGATCCTCACCGGCTTGCAAAGTGACGACCAGGGCTTCGGCCAGACCGGCGTCCTGCTCGCCGAACTTCTCGGCCGCCCGCACGCCACCATTATCATGGCCATCGAAGTGGTCGAAAATCACATGAAGCTCAAGCGCGAACTCGAAGCCGGCTGGTTCCAGCACGTCGAATTGCCCCTGCCCGCCGTGCTCTCCATCCAATCCGGCATCAATAAGCCGCGCTACGCCACCCTGAAGGGCATCATGGCCGCCAAGAAAAAAGAAATCGCCACGGTAGATCGCGCCACGCTAAATGTGCCGGACGCTCCCACGCAAAAAGTCGAGCGCATCTACATGCCGCAAAAAACCAAGAAAACCGAATTCATCACTGGCCAGCCCAAAGAAATCGCAGCCAAACTGGTCGAAAAACTGCGCCACGAAGCGCGCGTCCTTTGATTTGCATTTCCTAGACACGGACAAAAAATGAAAATTCTCCTGATCACTGAACAACGCGACGCGCAATGGAACAAAGTCAGTTTCGAAACCCTAGCCGCCGCCCAGCAAATCGTCCAGCAAACGAAAGGCACGCTGACCGGCGTAGTAATCGGCAAAGGCATCTCCGCGCTCGCCGCAGATCTTGCCGCCTATCAACTCGACGAAGTCCTGACCGTCGAACACGACCTCCTGGAAAAATACACGCCCGACGCCTACGCGCTGGCTCTCCGCCAGGTAATCGAATCCACCAAGCCCGGCCTGGTCCTGTTTCCCCACACTTATCAAGTCCGCGATTTCGCGCCCAAACTAGCCGCCTCGCTCGACAAAGGCATGATCGGCGACTGCATCGGCTACCGCTACGAAAACAGTAAACTAATCTTCGTCCGCCAAATGTTTCAAGGCCGGACCTCCGCGGACGTAGTCTTCACCGGCGATGCTCCCTGGATCGCTTCCTTCCAAGCCAGCGCCTTCCGCGCCGACCTCGCCGCCAAACATTCCGGCGGCACCGCGCCCGTAAAATCCGTCCGCGTCGAATTAAGACCAGAACAAATCCGTACCAAGCCGCTCGACTTGTTCCGCGAAGCCAAGCAAGCGGTCGACCTAACCCAAGCTCCGATCCTCGTCTCCGTCGGCCGCGGCATCAAAGCCCCGGAAAATATTCCGCTCGCCGAAAAACTCGCGAAGCTCATGGGCGGCGAAATCTGCGCCTCCCGCCCCATCTGCGACGAAGGCTGGCTCCCCATGGACCGCCAAATCGGCAGCTCCGGCCAGACCGTCGCGCCAAAACTCTACCTCGCGCTCGGCATCAGCGGCGCCATCCAACACGTAGTCGGTATGAAAGGTGCCCGCACCATCGCTGCCATCAACAAAGATCAAAACGCACCCATCTTCGAAGTAGCCGACTACGGCGTAGTGGGCGATCTCTTCGAAATCGTCCCCGCCCTAATCGAAGAACTCGAAAAACCTAAATAAGCGCCGGTGGCGCAGGCCCGACGAAGGTCCACCGACACCCTCGATTCTCTGCTAGAACTAATGTCCAATTTCGTGACGCCACTTCCCGCAACCGCGCATTCTGCCGCACCGAACACGCTGCCATCCCCTCTAAATCATTGAATCCAATTCTTTTATCTCGCTCTCAGATTGGTATCCGACCTGCCAATCCCTTTCGAGCTTTGCGTGCCAGGGAGGGCGCGGATGACCGCATTGCTGCAAGACCTCAAGTTCGCCGCCCGCATGCTGGCGAAATCTCCGGCGTTCACCGCCGTCGCCGTCCTCACGCTCGCCCTCGCGATCGGCGCGATCACCGCGCTGTTCTCTGTCGTCGACGGCGTTCTGCTGAATCCTCTGCCGTACCCGCAACCCGATCAACTCGTCACCCTGCACGAGAGCAAACCCAATTTCAATACCGGCTCGATCTCTTACCCGAATTTCCTCGACTGGCAGAAAGACAATCACACGCTCTCCGCCATGGCCGTCTCACGCAGCTATTCTTTCAGCCTCACGGGCCTCGGCGCGGCCGAGCAGGCGCAAGCGCAATTCATCACTTCTGGTTTTTTCCCCATTCTCGGAGTGCAGCCCGCGGCAGGCCGCACCTTCGTCCCAGCCGACGACCAACGAGGCGCCGCCCCCGTTGCCTTGATCAGCGCAGGCTTTTGGAAACGCAAGTTCGGCGCCGCGCCCGACGCCATCGGCAAAACCCTCACGCTCGACGGCCAGCAATTCACCATCATTGGAGTGATTCCGCAGAATTTCGATCTCATGCTCGACTCCTTCAGTGCCAGCGAGATCTACGTACCCGTCGTGCAGTGGACCAACGACATGCTCTTCAATCGCGGCTCTGGCCTCGGTTTCCACGGCATCGGCCGCCTGAAGCCCGGCGTCACCATCGGCCAGGCCCGCGCGGATTTCGCCGCAATCAGCCAGAATCTTGCCGCCGCTTATCCCGATGTGGATAAAGGCATCGGCGCCTCCCTGATTCCTTTCAAGCAGCGCATGTTGGGCAACGTGCCATCGATCTTGCTCGTGCTGTTCTGCGCGGTGGCGTTTGTGCTGCTAATTGCGTGCGCCAATATCGCCAATCTCCTGCTCGCGCGTTCGACCGCCCGCACGCGCGAATTCGCCGTTCGCGCCGCGCTAGGCGCGGGAAAATCTCGGCTGATCCGCCAGCTTCTTACGGAAAGCATTTTGCTCGGCGCAATGGGCGGCGCGCTAGGCCTGCTTCTCGCCAGTTGGGGTATGCGCGCAGCGTTGACCGCGTTGCCGGACACTCTCCCGCGTGCCGGAGAAATTCACATTGATATGCGTGTGCTGCTTTTTACCGCCGCCGCCACGCTGCTCGCCGGAATTTTTTTCGGTCTGGTTCCCGCGCTCAAAATCTCGCGCACCAATCTGCAAGATAGCCTGATAGAAGGGGGACGCGGCTCAAGCGGCTCACATCAGCGCGCTCACGGCATCTTGGTCGTCGTGGAAATGGCGCTGGCTCTGGTTCTGCTGATCGGCGCAGGCCTCGCGCTCCGCACTCTGGTGCAACTCTGGAACGTGGATCCCGGCTTCAATCCTCGCAATGTCCTCACCTTCGGCTTTTCGCTTTCGCCGTCCACGTTGCGGACCAGCCCCGCCGCAATTCGCGAATCGTTCCGCGCCGCCGAATCCGCAGTCTCGTCCACGCCGGGAATTCAGTCCGTCTCGCTGAGCTGGGGCGCGTTCCCGATGAGCGGCGACGACGAGTGGCTCTTCTGGCTCGATGGCCAGCCCAAACCTACCACGACGAACGAAATGAACTGGGCCATTGAATACGTCGTGGACTCGGACTATCTGAAAATAATGCAAACTCCCCTGCGCAGCGGCCGCTTCTTCACCGCGCGCGATGACGAGCATTCACCGCCCGTCCTCGTGATTGACGACGTCCTCGCGCGCCAATATTTCCCCGACGAAAATCCCGTCGGCAAGCGCCTCTTCCTCGATATCGGCCAGTCAAATATTCAGGCGCAAATTATCGGCGTAGTCGCCCACGTAAATCAGTGGGGACTCGATACCGACGACACCGAGCGCCTCCGCGCCCAGCTTTATTTTCCGTTCATGCAGCTTCCCGATCCCTCGATGGCTCTCGCGCCCACCGGCATGCGCATGGTCGTGCGCACCCGCGGCGCAGCTCCCGGCGCATTCGATTCCATTCGCCAGTCCGTGCAGCAAGTAAATAGCGAACAAGTCGTGTATGGCGCGCAAACCATGCCCGAAGTCATCAGCGATTCCACAGCCACGCGCCGATTTTCTGCGATTCTTCTCGGATCATTCGCCCTCGTCGCGCTCCTGCTTTCCGGCGTCGGCATCTACGGCGTAATCTCCTACTTGATCGGCCAACGCACGCACGAAATCGGTGTCCGCGTGGCGCTAGGCGCGCAACAAAGCAAAGTTCTCTGCCAAGTTCTCGGCGAAGGCCTCAAGCTCGCAATCACCGGCGTCGTAATCGGCATGGCTGCCGCGTTCGGCCTAACGCGCCTCATGAGCAGCCTGCTCTACGGCGTCAGCCCCACCGACCCGCTCACCTTCACCGCCGTAGCGGCCCTCCTAATCACCGTAGCCTTAGCCGCCTGCTACATCCCAGCCCGCCGCGCCGCCGCCGTAGATCCCATGGTCGCCCTGCGCCATGAGTAAGCGTCGTCGCGCCGTCACCCTGAGCCGAGCGAAGGATCCCTCTTCGCTTTCTCTCAACCAAAGTTCCCGTCGAGCTTTTGATTTGCGTTTCTTTGCGCGATTCTCACACCCGCCCGCTGTAACATGCACATAAACGATCCGGCTAGTTGCGGAGGCCGCAAATGAACTCAATCCTGCAAGACCTCAAATTCGCAATCCGCACGCTCACAAAATCTCCGGTCTTCACGCTCGTAGCTATCCTCACACTCGCCCTCGGCATCGGCGCCAATACCGCAATCTTCAGCGTCGTCAATGCCGTCCTCCTTCGCCCTCTGCCATTCAAAAATCCTTCGCGCCTGGTCTGGTCGTGGGGAATTTGTCCCCTCTGTGACCACGGCGCCGTCTCTCCCTCCGATTTTCTCGACTATCGTGCCCAAAACCATTCCTTCGAATCCTACGGCGCCAAGGCCAACGGCGATTCGCTTTTCAATCTCACCGGTAATGACAAACCAATTCAGATCAAAGGGTCCATGGTCACCGCCGGTTTTTTTGACGCTCTCGGCATTCAACCCCGCTACGGCCGCTTGTTCAACGAGTCCGACGAAAAGACCACGGATCCCGATGTCATAATTCTCAGCCACCATTTGTGGCAAGACCGCTTCGGTGGCGATCCCCAAGTAATCGGAAAAACCATTTCGCTCGACGGCAAATCACGCACCGTCGTCGGCGCCCTCGCGTCTGACATCCCCGTTCTCACCGAAGCCGATCTCTGGTTTCCGGCTCCCTTTCTGAATCCGGGCATGCAGACCCGCCACTCCCATTTCCTCCGTCCCATCGGTCTTCTCAAAACCGGCGTCACCATCTCTCAAGCGCAGTCCGAACTTGACGCGATTGCGACTCGCCTCGCCGCGCAATATCCCGTCACCAATAATGGATGGGGCGTGAAACTCGACCCTCTTCAGAACGTCATCGTCGGCGATGTGCGTCCCGCCGTCATGGTGCTCGTCGGCGCCGTCGCTCTGGTTCTCCTGATTGCCTGCGCTAATATCGCTAGTCTGCTCTTCGCGCGAAATTCGGCTCGCCAGCGCGAAATTGCCATCCGCACCGCGTTAGGCGCAGGGCGCTCCCGACTGCTACGCCAGCTCCTCACCGAAAGTCTCGTCCTCGCGCTCGCAGGAGGTGTTGCCGGAATCTTTCTCGCCAACGCCGGCGTCGAGCTCTTGAAGCAGCTCGGTCCGCAAAGCCTCCCGCGCCTCGATGAAGTAAATATCAGCAGCACCGTTCTCGCTTTCACTTTTGTCACCGCAGTTTTCACCGGAATACTTTTCGGTCTCGGTCCCGCGCTCAAAGCCAGCCGTCGCGATCTCACGCAAAGCCTGAAAGAAGGCGGCGCCTCCGGCGATTCGCGCTCCAAACATCGCGCGCACAATGCGCTGGTCGTCGCCGAAGTGGCGCTTTCCGTCGTCGTTTTGATCGCCTCCGGCCTGCTGCTCAATAGTTTCTGGCGCTTGATGCGCGTGCATCCGGGCTTCGATCCCACAAATGTTCTCGCTACCGAACTCTCTCTCGTCTCGCCGCACTACGACGACGCGCAACGCCGCGAATCGTTCTTCCACCAGCTTCAGGACCGCTTGCAATCCTCTCCGGGAGTCAATAGCGCGGGCTTCATTTCCGAATTGCCTCTCAGCGGCGAGGCGAACGACACTTTCTTCACCATCACCGAGCATCCCCCCGCGAACCCAAACGACAACGATGACGCCGATTTTCGCAACATTGACGGCGACTACTTCGCCACGATGCGCATTCCGCTCCTTGCCGGACGCGTATTTGACCGCCAGGATTCGGCGGAGTCCAGCAAAGCGCTCATCGTCAATGAGCCGTTTGTGAAGAAGTTTTTCCCGAACGAAGACCCCATTGGCAAGCACTTGAACATGTATGAAGGCAAACCCGAATTCGTCACGCGCGAAATTGTGGGTGTCGTCGGCGGCAACAAACACTTCGCATTGCAGGAATCGCTGCGCCCCGAAATGTTCAAGCCCGGCTCGTTCACCCGCATGAACATTGTCGTCCGCAGCGCGGGCAATCCCGCCGCGCTCACTGCCGTCGTGCGCCAGGCCATCCATGCGATCGATCCCGATGAGACCACTTCCACGTTTCGCACTATGGACGACGTCATTTCACTTTCGGCTGCAGGCGATCGTTTCAATACAGTCTTGCTCGGGGCCTTTGGGGGTATCGCGCTGCTGCTAACCGCCGCTGGAATTTTCGGGGTGCTCTCATATCTGGTTGCCCAGCGCACCCGCGAAATCGGCCTGCGCATGGCTCTCGGCGCGCAACCTCAGGACGTTCTCCGCGTGATCGTAGGCCACGGGCTGCGCCTCGTCCTCGCTGGTCTATGCATCGGCGTCGCAGCCGGGCTGGTAGTGACGCGTTGGATGTCCAGCGTCCTGTTCGACGTGAAGCCCACCGACCCGCTGACGTTCACGGCAGTAGCCGTAGTGCTAACCGCAGTAGCGTTTTTGGCGTCCTACATCCCAGCGCGTCGCGCGATGCGCGTGGATCCCATGGTCGCGCTGCGCTATGAATGAACATCGTGTGCGCGTCGTCATCTGGAGGAGGACGAATCATATTGCGTGCGTCGTCATCCTGAACCCGCGAGTGCGGGTGAAGGCTCTCTGTTCGCCTTGTCCCAGGCGACGTTCACATCGTCCCGTATCGTGTAAGAACCACCCACGAATCGCCTGCTATAACATGCATACAATTTTTCACGCTCTACGCGGAGGTCACCAATGAACTCAATCCTGCAAGACCTCAAATTCGCCATCCGCATGCTCGCGAAATCTCCAGGCTTCACTCTGGTCGCCATCCTCACCCTCGCCCTCGGCATCGGCGCCAACACCGCAATCTTCAGCGTCGTCAACGCCGTCCTGCTCCGCCCGCTCCCCTTCCAGAATTCCTCCCAACTCGTCGTCCTCCGTGAAACCTACAAAAGCGTCGGCAACGTCGCCGTCTCCTACCCCGATTTTCTAGACTGGCGCGAGCAAAGCCATGCCTTCACCGCCATGTCCGTCATCAACAACGTCAACTTCAATCTTTCCGGCGTCGCTCAACCTGAAAGTATCGATGGCTACGCCGTCTCACCGAATTTCCTCACGCTCCTCGGCGTCCGCCCTGTTCTCGGTCGCGATCTTCTTCCGTCCGAAGAAAAACCCGGCACCGCCCCCGTCGTCCTACTCAGTTATCAGCTCTGGCAATCTCACCTCCGCGGCGATCCCGGCGTCATCGGCCGCTCCATCACCCTCGACGGCCGCAGCTTCTCCATCGTCGGCGTGCTCCCTCCCACCTTCCGTTTTCTCGATACCACCGATGTCATCGTCCCCATTGGCTTCTTCGCCGCTGAGTTCACCGACCGCGCCCAACGTGGCGATATGGACGTACTCGGCCGCCTCTCCTCCGGCGTCGCACTCTCGCAGGCTGCCGTCGAAATGGATACGATCACCGCCCGCCTCGCCGAGCAGTATCCGCAATCCAACCACGGCTTCGGTGCGCACCTCGAATCCCTTCGCGAAGCCTTCGCAGGCGACACGCGCCTCGCCGTCCTAGTCCTGTTCGGCGCCGTCGTCTTCGTCTTGCTGATCGCCTGCGTCAACGTCGCCAATCTGTTTCTGGTGCGCGGTGCCGCGCGGGCACGCGAAATCGCTCTGCGCCAGGCATTCGGCGCTAGCCGCGGCCGCCTCATCCGCCAAATGTTGACGGAAAGCCTCGTGCTTGCATTCTGCGGCGGCTTGCTCGGCATCATCCTCGGAGCGTGGGGAATCTCCGGCCTGGGATACTTGCTACATGCTAATTCGCTGCAAACCATGGGCGTTCGCATGGACCTCAGCGTCTTCCTCTTCGCCGCCGTCATCATCGTTCTCGTCGCCTTCGCCTTCGGACTAATCCCCGCGCTGCAAGCCACCCGCCCCGATGTGCACGAAACTCTAAAAGAAGGTGGACGCAGCGCGACTTCCACCTCTGCGCAACATCGTCTACGCGGCGCGCTCGCCATCGCCGAAACCGCTCTAGCCCTCGTCCTCCTCGTCGGTGCCGGCCTCATGCTCAAAAGCCTCTACCATCTGATTCAAGTCAGCCCCGGTTTCCAGCCCGCTCGCCTCCTCTACATGGAAATGGACCTGCGCACCGACCAGTATTCCAAAGATCCGGCCATCCTGAATTTCTGGCAACAAGTCCTCGACCGCGTTCGCGTCATCCCCGGCGTTGAATCCGCTGCCCTGGGCACGGACGTTCCTCTCACCGGTACTCATCGCCGCTCAGACATCACCATCGAAGGTCTTCCCACTCCCGGTCCTGGCGAATTCCCTCATCCCGACCGCCACACGATCAGCGCCGCCTACATCACCACCATGGGCATCCCACTTCTGCGCGGCAGAAATTTCTCCGGTGCTGACAACGAAACCGCACCAGACGTCGCTCTCGTCAACTCCACCATGGCCCGCCGCTTCTTCACCGACGGCGATCCCATCGGCAAACGTTTCCTCTGGGGTCATCCCGGCGAAGACGAAAAATGGATCACCATCGTCGGCGTCGTCGCAGACACCAAACTCTACGGCCTGGACAATCCCGCGCGCCTGGAAGTTTATTCTCCGTACCGCCAGCGTCCCAGCGCGGACATGAACCTGGTCGTCCGCTCCGCCGTGGACCCCGCCAGCCTCACCTCCTCCATTCGCGCCGCCGTCGCAACGATCGATAAGGACCAACCCATCTTCGACGTCCACACCATGCAACAACTCGTGGACGATTCCATCTCCACCCGCCGCCTCACCCTCGTTCTCCTCGGAATCTTCAGCGCGCTAGCTTTGATTCTCGCTGCCATCGGAATTTACGGAGTGATGGCCTACAGCGTAGCTCTACGCACCCAGGAAATCGGCATTCGCATGGCGCTCGGCGCACAACAAAAGGACGTCCTGCGCCTGATCCTCGGCCAAGGCTCGCGCATCGCACTTTTCGGTGTAGGCATCGGCCTGACAGCCGCCGCAGCGCTAGCCCGCCTGCTCTCCAGCCTGCTCTTCTCCGTAAGCCCCAGCGATCCTGTAACCTTCGCCGCCGTAGCAATCCTGCTGGTGGCCGTCGCCCTCCTAGCCTGCTACATTCCGGCCCGCCGCGCCCTCCGCGTCGACCCCATCATCGCCCTCCGCTACGAATAAACATGATGCCAAGCCCGTCTCTGTACCTCCGCGCCTGGATGGCAAATCCCACCGCCAGTGTTTTCCATTTTCTCTTTTCCATTTTCCTCCTCTGATATCATGGCTAAATGCCCGACGCTCTCAGCATCCAACGCGAACAACTCGAAGCTGATGTCCTGGTCATCGGCGCCGGTCCTGGCGGCCTCTCCTGCGCCCTGCACCTCGCCAATCTCATCGAAAAACACAACGAGGCAAAAAAATCCCCCTCCCTCTCCGCGGAAAATATTTACGTCCTGGAAAAAGGCCGCGAAATCGGCGCCCACCAGCTTTCCGGCGCAATCATGGACCCGCGCGGTTTGCGCGAGCTACTCCCCGACTTCGAAAAAACCGCTCCTCTCGATACTCCCGTAACCGGCGACGCCGCCTACTACTTCACCGAATCCAGCAGCTACAAACTTCCCGTCACTCCGCCGCCGCTGCAAAATCACGGCAACTACGTCGTCTCGCTCAACAAGCTCGTGAAATGGCTCGGCGGCCTGGTAGAAAAAAAAGGCGTCAATCTCTTCACTCAATTTGCCGGCAGGGAACTGCTCTACGACAAAAACGGCATCGCCGGCGTCCTCACCGAAGATAAAGGCGTGGACAAGAACGGCAAACCGAAAGACAATTTCACCCCCGGCTACGAATTGCGCGCGAAAGTTACCGTCCTCGCCGAAGGTCCGCGCGGCTCGCTCACCAAGGAACTCGTCAGCAAACTGAAGCTCGACGGCCTAAACCCGCAAGTCTACGGCCTGGGCATCAAGGAACTGTGGGACGTTCAACCCGGAAAAATCTCGACGGGCTTCGTCGCTCACACGCTCGGCTGGCCGCTCAGTTCAGACCTCTACGGCGGCGGCTGGGTTTACGGCCTGCAGAATAATCGCGTCTCGCTCGGCATGGTTGTCGCGCTGGAATATCACGATCCTCTCTTCGACCCGCACGAAGTCTTCCAAAAATATAAATCGCATCCCTTCGTCAAAAATATTCTCGCAGGCGGCAAACTCATCCGCTACGGCGCGAAAACCGTTCCCTACGGCGGCTGGTATTCGATGCCGCGCAGCTATGTGGACGGCGGCCTGATCATCGGCGATTCCGCCAGCCTGCTGAATTCGCAGCGCCTGAAGGGAATTCACACCGCCATCAAAAGCGGCATGCTCGCCGCCGAAACAATCTACGAAGCTCTCTGCGCGGGCGACACGTCCGCAAAAACTCTCTCCGCCTATCCGCAAAAAATTGAGCAGAGCTGGATCAAGAAAGAACTCTGGGAAGTTCGCAATTTCCACCAAGCATTTCACGGCGGCTTGTATTCGGGTCTAGTGCAGGCAGGCTTGCAATTCGTAACTGGCGGCCGCGGCCTCAGCGATCCCATGCGTAACGATCCGGGCTACGAGGAATATACCAAGCTGAATCGCCCACGCACTCTGGTGGACCAATCCGCGCGCTTCAAAGGCGATGGCAAGCTCACCTTCGATCGCCTCACCGACGTCTACCATTCCGGGACGCGCCACGAAGAAGATCAGCCGTGCCATCTCGTCGTCCTCGAACCCAATATTTGCGGCGATCGCTGCGTCCGCGAGTACGGTAACCCCTGCCAATATTTTTGTCCTGCAGCGGTCTACGAAATGGTCACGGAAAAGGGCGAGCCCAAACTGAAGATCAACGCGTCCAACTGCGTCCACTGCAAAACCTGCGACATCGCCGACCCCTACCAGATCATCAACTGGATCCCGCCAGAAGGCGGTGGCGGCCCAAACTACGAAGGAATGTGAATCGCGCTACAGCGCGACTCACCCTGAAATCCCGCAGTGCGGGATCGAAGGGTCGCATCCGATCTCAGACGCGCCATTTGCTCATACGTCTTCGCCCAAAAAATTCTAGCTACTCCCGCCAAACGCCCTCTTCAATCGCGCCCAAAATCCTTCCTTCTTTCCCCCGGATGATTTCGCATCTCCCGCCCCCTGTTTTCCTGGCGACGAGCTGGACTTCTGCGCCACCGTTTCCAAATGCGGCGCGTCCACATGTCCCGTGAATTGATATTCGGGCTCCACATGCACGGTCCGCACCAGCAAAACCGCCCCAATCGCCGGGTCTTCCGGCGGCGCAGGCGATGACGAAGCCGAATATACCAGCGGCGGCAAAATAATCTTGTACTCCGGCACTGAAACCACCGGCGGAGGCGGCGCTGCGTCCTTCGGCGCCGGTAAAGTCGGATGCGTCTCGTTCGCGCCAGCCAGAATCCTCAGCTGCACATTTGGTTGCGGCGCAGGCTCCTTCTCGGCGACCGCAATCGGCGGTGCGGGCGCGGGTGCAGGCGCCGCTTCCGAAGGATACTGTTCCACATTCAATTGATCTGGCGACGTCACTCCCATCACCGGAATCTGCGGTGGCGGCAAAGTCTGCGCATGCATCGGAGTGCACTCGCAACTCCCCGGCGCGCCCGCTACTGGCACCAGGTTTCCCGCGGACAGAAAGAATTCGCCGCTCTGCGGAACGATCAATCCCGCGCCAGTAAATTGCTGCTCCAACCGAATCGCGCCGCTCGATGCCACCACGCACAGCGAATCATTCATATCCAGCCCCGCGGTGATCTCGCGGCTCGCTCCGCCAATATCGATCGGCGTCGCAATCATCGTCGGCGTAAATATCCGCAACGGCGTGCTCGCCGGCAGCTGCAAGTGAATGCGCCCAAAATTCAACGCCAAAGTAATCGAAGCCCCGGACTGCAGCAGTGTGAACTTCGCCGGCCCGCAAACATCCACTTCTCCGCCCGCAAGCAACGTCAATCGCGCTTTCTCGTCGTGCACCGTCAGCACGCTGCCGTTGAATACGAAGCTCGGCGATCCAGGCATCGCAGCAACAGCAGGCGAATTATTCGCAGTCGTGCCGTTGTCCACAGACACATCATTCCCTTCGACCCGCCCGATCGCGCCAGCCGGCGCTTGCTGCCCCCACGACAGCCGTGGGCATGCCAGAAAAGCCGTGCACACAAGAATCAGCACAACGACCATTCTGGGCCGCAACAGAAGGGCATTACAGAGCGCGGATTGTGGTCGGGAGCACATCAGGACCAGAGTGAGTTTCCGTCTTATACTATACCGCAGTGGATACCGACGCGAAATCAGCCGCTCCCGCACGCGCTCCAAATGCCACATCGCCATTCGATTTGCGCGGACCACAACTTTCGCGCTGGCGCCGCATGCAAATCCCCGTGATCGCTTGGTTCGTCTACGGCGCGATTCGCCTCATCGGCCCCACCCTCCGCCTCGACGTCGTCGGCGCCCATAACGCAGTCATTATCGAACATGGCGGCGAAACCGGCATCGGAGCTTTCTGGCATCGCTGCATTTTTTCCGCAGCATGGGTCTGGCGCAACCGCGGCATGGTGATCATGAACACGGTGAACTTCGACGGCCAGTGGACCCGCCGCGTAATCGAACGCCTCGGTTTCGGCACCGCGCAAGGCAGCTCCAGCCGTGGCGCCATCGAAGGCCTCAACGTGATGGCCCTGCGCATCAAAGAAGGGAAGCACGTCGCATTTACGATCGATGGTCCGCGCGGCCCGCGCTACGTCGCCAAACCCGGACCAATAATTCTGGCGCGCCGCACCGGCAGCCCCATCACTGTCTTTCACATCGGCCTGCAACACGGCTACACGTTCCAGAAATCCTGGGACCTCTTCCAGATTCCAATCCCGTTTACGCGCGTCGTCATGTTCCTGGCGCCCGCCGTTCGCGTTCCCACCGATGCCGGCAGCGAAGTCATGCACCAGAAACAAGCCGAAATGCAGGCCGCGCTGGAAAAAGTGCGCGACGCCGCGGAATCCTGGTTTCAACTGAGTGATCAGCAACGGAAGGAAGTGCGCGCCACGTGGAATCGCCGCGATTAATAAGCCGGCAGCAAAAAGAATCGCCTGAAGTTTCTATCCCTCGCCCAGCTTTACCGGAATATTAATCTGCTTGCCGTCGCGTACGATCGTCAGCGTCACGGTATTCCCCGGCTGCGAACGGTTCAGCATCAAATTCAAATCCATCTGGTTGGTGATCGCCTTGCCATCCACCGCAATCAGCACGTCGCCGCCTATCCGCAATTCCTGCAAGCCTGCCACCATGGATTTGTTGCCGCCGCGAATTCCCGCGGCCGCCGCCGCGCCACCCGGCTCCACGCGCTCGATCAATACTCCCTGTTGCACATTTAACTTCAGCGCTTCCGCAAGTCCCGGCCACAGTGCGCGCCCTTCCGCGCCCAGCGTTGCACGGCGCACTCGCCCATACTTAATTAAATCTTCCGCCACTCGCCGCGCCGTATTAATCGGAATCGCGAATCCAATTCCCGCCGTCGTTCCGGTCGGCGCATAAATCGCGCTGTTGATCCCAATCACTTGCCCGTGCGAATCCAGCAGCGGTCCGCCGGAATTTCCGCGATTGATCGAAGCATCGGTTTGAATCGCTTCATCGATAAAAGTATTCTCGCTGGTCTGCACCGTGCGCCCCAGCGCGCTCACAATCCCGGTAGTAAGCGTGCTGGAAAATCCAAATGGATTGCCGATCGCCAGTGCCCGTTGCCCCACCAGCAGGTTGCGCGAATCCCCCAACGTCAATGGCGTGAGCTTGTGTCCTTGCGTATCTATCTGAATCAGCGCGATGTCGTTGCGCGTATCTTCACCGATCAGCTTGGCTTTGTAACGCGTCAGGTCGCCCAGCGTCACCTCAATCGTCTGCGCGCCCTGCACTACGTGATAATTCGTCAGGATGTGCCCATCCACATCAATCAGAAATCCCGAGCCCGCGCCCTCCACCGGCACAGGATTGTAGAAGAAATCATATTCCACCATGCGCGTAACGATGTTCGCCACCGCCGGCGACGCCAGGCGATAGATGCGCACATTTTCAGCTTCCGTGGGATCCAGTGCAGTCGCCGCGCCCGCATCCGGCGGACGCAACGCGTCCACCGCCGCGGGATTTCTTTCGCCGTAGCGCGAACCGGCCCAATACGCGCCGAGCCCGATGATCAGCCCGATGGCCAGCAGCCGCACCGCGCGTCCGTCGCTTCCCGCTCTGTTCGTGAAGCTCATGAAAAAGGCTCTCGCTCCCCGCGACACCGGCATTTTCGCACGAAATCGCTCTGCCAGTTAGTACGCTGCAACCTCAGGAAATGTTTCCAGCCGAGGGAGCTGCCGGTCGCGACAGTCGTTTCACCATTTCCATCGCCTGGCGCTCTGTTGCTTCCAACGAGCCCGAACAGTCAATCGTCTCATCGCCCAGCCGGCGCTTTTCTACCATGGGCATTTGCGCTGCGATGCGCAGTTGAGCCTGTTCCGCCGTCAGCCCGCGCTCCACCAGCCGTTGCAATTGCTGTTCCGCAGGGCACCAGCACACAATTACCTGGTCGAGCTCTTTGTTGTAGCCCGCCTCAATGATCAGCGCTGCTTCCACCACGGCCAGGTCCGGCCCGCCCGCGTGCGCCAGCGCCGCAAACCATTTCCGCACCACGTCCAAAATCCGCGGATGCAAAATCTGATTCAATCGCACCCGCTTTTGCGCATCCGCAAATATAATTTGTCCCAGCTTGCTGCGGTCCACGTTGCCGTAGGTGTCCAGGATTTCCTTGCCGTACTCGCGAACCACTTCGTGGTACGCATCTTGCCCCTGCTCGAGCAGTTCGTGGCCCAGCGTGTCCGCATCCAGCACCGGACAATCCAGCTCGCGCAGCATCGCCGCCACGGTGGATTTGCCGGAAGCGATTCCGCCCGTGAGTCCGACGCGCAACATCAGCGTTGCACGGCCGCAGCCGCCGGAGCTTTCGCGGAAGCGCGGGATCCCCGCCGCAGTCGCGCGGCCTTGATGGTATTGCTCATCAGCATGGCGATGGTCAGCGGGCCCACTCCGCCCGGCACAGGAGTGATCGCTCCGGCAACGCTCGCGACATCCGGATGCACGTCGCCGACAAGCGCGGTTCCCTTTTCGCGGAACGCGGCCAGCCGCTCCGGAAAATGCGCGAAGAAATCTTCCGCCCGCGCGGGATCGCTGACGCGATTGATGCCCACGTCAATCACCGTCGCGCCCGAACGCACAAAATCCGGCGTCACCATTCCCGCGCGGCCCAGCGCCGCCACCACGATGTCTGCGCGGCGAACTACTTCCGGCAAATTGCGCGTCTTCGAATGGCAAATCGTCACGGTAGCGTTCGCGTGCATCAGCAGCAGCGCCATCGGCTTGCCCACAATATCGCTGCGTCCCAGCACCGCGGCGTTCGCGCCTTCCAGCGGAATCGCGCTGCGCCGGAAAATCTCCATCACGCCGGAAGGGGTGCAAGCCACCAATGTCGGCCGCCCAGCCGCCAGGTGCCCCACATTGATCGGATGAAACCCGTCCACATCTTTCGCCGGATCCACCGCATCGAGAATTTTCTTCGCATCCACCTGCGGCGGCAAGGGAAGTTGCACCAGGATGCCATCCACATCATCCCGACCATTCAAATCTTCCACAATCGCGAGCAACTCCGTCGTCGAAATCGTGGCCGGCGGCGTGACCTGAATACTCGCAAGTCCTAGCTTCTCGCAAGCCGCAATTTTGCTTTTCACATAAACTTTCGAAGCGGGATTGTCGCCCACCAGCACCGCCGCGAGCCCAGGCCGAATCCCCGCAGCCGCCAGCGCAGCGATTTCGCCCGCCAGCTCGCCATAAATCTGATCGCGGATCGCGTTGCCGTTCAGTATGCGCACAGCTAAAAACACTCCTCGATGCAGGTTGAATTATTTCCGAATCGCCATAATAACACAGCGAAATCCGCCCTGGACGAACGGGGTAACGTAGCCTCTACAGCCGCGAGGGTGAACGGATATAGAATGTTTGTACCAATGGTTTGAAGGAAATCGCGGAATGGTATTTGGACAAGACACCGAAAGAAAGCGCCAGGAACGCGCCATGCGTGAAGCCGGAAGATTGCCGCCCGGCCAATCGCTTACCTTGAAGTGGCCCGTGCTCCATGCGGGCAGCGTGCCGCGTTTCGATCCGGCCACTTGGGATTTTCGTGTGACAGGAATGGTTGAGCGCCCGTTGCGCCTCACCTGGGACGAATTCTCGCACTCGCCCATGACCGCCGTGACCGCCGACATGCACTGCGTCACGCGCTGGAGCCGCTTCGACGTGCGCTGGGAAGGCGTCGCCTTCACCGAAGTAGTGAAGCTCATCTCGCTGAAGCCCGCCGCGAAATACGTGATGGTCGAAGCCGAGCAAGGCTACACCTCAAACGTCCCGCTCGCCGACCTGCTGCGGCCCACAACTTTATTCGCGCTGCAACACAATGGCGAGCCGCTTCCCGCCGAGCATGGCTATCCCGTCCGCCTCGTAGTGCCGCACCTCTACGCTTGGAAAAGCGTGAAGTGGGTCCGCGGCCTGGAATTCATGGCGCAGGATGTCCCCGGCTTCTGGGAAGAAAACGGCTACAGCATGTACGGCGATCCCTTCAAGGAGCAGCGCTACAGTGCCGGCTGATTCGAGCCGCGAGCCGATCGAAGGTGGCGACGCCAAGGCCCCAAAAACGAAAGTGCCCCGGAATGCCGCGCCGGGGCGCAATGTTCGTCTAGCCTCGCGTGTCAAATAATTAGTAGATGTCGTACTGCTCCCAATGCAGCGTGGGATCAGCCTGGATGATGATGCTCTTCTTCGTCCAGCGCTCCAGCTCCTCGATCAGCGAAGACTCCCGCGTCTTGAGCGCCTTCGAAATTTCCGGATGGACGCGCAACGTAATGCTGCCCGAACCCATCTCCGGCGCCATCTTCCGTGCTTCCGTCTGAATTTCGTAGCAGAGCGTGGGGATGGACTTCACCATGCCGGAACCAGTGCAGTACGGGCAGGGCTGGCACAGAGTGCGTTCCAACGCCTGCTTGGTGCGTTTACGCGTGATCGCCACCAAGCCAAATTCATTGAAGCGCAGCACTTTTGACGGGGCGCGGTCGGCGCGCAAAGCGTCTTCCAGCACCGCCATCACTTTCTCGCGGTTGCGCCGCTCTTCCATGTCAATGAAATCAATAATGATGATCCCGCCCAGATCGCGCAGCCGCATCTGCCGCACGATTTCCTTGCAGGCTTCCAGGTTCGTGCGCACGATGGTGTCTTCCAACCGGTTCGAGCCTTTGCCCACAAATTTTCCGGTGTTCACGTCAATCGCCACCAGCGCTTCGGTGTGATTGATCACGATGTAGCCGCCGGATTTCAGCCACACTTTCGGCCGCAGCCCCTTGTCAATTTCCTGCTGGATGCCGAACTCTTCGAATACCGGAGTCTCTTTGGTGTAAAGCTTCACCCGCCCAACCAGCTGCGGCTGGAAGCGGCTCATGAAGTCCACCACTTTGGTGTATTCCTCTTCGGTGTCCACCCAGATCGCGCCAAAATCCGGCGTGATGTAGTCGCGCAGAATGCGCTCCACCAGATTCAAGTCACGATGCAGCAACGAAGGTGCCTTGCGCTGTTCGGAACGCGCCTTGATTTCAGACCACGTGCGCGTCAGGAATTCTACGTCCGCGCGAACTTCCTCCGGCGCCGCACTAGCCGCCGCCGTGCGCACGATGAAGCCGCCGCCGGAAGTTCCCTTCGCATCCGTCACCAGATGCCGCAACCGCGCGCGTTCCTCAGCAGAAGCTATTTTCCGCGACACTCCGGTGTGATCCAGCGTCGGCATATAAACCAAAAACCGCCCGGGCAATGCGACGTGGCTGGTAATCCGCGCGCCTTTTTTGCCCAGCGGTTCCTTTGCGATCTGAACGATAATTTCCTGGCCCTGCTTCAGCATGTCCGCGATCAGCTGCGTGCGTCGCGGCTGCTGCGGCCGGCCGTGGCTGTGCCCGCCACTGTGCCCCTGCTGCGGACGCCGGCCTCTGTCATCGCGCCGGCCACCACGATCGCGGCCGCCACGACGCGCGGGATTCTGCATGCGCGAACGGAAATCGCCCCGCACGCGCGCCTGGAAGGGCTGCTGTGCCGGCGGCTGCCCGCCTTCCGCTGAAATCGCGCCGTCATTTTCAACCCGTGCCGCGATGGAATCTGGTCCTTCGATTTCGCCGGGCACCTGTCCCTGCGGCGCGATCATGCCTTCTTCTTCGGCCGCCGCCTCTTCCTGCTCGAGCTCTGCGTCCTCGGAATCTTCCGCGTGGTCTTCGCTCTCGTGCACTTCGCTTTCGTGCTCTTCCACGTCGTGTTCGTTGTGCTCGTCGTGATCGCGGTGATCGCCATGGTCCGCATGATCATCGTGCACGCCGGCATCGGCGGCCGCGTCAGCCGCCGCAAACACGCGATTTTGCGCGTCGCGCACCGCATCGTCATCCTGAGCGTCGGCAATGTGCTCGGCCAGCGCTGCGGCTTCTTCTTCGGTCAAATCCACGTGAGGATGCTCTTCGTGGTGCTGCTGTACTTCCGGCGCATCACTCAGCTCGAAATTCGCGCTCAAGCTTTCCACTTGATTCCAGTCGCGCGAAATCTGCGAGCCGTGAGCACCCTGCGCCGCCGGCTCCTCCACGGGCGCGTCCGGCATCGGCGAGGAATCCACTTCTGGACCGGGAGGCATCAGCGGAGAAAGTGGCGCGAAGCGAACCGCGTCAGGAACAGGTGCGTTGTCCTGCGGCTGGTTTGTCTGCGGTTCGGAAGCCTCCGGTTCAGGTGCCAATGGTTCGGGAGGAAGATGCGTATGCGCCTTCCATTTCGAAAGCGTCTCGCCCGGCAGCGGCTCCAAACCACCGCTCGACGCAGGCGCGCGGAATCCTTCATTTCGCCGCGGAAAACTTTCCCGCGCCGGGAAAGATCCTCGGCCCGAAGACTCGCGCGCAGCAGGACCGCGACGGTATTCCGCCGGCTGTTCCTCCGAACGCGAAGGCGCTACCGAATCATGCATTCCCTCGTGCGTTTCTTCACCCACATCTTCCTGCACGTTCCCATGCGGTCCTGATTCATGCGCGCCCGATTCATGCACGCCGGATTCATGCTGCTCGAAAGCAGGCGTATAACTCGGCGCCGCTTCGGCATCATGCGACTGCGTCTGCGCAGCCGCTGCCGAAATATCCGACGGCCCTCTCTCCCTGAATTTCGCGAGAGATTCTCCAGGCAGCAGAGTTGAGATATGTCCTTCCGGCGTTCCCGGTTCGCTCGCATGATCCTCAGGCGGTCGTGACGATGCATACTTCGATGAGGGAAGCTCGCGCCCGAATCGTCCGCCGCGATCCCCGCCAGGTCTGGCTCCGCCACTGCTGCGGCCGCGTCCGCCGCCACTACCGCCGCGCCGGCCAAAACGCCCGCCGCGATCTCCGCCGGGCCTGCCGCCGCGCGAACGACTCTCAAATCGTCCGCGATCAGACCCATGTCCGCCGCCCGATGGCCGAGAAACTGCCGGCGAAAACGTCCCCGGTGCCGACGCCCCGCGCACCGCCGAAATAGATTCACCAGGAAGCGGTTCGAGCCCTGCACCAGCGCCCGCAACCGGAGCCGCACCAGCACCAGCGCCCGAACGAGGCGATTCCACATCAATCGGCTCGATGATCGGCGCAGTCCCGGTATTCGCAGGGAAAACCTGCCCGCCCTGCTCCTCCATCTTCTGGGCTTTGTCCTCGACCGTCGTGACGACGTGATCCAGCTCTTCAATCTCTTCCATGAAGTCGCTGACGTACAGGAAGGCGTCGCTATCGAGGCCAATTTCCACGAAGGCAGACTGCATGCCTGGCAGCACGCGCGTAACTTTGCCTTTGTAGATGCTTCCGACTAACGCAAACTCTTTTTCCCGCTCGACGTAATACTCACAAAGCTGTCCTTCTTCCAGAATGGCGACCCGTGTCTCGTGGGGGTTCGCCGAAATAACCATTTCCTTCGACATGAATACTCCTAGTGGAGCACCGGACCGCGGCGGCGCGCGCGCTTGCTCGCGCTCGACCGGAGTGGGGCAAGGTCATGCCTTGCGCTGGCCACTGCGGGCCGCTCAGGAAAGATTGCTGTTGTTGCATGAATGCTTTCCTCACCCGATGCTTACCTTACTCAAAATTTAATTTACCGGCCGGCGGATTTTCCGCGGCTCGGGTACAAACACTTCTGATTTCTTTGCACTTCATTGTGGCCGGGTCTTAATTGACGAATCGCCGCATGCGGACGTTCATCACCAGACCCAATGCCAGAAAAACAAACGCGGTCGAAGAACCGCCGTAACTCATCAACGGCAACGGTATGCCCGTTACTGGCATGTAGCCTATCACCATTGAGGCGTTAACCAGAACGTGGAAGCCCAAAATTGCCGTGACTCCCATCACTACGTACATCCCCGCTCGATCTTTGGCCTTCTGCGCATTATCTACCAGCCGCAGAATCAGACCCAGGTACAACAACAACACCACGCAAACTCCGATGAAGCCCTGTTCCTCGGCCAGCGCCGCCAGTATGAAATCCGAATAGCGGACGGGCACAAAGCCCAATTGGTTCTGGCTGCCTTTGCCGAATCCCTTGCCCCAAAAACCACCCGAACCCACCGCAATTTCCGACTGCAATATCTGGTATCCCGCTCCGCGCTGATCTTCTTCCGGATGCAAAAACGTTTCGATGCGCTGCTGCTGGTATGGCTTCAAATGATGCCGCATATTCCAGCCCACCGGAATCAGCAGCGCCACCAGAACCACTCCGATGGCCCAATGCCGCCATTCAATCCCGGCGATGAAGGCTCCCACAATTGCCACGGGAATCAGCACCAAAGCCGTTCCCAGATCCGGCTGTTTCAAAATCAGTGCCGCCGGAACCATCGTTAATGCCCCGACCTTCACCAGATCCGAAAGTGTCAGCCGGTCCGTGCGCACTTCGCTGAAGAAGCGTGCCAGTACAATGATTATAATCAACTTCATCAGCTCTGACACTTGTAAATTGAAAATACCGCCCATGGAGATCCAGCGCTTCGCGCCCAGGTGCGTCGAACCAATCACCATCACCACCAGCAAGCCCAACACTCCGCAGATGTAAAGGATGGGCGCCTGGTCCAGCAGCGTGTGGTAATCAATCCGCGAAATAATGAACATTCCCACGATGCCAATGCCCAGCCATGTCAGTTGCTTCCATTGCATTCCGGCCATCGCGCTCGCGTGTGTGGACGAATAAATTTCCATCACGCCCAGCCCGCAGATCGCCGCCACGATCGCCAGCAATGTCCAATCGAAATCCTGTACGCGCGGCCGGTCTTTCATGGGCGCTGGCCTCGCACCGTCGCCACCAGCGGGCGATTCGAGCTGGGTTGCGCGGGAGCTTCGCCGCCGGCCTGCTGTTGGTTGTGCGCCGCTTTCTTGTCGTAATACATCTTTACAATGTCGCGCACCACCGGGCCCGCCGCCTCGCCGCCGTGTTCCATAGTGTCCTGCACGATCGCGGCTACCACAATCTCCGGATTGCGCCGCGGCGCGAAGCCTACGAACCAGCCGTCCATCTTCTTCGTACCCAGGCGATTCGCAGCGTCGTAGCTCATTAGCTGCGCCGTGCCTGACTTTCCGCACAGATCAATGTTAGCCAGCCGAAGGTGATAAGCCGTACCGCCGCCTTCGTTCACTACGCCGAACAGCCCTTGCGTAACCTTTTCGACGGCGTCGTCGGACAAAGGAAAATGTTCGATCTTCGCATTGGTGTAGCCCTTCAAGAAGTGCGGCTGAACCAAGGTGCCGCCGCTCGCCACCGCCGCAGCCATCCGCGCCAGCTGAATCGGCGTGACGGTGACGGCACCTTGGCCGATGGCCACGGAAATCGTTTCTCCGGCGTACCATTTGTGGTGATACACGCGCTCAACCCATTCTTCCGAAGGCATCAGGCCCGGCTCTTCGCTCGGCAGATCAACTCCGGTGCGCCGGCCAAGGCCCAGGCCGGAGCCGTAGTAGGCGATCTTATCGATGCCCAGCATCTTGCCAACGTTGTAGAAGAAAATGTCGCAGGAATCCACAATGGCTCTGTGCAGTTCCACCTCGCCGTGACCCTGCGGCCGCCAGCAATGAAATTCGCGGCCGTAGAAGTTGGCGTGTCCCGGGCAGTAAACGCTGTAGGATTCGGGAATGAGCTTCGAATCCATCATCGCTGTCGCCATCACAATCTTGAAAACCGAACCCGGCGCAAGCTGCGCCTGAATCGCGCGATTCAGCAACGGCGTGTGCTTGTCCGTATTCAGCTTCTGCCATTCTTCCTGTGGAATGCGCACCGCAAAATCGTTCGGATCAAAAGTCGGTTTGCTGACCATCGCGAGAATTTCACCGGTGCGCGCGTCCATGGCCACCACCGCGCCTTCCTTGTCTGCCATGTCCGTTTCCGCGATCGCCTGCAAATCGTAATCAACCGTCAGCTGAATTGGTTTGCCAGGAATGGATTCGACGTCGTCCAGAGTGCGCACCACTTTGCCGACGCTATTCACCACCACGCGCCGCATTCCGTCGGTGCCCTCGAGCTGGTCGTTGTATTCGCGCTCCAGACCCGCTTTCCCGACGATGTCGCCGGGGCGGTAGTGCCCGTCGCTGTCCTCTAATTGTTGCGCGGAAACTTCACCCACGTACCCGATGGCATTCGCGAGCATTTCATCGTGCTGGTAGCGCCGCCGCTGCACCATCATCAATTCCAGCAGCGGCAAATCCGCGCGGTGCGATTCCACGAACGCGATGTCTGCCTGCGTCGCCGCCGGCTTGATCACCACGGGCTGAAATTTCGGCTCGTTCTTGGCAATGTCCAGCGCCTGTTGCAGGTCTGCATGGCTGATCCCCAGCCCCTCTTCGATTTGCGGCAGGCTTTTCCCCAGCGATTTGGGATCATCGCGCAGCAGCAATATGCTGAACGATGGATAACTGTCCACCAGCACTCGCCCCTCGCGATCCAGCATCGGTCCGCGCGGCGCAATAATCGGAATCGAGCGCGTCCGATTGCGGTCCGCCAAATCCGCAAAATGCCCGGACTGCACCACTTGCAGCTTCCAGAATCCGATCATCAGCAGCACGACGAAAATTACCGAAAGGTAAGAAACCAGCGCAAGCCGGCTTTGGGGGATTTTCTGGTCGTTAACGTTCCATGATGGCAAGGAAGTTCCTGCTCCCGCGCGGGGTCCTGCTCGGCCCAGATGCGCTTACACCCTTCGAATACGCATACAATTCGAAGTGCTAACTACGCTACCACCCGCACCGCAGCCCCCGCAAGCCGCGCATGTCCATTCGGTCAACTGGCCGCACGGCTAGCTTTCGCCTTTGCAGTAGCATTTGAATTCGTAGCGGCCGGTTCAGTTTCATGAAACCGGACAGCCGTTGTCGGTTCCAGTGGAATAAATCAGGAAGGCCTGCGCAAACGGTCCAGCAGTGCAAAGAGCGGCACGGCGAACGCCGCCGTCATCAGCGAATCCAAAAACAGCCGCAGCGTGAACAGCGGTGCCGAATGATTCAACAGCACCCGCTGCGTAATCGCCAGAATTATCTGGTGAAAATGAAAGAAGAAGAAAACCAGCGCGAAACGGCTCAGCGGATGTTCCGTATCAATGCGCCCGCCAATCGAAGACGCCAGATACCCAATAATGGTCTTCGCGATTCCATACATCCCGATCGGATTGTCATGGCTCAGCGCGTCCTGCAGAATCCCGATCGTGCCTCCTAGAAATAATCCCGTCACCGGATTTCTGCGGCTCACGCCGAAATAAATCGTCACCAGCAGCGGCAGGTCAATCAGTTCCGACCAACGCCCGTACTTGTGCAAAAACGCCTGGAACACCAGCGCCAGTAAGCACACGGCCAGAACCGCGCCACTGTAGAATTTGTGTACTTCCACATTGGGGTCTGAACGCTCGCCGACATTTAGCATGTAGCCCATCTCATTGCGGAGCAGCAGAAGGATTCGCCATCGCCGTTTTTGCGCGTGGCGCGCCCGCAGCAGGCTCGCCGGCCGCCTCAGCCCCGGCGGCCACAGGAACTTCCGGCTTTTTGAACACCACTTCCTGCTGCGTCAGCAGTACCAGCACTTCTTCCAAGCGGTCCAGCCGCGCGCTGGGCTGCACGCGAATCACCTGGAACGGACTTCCCGGTTTGGCGCTCTCCACCGTCCCAATCGGAAAGTCCTTCGGAAAAATGCGATCCTCTCCCGAAGTCACGATCGCGTCGCCAGCCTGCACTTTCTCGTCGTTCACCACGTATTCCATGCGCGGCTCGGGATCTCCGCTGCCTCGCACCACTCCGTGCGTGCGCGACGCGCTGAATAGCGCCCCCACTCCGCTGTCCTTATCGTTAATCAGCAACACTTGCGCCGTGTTCGGCAGCACTTCCACGATCTTGCCCACGATTCCGTCGGGCGTCACTACTCCCATGTTTACCCGCAAACGATCGTGCTCCCCGCGATTGATAAAAAGGGTGTGCGAAGTCGGATCCGCGCTTGATCCAATCACCTGTGCCGCCAGCATCCCCGCCTCGGTATGAGCATTGCGGAAGTTCAGCGCCGTGCTCAGTCGTTGCACTTCAGCCGCCTGGCTCTCCAACTCCCGATTGCGCAACCGCAGCTGGTCCAGCTCAGTGCGCATGCGCTCGTTCTCTGCGCGCGCGTTGCGCAGCCCCACATACCCGCCCCACGCTCCGCCCACTTTGGAAAAACTCCACGTCCCGGCGCGCTCCAGCGGCGTCACCAGCGCCACCGCCCAATAGCGGATCATTCGCACGTCGTGCTCGCCCTTGATCTGAAAGGCGAGCAGCAGCACCTGCGCCACCACCACAATGGCGAGCAATGCAAGCGGCCGATGTCGGGAGTAGGTGTCGATCATGGTTTCTGCGCCATAACTCAGTAGCTACACAGTTCGCGGAAAAATACCTCCGAACTCCGCTGTCAACGTTGCCTCTGCCTCTGTCTCCGCCGCCTGCTTTTTAGGCGAGCCTGTTTGACGTTGCTTCAATCAATCGAAACAAGCCGCAACAACCGGAAATCGCTCAGCATCTTCCCCGTTCCCAGCACCACCGACGCCAGCGGATCATCCGCAATTGAAACTGGCAAACCAGTCTCTTCGCGTATGCGCTTATCCAAATTCTTGATCAACGCCCCGCCGCCCGTCAGCACAATCCCGCGATCGCTGATGTCCGCCGAAAGTTCCGGCGGCGTCCGTTCCAGCGCCACGCGAATCGCATTCAAAATCGTCGAAATGCACTCCGAAAGCGCTTCGCGAATTTCGCTGTCGTCAATCGTCACCGTGCGCGGCACACCTTCAATCAAGTTCCGCCCTTTCACTTCCAGCGTCAGCGGTTTTTCCAGCGGATACGCCGAGCCAATCTCAATCTTGATTTGTTCCGCGGTGCGCTCGCCCACCAGCAAATTGTATTTCCGCTTCAAATAATGCATCACCGCTTCGTCCATTTCATTTCCGGCCACCCGCACCGACCGCGAATACACAATCCCGCTCATTGAGATCACCGCGATGTCTGTGGTCCCGCCGCCGATATCCACCACCATGTTGCCCGAAGGCTCTTCGATCGGCAGCCCCGCGCCAATCGCCGCGGCCATGGCCTGCTCCACCAGATACACTTCGCTCGCGCGCGCCCGGTACGCCGAATCCTGCACCGCACGTTTTTCCACCGGCGTGATTTCGCTCGGCACCCCGATCACAATCCGCGGATGCACCAGCACGCGCCGGTTGTGTGCCTTCTGAATAAAATAGGTGAGCATCTTTTCCGTCACCTTGAAGTCCGCGATCACCCCGTCCTTCATCGGCTTAATGGCCACCACGTTCCCGGGAGTGCGCCCCAGCATTTCCTTGGCTTCGCGCCCCACCGCCACCACTTCACCGCTGTTCTTATTAATCGCCACGATCGAAGGCTCGTTCACCACGATGCCTTTCCCCCGTGCGAACACCAGCGTATTCGCCGTGCCCAGATCGATCGCCAGGTCCGATGAGAACAGGCTAAAGACCGACCGCATGTTATAGGTGCTTTTCGTCACGTCTTGCTTCCCCCAGAATCCATTTGAGCGCCATTGCGGCGACCAGTTATTTTGCCGGCCTTCGTTTCGAGCAGCCCCTGCTCTCGTTACAGGCCCTAATGTTTAAGGGATTACCACTTCCACGCGCTTCGTCGAAGTTCCGCCGCGCCGGTTCTGCCCGGTCAGAATAATTTCGTGGCTGCCTTTGGTCATCGCCGGCAGAAAATGCCGGAAATGTCCGTCCGGCTGAATGCTCGCCACTTGCTCGCCATTGATAATCAGCGCGGCGCCCGGTTCGGTTCTGCCAATCACTTCCACCACGTTGCCATTCAGCTCGGTGGAATCCACTTCCAGCAGCATTTCCTGCTCTTTGCCGTGCACCACCAGAATAAATTTGAACGGGTCGCTCACGTCGCTGGTTTTGCCGTCGGCGTCAATCGCCCGTACGCGCCAGAAATAATCGCCCGGATCCAGCCCGGTAATCTCCACGCTCTCATTTGAAATTTTCTTGTCCATCACCACGTGGTTGAATGCCGCCGTGGTGCTGATCTGAAATTCATACGTCTTCGCCGTTGCCACGGAATTCCACGCGAAATGAACCGGATCGTGTTTCGGATCATTCACCGTGATCGGCTGCAAATTCAGGGGCTGCACCAATTCCGGCGGCGCCAGCACTTGCGACTTCGTCATCTGGCCGCCGGTGGGGAACGCTACCCGTTCGAACTGGCCGATATCCATGTGTTCATTGCCGCGATTCAGTTCCGCGCTACCGGACGCCACCGTGATCTCCTGCTGCTTGGTTTCCGGATCGCTGCGCACCGCGGCGCGCGTATTCGCCTGCAGCGAAGCTACCGCATTCTCGAACGAAACCTCGGCCTTAGATCCCGGGACTTCCCACGTCCCGGTCGCCAGATCCACTTGCCCCGAAGAAATATGCACGCCCACCGAAGAAGCGCGATCGTGCTCCACCAGGTTTTCTTCCACCGTCACCAGCGTGTCGCCCTTTACCGTGTACTGCGTTCCGTCAGCAAACGCGATACGCGCCACTCCCTCCGGACCGGTCTGCACCAGGTCCCCTTTATCCAGTGTCAATTGGTAGTCCGCGCTCGCCCATGTTACTGAGTTCACTTTCTTTACCTGCACCTTCCCGTCCAGGTTCACGAACCGCGCCTGCCGCGCGCTGATCGTCGCTACGCCCGATTCCGCCGGAGCTATCGTGTCCGAAATATGCCGCGCCAGGCTGGCCGTCGCTTCCGGAAAAACCAGGTAGGTGGCTGAACCGATGATCGCCGCAATCACAATCACGTACAGCGCCACGGTCTTGTACGTCACCGTGTGCCAATACACCTCCACCCGGGATATTTTCGGTTTCCCCTGCGTCGTTAGTTTGCTGTCACTCATTGTTATTTTTGGGGCTAATCTAGAAATCTAGCACACGGGTATAGGCCATACAACTCGACGGGAAAACAGTTGCGAAACTGCTACCCCCCTGTGATTCCAATCGGTTAACGGCGGATACGCTTCAGCCGCACACCTCCAGTCCTGGTACCCGCTCCGCGCCATTTTGGTGGTTGACCCCAGCCTCTCAATTTAGGGAGACTAAGACGTTCAGGGCGGCTCTTCCCTTATCCTTGTGCCCCGCCGCGAACAGGCTCATCGGGCTGTTTCCAAGTCTTAGAAGTCCACTGCCATGCGAGGAAAAGAAATATGAACGAAATCATTGGTGAGCTTCTGCCACCCATCCGTTTGATGTTGACGCCCGGTCCTTCCAACATGGACGCCCGCGTCTATCGCGCCCTCAGCACTCCTCTCGTCGGCCACATGGATCCCTGGTTTATTGACATGATGGGCGACGTGCAATCTCTATTGCGGCGCGTTTTCCAAACGCAGAATCGCATCACCTTCCCGATTTCTGCATCCGGTTCGGGCGGCATCGAAGCAGCAGTATTGAACCCGCTAGAAGAAGGCGACGAGTGCATCGTCTGCAGCAATGGTTGGTTTTCCGAACGCATGGCCGTGATTGCTGAACGCAGCCCCGGCGTGAAAGTGATTCGCGTCGAGGCGCCCTACGGCAGCACCGTTGATCCCGAAGATGTCCGCCGCGCCGGCAAAGGGAAGAAAATCAAATTCGTCGGCCTCGCACATGGTGAAACTTCTAGCGGCGTAGCCCAGCGCCTCACCGATTTCCGCAAAGTGGCGGACGAACTGGGCGCTCTGCTCGTCGTGGACGCAGTGGCGACTCTCGCCGGCATGCCCCTCGACATTGACCGCGAAAAAATTGATATCTGCTTCAGCGGCTCGCAAAAAGCTCTCAGTGCTCCCCCGGGAATGTCGCCCATCACCGTGAACGCACGCGTGGAAGAATTAATCCGCGCGCGCAAAACTCCTGTCGCCAGCTGGTATTTCGATTTCACTCCAATCATGACCATGTGGGGTGGCGAACGCACCTATCATCACACTCCGCCGATCTCCCTGATCTACGCCATGCGCGAAGCGCTGCGTCTGGTCCTCGCAGAGGGCCTGGAAGCGCGCTGGGAACGCCATCGCAATAATCAACAGGGGCTCGTCGCTGGACTGGAAGCCATGGGTCTGGAAATGTTCGTCCCCGATCCCGCCGATCGCCTGATTACCGTCACGGGCGTGAAAATTCCCGCCGGCATTGACGACCGCAAAGTGCGTATGCAATTACTCGACGAATTCAATATCGAAATCGCCGGCGGCTTCGGTCCGGTGAAGGGAAAAATCTGGCGCGTCGGCCTGATGGGCTACTCCAGCCAGAATACCAACGTGCTGCTTTTCCTCGCCGCATTCGAAAAAGTTCTTCTCGACCAGGGACTGCGTGTCCCGGCAGGCGCAGGTGTAGCCGCCGCCATTCGCAGCTATCAACAGACGGGGCAGAACGCAGTAGCCGGCGCGAGAAAGTAAACACCAAGCGGGAATTGCAGTTCGCAGCAGAAAAACATTGGGGGAAAGTCTATGGCCGTGTCTGAAGCAGCATGGATTCCGAACCTCGGTGCGATGAGCGATTTCATCGGCGCCTTTGACGTCCCATCCAAAGTAACCGACTACGTCTATCGCTGCCGCTTCTCGCACTGCTGGAATGGCATCGCCACCCGCCACGCCGATACGATGGATTGCAAATTCTTCGTAGACGGCCGCAACGTCGTGCTCGGCCTCGCCCATCCCGGTTTCGTCGAATTTCAAAGCCGCACCGGCCGCGACCTCAGCGATCGCGAAGCCAGTTACGTCGGCGCTGAATATCTCCGCGAACGCCTCGAACAGGAAGACGAGCACGCCCTCTACGACGTTTCCACCGCCGACGTCTCGCGCATCATCCAGAAGCTCGGCATCCGCTAGAAGCCGTCACGTACATGTCTCTACCGGCGGGGCGAGGCTTCAGCCTCGCCGTGACCCTGCGCAGACGAGGGCTTTAGCCCCTGAAGCCTCGCTTTTCAATCGCTGCTGAATGAATGTGAGAAGGGTTCTACTGTTTTGCCGGCGTGAAATTCTTTTGCGCCATCGACCGCACGTAATTCACTAAATTCCAGATTTCGTCGGGCTTGCTGCGATCGCCTTCGCCCGTCATGTCGCCTTTTCCATTCTTGATGATGTAGAACAAATCTCCGTCCGTCATGTCCTTCAGCGACGCCGGATCGCGGTAATCCACCAGCTTCAATTTCATGTCCACGGCAAGCTCGCCTTTACCGTCGCCATCTTTCCCGTGGCACATCGCGCAATCGAATCCGTAGGTTTTCTTTCCCGCGGCCAGAGATGCCGGCGTGGCCTTCACCGGATTCGCCAGTTTCGACGCCTCGGGTGGGATCTTATACTCAGCGGCAGCGCCCGCTGCCGGAGCCTTCTGCTCCTGTCGAGCAGAAACGGCGCAGCACCAGAAAACGATGGCCGCGACAGCGCAAACGGCATTCCGCATAGGGCCTCCACAATGGACGCGCATTAAATGGGTGAAGGCGCATTCTACTCCCGCAGCCCGAATCCGGCGTAAATTTTCTTCATCCAATTTCACACTTTGCGGAAACAGTCAGCCTACAGGAGGGAGCTCAGTTCTTGACTCGGTCTTTGACTTTGTTTGGTCCTGAATTTGTGAATGGTCTGACAACGCGCCCTCACGCGTCAGACAGCGATTCTCCGAAACCCGGCTCTTCATTCTTCAACTCGCCCGCTTCCAATATCTCCCCGCAATCCAGGCACTCCACATACTGCGCATCCTCATCCTTGGCAATCAGCTGCGTTCGCTTGTGCTGGCAGGCAGGTTCGGGTGTTAACATAAGCGTTCCACAAATCTCCGCACATTGTAGCACTTGCGACTCACGCCAGCGGTCGCTCGTGGCAGTTGACAAACGCCGCGATTAAAACTATCAGTCTCCTGGCGGCCCGGTGAAAAGAGACAACTGTTGAGCGCAGAGCAGACCACTCAGAAACGCCTGGGCACGGTGCTCTTTTACGGCATCGTCGCGATCCTGGCGTATTTTGTGTTCCTGGTCTTCCAACCGTTTCTCCCCGCGCTGGCCTGGGCCATCATTATCGTGGTCGTTTCCTATCCCGCCTATGTGCGGCTCACGCACCGCTTCAGTCCCACAATCGCCGCCCTGATCTGCACGGTAGGCGTCACCGTGATCCTGATCGTGCCGGCGCTCCTGGTAATGGCCGCGTTCGTTCACCAGGGCGTGCAGGCCGTGCAAACTCTGCAACTGCAAATCCAGAACGGGCATTTCGACTGGATGAACCGCGCCTGGCTCGAATTGCAAGCGCGTTTTCCCGATAACGACGGCACTAGCCTCGCCACACTCTTAAGCCGCTACGCCGATCAGGCCGCAGCCTACACCGCCGCGCGCCTCGGAACCCTTCTCAAAAATACCGCGCTGTTTCTCTTTCATCTCAGCGTCACCATGCTCGCCATGTTTTATCTCTATCGCGATGGCCCATCTTTTATGAACAGGGCCCGGCAAATCTTGCCCTTCGAATCAGATCACAGCGAACGCATGATTCGCGAAGCCAACGATCTGATCTTTGCCAGCGTGGTCTCCAGCCTGGTGGCCGCTGCCGCGCACGGCATTCTCGGTGGACTTGCTTTCGGCCTCGCCGGAATCACCGCTCCCGTCTTCTGGGGCGTCATGATGGGTTTTTTCTCACTCGTGCCGGTCGTCGGCTCCGCGCTCATTTGGGCGCCCGCGGCCATTAGCCTGATCGTGGACGGTCACATCGTCGCGGGCATTTTGCTCGCGGTCTTTTGCAGCGTCGTTGTGGGCCTCGTGGACAATCTCCTTCGTCCCTGGGTCATCAGCGGCCGCGCAGAAATGGGCGGTCTGGTCGTGTTCATCAGCGTGCTCGGCGGCATCAGCGTATTTGGATTGCTCGGCGTTGTCGTCGGGCCGATCGTCGTAGCCACCGGCGCCAGTCTGCTGGACCTCTATGCGCCCAGCGCACCCGCTGGAAACATTGGAGCGCAACGACATGGGAAGAAAAAGCGTGTCGTGCTAGAGTAGCGCCCTTCGGACGTACGCATGAGCAAGAATTCCAAACCAAAAGTCGCGATAACAAACGGCGCCGCGCTAAAGCACGCCGCTCCCAAACACGCGACCCTTCCGCCGGAAAAACTTTGCTGGCGCTGCGATCCCGCCACCATTCCGTTTGAGACCACCGCCGAAGTGCCGCCCTCCTCCGGCGATCCCGGCCAGGAACGCGCCCTGCGCGCCCTGCGCATGGGCGTCGAACTCACCGCCCCCGGCTACAACCTCTTCGTCTGCGGACTTTCCGGCACCAGCCGCGGCGGCATGATCGTGCGCATGATCGAAGGCCTCCACCCCCAGAGCGAGCCTGCCCCCGATCGCGCCTACGTGAATAATTTCAAAAATGCCGACCGGCCACGCCTCCTCACTCTGCCTCGGGGTCAAGCCAATGCCTTCAAAAAAGAGGTCGAGTCCGGGATAGACTTTCTCCGCCGCCGCATTCCGCAAGTGTTCGAAGGCGAACCTTTCCAGCGCCAGAAGACGCGCATCGTCGAACGCTTCACCGTGCGCGAAAAGGAATTGATGGACGATTTCACCCGCCGCATTGCCCGCGAGCAATTCGCCCTGGGCCGCATGCAGGTCGGCGCGGTAGCTCTACCCGAAATTTTTCCAGTGCTCGATGGCGCGATGGTCCCGATCGAAGAAATCCCCAAGATGGTGCAGGAAGGCAAACTCGAAAGCGTCGCCGCTGAAGAACTCGAGCGCAAGTACGATCAGTTCCGCCAGGAATTCACGGTGGTGTACCGCAAGACTCTTTCGCTTTCCCGCGAGCTCGCCAGCGAAATGAGTTACCTCGAGCAGGAAGCCGCCTCTGTCTTGGTGGACGGCGTCATCGAAGAGCTGAAAGAAAAATATCCCAGCACCCAAATCGCGGAATATCTCGAAGAGGTCCGCCACCACATCCTCGATAATCTCGAACCCTTCAAGGAACGCGAAGGCGAAGAAGACCAGCCTCCTTCCGAGGGCGGCGGTGGCCCGCGCGTCGAGCGCCAGGAACGCGACCCCTTCCGCGTCTACGGCGTGAACGTGATTCTCGCGCACGGCGAGCGCGAACAGTGCCCGGTAATTTTCGAAACCATCCCCACCTACGCCAATATGTTCGGCACGATTCATCGCAGTTACGATACGCGCGGCGGATGGAATTCCGATTTCATGGATCTGCGCGGCGGTTCGCTTCTCCGCGCCGACGGCGGTTTCCTGGTGATGTACGCGCTCGACACCCTGACGGAAACAGGCGTCTGGCGAACGCTGAAGCGCACCCTGAATCACGGCAAGCTGGAAATTCAACCAGTGGACGCATTTTTCCCGTTCAGCCCAGCCGCGCTCAAGCCCGAACCGATCGACCTCCACGTGAAAATCATCCTCATCGGCGACCGCGACATGTACGAGCTCCTCTACGACTTCGAAGAAGACTTCAAAAAGATTTTCAAAGTCCGTGTCGAATTCGACGAGGAAATGAAGTGGAGCGACGAAGTCATCAGCCAATACGCCGGCCGCCTGCGCAAGATTTCCGATGACGAGCGCCTCTACCCTTTCGATCGCACCGCGTTCGCCGCAATCCTCGA
>Ga0209275_10000031_pt1 | contig 37993 bp, 24 predicted proteins | sample HubBroMetageREF2_FD_188344 | JGI IMG/M metagenome (GOLD analysis project Ga0209275, IMG submission 188344) | Reference soil microbial communities from the Hubbard Brook experimental Forest, New Hampshire, USA - Hubbard Brook CCASE Soil... | ecosystem: Environmental > Terrestrial > Soil >... | reverse complement strand
CTGAAAATCTGGTACTTCGACATCGGCGCCCACGTGAAAAAGGGCCAGCTACTCGCCGAAATCGAAACGCCCGAAGTGGATCAACAACTTCTGCAAGCGCGCGCAGACCTGAACACCGCGCAGGCGAACTTAAATTTGTCCCAAATCACCTTCAACCGATTTGAGGGCTTGAAGAATACCGATTCCGTGGCGGTTCAAGATGTGGACAATGCCGCCGGGGACTACGCCGCGAAGAAGGCCACCGTGGATTCGGCGCGGTCCAATGTGAACCGGCTCGAAGACCTGCAATCTTTCGAGAAGGTCTATGCGCCGTTTGATGGTGTAGTCACGGCGCGCAATACCGACGTCGGCCAATTGATTGACTCCGGTTCGTCGGGTGGCGTCGCCAAGGAACTGTTTCACGTTGCTGCGATCCGCACTTTGCGTGTTTACATTAACGTCCCGCAGCAATATTCCGTGGCGGCCAAGCCCGGTATCCTCGCGGACTTAACGCTTGCGCAGTTTCCGGGCCGGAAGTTCCAGGGGAAGTTAGTCCGCACCGCCAACGCCATAGACCTGGCTTCTCGCACCCTGCTGGTGGAAGTGGACGTTGATAATTCCACCGGAGAGCTGCTTCCCGGCGCCTTCACCGAGGTTCATCTGAAGATACCGACTGAAATCCCGTCTTACATTCTTCCGGTGAACGCGCTTATTTTCCGCGCGCAAGGCCTGCAGGTCGCCACCGTCGAAGATGGCAATCGCGCCAAGCTCGTGACGATTGTATTGGGCCGTGATTTCGGCGCCACGGTGGAAGTTGTCTCAGGCATCACGGACGCAGACCGCGTGATTGTCAGTCCGCCCGATTCGCTCGTGGACGGAGAAGAAGTGAAGATCGCGCAACCAAACCAGCAAGGAGGTTCCGGCAATGCATCGCCTCAACCTCAACCTCGCTGACGCGCGCTACAATTTCACGCACGCGCGTCCCGGCACGCCGCGCCATTCGCGCCTGGCGGCGTTGTGTGCGGCCGCAATCACAATGTTCGCGGGCTGCACGGTAGGGCCGAACTACGTCCGTCCCACTGCCGAAGTCCCCACCGATTTCAAGGAAACTCCCGCCAACTGGAAGCAAGCCCAGCCCAGCGACGCGATCTCGAAAGGCAAATGGTGGGAAATTTATCAGGACCCGCAGCTGAACGAACTCGAAGGACAAATTAACGTCTCCAACCAAACTCTGAAAGCCGAACAGGAACAATTCGCCCAGGCCCGCGCCGCGCTGCGCATCACTCGCTCGAATCTGTTCCCGAATGTCAGCACCACTCCCTCGGTCTCGCGCACGCATCTGGCGCCCAACGAGCCGCTGTTCAATCCTCCCACGGAATCCAACGACTACAACACCTTCACTATCCCGGTGGACGTTTCCTACGAGCCCGATCTATGGGGCCGCGTCCGCCGCACCGTCGAAGCCAGCCGCTCCGAAGCCCAAGCCACCGGCGCGGATCTCGCGAACGTAAGTCTCAGTTTGCACGCCGAACTTGCGGGCGATTATTTTCAGTTGCGCGGCCTTGATGCGCAGAAGCAGCTGCTTGATTCCACCGTGGAGTCCTTCCAAAAGGCGCTCGACTTGACCGAAAGCCGTTTTCACGGCGGCCTGGCTTCGGCGGTGGATGTCGCTCAGGCGCAAACAATTCTGGAAACTACGCGCGCGGAAGCCATTGATATCGGCGTGCAGCGTGCCGCATTCGAGCACGCTATAGCCGTACTGGTTGGCAAGCCTGCATCGCAGTTCAGCCTGCCCCAAATTCCGCTCACGGCGCCGCCGCCGGTAATTCCCTCGGGCCTGCCGTCGGATTTGCTCGAACGCCGTCCCGATATTTCCGCCGCGGAAAGGCGCGTACAGGAACAGAACGCGCAGATTGGCGTTGCTCGCGCCGCATATTTTCCGCAGGTCACTCTCGGTGCCAGTGGCGGTTTCGAGAGCGCGGTCTTCACCACGTTGCTGCAGGGACCCAGCGGTTTCTGGATGCTCGGTGGCCAAGCGGCCGAAACTTTGTTCGACGCTGGCGCCCGGCGCGGCGCATCCGAACAAGCCAAAGCAGCGTGGAATCAATCCGTGGATAATTACCGGCAGACCGTGTTGGTCGCGTTCCAGGAAGTCGAAGACAATCTCGCCGCCCTGCGCATCCTCGAACAAGAAGCCAATAAGCAAGCCGACGCTGTAACTTCCGCGCAGCACTCCCTTTCGCTTTCAATTACTCGCTACCGCGGCGGCGTCACGAATTATTTGGAAGTCACCACCGCGCAAAGCGCCGCGCTCTCCGATGAAGTCACCGCGGTGAACATCCTCACCCGTCGCCTCGCCGCCAGCGTCCTGCTGGTCAAAGCCCTCGGCGGCGGCTGGAGTGTCTCACAAATCCCCCACGTCTAGCTTCCACCGCGACTGGGTCGCCGAATAACAATCTAGAAAAACAGGAGAAAACGAATGTCCAAGAAACTCGAAGGAAGAATTGCACTCATTACCGGCGGCTCACGCGGCATCGGCGCTGGAATCGCCAAGCGCCTGGCCGCGGACGGTGCGAACGTGGCCATCACTTACACCAAGGGCGCCGACGCAGCCGCGGCAGTCGTCAAGGAGATCGAACGCGCCGGCGGAAAGGCCATCGCGATTCAGGCGGACGCCACCGATGCCGCCGCCGTCAACGCAGCGGTAGAGAAGACCGCCAAGACCTTCGGCCGGATTGACATCCTCGTCAACAATGCCGGCACGGCCATTCCGAAGCCATTCGAGGAGACCACCCTGGAAGAGATGGACCACATGCTGAACCTCAATATCCGCGGCGTCTTCGTCGCAACTCAAGCAGCGCTGAAGCACATGAAGAACGGAGGTCGCATCATCAATATCGGCTCGTGCGTCGGCGAGCGCCTGATGACGCCCGGCCTGGTGGCCTACTCCGCGACAAAGGGAGCCATCAAGATGCTCACTCAGGGGCTCTGCAGAGAAGTGGGGGCTCGGGGCATCACGGTCAACAACATCCAGCCCGGTCCGATTGACACGGATTTGAATCCTGCAGCGGGCGATTGGGCCGCGCCGCAGATAGCCAATACAGCGCTCGCCCGGTACGGATCGGTTGACGAAGTCGCCGCGTTGGTAGCCTTCGTGGCCGGTCCCGAAGCGTCCTACATCACCGGCGCGAATCTCACCGTTGACGGTGGCACCAACGCCTAACGAACCAACGATGGGCCGGTGGCACGCCTTCCCACAACTCCGAGCCGATTGCCTTTAGATTTTCCGGGCGCGCCACCCGCCCGCTTTCGCCTCGCTCCCTAGAAAAGGTTACTCTCTAAACACGCACAGCTGCCGGAGTCCTATTGGCTTTATCGTTTGGTCCTCATAACAATTGAGTACACCGTTCGCCGCGCCTGTTTCGGTTTGCGACATCCCGGACGTCGGCGCGCTCTAGCGTCGCTCGATCATCGATCGAGTGGCGCCCGAGCAATGCCCAGACAACGGTTGACAGGAGATTGGCGCGATGATCATTCCCGTTGGCCATGAAAATTTGCGCGGCCGCCGCTGGCCCTGGGTCACCACTGTCATCATCGTGCTTTGTTCCGCCGTTTTCCTCGTCACCTACGGTCCGATGCAAGAGCAGATGGCCCAGACTGGTCAGGTTCAACTCCACCTTGTCCTGCTGAGCGCACTGTATCCCGACGCGCCCATGACTCCCGCGGCGTCCCACATCGTGCGCGCATACAAGCTCGAGCACATGAACATCTATTCCAAAATGGAAGAGCCTGGCCGCGACCATTTCATTGACGCATGGGACAAACAGATTCATGGAGACGATTTTTCCGCTAGCGACGCAAACACCCAGATGAATCAACTCTGCTCGCAGCTCGCGCAGGTGCAGGCGGGCTCCATTGCTTGGAACTACGCTTTTCACTCCGTGGATCCGTACGCGCGCAGCTACATCACCGCGACGTTCCTCCACGGTGGCTGGCTCCACATCATCTTCAACATGTGGTTCCTATGGCTGGCTGGAACGATTCTGGAAGATCTGTGGGGGCGCATCATCTATCCGATTTTCTACCTTGCGGCGGGCGCGCTCGCCTGGGCCGTACATGGCGCCGTCTTTCCGCACAGTTTCATTCCCGCGCTCGGGGCCTCCGGGGCGATCGCGGGCTTGATGGGAGCTTTCCTGGTCCGCTTTCCCACCACGCGCATTCGCCTGGGCTGGGTTCTGTGGGTGAAAATTATTAAATTCAATGTTCCAGCTTACGTTTTGCTGCCGCTGTGGCTGCTTATGAATTTGTCTTCGGGTCTGCTGGCTCGACTCGTCGGAGCAGAAGCTGGAATTGCCTACTGGGCGCACATCGGTGGTTTCGCCTTTGGCGCCCTCGGAGCGTTCTTGTTGCGCACATCAGGCCTCGAGCAGTCCGCCGATCGCGCCATCGAAGCAAGAGTCAGCTGGACCGCCGACCCGTTGATCGTTCGCGCCACCGACTCGCTCGAGGAAAACAATCCCGCCGGCGCGATCGCGACCCTGCAGCAGCATCTTCAGGAAAAGCCGGACTCAATCGATGGCTGGGACCTCTTGTTCAAAGCTCAGGAACGGAGAAAGGATCTTGCAGGGCAAAAAGAAACTCTGGCTATGCTTTGCCGGCTGCGCGTAACGGCTGGAGAACTGGAAGCCGCTGCGGCCGATTACGAAAAGTATAAGAACCTAGGCGGCGAGAAATTGCCGCGCGGCGTCTGGCTGGAACTTTGCCGCTACTTCGAGCGCGAGCAGTGCTGGGAACTAGCCGTCGACGAATACGAAAAGCTGGCCCACGCATTTCCCGCCGAGCGCGCTGCAGCTTCTGCGCTCGTCTCAGCAGGACAAATCTGCGTGGCCCATCTTGCCAGCCCCGAGCGCGCCGAAAAATGTTTCAAAGAAGCGCAAATGTCTCCGGTTCCGCATTACGATCTGGACCCCGCGATTCAACAAGGCCTGCAGAAATGCATCCCAGCACCCGTTCAAGACGTGCGCTACCTGCGCTGATTCCTCCTCTGCAGCCGCGCCATCCTTATACTTCCGCAAATTCACGGCCGTACGCAGCCGCCACGGACAACCTGCGCGATATGCGCCGGAATCTCAAATTCCAGCTACAATCGTGGTGACAATACTTGAGGCGAGCGCGCACCATGAAAAATCGCAATCTTGCGTCCGGCATCGTCCTGAGCTTGACCCTGGGAGCGCTGGCGTTGCTCGCGGCGCTTGGTCCTTCAGGCGTGCGCGCGCAAGCCAAGCCCGCAGCTGACGCAGAAATTGTCGCCCGCGTAAACAACGACGTCATCACCCTCGCGGCTTATCAGAAAGCCGAACAGCAATTGCGCGCCGAGGTAACCCGCGATTGCGCGGACTGCCCGCCGGAAAAAATTGACGCCCAATTCAAAGAACAGCAGAAAGATCTCCTGCGCGGCATGATTGACGAATCTCTGATGATACAGCGCGCCAAAGACATGGGCGTCAACGTGGAATCAGACCTGAACAAACGCCTCGACGAAGTGCGTCAGCAGAACGGCCTCGCCACTCTCGACGAACTGCAAAAAGGCGTCGAAACCTCCGGCCTCAGTTGGGAAGATTACAAGACCACCATCCGCAACGGCCTGCTCCAGAAAGAAGTCGTGCGCCGCGAGGTCGGTACGCACCTGGAAATTTCCAAGGATGAAGTGAAGCAATATTACGACGCCCACGCTGATGAATTCACGCTGCCTGAGCGCGTGACGCTCTCGGAGATATCGCTCAGCACCGACGGAAAGAAGCCGGAAGAATTCGCCGCCGTGCGCAGCAAAGTCGAGGGCCTGCGCACCAGCGTCCTCAACGGCGACAATTTCAACCAGGTCGCGACACTTTATTCCGAAGGCAGCACGGCGAAGGCCGGCGGCGGCCTCGGCTCCTTCAAAAAAGGAGAACTCGCGCCGCAAATCGAAGCGATTGTATTCCAGATGAGCAAAGGTCAGATCACCGAAGTAATCCAGACCCGCTCCGGATTCGAATTCTTCAAAGTGGAAGATCATCTTCAGGCGGGTTTGCAGCCGTTCGAAAGAGTCGAACCCGACATCCGCAACACCATCCACGCCCAGAAAATACAACCCCTCATACGCGATTACCTCGCCGAACTCCGCGAGCAAAGCAACATCATCGTAAAGCCCGGTTACAACGACAGCGCCCTGCTCTCCGGCGCCAACGTCCCGCAGCCGGACAGATCCCACCTCTGAATACCCGCGTTCATGGCACCGGGCCCACGATGCATCCGCCTCAACCGCGGCAGCGTGGTAATATGGCACGCATCCCCGGAAAGCAAGCAGGAGGCTGAGAATGGCGAGAATGGAATCCGCCCGAGTGCCCCTGCCAGCTTGCGTCGCGAGTTCTGCCTCGTCCGTTCCGGATACGACGGCGCCTCCGCGTCACTCTGCCGTCGTTCGCGTCACGCACTGGATCACCACGCTGTGCTTTTTCGCCCTGCTCGTCACCGGAGCTGAAATTGTGATCTCTCACCCACGCTTCTACTGGGGCGAAACCGGAAACGTATTGACGAAACCGTTGTTTCAACTACCCATCCCTGCCTCGAGGCACCTGGTGCAGACCGGCTACGGCTACGTGCTTCCGGACCAGAACGGCTGGAGCCGCTATCTCCACTTTCAAGCCGCCTGGATTGCGGTGCTCACCGGTTTGCTCTACGTGATCTCCATGCTATTCACCGGGCACTTGCGGAGAGACTTGCTCCCGGACAAATCCGATCTTTCCTGGCGTAGTTTCTCCACCACAATCGCAAGTCATCTGCGTTTTGCAAAGGCGAGCGAGGAAGAGGCCTGGTCGTATAACCTGCTCCAGCGCGTCAGCTACCTGTCCGTGATCTTCGTTTTATTCCCATTGGTAATCTGGACGGGCCTGGCAATGTCCCCCGCCTTCGTTTCCGCGTTTCCGGCCACCGTGAACGTATTAGGCGGCCAGCAATCCGCGCGCACCCTTCACTTCATCGTTTCGCTAGCTCTCCTGCTATTCCTGCTCGTCCATGTCGTGATGATTTGTGTTGCGGGATTCAAAAGCCGCATGCGAGCGATGATCACAGGGCAACCCACCGCGCATAAGGAGCGCACATGAGCGATCTTTCAAGCCGCAAACTCTCGCGACGCAAACTGATCGTCCGCGGACTCGCAGCCACCGCAGGCGTTGCTGGCCTGGGCGTCGCCGCGCGCATCGCGCAAAAGTACGGACTCGTCCCGCCTGATCACGGCGGCATCTACGGTCTCGGCGAAACGCTCACCTACGCTTCGCAGCGACTGCTGACGAGGCACTCTTTAGCGCGCGAATTCTCCAAGAGCCAGATTTCGAAGCGTCCACTAGCCAACGAAATCGAGCCTCCCAGTGACGAGTTCAAGCGCCTTCAGGCCGGCCGATTCGCTGACTGGCGGCTTTCAGTCGACGGCATGGTCGCCCGCCCCGCATCGTTTTCGCTCGACCAGCTAAAGAGTTACCCATCCCACAGCCAGATCACCATGCTGCAGTGTGAAGAGGGTTGGTCATACATCGCCGAATGGAACGGCGTGCCTTTGTCCCATATTCTGGACGTCGTCGGAGTGCTATCGCAGGCCCGATACGTCTTCTATTTCTCGATAGAACCCGACACCTGGGAAACCATCGACATGGCCGACGCACTGCACCCGCAGACTTTACTGACGTACGGGATGAATGGCGACGAACTTCCCGTAGGCCACGGCGGGCCGCTTCGCCTGCGGATCCCGCGCCAGCTCGGGTACAAGAACGTGAAATTCATCAACCACCTCACGATCACCGACAATCTGAAGGGTGTAGGGAAGGGACTGGGCTCCGCGTCTGCAGACGCAGGCTATGCCTGGTATGCCGGCATCTGAGAGATTTGTTGAATCCGAGCGCCGCATCACGGGCACTCGTCCCTTTTTGGGCTTCCTCAAAATGTCGTGTCAACCAAGTCCACCCCGAATTCGCGATCCCGCCGAAGTCGCGTCCCGGAACCGGACAGTGGCGCTCGATTGCGCTGACGAAATGTCTGCTAAGCATTTCATAATAAATAAGTTAGATGGATCTTCGATTGGGTCGAGACATGCTGTGTGATACCAGGATGTAGCGAAAGGTGTTCCGATGACCTCGCTCTGGCAAGATATAAGTTACAGCCTGCGCATGATCGCCAAGGCACCCGGCTACGCCGCGATCGTCATCCTCACACTCGCGCTAGGCATCGGCGCAAACTCCACAATTTTCAGCTGGATCAATTCCGCCCTCCTCAATCCAGTTCCCGGGATCTCCAATCCGCGCGAGGTCGTCTCGCTAACGCAAGGCAAGCCCGAGGATTACCTGGGCTTTTCATATCCGGATATCCAGGCTCTGCGCGACGGGCAACAGAGTTTTACTGGCATCACGGCATGCATCTTCACTCCCATGAGCCTCACGGGCAAAGGTAAACCGGAGCGCGTCTGGGGAATGGTGGCTTCCGCCAATTATTTCGAGGTGCTCGGCGTTCATCCCATCCTCGGCCGCGGCTTTCTTCCCGCGGACGATGAAAAGCCCGCAGGTTCGCCCGTCGCGGTAATCAGCTACCGCCTCTGGCAAACACACTTCGCCGCGAATCCGAACATCGTCGGCCAACACCTTGAAATCAATCAACACTCCTACACCATCGTGGGCGTAACCCCAGCCGAATTTCAGGGCAGCCAGACCGGACTGCGCATGGAAATCTGGGTTCCGATCATGATGGCGCCGCAACTGATTCCCGGGGACGATCTGCTTCATGACCATCACAATTTCTGGCTATTCGCGTTTGGACGGCTGAAGCCGGGCGTTACGCTACAGCAGGCGCAGGCGGAAATGTCGCTGCTCTTGAAACGCGAGGCCAAGAATTATCCCGAGGAGCACAAAGGGCACGACAGCGTCACGGTGTACCCGCTGTGGCGAAACCCGTTTAGCTTCAATATTTTTTTCTCCGTCCTGCTTCCCACGCTGATGGCCATCGCGGGGTTGGTGCTGCTGCTGGCGTGTGCGAACGTCGCCAATCTGATGTTGGTGCGCTCGGTCGGTCGGAGGCGCGAAATCGCCATTCGTATGTCACTGGGGGCCAGCCGCTGGCGGCTGGTGCGCCAGCTCTTGGTCGAAAGCCTCATGCTGGCCCTTGCAGGAGGCGCCGTCGCGCTCCTGATCACGCTCTGGACCGCCGGAACGCTGATGAAATTCCTTCCCGCGACGGATTTCCCGATCTCGCTCGTCGTGCGCGCAGATCGCAACGTGCTCCTCGCGACCATGTTGATCTCACTGCTCACCGGCGTCATCTTCGGAATTTTGCCTGCGCTGCGGGCTTCCAGCATTGCGCCAGTGGCGGTGTTGAAAGAGGACACGGGCAGCGCCTCGGGTGGACTGCGCAAGGTGCGCCTTGCGAGTGCGCTGGTCGTGGCGCAGATTTCGCTATCGCTGCTGCTGCTGATTTGCGCGGGATTGTTCATTCGCAGCTTCCTGCGCGCCCAGCAAATCGATTTGGGATTCAATCCGCGCAATATGGTGATTGCTTCCTACGATCTGTTCCCCGCGGGATATTCGGATGCCAGCGGAGCGGAATTCGATCGCCAGCTCGTCGCGAAACTGGAAGCGCTGCCCGGCATAGAGTCGGTGGCCCTGGCGAGCCGCCTGCCGGGGTTTTCCCCGGGCTCCACCAGCGTGAAGCCCGAAGGCTACGTGCCGCAGCCGAACGAAACAACGGAAATGCCGATGGCCATTGTCACGCCAAATTATTTTCAGACGATGCAAATTCCGCTTTTGCAGGGACGCGACTTCACTCTCCAGGACACCAGGAATTCCCAGCGCGCGGTGATCGTGAGCGAAGCGTTCGTGAATCGCTACTGGCCCCATCAGCAGCCGCTCGGCAAGCGACTGAATCAGGGTGTGACGCATGAATGGTGCACCGTCGTAGGCGTGGCGCGCGACAGCAAAATGACCGCCCTGGCCGACAAGCCGACTCCCTTCGTATATCTGCCGTTGTACCAGGTTTACCAGGCCGCCATGATTGTCACTGCGCGCGTGGCCGGAGATCCCTTGGCCTACGGCAAGACGGTCGAGCACACGTTCCGTGACCTGAACGCCGACCTGGTGGTGTTCGATGTGACCTCGCTCGAAGCGAGCGAACAAATCTCCAGTTTCCCGCAACGCATCGCCGGAACTTTTGTCGGCGCGTTCGGCCTGCTCGCGCTGCTCCTCGCTGCGGTGGGAATTTACGGCGTTACGGCCTACACCACGCGTCAGCGCACCCATGAAATCGGCATTCGCATGGCGCTAGGCGCAAATAAAGAGGACATTCTGCGATTGGTGCTCGGTCATGCGTTGCGGCTGATTCTGGTTGGCGTGGCCCTGGGCCTGGCAGCATCCTTCGCACTGACGGGTTATCTCAGCAGCCTGCTACTCGGCGTCACCAGCACCGACGCGCTCACCTTCTCCAGCGTAGCGCTCCTGCTCGGCGCCGTGGCGCTCCTCGCCTGCTTCCTCCCCGCACGCCGCGCCATGCGCCTCGACCCCATGGCCGCGCTGCACTACGAATAAATTTTTTGCTTGTCCGTCCCGCGCGGAACTACTCGTATCGCAACGCCACCATCGGATCAACGCGTGTGGCGCGTCGCGCGGGGATGTAACACGCGGCCACCGCCACCAACGCCAGCAGCACAGCCACCGCGCTCATCGTCAACGGGTCGCTCGCCCGCACATTAAATAGCATCGAGCCCAAATATCGCGTCACGCCCAGCGCCACGCCAATCCCCACCACCGCGCCTACCAGTGCCAGCGCAATTCCTTGCTGTAGCACCAGCTTCAGCACTCTTTCCGGCTGCGCGCCCAACGCGATGCGAATCCCAATTTCCCGCGTGCGCCGCGACACTTCATACGAAAGCAACCCGTACAATCCAATGCATGCCAGCACCAGCGCCAGCACACCGAAAAATCCCGCCAGCCGCGCCACCAGCCGCTCCTGAAAAAGCAGCCGGTCAATTTGTTGCGATTGCGTCGTTACGTTGAAGAGCGGCAGATCCGCATTCACCTGCCCCACCACTTCGCGGATCGCCGGCAGCAAAGCCTGCGGGTCCGCCGCCGTGCGCAATTCGAACGTCGCGACTCCCACGCTATGCGGCTTGTACATCATCGGGTGAATCTCTCGGCGCAGTTCGTTGTATTTCGTGTCGCGCACCACACCGACAATTTCGTAACCGGGAGTCGCCACGCCAAATGGCCCCGCCGCCGCAGCGCCGTACGCTTTCCCGATGGGATTTTCCTTTCCCAAATATTTCTGCACGAACGTCTGGTTCACAATGACCGGCGTCGGTGCCGATGTGGGCTTGTCCCCGCCGTTGGCAGCAGCCAGCTCAAAATCGGACGCGTTGAAGCTGCGCCCGGCCAAAAATGGAATGTGCAGCGTATCGAAGAAATTCGGCCCTATGTCCAGAACGTCCGACTCCGACGTCTGATCCTCCGGCGTGCCCGGCCAATGGAACACGGTCATCATCAGTCCGTTGCTGAGCAGCGGCATCATCGAGTAGCTCGCTGATTTCACACCGGGTGTTTCGGCCAGGCGCCCTTGCAAATCGCGGTACAAGCTATCCGCCTGCGCGCCTTGATAACCCGCCAACGTGGGATCAATTCCGAAAATCAAAATATTGTGCGCGTCGAAGCCCAAGTCCACACTGCGCAAATTCTGCAGTGTGCGCACCAGCAGTCCCGCGCCCACCAGCACCACTACCGCGAGCGCCACCTGCGTCACCACCAGCGCGTTTCCGGCGCTGAACCATCTGGCGCGGGAATGTCCCGCGCCGGCCGAGCTGCCCTCGCCTTCCTTCAACGTGGGCGTCAAATCCACGCGCGTGGAGCGAAACGCCGGCGCCACTCCGAAAAGTATTCCGGTGAAGAGCGAAACCGCGACCGTAAATCCGAGCACGCGCAGGTCAACGCCCATCGCGAAGCCCAACGGCCGCGTCTGATTGCTCGACACAAACGAAATAATCGTGTGCGCTCCCCAATATGCAAATAAAATCCCCAACACGCCACCGAGCGCTGACAGCATCACGCTCTCCGTCAGCAGTTGACGCACAATCCGCGCGCGTCCTGCTCCCAGAGCCAATCGCACCGCCATCTCTTTTTGCCGCGCGGCAGCCCGCGCCAGCATCAGCCCCGCCACGTTTGCGCAAGCGATCAGCAAAATGATTCCGACGGCGAGCATCAGCAAGTACAACGGATCGGAATATCTCGCGCGCGTTCCCACCAACCCGGTCTGCGCGGAAATCAGCGCCACCTGCGGATTGTCCTCCTCCGTCGAGAAAGCCTGCGCAGCGCTCGGCGTTTCGTCGGGATTCACGCCGCCCACCGGCGCTGCTCGCGGCGCAGGCAGCCCGAACCGCACATTCCCGCTCCCGGCGGATTGCGGCGGCGCACCGCCAAGTTCGCTGCGAAACTGAATCGCCGCGTTTCCGGGCGTGCTCTGCAGCGGCATCGGTACGGGGGTCGGCCCTGGGCCTGGCGCAGGCACGCTTCCCGAGACCGCCGGCGCTCCCAGCCGCATCGGCGGAACGCCCCCCAATTGACCGCCGTGCAACATCGGAACAGCCCCATGCAGCATCTCGTTGCGGAAAATTCCGCTCACCATCGCTTGTGATTGCGCGGGCGGCGTTCCGGGCTTCATCCTGCCCACAATCGTCAACCACCAATGCGCCGCATCGTGCTGGCGGTCCAGTATGCCCAGCGAGCTCCGAATGTTTTGTTGTGGATTTATTTTCGTTCCTTGGATGAGCGGCACCCAAACGTCGTAGTCGCTCCCCGGAGTGATTCCGGTGAAGCGCTGCTCCGCCACGCCCACAATCGTGAATGACACGGCGTTCAATTCGATCGTTCGCCCGATCACATCGCGCGAGCCGCCGAACGCGCTTTGCCAGTAGCCATAATTCAGCACTGTGACGGGCGCGGCCGCAGCTGTGTCGTCGCTTGCATTAATCAGTCGCCCTATGGTCGCTCTTAGTCCCATCGTGCGGAAAAAATCCCCGGAAACCAGCTGGCCGTTGATCACGCTGGCCGGTCCGTTGCCGGTCAAGTCCAGCCGCCCGCTGTTCGCGAACGCAGCCGTGCCCTCGAAAATATTCGCGCCCGCGATTTCGCGAAACATCGGCTCGGAGAACGAGCACCCCGAAGGATTCGCGCGCCCGTCGCGCAGATCGCTGGGGCAATCGCCCCAGGAAGCCATGCCGTGGATGTTCGGCGATTTCCGGGCACTCCATTTCAACAAAACCAATTGCGCCGGATTTGCCACCGGCAGCGAGCGCAGCATCACCGCATCAACCAAACTGAAAATCGCCGTGTTCGCGCCGATGCCAAACGCGAGCGTCAGAACTGCCACCGCGGTAAACGCCGGACTTTTCAGCAACATTCGCACCCCGAAGCGCACGTCCTGCCACAACTGCTCCAGCCACACGAAACTCCACACCTCGCGCGCGTCCTCCTGCACGCGCGTCACGTTCCCGAATTTCCGCATGGCCGCGTAGCGCGCTTCTTCCGGCGACATGCCGCGCGCGATGTTGTCCTGCGTCTCCATCTCAATGTGCTCGCGAATCTCCTGCTCCAGTTGATCCAACATACGCTCGCGCCGCTTCATGATTTGCCCTCCTGCTCCGACGGCCGCAAAATCCGCGCGATCGCTCCCGCCAGCCTGTCCCACTTGCTGGTCTCGAGCACCAGTTGCCGCCGCCCCTTCGCGGTCAGCCGGTAAAATTTCGCTCGCCGGTTATTTTCCGACGTGCCCTCTTCCGCCGAAATCCATCCCCGCTTGATCAGCCGGTGCAGCGCCGGGTAGAGCGACCCTTGCTCCACCTGCAACACATCGTCGGATTTGAATTCGATGGCCTTGGCGATGGCGTGGCCGTGCGTTGGCCCCAGGATCAGAGTGCGCAGAATCAGCAGGTCCAGCGTTCCTTGCAGCAATCCAATGCGTTCGCGTTGCTCTTTGGTAGACATTCTAGGTAAGGGTACAAAGCCCCCGCTAGAATGTCAAGGTGAGCAGCGTGCACCGCCCGTCAAGAGCGATGAGCACACCAGCGAGTGAGAAGCAGCTCGCGCCGGGACAACCGCGCGTATACTGGCTCGCATTTGATGGGCAAAATGGAAATTGCAGTCAGAAACTCACACGCACAACATTCAGGTGTGGGTGGGAACAAAACACAATAAGCTGTAATTCGATTCAGAAGCACGCCCGTGCCATTTTTGCTGCTGGGACTTGCCGCCGTAGTCTGGGCCGGCTTTAGTCTGATTACAGGAAAGGGCCACTATGAGGGCTGTCCGCCTGGCGGCTTGGGTCGCGCCGAAGATCCAATGAATTTATGGGCCCCGACAATAATCATCTTGGCTATCGGTATCTGCATGATTCTGATCTTTCTCGGCGTAATTCCATTGCCGTCGCGATCCATTCAGCACCGATCGCGTTCAGCACTCACCAAGTTGTTGTCATAGTTGGACCACGGTGCCAAGCCCTGATCCGTGCGCCATTCATTCTTCGCGCAAAGCCACCAAAGGATTCACCCGCGTAGCGCGCTGCGCCGGAATGTAACAAGCGAAAAACGCCACGCCCGCCAGCACGGTCGAGGCCGCGAGAAATGTAATCGGATCGGAGGGAGCCACGTTGAAAAGCATGGACTGGAAAAATCGCGTCATGATCGCAGCTCCCGCGAGGCCCGCAACCAATCCGATCACCACGATCCGCATGCCTTCCACCAGCGCCATCCGCATAATGTCCAGCCGCTGCGCGCCAAGCGCCATGCGGATCCCCACTTCGTGCGTGCGCTGGCTGAACGCGTAGGACATCACGCCGTAAATCCCGATCGCTGCGAGCAACAGCGCCACAGCCGCGAAAATTCCCAGCAACTCCAGCGCAAACCGACGGTCCGCCACTGATCGCGCGATGATTTGATCCATCGAGCTGACGCTGTGCACCGGAACATTTGGATCAACGCTTTCCACGACGTGCCGCACCGCTTCGCCCAGATGTTCCGCATCGCTCCGGCTGCGCAAAAACAGCACCGCGTTGATCGGCGCGAATTGCCCCATCGCAACATATATATGCGGCACGCTGGGAGCTTCGAATCCGTCCGATTTGATATCGCCCACCACGCCGACAATCGTCACGCCCTTGGGACCGGGCCCGAATCCAAATTTTACCTGCTGCCCAATCGGATCCTGGTCCGGCCAATAACGGCGCGCGAGCGTTTGATCAATCACCGCCACCGCCTGGGTCGTATTCGTGTCGCTGACGGTGAAATTCCGGCCGGCCATCAACGGAACTTCCATCGCCTGAAAATACCGCGTATCAACGATGGCGATGTCCGCGATCGGGCCGCGCTCGGTGTCGGTGGCGCGTCCCTGAATCGAAAAAGGAGAATAGTTTCTCCCGGAGTTCATGGGCAGAGTGTCGTTGCCCGCAATCGCGGACTGATCCACGCCCGGCAGCTCCGCCACGCGCCGGTAAATTTCCATCAGAAAAGCAGCGCGCTTATCCATGTCCGCATAAGGATCTGTTTTTGGATCGTTAGGTTGCGGAATCCAGATTTGCACGGTCGTCACATGGCTGGGATTGAATCCCGGATGCACCTCCAGCACGCGCCAGAAACTTCGCAGCAGCAGACCAGCGCCCGCCAGCAGCACAATCGAAAGCGCCACTTCCGACACTACAAGAATCCGCGAAAGCCGCGAATGCCGCCTGCTCGCACCCGACCCGCGCCCACCTTCCCGCAGATTTTCCACCTGATTAGGATTCGAAGCCTGCAGCGCCGGCGCCAGTCCAAACAACACGCCCGTGAATATCGAAATCACAAAAGCAAAAAACAGCACTTTGCCGCTGACGTCCACCTCATTCAACCGAGGAATATCCGCCGGAGCCAAACTCACAATCGCATTCTTCAAAAACAACACGGTAATCAGCGCGACCACACCGGAAATCACCGCCAAAAGCGTGCTCTCAGTCAAAAGCTGCCGCGCCAATCGCGCACGACTCGCTCCCATCGCCAAACGAATCGCAATCTCGCGCCGCCGTCCCGAAGAGCGCGCCAGCAGTAAATTCGCAATGTTCACGCACGCGATCAGCAGCACAAATCCCACCGCGCCAAAAAGTATGAATAGTTCCGTCCGCTGCGGCCCCACCAGATCTTCTTTCACAGAAACCAGCCGCACCGCCCACCGCGCCGGCGCCGGATACGCAGCGGGATACTGCCGCGCGAGCTGCGCCACATAACCATCCAGCTGCGATTGCGCCTGCGCCACCGTCACTCCCGGCTTCAATCGCCCAATCGCGCCCGGAACAAATCGTTGCGTCCGGTCTGGCGGCACAGGAAACGGGGCGCCATTGAATCCGGTAGCGAGCCACACTTCCACGTCCGTATCGAGCGTCCGCCCCGGGTGACGAAATCCCGGCGGCATCACACCGACAATCGTGTACAGGTCGCGATCGAGCGACATTTTCCGCCCGATGATGTTCGGGTCCGACCCATAATTGCGTCGCCAAAATCCGTCGCTTATTACCACCGGCTCCAAAAATCCCGGCACGGAATCCTGCCGCGCATAGACGCGCCCTAGCTCCGGTTTCGCTCCCAGCAACTCAAAATAATCGGGGCTAGTGATCAGTGCCTCGGCGCGCACCACGCGCTCTCCGCCGCCTACCGCGGAATTACCCGGCGCCACAGCGGAAACTTCCTGAAACACGCCCGAGCGTTCTTCCAAATCCCAAAGCTCCGGCGCAGACATGCCCACGTCCTGCGAGTTCGGCCCAGCCAGGTCGTCGAAGATGCGCACCAACTGCTCCGGATGCGGGAAGGGCAGCGGCCGCAGCAGCACGCCGTACACCACGCTGAAAATCGCGACGTTCGCGCCAATCCCCAGCGCCAAAGTCAGCACCGCCACAATCGTAAACCCGGGGCTCTTGAGCAAGGTGCGCAGCGCATAGCGCACGTCTTGAATGAATGTGAACACGGCTCCCTCCTTGGTACACACCCTTTACGCGGCAGAAGCGGTTATCCCTGTTGCTGTATGGACGATCAGAGCCGCGCGATTGTTAGCAGAAAAATGACAATAGAAGAAAACTCAGCGAAGAATCGGCCGAAGAATCGAGATCACCGCAGTGGCAGCGGCCGCGAAGTGTCCGCCCGTCGCGTAACCGGACATCGGCATTTCGCGTCTCCGCACACCGCGCTTATCGCTCACGTGAAATGCTCCGCGTATCCCGCTTCTCGAAACGCGCTCGCGCTCAGGGCTCCGCTGGAAACTCCAGCATGAAGTGTGCGCTTGTGAACAGATTCCCGCATGCGCTGCGCCCACAATCAACTTGCATGATGTGGATACCCAAGAAAAACGGAGCTTAATTTATGAACAAATTCAAATATCTTGTAATGGTTGCTGTTGCTGGAATTTTCTTCACCGTGGGCGCTCCCAAACTAGAGGCCCAGGTCAGCGTCGGCGTCAGCATTGGAGCCGCCCCCGACTGCCCTTACGGCTACTACGACTACTCTCCATATTCCTGCTCTCCCTACGGCTACTACGGCCCGGAATGGTTTTCCGGCGGCAATTTCATCGGCGCTGGCCAGTGGTTTCATGGTCCGGAAAATTTCCAAGGCCACGTAAATAACCGCTACGACGTGCAGCGCGGCTACAGAGGCGCAAGACCGAACGTCGGCGATAAGCAAGAGCCGACCAAGCGTGTTGACAAGGTTTCCCATTTCAAGGGAAATGAAATGCGCGACGGGCGCGGTCACGTAAGCAACGGAAAAAAATAAGAACAGCTGCTGCGAATATTCCAGTCCTCGCCGAAAATAGGTTCCGGGTGGTCTCCCGATCACCTGGAACCTATAAGCGCACCGCAAATTCATCTCCGCCTTGTCGGCTCGCCATATCCGAGCCGGGTACATTGGCCTAGCGTTTGGAGCTTTCCGCGTTCGCATCCAACAACCTGAAGCACCGGGCCTTCTCGTCCCAGTAAATCCTGTCCTGATTCGCCTTCCAGAATTCCATCCACCGTGACTGCAGTTCTTTCAGGGTATGTGTCTTCCGAAACTCACCCCAGCACACCCACGCGGCTTCGTCGCAGTGCCGGTCGGGAAACAAGGCAGGCATCGTGCGCTTTTGCCAAGTGTCGCCCAGAAATAGGTCACCGAGAATGAAGTGCGCCAGTTCTCCCGTCCTGATGCGCGGCCAGTAGTCATAGACGGGCTCCGCGATCCATCGTGTATCGCTGATTTGCGAAATTAAGACAGGGATCGCCGATTTTCCATCTGCCACGATTTGGTCCATCACTGCCGAAGAACAATAGTCGCGGTCCTGAAACCTTCCTTTGGCGCGGCACGTAATGTTGCTCCAGGTATTCAGCGGGTAGTTCTTCGTGCGTGGCGCACCGGCCTGACCAGGCGTGGGGTGCGGCGTTGATAGCAACACAGAAATCACGAGGAACGTCAGCATTGCTAGGGATTTCTTCGTAGCGATCATCAACTGCAGACTCTATCTCTCCTCAGTACAGCTCACTCGCAAAATGTTGGCTACGCACGGCCTGCTCTACTCGTATCTCAGCGCCTGCGTTGGCGCGATCCGGCACGCGCGTCGCGCCGGCACGTACGCCGCCAGCATCGCCACCACAAATAGCGAAGGGACCACGATCAAATAAGCCACCACGTCCACTCCCCCGGAATTGAACAGCATCGAATTCATCAGCCGCTCCAGCGCGAAACCCATCACCAGTCCCAGGGCCGTGCCCATCCCCACCAACGCGAAGCCCTTGCCCAGCACCAGCCGCAGCACATCCGAACTCACCGCGCCCAGCGCCATGCGAATTCCGATCTCGTGCGTCCTGCGGCTCACGTTGTACGCCACCAGCCCGTACAAGCCGGCGATCGCCAGCAGCAGCCCCACCAGGCCCATCGTCCCCACCAGATCAATCGCGATCTGCGGCCCGCGCACCGCCTGGTTCAGGTAGAACTCCTCGTACGCCCGCGTCTGCAGCAACGGCAGGTTCGGATCGAGCGAATGCACCACATCTTTCACCGGCTGCACCAATTGCAGCGGATCGCCGCTCGAGTGCAACATCAAAACCATGCGCGCCACAGGATGCTGCGCCAGTGGCATGTACACGAAATCTATCGGGCTTTCCCCGTTTTGATACTTGATCGGCTGCGCCACGCCTACGATCTCCACCGGCGTCCCGGTGCTGCTATCCAGGCGGATGTGCTTGCCCACCGCGTCGCCACCCGGCCAATAGTGCTTCGCGAAGTGCGCGTTCACGATGGCCACGCGCGGCGCATCAGCCGTATCGGTCGCCAAAAATGCACGGCCACGCAGTATCGGAATCCCCATCGTCTGGAAATATCCTTCGTCAATCGTATCCATCATCGAGGCAAAATTCTCGCGGTCCTGAGGCATAGTGAAACCCTCCGGCACAAACGTCACGCCGTCGAACTCGTCCGTCCCCAGTGGAATATTCTGCGTCAGCGCCTCGCTCTGCACTCCGGGAGTTTCCCGCATGCGCTCAGCCAGCAGCTTGTAGAACTGCTGCGTCTGCGTCGCGTTGTACTGAATCAAGCGCGGATCGAAACTCGTCATCAGCAAATGGTCTTTCGTGAACCCGGTATTCTGCATCAAGTCGTGCTCGAATCCGCGGGCCATCAGGAAAGCCGCGGTCAGCAGCATCAGCGACATCGAGACCTGCGCCACCACCAGCATGTTCCGGCCCCACAGTCGTTTGCGCCCCGGCACGTCCACGTCGGCTGACTTCAGTGCGTTCACCAAATCCACGCGAGTACTCTGCAGCGCCGGAGCCAGCCCACAAAGAAATGCACTCAGCATCGACAATCCGACGCACACAAATAGCACGCGGTTGTCCATATGGAACGGCACGGCCATCGGCAACTCCGTCGCAAAGACGATCGTCTCTTTCGAGTGGAACCACTCGATGACGCCGTAGCCGATGGCGATCCCCGCCAGGCCGCCCAGAATTGCAAGTATCAGGCTTTCCGTCAGCAGCAGCCGGATCAACCGTAAACGTCCCGCACCCAACGCCAGGCGTACCGCGATTTCGCGCGCTCGCTCGCGCGCACGGCTCAGCAACAGTCCCGCAACGTTCGTGCAGGCCACCAGCAGCACCGCCAGCGCCAGGATTACGAAAACCACGCCGAATTTCCAATTCTGGTCTTCGATCGTTCGCGTTTGGAATTGCGTGTACACCGCCGCGCCGCGGCCGCGTGTAACTTTCGGATAATCGCGCTCGAAGTCTTTCGCCAGCACCACGAGTTCGTTGCGCGCTTCCTGCAAACTCGTATCCGGTTTCGACCGCGCCTTGACGTTCAGTTCGCGATCATCGCGGTCCTGGAAAAAATTTTTCTCGATGTTGGTGGAAAATACTCGCGCCATCGCCAGCGGCACGTACAAGTCGGGATGTCCGAATGTCAACAATCCCGGGAAGCTGTCCGGGGCCACACCGATCACCGTGAAGGGCGTGCCGTTCAGGCGAACGGTCCGGCCCACCACGCTGGGATCCTCCGCGAATTCGTGCCGCCAGAAATCCGCGCCCAGCACTACCACGGCATCTCGACCGGGCACTTGGTCTTCGTCCTCGCGAAAGCCGCGCCCCAGCCGCGGCTCCACGCCGAGCACGTGGAAGAAATTCCCGGAAACCATCATCCCGCCCTTGATCCGCGGCGTGACTGCCGGTTCGGCGCTGAATCCCACAGCCTGCATTTCCGCGTAGGCGATCACTCCCTCGTAGCTTTTCGTTTTGCTGCGAATGTCCAGATATTCGCGATAGGAGAAATCTTCGATCATGCTGTCGCGCGTCGTGCCCGCCAGGGTCACCACGCTGCCGGGATGCGGCACCGGGTACGGCCTGAATATCAGCCCATCCACCATGCTGAATGTCGCGGACGTCATCCCAATGCCCAGCGCCAGCGTCACCACCACGAACGCCGTCAGTCCCGCCGTGCGCCGCAAGCTCCGTATCGCGAAGCGGAAATCCTGTACCAGCGAATCAAGGAACGCGCCTGTGCGCGAATCGCGAACCTGCTCCTTCACCTGCTCCACTCCGCCTAGCTCAATCCGCGCCGCCCGCCGCGCTTCCGCCGCAGGCATCCCCCCCCGCATCTTCTCCTCAATCAGCAGTTCCAGATGCGAACGTACCTCCTGGTCCAAATCCGCATCCACCCGGCGAGTAAAAAACAAATTGCAAAAAAAACTTCGTGCTTTCACAAGTAGCGGCATGGTGAACACCTCAATAATCGAAACAATCAGAAACCGAATCCTATTCGTAACGCAACGCAACCATCGGATCTACTTTTGTCGCCCGCCGCGCCGGAATGTAACAAGCCAGCAGCGCGGCCCCCACCAGGAACAGCGTCACGCCGCCGAACGTCAGCGGATCGTTGGCAGTCAGGCCAAAGAGCAGAGACTCGACGGTACGCGTCAGCGCCAGCGCGCCGGCAATTCCGATCGCCACGCCGATGCAGATCGTGCGCAATCCTTCGCCTAACACCATCCTCAGAACGTGACTGGTGCTTGCTCCCAGCGCCACGCGGACGCCAATCTCGCGCGTGCGGCGGTTCACCGAATACGCCATCACGCCAAATACTCCCGCCGTCGCCAGCAGTAACGCAACGATTCCGAAGAATCCAATCAGAATCACGTTGAATCTCCGCGGGCGCAGCGAAGCGGAATAAACTTGCGCAAACGTTTGGAATTTCGCCGGAACCTCTGGGTCGAGCTCCTGCAGGATTCCTCGCGCAGCGGAAGTCACCGACTGCGTGTCGGCATCGCTCAACATCGTTACGGTGATCGCCGGGCTCGGCCGCTGCAACAAATTCACGTAAACCGTCGGACGGGGCGGCGCATCCAGGCCATATTCATGCGTGTCGCCTACGATCCCCACGATCGTCAGCAACCGTAAGTCACCATCCATGTTTCCAAACTCGATCGTGTGTCCGATCGGGTCCTGATTGGGCCATCGCTCGCGCGCCAGCGATTGGCTGATCACCGCCACATGCGAAGAATTGGCGCCGTCGCTCTCCTCAAATATTCGCCCTCGCATCAGCGGAATTCCCAGCGCGCGGAAATATCCGTCCGTGGCGGCGCAGAAATCCGCGATGCCCATGCGATCTTTTTGCTGGATCATCATCGCAACAAGCTCATCCACGCTCTTGGGAATCTCATCGCGCGACGTCAGCAGAAACATTCCGTCCGGCAGCCCGCCCTCCGCCATCGGCAGCACGCTCGTTGCGCCCACCGTTCGCACGCCCGGGATTTGTTTCAGCCGGTCAATCAGGTTTGCAAAGAAAATCCCCCGGCGCACCTTTGTGTTGGGATCCTCCACCCACGGAAGCGCCACGTCCATCGCTACAATTTTGTCCACGCGGAACCCTGGATTCACTTCCAGCACCTTAAGCAGGCTACGCCCGAGCAATCCCGCTCCCACCACCAGCACCAACGTGATAGCGATCTGTGCCGCCACGATTACCTGCCCAACGCGCTGGCTGCGTTTCGAACCCGCGTCGCCGCGTCCGCCTTCCGCCAGGCCCTTGCGCAGGTCCCCGGCAGTTGCACGTACAGCTGTGAAAGCCCCGAGTCCTGTGGCGACCGCGATGGAAAGCAGCAACGCGAACACCAGCACTGGAGTATTGATCGAGACGCTCTCTAGACGCGGCAGATTTTCCGGCGCCAGCGCAACTAATCCCGCGACGCCCCAGAACGCACCCAGCACGCCAAGCCCGCCACCCGCCAAAGAAAGCAAGAATCCTTCGGTCAGAAATTGACGAATCAGCCGTCCGCGTCCGGCACCCAGCGCGCTCCGTATCGCCAGCTCCCGCTCCCTCACCGACGCCTGTGCCAACAGTAAATTCGCCACGTTCGCGCAAGCCACCAGCAGCAGAAATCCCACCGCGCCCAGCAGCACCAGCAGCGGCAAGCGAGCCTCGCCCGTGATCGACTCCTGCAGCGGCAAGACCATTCCGTCCTTGAGCAAATAATCGCCCTGCTCGCTTGATGTATCGTGAATGCGCCGCGCGATTGCGCTGATCTCCTGATTCGCTTGCGCCACGGTGACTCCGTCACGCAGCCGGCCTACTGCACTGTAGTTATGCGAAGTCCTGCTGTGGCCCTCGCCCTGCAAATCGGCCGGCAGCCACAAATCCACGTCCCTGGGAAAACGAAATCCATCCGGCAGCACGCCGATCACGGAGTATTCCGCTCCATCAATCTTTAGGTGCGATCGCGAGAGTTCCGCCGCCGCTCCCAGTTCCTGCCTCCAGTATCCATAGCTGACCAGAGCGGTAGGAGCGGCGCCTTGTTTCCCGTCGCCGTCGCTGAAATCCCTTCCCAGAATTGGATGAACGCTGAAAACCCTAAGAAACGCTGGCGAGACGTGTGCAATCATCGTGCGCGTCGGCTGCCCCGCCCCCGAAACCGACGTTACGTAGTCGTCACACTTCGCAATCGCCTGAAAGCTCCGGTTCTGATCGCGAAAATCGTCGAAGTTCGGGTCCGCCAGTCGCGAGGGCCTGCCCTTCGAAGTGATCTCGAAGACGGCCATGATCCGGTTCGCATCGGTATACGGCAGCGGCCGCAATAACACGCCGTACACCACGCTGAAGATTGCTGTGCTCGCGCCGATCGCGAGCGCCAGCGTAAAAATCATCAATGCGGTCGTGCCAGCGTTCTTTCGCAGTTGCCGGAAACCATAACGGCAATCAGAAAGCACGGACTGGAGCCAATTGCCCATCCGCTTTTCGCGCACCTGCTCTTTCACCTGCTCGATGCCGCCCATCTCGACCCGCGCCGCACGTCGCGCTTCCGCCGCCGGCATCCCCGCGCCCATTTTTTCCTCGATTAATATTTCCAGGTGGGATTGAACTTCTTGGTCCAGGTCGGCGTCCAGACGGCGGGTAAAAAACAAATTGCGCAGAAAACTTCGAGCTTTCGCGACCAGCGGCATGTTCGGCAACTCCCTACGACGTTTCCAATGCCTGCCCAATTGCCACGGAAATGCGGCTCCAGCGCTTGGTTTCCGCTTCCAGCTGCTTCATTCCCGGCTTCGACAGCCGGTAATATTTCGCGCGCCGATTATTCTCCGACTCTCCCCAAAACGCCGTAATCCATCCTTCCTCTTCCATCCGGTGCAGGGCAGGGAAGAGCGACCCGGGCTTCACCACAAATGTCCCCCCGGTAATCTGCTGGATCCGGCGCGAAATCCCCAATCCATGCATCTCGCCCGCCCGCAGCGATTTCAATATCAGCAAATCCAAAGTCCCTTGCAAAAGGCTTGTCTGTTCAGGGCTCAATCGAAGTCTCCTATCGGCTTTCTATACGAATCCTACCACCCACCTATAGAATGTCAATAGGAAAAGAATGGGACCTCGACGATCAGGCGAGCTAGGGATCATCGGGCAGTTGTATGTATACTTTTCGCCACAACATGGCTAGATATGCTGAGATCGTTATCGGTAACAAAGGCGCAGATTACGTTGTTCTCACGGTTGTGCGGCGAGAGTCGGACTGGTCAATCGTTGAGGTAGATGTTCGTAGCGACGGATTGTCCGGAAGCGTGAAGTGGAGTTTTTCGAAGGGCGAACTCACGGCTTTCGCTCGGGAAATGGAAGCTCTTCATCGGGATCTGCGTGGTATCGCGCAGCTGCAGCCGCAGGAACCCAATATCACTCTAGAACTCACCGGAGACGGGAAGGGGCACGTCACTGTGGAAGGCACGGTACAGAATCAATTCGCAAGAAGGAACCAGTTTCATTTCGAGTTCGAGATAGACCAAACATATCTCGAAGAAATCGCGAGAGCTCTGCATGATGCCGACCCAGCCTGACCGCGGCCGGCACAATTTAATTTCTGAGCTGCCCTGTTAGCGCGCATCTGACATGCCACCCACCCCTCGTACCGCTAGCCTCCTCGCACCGCCTGTGATAAAGATGTTTACTCCACGTGCGTCATCATCGTCAGCAATCTCGGAGCCATTCTTGACTCGTCGAAAAGTGAAAAGCACCGCCGTCACTCTGCGCGATGTCGCGCTGGAAAGCGGCGTGTCTCCCGCCACCGTCTCCATCGTCCTCAATAACGCGCCGCTTTCGCGTTACATTCCTCCCACCACCAAAGACCGCATCGAACGCGCCGCAAAAAAGCTTGCCTATCGCCCGAAAGTCGTCTCGCGCTTCCTCAGCGCCAAACGCAACCGCACCGTAGGCGTCATGGTCTTCGACATCACCGACCCGTATTGCACGCTGATCCTTCGCGGCATCGAAAACGCTCTCTACCAGGCATCGTATCTCCCCATCCTCACCGACGTGCACAATCAGCGCGGCCGCTTCGAACGCTATCTCGAAATGCTGCTCGCGCGTCCCGTCGAAGCGCTCATCGTCGTAGCCAACTGGCTCTTCGTCGATATCGACCTTCTCGCTGACGTGGAAAAACGCAATATCCCCGCCGTAATGATCGGCCGAGAGCTCCGTTCCGGCGCCGTCAGCTCGGTGATGGTCGACAACGAAGCCGGAGCACATCTCGCCATGGAACACTTGCACTCGCTCGGTCATCGCAAGATTGCATTTATCCGCGGCCCGAAAATGTTGGGAGACAGTTCTCCCCGCTGGCGTGGCGTGCGCGCCTTCGCCCGCTCCGTCAATCTGGAAATCGATCCCGCGCTCGTCCTCGATCTGCCCGATTCCTTCGACCCCAATTCCAGCTACGAAGGTGGCCTGAAACTCACCGAGGAATTCCTGAAACACAAAAAGCGTTTCACCGCCGTGATGGCCTTCGACGATATGACTGCTTTCGGCGTCATCCGCTGCCTCGCTCGCGCCGGCATGAAAGTTCCCGAAGATTGCTCCGTCATCGGCTTCGACGACGTAATCCCCGCGGGCCTTTCCGTTCCATCGCTCACCACCGTACGCCAGCCGATGGAAGCGCTGGGCAACGCCGCTGTGGGCATCATTCTGGACGCCGTCAACGCCGCTATCGAGGAACGAGAATCCCCAGCCCTGCACCGGCTGCTCGCGCCCGAACTCGTAGTGCGCGAATCCACCCGTGCCGTTTCCTGGGCCTAGAATTGCGCTTCGCAGCGGGGTTTTGCGCTTGACTTGCAAGCAACGCGCGCATAATACTCGCTTTAATAAAGTTTAATGAATCTTGGCAGGTTGCGGAAATAGCAGTAACAGGAATCCTTTACTGCCCAGTGTTACTCCCGGGAGGCCTCGGTGAACCGGAAAATCATCTCGCGCAAAAATGGCATCGTTTGTCCGCACCCGCACTCCATCGTAGCCGCCATCTTCCTCATTACATTCGCGCTCGGGCCCACTCGCCTCTTCGCCGATCCTCAAGCAAATGACGCAAAAAAATTATTCCTGCACTCCGACTGGACCCTGCAATCCTCCTGCAAAATAAACGCCACCGGCGAACAAATCTCCACCGCCGGCTTCAACACCAACGGCTGGCATTCCGCCACCGTGCCGTCCACGGTCGTGGCCGCCCTCGTCGCCGATACAACCTACCCCGATCCCTACTACGGAAAAAATCTGCGCGATATTCCCGGCACCGAATATCCCATCGGCAAGAATTTTTCGCTCCTCTCCATGCCGCAAGACAGCCCCTTCCGCTGTTCCTGGTGGTATCGCACCGAATTCAGGCTCCCAGAAAGTTTCGCGGAGCGGAAAGTGTGGCTGCACTTCGGCGGCATCAACAACCGCGCGAACATCTGGCTCAACGGCCACAAAATCGCCGATGCGAAGGACGTTGCCGGCGCCTACCGCACCTACGAGTACGAAATCTCCGCATCGCTCGCGCCAGGCCAATCGAATTCTCTAGCCGTCGAAACCTTCGCACAAACTGATAAAGATCTCGGCATCAACTGGGTGGACTGGAATCCCGCGCCCCCGGACAAAGACATGGGCCTATGGCGGCCTGTCTATCTGCAATCGAGTGGTCCCGTCGCGATCCGCTACCCGCAGGTCATTACTCATTTTCCGACGACGTCGCTCGCACAAGCCAATCTAGCCATCCAAGCCGAACTGCACAACGCGACAAACCAAGGAGTCACCGGCACTCTCGAAGCCCAGTTCGACGACGTGCAACTCCATCAGACCGTCGCGCTGAAGCCGAACGAAACGCGCACCGTCCGCTTTCTCTCCGACGCCTATCCGCAACTGGAAATCAAAAATCCAAGACTTTGGTGGCCCTACGGCATGGGCGCGCAAGAGCTGCATGACCTTTCCCTGCGCTTCCAGACAAACAATCAGGAATCCGACGCCGAAACTTTAAAATTCGGCATCCGCGAAATCACCGCAGCGCTGAATTCCACCGCCGCGCTGCAATTTTCCATCAACGGCAAGAATATATTGATCCGCGGCGGCGGCTGGTCCCCAGACATGCTCCTGCGCCAGGATATGGACCGCCTCGAAAACGAATTTCGCTACGTCCGCGACATGAACCTGAACACCATTCGCCTCGAAGGCAAGCTCGAATCCGACGACTTCTACAATCTCGCCGATCGGCGCGGCGTCCTCATCATGGCCGGCTGGTGCTGCTGCGATATCTGGGAACAGTGGAAGCACTGGCAGCCCGAGACTCTGGAAATTGCCACGGCGTCACTGCATTCCCAAATCATGCGCATGCGCAGCCATCCCAGCATGCTCGTCTGGCTCAATGGCAGCGATAATCCTCCGCCCGCCAACGTCGAAACCGCTTACATAAAAGTCTTGAAAGAATCCTCCTGGCCCAATCCTTATATTTCTTCCGCCTCCGCCACGCCCACCACCGTCACCGGCCCCTCCGGCGTAAAAATGACCGGCCCGTACGATTACGTTCCACCCGATTACTGGCTCGTTGACACCAATAAATACGGCGGCGCGTTCGGTTTCAACACCGAGACGAGCCCGGGCCCCGCGCCGTCGCTCGAAAGTTGCCTGAAGCAATTCATTCCTGCAGACCACATGTGGCCGCAGGATTCTTTCTGGAATTTTCACGCTGGTTCCGAAGGCTTCAAGGACCTCACACATTTCAATAGCGCCATGGACGCGATCTACGGCCCGCCCGCCGGCCTCGACGATTACCTGGCGAAATCCCAAGCCATGGCCTACGAAGGCGAACGCGCCATGTTCGAGGCTTACTCTCGCAACAAGTACGCCACCACGGGTATCATTCAGTGGATGCTCAATAACGCTTGGCCTTCGACCATCTGGCACCTCTTCGATTATTACCTGCAGCCCGCCGGCGGCTACTTCGGCACGAAAAAAGCCTGCGAGCCGCTGCACGTGCAATATTCTTACGACGACAACAGCATCGCCGTCGTCAACAGCCGCTACGAAAAAGCCGCGGGCCTGACAGTCACTGCCAAACTCTACGACGTTTCCCTGCGCGAACGATTTTCAAAACAGGTCCAGGTGGATGTTGACGCCGACGGTGTGCAGAAGGCTTTCACGCTTCCCGCGGAATCTTTCATCCCCGCCTCGCCGGCCTATTTCGTCCAGCTGCAATTGCAATCCAGCGACGGAAAAATCGTCAGCCAGAATTTCTACTGGCTCTCCGCGAAAAAGAACACCTACGAGTGGACCAAGACCACCTACCGCTTCACACCCGTATCGTCTTACGAAGATTTAACAGCCTTGAAGTCGCTCGAAAAAGTCACCGTGGACGTCAATGCCAGCATGTTGCCCGGCCCTGACGGTCCCGTCGCGCACGTCCTGTTGAAAAATCCCAGCGACCATCTGGCTTTCCAGATTCACCTCGGCATTCACAAGAGGGGCCAGTCCGATGAAATCCTCCCCGTATTCTGGGACGATAATTACATCGAGCTGATGCCCGGCGAATCTCGCGAACTCACCGCGCGTTATCTTCCGTCCTCGTCAGTTTTCGGCGGTTCGGAATTGACCGTCTCCGGATGGAACATCGCGTCCGCCACCATCCCTCTGAAAGAAGGCCGCGGCCTGCCCGCGTCATCCACCGGAGCAGGGCACTGATGTCCAGCGAGCAGGGCGGGCCATCCAATATGCCTCCCGGACAATTTCCGAATCAGATGCTGCGCGAAATTTACGAGCAGCCCCAGGCCATCCTCGAAACCATTCGCCAAAATGTAGCCGACGACGTCATCTTCTCGAATTCGCTTCAGCCCATCGAAAAAGCCCTCTTCGCCTTCAAGAAAATCATCATCGCTGCCAGCGGTTCCAGCCGCAACGCAGGGCTCGCAGGCGAAATCATGATGGAGGATCTCGCGGGCGTCGCCGTGGATGTGGAATATGCCAGCGAATATTGCTATCGCTCGACGCATTCAGACACCGATCCGATCGTCGTCGTAATCACCCAGTCCGGCGAAACCGCGGACACCACCGCCGCGCAGCGCGAAGCCCTCAATCGCGGCGCGAAAACCGTCGCCATCTCAAACGTCGCCGATTCCACCATCTCACGCGAGGCCAGCGCCGATCTGCAAACCTGCGCCGGCCTGGAAAAAGCCATCCCCGCGACGAAAAGTTTTACCTCGCAGCTGACGATGCTCTACCTTCTGGCGCTATTTCTCGCGCGCCAGCGCGGACGCATGACCGCCGAAGTCACTCGCACGCATCTGAATTTTCTGGCAGAGCTGCCGCGCCACATCGAAAAATATCTGCCATCTTGGGACGCGCAAGCTTCCGGCTGCGCCCGCGCTTTCCAGCAAGCCAGCAAGTTCATGTTCCTGGGCCGCGGCGTCCATTACGCAATCGCCCGCGAGGGCGCGCTCAAACTAAAGGAAATCTCCTACGTTCAGGCCGAAGGCCTACCGGCCGGCGAACTCCGCCACGGCTCCAACGCGCTCGTGGATGAAAATCTCGTGGTGGTAGTGCTGGCCACGCGCGATGCTGCCGATCCCGATTCCGTCCTGCGCTACCAAAAAACGCTGCTCGTGCTTGCATACGTCAAGAGCCGCGGCGGAAAATCCATCGCCATCGCCACCGAAGGCGATCGCGAAGTCACTACAGTAGCCGATCGCACCATTTTAGTTCCTCCAGCAACCGAGTTGCTCCTGCCGCTTCTGGAGGTAGTCCCGCTGCAGCTCTTCGCCTACCACTTCGCTGTCCTCAACGGCTGCGACGTAGATCGCCCCAGAAATCTAGTAAAATCCGTGATCACCGAATGAGTTCTCGCTCGTTTTCAGGCGGCGCTGTTCGTACGCGCAATTTTCTCTAACATGAGCTCGGCGCGCCCGCGTTCCCGGCGCTGAATCTATTCGCGAAAGGACCCATGGCCAACGAGCCCGCCCCATCCGCGCATTCCACAGTAAAACTCCGCCGCGTCCTGACCCTCTGGGACCTGATCATCATCGGCATCGTGATCATCCAACCCATCGCCCCCATGGGCATCTACGGCGTCATCAGCAATGACGCCCGCGGCCACGTCGTCACTACCATCCTCATCGCCATGGTCGCCATGCTCTTCACCGCCATCAGCTACGGAAAAATGGCCCGCGCGTATCCTTCGGCCGGCTCCGCTTACACCTACGTCGGCCAGGAACTCAATCCCGCCCTCGGCTACGTCACCGGCTGGGCCATCGTCATGGATTACATCCTGAATCCGCTCATCTGCACCATCATCTGCAGCCAGCTCACCCAGAATATTCTTCCGTTCCTTCCGTACTGGACGCTCGCCGTCTTCTACGCCGGCGCTTTCACCCTCCTAAATATCCGCGGCGTCAAAACTTCCGCGCGCATCAACGACGTAATGGCTGCCGGAATGTCCATAGTGGTCGTAATATTTTTCGCCTTCGTAATTCACTTTCTCTGGAGCATTCACGAATACGGCCAGGGTTTCTTCACTCACCCGTTTTACAATCCCGCCACCTTCAGCTTTAAAAGTGTTTTCCACGGCACGTCCGTCGCCGTCCTCACCTACATCGGCTTCGACGCAATCTCTACTTTCTCCGAAGAAGTCGAAAATCCCCGTCGTAACATCATGCTGGCCACCGTCCTGGTCTGCCTGATTACCGGCGTGCTCGCCTCCCTCGAAGTCTATGCCGCGCAACTCGTCTGGCGCGATCAACCATTTCCCCAGGACAAAATTACCTCCGCCTTCCCGCTCGTCGCGCAAACCGCCGGCGGCTACTTTCTCTTCCAGCTCATCAACTTCACCATCCTCATTGCCAACATCGGCTCCGGCCTCGGCTCGCAACTCGGCGCCGCTCGCCTTCTCTACGGCATGGGCCGCAGCAACGGCATCCCCAAAAGATTCTTCGGCGCGCTCGATCCAAAAAACCACATCCCGCGCAACAACGTTATCCTCGTCGGTGCCATAGCCCTAGCCGGCTCCTTCATCATCACCTATGACCAGGGCGCGGATCTCCTCAACTTCGGCGCTCTCCTCGCCTTCATGGGCGTCAACGTGGCCGCGCTCGTCCGTTACTACGTGCGCGAGGAAAAAAAGCAAATCCTCAATCTCCTTTCGCCTCTGCTCGGCTTTCTCATCTGCGCGTTCATCTGGACCCACTTGAGCGGACCCGCCCTGAAACTCGGCGCCATCTGGATGGTCCTGGGCATGACCTACGGCGCAATAAAAACCCGCGGCTTTCAGGCCGACCTCGTCAACTTCGATATTCCTTCCGACGAATCCTAACCCTCGCGCACAGCCGATCAGCGGACGATCCAGGTCCCCACAGGCTCGGTCCCATCGGCGGAAGCACCAGCCCCAGCAGTTTCACACGCGTAGCAATTTGCCGTTGCCTTCGCAGCGGCGCACTGCAGTGCGCCATGCTAGCGAGGCAACCCCCCTAATCGCGGGCTGAGAATCATCGCCCCATTCATTCTGTGGTTTGCAATGGACTCTAAATGGTGTGCGGGAACTCGAAAAACTTCGCAGGTCTTTCTAGCCAATGACCACGAATCACTAGAAGTTATCTCATAAACACATTTAAGCGATTGCTCGATTGCGAGTTATGCGAAACAGGGTAAATCAGAAGCATGGACCTCACGGACGCCCAGTGGGCGTTTCTGGAACCGTTGTTCCGTCCCAGGCGGCGGGAAGATGGGCGAGGCCGGCCGTGGCAAGACACGCGTGCGGTGTGGCACGGGGTGTTCTGGGTTTTGCGCACCGGTGCTCCCTGGCACGATCTGCCTGCTCGCTATCCGCCCTATCAAACTTGTCATCGCCGCTTCCAACAGTGGCAGCGTTCCGGGCTGCTCACCGGTTTGCTGCAGAAACTGGCCGAAGACTTACGCGACCGCGGCAAGCTGGATCTAAGCGAAGCCTTCATCGACGCCAGCTTCCGTTCGGCGAAAAAAGGGGCTCTGGTGTCGGCCCTACAAAAAGCGGCAAAGGCAGCAAAATCATGGCAATCGCAGACCGCCATGGTCTTCCTGTCGCCGTGCACGTGGTCAGCGCTTCGCCGAATGAAGCCACTCTCGTCGAACCCACGCTCGAGCGACGATTCCTGCGCGAAACACCGCAGCGATTGATCGGCGACAAAGCCTAGGACAGCGATCCGCTGGATCAGCGGATACGCGAACACCTCCGCGTGGAACGGATCGCGCCGCACCGCTGGAACCGCAGCAAACCTGTCACGCAAGACGGGCGCGCATTGCGCCGCTACCGTCGCCGCTGGAAAATCGAGCGTCTTTTTGCTTGGCTCCATAATTATCGTCGCATCGTCACTCGCTGGGAGTACCACCCGGAAAATTTCCTCGGGATGGTGCAACTCGCGTGCGCTGCCATCCTCCTGAGGTATTTATGAGATGGCTTCTAGTGAAGCGCGCTCCCCAATCCCGAGAGTGACTGTGCCCTCGGTCCGTGACTTACTGGCTCAACGCGCGGGAAAAATCCGCTATCGCAACGGTGCCGGCGTCAAACTCCTTGTAGGCGCTGGATCCTGCACGCGAACGACGGTGGCGAAGTATTGGTTGCCGAAACGATTGGTTCCGGTCGACCCGGATATTTTGAAGATACCGAATGCAGCGCCGGTGAATTCATTGTCGAAAACCGTGTTGTTGTTGCCCTGAATGAAAACAGCGGCGTCATCGCTGCTGCTGATGTCATTGGAACTCACCGAATTGCCGTTGCCAACCAACGCTATGCCATCGAGCGCAACAGAATGAAAAATAGTATTGCCTCCGATATCGCCGTTGTTTGCCGCAACAAAAACTCCCACCTGATTCGAGCCCAGGGTGTTGCGCTCCACGCGAACTCCGTCGGACTGGAAGATCAAAATTCCCGCGGCATTGGACGGGCAGTTGGCCGCCGATTCACACGGCGAATAGACATTGTCCGCCACCGCGTTGTTTGTCACTCGGCCGCGCGCGCCGAATCCGATTTGGATGCCGTTCTGCGCGGCGCCGGTGGTTGGACCCAAGCCCGAGACAGCGTTTCCGCTGACTTCCGCCCTGGTGCCGGCGTCGTTCGCTGTAATTCCGTTTTTCTGGTAACCGTCAACACTATTTTCCGAGATGCTGACGTTCGATTGCCCGCTGGCGCTGCTCTCTACCAAAATTGCATCACCACTTTGGCAGCCCGGCAAACTACTTGCCAGGCGCACGTTTCGCACGGCATTGTGTTCAATCGAGCCTGAAGCGTCCTGGTAGAAGATGCCAATCAAATTCGGCGAACACGAAGTAATCCCATTGGCCCTGCCGTCCACGATGAAGCCTTCGATCTCAACGTCATCCGCATTCTGCACCAGAATGATGGCTGCGATCGCTGCGCCGCTCGTGGCGCCGACCGAATTCGCGACCACGTCACTGGGAATCACAATCACGCCGTTGTCCGCTTCTAGGCTCAGCGATTTGTCGACCACCACTTGCTCTTGATAGATGCCCGCACAAACGCGAATTACATCGCCGGATTTTGCCGCGTTCACGGCAGCTTGAATGGTAGTGAAACCAGCCGTGGGGCATTGCACCTTGTCGTCATCCACCAGGATGTTCGGCTTCTTATTGGCATCCTGAGCGAGAGCTGGACGAGTTGCAAAACACACCACCAGGCATGCCAGAAGAAAAAGCGGGGAAAACTTTTTCATTTGCGTCTCCTTCTCAAGATCGAGGGCGCGGGCACGGGTGCGAAGCAATCTTGAGATTCGCGAAGTGGCGACAGTATAGTCTCGGGAATTGCAAATTGCCATGCTACGCGGGGCGAAGCGGGGCGGCTGAAAGGCGAAGGGTCTCGGCGTCGCTCGGCCTTATTTGGCGAGGCCGAGACCCTTGGGCACGTGTGCGGCAGGATTACTAGCTGCCGTAGAAATCGGGGCGAGCGTCTTCGCTGGCGTGGCGCTTGGTCTTTACGATCCAGAGGCCATCGTTGTTAGAGGCGTAGATGAGGCCGTGGGCGGCGTCGGTCACGAAAGCGGTGACACCGGAAATGTTACGGAGTTCCTTGAGGTCGGCCGCGGGCGTTGCGGCGTCGGACTTGCCGAAAACACTCAGAGTGTCGGCGACGATGTTAATTTCGGCGTCGGGTTTTCCGGGAGCCGGCGCGGCGGAGTCTAGCGTGTGCGGACGGCGCGGATCGCTGACGTCCACCATGGTAACTTGCGCGGACGAGTCGAGGCCGAGCACCAGATATTCTTTGCCGTTGCGCTCGACCAGCAGCATGCGGGTCGCGTTGCCGCCGGTTAGTGCCACGTGGCTGACAAGGTTCGCGGGGCCGTCGCTGTTCTTGCCGGACTTGCCCCCAGCGTGGGCGGCTGGCGTCGTGGCGATGGTTGCGGCGGCCATTGCCAGCGTGATTGCCAACGCGGTCTTACTGGTGAAGCGGCGAAAATTGTGCGAGGAATTGCTGATCACAGTTTTTTGCATTGTCGTTTCTCCTTTGAACTTGGCAGCCAGCGTGCGATGTTTCGTTAGCTTGCTACGTTCATATGTGTAGACCGCAGAGCCGGCGGTTTTATTCCCAGGGAATTACCGCGGCTTCCCCTCGCACAATGACTCGGCGCGGGCAGGATGATGACGATGACGCCGACCTTGTCGTAAAGTAGACACGGGAAACGCGGGGCACCCGGCTGTAAATTGGCGAGAGAAGAAAAAGACGGAGGAGTTCATGAACCGTTCAGGGAAAATCAGGCTTGCTGGAGCGAGTTTGCTGACTGCTCTGGGATTGGCCGTCGCGCCTTCCCATGCGCAAATTCCTGTCTACAAAATTGTGCCCGTGTCGAGTTCTATCAAGTTCAACGTGAAGGCGTCGGTCGCTCTCGTGGGCAGTTTCGACAAGTGGGACGCGACTCTAACGTTTCCATCTCCTGACGTTGAGTCAGGCGTTTTGGACGTCCAAATTCAAGCAGCGTCCGTCAACACCGGAAGCGGCATGAAGGACGGTAAGCTGAAGGGCAAGGATTTCTTCAACGTGGCGCAGAATCCGACGATCACGTTTCATTCAACGAAAATTGTCCAAACGGGCCCCACCACCTTTGAAGTGGATGGCGATTTTACGATTCGCGGAGTGACCAAGCCGGAGAAGTTGGTCCTAACACTCACAGGTAAAGGAACAGGTTCAGGCGTGATCAAAGGTTCGATGGCGTTCGACCGCAAGGACTACGGAATGAACAGCAACATTCCGTTCATCAAGATTGCCGACCACGTCGAAGTCAATGTGGACCTGAAGGCGACGCGAACCAGCGGACCGCCATTGGTCTATAAGCAATAGTCAGGCCGCACGAAGTACGGTTACGGTCGCGCGCGCAGCTGCGCGGCCTTCGGCGCGCTCCGAATAGCTTCCAGTCAAAATTGAGGCGGATGACGCCGAGAGATCCTTCGCTGCATTCAGGATGACGCACGAAAGAATCGGCAACGGCTGGCGGTCTGAAGACCGCCGCTACGAAGGCAACGGCAGAATCAAAAGATGGAGCGCAGGCAAGATTGTCTATGCTACACGCGACTCATGAGGCTTTTTCTTCGGCAGCTGCGACGAATTCGGAGTAGGGACCTTTGAAGTCTTCGATCTTGTTCGAGTGGAAATGCCAGATGCGGGTGGCGACCTCGTCAATCACGTCGTGGTCGTGCGTGACAAGCAGAACTGTCCCGTCGTATTTCTGCAGCGCGATATTGAGCGCGTTGATGGACTCGAGATCCAGGTGGTTGGTGGGCTCGTCTAGCACCAGGAAGTTCGGCTTCTGCAGCATCAGGCGGCAGAAAATCAGCCGCGCGGATTCGCCTCCAGAAAGCGCGGAGGTTTGCTTCAGAGCTTCTTCGCCGCTGAAAAGCATTTGGCCCAGGACGGCGCGCAATTCTTCCTGCGTGGCTTGCGGCTTGAATTGGTGCAACCACTCGATCGCGTTCATGCCGTGGGTGATGGATTCGCTGTGATCTTGCGCGAAATAGCCGACGGCGACGTTGTGGCCCCAGATGACCTGGCCGCCGTCCACAGGGAATTGGCGATCGTTGTCGTCAATAAAGCCGGTGGAATTGCGCAGTAGGGAACGGAGCAGCGTGGTTTTGCCGGTTCCGTTGCGCCCCATGAGCGCGATTTTTTCCCCGCGCGCGACGCTGCCTGAAAAAGGCGCCCAGACTCTTACGCCGTCGTAGGATTTCGCGACGCTCTTGATCTCCAGCGGATGACGCCCGGAATGCTGGTCCATCTGAAAGCGGATGTAAGGGCGAGCGATGTTGGAGCGGGCCAGTTCGGTGGTCTGCAGGCGCTCGACTTCTTTTTTGCGCGAGGTGGCTTGCGCGGAACGCGTGCCGGCGGAAAAACGCGCGATGAATTCGTTGAGTTGCGCGATTTTCTTTTCGCGCTGCGCGTTTTCGGATTCAATTCGCGAGCGGATCGAGGTTTTGGCCATGACCATGTCGTCGTAGCCGCCGTTGTACATGATCACTGTTTCGTAATCGATGTCCGCGGTGTGTGTGCAGACGCTATTCAGAAAATGGCGATCGTGCGAGATGACGATCAGCACGCCTTCGTACTCGAGCAGGTAGTCCTGCAGCCAGTGCACGGAATCCAGGTCCAAGTGGTTGGTGGGCTCGTCTAGCAGCAGGGCCGGCGGGCTACCGAAGAGAGCTTGCGCCAGCAGGACGCGGACTTTCTGGCCGCCTTGTAGTTCGCGCATCTTGCGATCGTGCAGCGGCTCTTCGAGGCCGAGGCCGTCGAGCAAAATCGCGGCGTCGGCTTCGGCGGTGTAGCCGCCCTCTTCGCCGACGATGCCTTCGAGTTCGCCCAGGCGCATGCCGTCAGCGTCGGTGAGTTCTTCGTGCGGCTTGGCGTACAGAATTTCGCGCTCCTGCAGGGCTTTCCAGAGCGGGCGATTGCCCATGATTACGGTGTCAATCACACGATGCTCGTCGAACGCAAACTGGTCCTGGCTCAAGATGCCGAGCTTTTTCGGGCGCGTGACGTCGCCCTTGGTCGGCTCGATTTCGCCAGTCAAAATCTTCATCAGCGTTGATTTCCCCGCGCCATTGGGCCCGGTGATTCCATAGCGCCGGCCTGCGAAGAAGGTAGTGCTGACCTCTTCGAACAAGACTCTGGCGCCGAAGCGCATCGTGATGTTGTTAACGGAGAGCAAGGAGCTTTAATTGTAGCATGGTTGTGAATCGCGTGCAGAGCGGCGGTTGTACCGGGAAATGGGTTAGTTTCCGACTACGCGACTACACAGGCAAGTGGACTGAGAAAACGCGACTTCCCACAACCAGCCGTCTGAGCCGGGATAACTTCCGGTTAGCCCGTCATCTGCCCAGAATCCGAAACCGTCCAGGTCGTGAGCGCCATCGCCTGATTACAAAAGTTGACAGTCGCTACGTCCGGTTTAGTGCCTAGTGAAACCGTCGCCGCTCCATTCTTCTGAGCCGACGCCGTTATGCACAAAGAACAATCCTGTTGGGTCATATTTCTTTTTCACCAGTGTCAGACGCGCCCAGTTGCTGCCCCAATAAGAATGCTGCCAGTCCTCTTCGAAGAAATTACTTTCCGAAACATACGCTCCGCTCCTTGGTCCCACTGCTCGCAGCTCGTTCATGCAACGATGAACTTGCGCGCGGGATTTCCTT
>Ga0209275_10000030_pt1 | contig 38625 bp, 33 predicted proteins | sample HubBroMetageREF2_FD_188344 | JGI IMG/M metagenome (GOLD analysis project Ga0209275, IMG submission 188344) | Reference soil microbial communities from the Hubbard Brook experimental Forest, New Hampshire, USA - Hubbard Brook CCASE Soil... | ecosystem: Environmental > Terrestrial > Soil >... | reverse complement strand
CGTAGCCGCAGGCCAGTTGCCAGATTCCGCGGCTCCCAAGAAAAAACGAAAACCAAGAAAAGAGAAAAAGCCGCGCGCCAGAGGCGTGAGCAAGGAAACCAGGGAATACCACGCCACCGTGATGGTCAAACCGCGCTTGGTGCCGACGCGATCCATCAGGCGGCCGCAAAGAGTCTGGCCAATGGAATATGCTGCACGAAAGGCAATGACAATGGCGGCGTAGTCGGTGTTGGTCCAGTGGTAGTCGCGCTTGAGAAAGGGAGCGAGAAGAGAAAGTGTCTGGCGATCGATGTAGTTGATCAGCGTGGAGGCGAAGAGAATGCCGCCGATCCACCAGCGGAGGTGCGGAATAACGCGGCGCCCACCGGAATCACCGGGCTGCATCAGGCCGAAGCCGTAAGCGCGGTGAGCGTTGCGGGCGTAAGCAAGGCGGAGGATTGCCGGTCGAGATAGACGGTGGCATTGGAATGGTTCCGCAAAATAGAAGAGGGCGCCATCGGACTGATGGGCCCATCGAAACAGGATTTGATGGCCTGCGCTTTGCGGGGTCCGGGAACAACGGCGAGAATTTCCTTGGCTTTAAGAACCTGGCGCACGGATATCGAGATGGCGTGTTTCGGGACAGTGTCGAGATTCTCAAACCAACCTTCGGCGACTTGCTGCAAGCGGCAGGCCTCGTCCAAGGCAACGGTGATGTACGGCTCTTCGTTATCGAAATCGGCAGGCGGATCGTTGAACGCGATGTGCCCATTTTCGCCGATGCCCAGAAACGCGACGTCGATTGGCGAAGCGGCGATGGCATTGCCTACGCTGCGGATTAGTTCGGCGGGCTCCTGACTCCCATCGAGCAGGTGATATTTACGGATACCTGTCTTCGCGATCAGTCGATCCTGTAGAAATTTGCAGAAGCTTGCAGGGTGGGTCATAGGCAGACCGATATATTCGTCGAGATGAAAGAGCTCAACTTTCTCCCAATCGATATCTGGTGAGGCGGTAAGAGCTTCGAGAAATTCGAATTGAGACGCGGCGCTGGCACCGACGATACGAGCGCGACCCTGCTCTGAAATAGCACGACGGATCGCGGAGGCTGCCTGGGCGGCCGCGGCATGGCCAAGCGAAACTCTGTCGTCAAAAACTCTGAGAAGCATTTTTTAATCTCCTGTGCGATAAACGTCGTGAACGTGTGAAAATCCTGCACGAGAACCGTGACATCATAGCAGACGCACGAAGCCGTCTGGCTTCCGTTAATAACTAATTTTGTGGGATCGAAGTGCTGTTGGGCTGACGGTCCAAGAGAATGGAAATAATCGCGAGAGGGCAAATGGAAAAGATGGTTCTATTGAGCAAAGCCACAGACCGACGGCAATTGTTGTGCACGAGGATACTAAATGGTTGCGTGCTGTTAGTTGGCCTCGTGCTTTGCTGGCCCATGGTGAGTATCGCGCAGACCATTCACGTGGATGCGACTCCCAGCCACGTTGCGAATGAATTCAGCCCGCCGTATGCCCTGGGATCGACCGTCGATCGCGTGCCGAGCAATGCCACCGATCCATTTTTTAAGCCCGAAGCCATTCAGAAAATCTTGTCAGCGGGCTGGGGAGCGATCAGCTATCGGCAGAATACCGATCTCTTTGTGCAAGCGTGGCATTGGAATCCCAAGGGAAAGTGGAGCGATCCGGCGGGCAAAGGCTACTTCACTGGCGACGCCAATCCCACGGAGATGATTCGGCATTCCTATGGTTACGCGTTGCAGCACCGCGGATTCACACGGAATGGAGGATTGGAAGATGAGCTTTTCTCGCGGCTGAACGACGGAGACCTAAGCACCTACTGGAAGAGCAATCCGTATCTGTCCGAACAGTTCACTGGGGAAGCGGATGCGCTGCATGCGCAATGGGTGGTGATGGACCTGGAGTCCGTACAAAAGGTAAATGCAATTCGCATCGCATGGGCCGAGCCTTACGCAAGAGTATACGAAGTGCAGTACTGGGCGGGCACGGGCGATGCCATGGACGAGCAGGCTTCCGGCGAGTGGAAGAGATTCGCTGCAGGAGCAATTGAAAATGGGAAGGGCGGAACGGTCACGCTGCGTTTAAATCCGTCCGAGGTTTCCGTGCGGTGGGTGCGTGTGCTGATGAGCAAGTCGTCGAATACTTGCGATACACACGGAGCCGCTGACAAGCGCAATTGCGTGGGCTATGCCATCAAGGAAGTGTATTTGGGAACGTTGGACGAAAAAGGAGAGTTCAAGGATCTATTGCGGCATTCGAAAGACCAGAAACAGTCGGCGACGTACTGTTCTTCCGTGGATCCCTGGCATGAGCCCAGCGACCTGTTCGTTGCGCCGGACCAGATGGCCTCTGGAGATCAGCCTGGATTTGATCTCTTTTATACCAGCGGAATCACGCGGGGCATGCCCGCCATCATTCCAGTTGCCATGCTGTATGCTACGCCGGAAGATTCTGCAGCAGAAATCGCTTACGTGGAAAAGCGCGGATATCCAATTGCGTATGTGGAAATGGGAGAGGAAGCAGACGGACAGTACATGATTCCCGAGGACTACGGCGCGCTGTACTTGCAATGGGCCAAGGCGCTTCATGCCGTCGATCCAAAGTTGAAACTGGGCGGTCCGGTTTTCCAAGGAGTTACGGAAGACATCAAGGTGTGGAAAGATGCGCGCGGGCATGATTCGTGGTTCGGGCGATTCCTCGCTTACTTGAAAGCACACCAACGCCTATCGGACTTTGCGTTCATGTCTTTCGAGCACTATCCCTACGATGGATGCGAGACGCCGTGGGAGAACTTATACCAGGAACCGCAGTTGATCACCCACATTATGCAAGTGTGGCGAGACGACGGATTGCCCCCGGGAATTCCGATGTTCGACACGGAGACCAACGCACACGGTGGAGAAGCGTCTGTGGACGTGTTTGGCGCGCTGTGGTTGGCCGATTCCTTTGCGGGATTTCTGGCGGCCGGCGGAAAAGGCACGTTTTACTATCATGCGCTGCCGTATTCTCCGCCGCATCCCAATTGCAAAAACAGTTGGGGGACGTATCGCATGTTCATGACCGACGAGACGTACGAAATTAAGACGCCGACGTCGCAGTATTTCGCGGCGCAATTGCTGACCAAGGAGTGGGTCGAGCCGAAAGATGTTCCGCACACGCTATTTCGCGCTGAGGGAGACATTAAGGATTCCAGCGGCAACGTTTTGGTGACGGCCTATGCGGTATTGCGTCCAGACGGGCAATGGTCGCTTTTGCTGATCAATAAGGACCACGATCACGATCATGCCGTGCGAATCCTGTTCGACGATGCGGAAGGCAAAACAAAAAGTGGATTTGCCGGGCCAGTGGCGATGATCACGTTTGGGAAGAATCAGTACGAGTGGCATCCGGCCAGAAGAAATGGCTACGCGGACCCAGATGGGCCGGCGTTCACTTCCACGGTTACGGGCGGAGACGACACGATGTACACGTTGCCAGCCGCATCCATGACTGTGTTGCGCGGCAGAATTACGGAAACGGGATCAACGAAGAAGTAACTATCCAAGCGCTAATCAAGTGTTGGCAGAACCGCTTTTACAGAGGTGAAACACTACGCCTGCACGGCTAGTTTTGCTTTGTGTTTGTGAACGATCGCCGTAAGGGATTTGGCGGCTTCGGTAATCCTGTGCGGTTCGTTCTTGCGGAGCGCGGCGAGATCGGCGAGTTCCGCGCCAATTCCCAACGCAAACGCGCCAGCAGAAAAATATTCCTCGGCATTTTTCAGGCTGACACCACCTGTGGGGATAAAACGGCAATCGGGGAATGGGCCCCGCAGCGCTTTGATGTGGCTTGGGCCGCCGCCGCTGCCGCAGGGGAAAATTTTGATGACTTCGACACCGAGTTCCAAGGCCGCCATCACCTCGCTCGGGGTGAATGCCCCAGGGATAGCCAACACGCCGTGCTTCGCAGCGGTGCGAATTACCTCGGGAGCCAATCCGGGGCTGATCAAGAAGCGCGCGCCGGCGTCAATGCAAATCTCAGCTTGCTCGGCGTTCAAAACAGTTCCCGCTCCGACCAAAAATCCACTGTTTGCACGTGCTACTTCACGCAACACTCGCGGCGCATCTGGCACGGTCATGGTAATTTCCACGATAGAGATTCCGCCGGCGCAAATTGCTTCCACCGCGCGTAACGCCTCGTCCGGGTTGGCAGCGCGAATCACCGGCATGATGCCGATCTCGCCGATTCGCCGAATTATTGTTTCCACGTGCATGGATTGCTCCGCAGTCGATTTTCCGGTCTCCATATTAGCGGGAAATGCGCGCCGTTCCGTTTTTCATAACCTGTAGAATCTCCTGCAAAGTTACCATCGAAGTATCGCCGGGTGTGGTCATAGCGAGCGCTCCATGAACTGCGCCACACTCGAGTGCCCAGGAAATATCTTTTCCGGACAATAGCCCGTAGATGAGGCCGGAAGCGAAGGAATCGCCGCCTCCCACACGATCGAATATCTCCAGATTCTCGCGATCTACCGCTCGATGAAACTTTCCGTCCATGTAGGCGATTGCGCCCCAGTCATTACGAGTCGCCGTTTTCGCGTTGCGTAGCGTCGTGGCCACGACCGACAGGCCCGGAAAATCGCGTTTCACTTTTTCGATCATCTTCTGGAAAAATTTGGGGTCGAGATTCGAATGGGCCTCGTCGACTCCTTCCACTTCGTAGCCGAGAGCGGCCGTAAAATCCTCCTCGTTTCCGAACAACACGTCCACAACTGGCATCAGCGCCCGGTTAACGGCCTGTGCGCGTTCCTTGCCGCCAATCGATGACCACAAAGACGCGCGGTAGTTCAGATCGTAGGAAATGATCGTACCGGCGCTCTTCGCCGCTTCTATTGCTTCACGAGCAACTTCGGGCGTGGACTCCGAAAGAGCGCAAAAAATCCCGCCAGTGTGAAACCAGCGCGCACCCTGCTCCGAAAAGATCTTCGTCCAGTTTATTTCGCCGGGCTTCAGCTGCGATACCGCCGTGTGCCCACGGTCGGAGCATCCCAGGGCCGCCCGCAGACCAAACCCTCGCTCAGTAAAGTTCAATCCGTTGCGCACCGTCCGCCCCACGCCGTCGTACTTCACCCAGCGCAAATGTTCCAGGCTTACGCCTCCCTGCAACATGAGATCTTCGAGCAAGCGGCCGATGGCATTGTCGGCCAGCGCGGTAACGATCGCAGTGTCCAGGCTGAAGCAGCGACGTAAGCCGCGGGCGACGTTGTATTCGCCGCCACCTTCCCAGACCCGAAACTCGCGCGCCGTGGAGATCCGCGTGTCACCCGGATCAAGTCGCAACATCACTTCGCCCAGGCTCACCAGGTCCCAACGGCAGGCATCCTTCGATTTGATCTTCATGACGCGGTTGGGCCTCCCATCAGGACTCTACTCGTGACTGGGATCAATGGGCGCTCAGGGTCAATCAGCAGCCAGGCCATTCCACCGGCAACGCTTAGAACCGCGGCGACGAGAAACGAGGATGTCCAACCATATCGCTGGGCAATCGCGGGAGTAAGCGACGCGGTCAAGGCGCCGCCGAATTGTGCTCCCATATTCATGAATCCGGACGCCGACCCTGCGCAATCGCCAGCAATGTCGGCGGTGACTGACCAATACGAGCTTTGCGAAAGATAAAGAGCGCCCGCTCCGCCGGAAAGGACGATGCTGGCGACAGCAGGGCTTGCCGCGCGAGAACCTATCACCAGAAATATTGCGGCTAGAAGTAATCCCAGGAAGGCGACTCCGCAGCGCCCCACCCGTTTGCCGTAAGAACGTGAAAGCGCGTCATTGATCGCGCCGCCAGTCAAACTGCAAGCAACGATGGCAAGCGGCGGGAGGGTGCTGTAGAGAGCGCTAGCCTTCAGGTCCATTCCGCGCACTTTAGCCAGATAAATATAGAACCAGCTAAAAAAAATCCAGGCTACGTAACCGAAACAAAAGTAGCTTGCCGTGACCGCCAGAATGCTCTTGCTGGTAAGAATGCTGCGCCACGGGACGTTACGCGCAGGGGAAGCCCCGTTGTGCTGCGGAGAATTTTCGATGCTCGAGTCCAGACACGGAACTGGCACGCGAAACTTCTGGATAAAAGAGAGTTCCGCCGCGTCTACGGACGGATGTTGTTCGGGCTTGTCTCTGGCGATGAGATACCAGACGATCCCCGCACACAATCCGATGAGCGCGCTCACCCAGAATGACGAGCGCCAACCGTAATGAATCATCACGTAGGTGACAAACGTTGGAGCTATGCCGGCGCCTGCGCCAACGCCCGCGAAAATCATTCCGTTGGCGATGCCGCGTTCCTGCGAGGGGATCCATTGCGACACGAATTGGTTTGAAGAGGGATAGATGATGGCCTCTCCGGCGCCTAGCAGAAAACGCACCAGGACGAAGAAAAACACCGCGCCCGCGAATTTGGTCGGCAGCGAAGCGGTCAGCGCCGTGAAAATTCCCCACCATACAACAGCAACGGTAAGCACGCGCCGCGGACCGAACCGGTCTACCAGCCATCCGCCGGGCGTTTGAAACAACGCGTAACCCAACAGAAAGGCGCTGAACACCCAGCCGAGTCGCATCTGACTGAGGTGATACTCCTCCGCCAAAGAACTCCCGGCAATGGAAATATTCACCCGGTCGAGAAACGAAATTGCGCTGAGCACGAACAGCCAGAAGACCAGCAGCCAGCGAATGCGAGTCGCTCCAGCGCCATTCACGAGAATGCCTCAGCAAACGCGCGGAGTTGGCCACGTCTGCGAGACATTAGAAAACCCCCGTTTGCCCGAAGAGTTTCATTGGCTAGGACGCGTGGGCTTTCAGAGCCGCCACGACGGCGTCGGCTATAATCTGGCCCTCGCCGGGTTGCAGCATGAACGAATTCAGCGAGAGGGCTTCACCCTCTTCTCCGGTGCTCAGAACAATCGCTGGTTTCCCCTTTCGCAGCGCAGCGGAGATCTCCCTGGGAGTTGCGGAAATTCTCTTATCCCAGAGTATTTGCATGTGGGGAACGTGGTTGGCGATATCGGGAACGAAGAACTTGGTCGTCACGCCGGGAACTTTCGAAACCTCGGCGGAAATGAGTTCCAGGCGATGCTGCCATTCCTTGGTGAGTGCATCGTGATCTTCCTGCAGATAGCACTCCAACGCTTTGACCATGCCAACAATTTCTTCTTTGCCGACTTTTTGACTGCGGCCGATGGTGTCTTCATGCGGACTATTGTTCAGGAGCGCGTAGCTGACGAGATCTTTGCGGCCAAGCAGTAGTCCAGCGCACTGCGGGCCACGAAGAGCCTTGCCGCCACTGAAGGCGATCAGGTCGTAACCCATGTAGGCATAGTCCCAAAGATGCGAAACGGGAGGGGCGTCCGCGGCGGCATCAATAAAGGTGGGAACGTTGTGCTCTTTGCCCAATTTCGCCCACTCGTCGACTTTGATCTGCCCGGCGGCATTCGCGAAATTGCTGAAATGCATCATCGCTGTTTTTTCGTTGATGGCCTTTTGTAAATCGCTGCGATCTACAACTTCGACCAGCCGGATTCCCGTGGCACGCAGTTGGTGGTCAAAGGGATTGCGGTGCGATTTTTGGATGATGACTTCAGACTTCATTCCGGTCAGATCCGGGAGTTGCTTGATGAACTGTGGATTGTCCTTGGTGAGGATTCCCGCCAGCCCGGAAAGCATCGCTGCCGCAGCTCCCGATGTAACCAGCGCGAAATAATCCGGAGGCAGCTTCAACATTTCGGCGATACGCTTTCCGGCAGCGACTTCCAAATCCGGAACGCTGACGAAATGTTGGCCGGCCAGGGCCATTACCGATTCCACTTCTGGCCGCATCAACGATCCGCCGAGCACGGTCATGGTTCCTTGGCCGTTAATCACCGTAGTCACGCCGAGTTCTTCGTACACGTTACCGGTTTGACCAAAGCCAGTGATGGCTCCGGCGGAACCAGGTGCAGTGCTAGCGGCCAGCAGTTTTCTTGAGCCGAGAATTACTGCACTCAAGGAGCTAATGCCGGTCATGAAACCACGTCGTGTCCATTTCGCGCTGAAGTTCATAGGTTCTCCTTTGCCGATATTTATTTGCGAACGACTGCGGCCGTGCAGTTAATTTCCACCAGCGATTGACCGGGTAACGCGGCGACGGCCACCGTGGTTCTGGCCGGGCCACCATTCGGGAAGTAGGTCTTAAATACTTTGTTCATGCCGTCGTAGTCATCGATCTTGGTCAGGTACACAGTCAGCTGAAGGATGCTGTCCATCGCGCCACCGCCGGTTTCGACCAGGGTCTTGACGTTCTCCATCACTTTTTGCGTGTGAGTCTCAATATCAAAAGCAAATTTGCCTTCGGGATCATGAGAATGCGCTCCCTGGCCGGCAATGTAGATCACGCCGTTGTGAATGATGAGCGGCGTGATGAATCCCGTCCCGGCAGGTTTCCCTTCATAATTCAGTTTCTGAACGCTGCTTGTCGACTGCGCCGCGACTGGAGCAGAGCCTGCGAACAATCCGGCAAAGCCTGTGCCCGCCAGTAAAGATGCGAACTTCCCCGCGAATCCTCTACGAGTGCTAAGTGATGAAAACAAGGTAGCCTCCTCTGTTGAGAATGACTTCAATTCACAAACGAAAACAGTAAACGTCACTTCCTGCGGCGATGGCGACGTGCTGATTTCCATTCACCGAGAAACTCATGGGCGAGGCGCTGATACTCTGGCCGGTATGAAAATGCCAGAGGGGAGCGCCGGTGCTGGCGTCCACCGCCTCGAAGGATTCAGCGTCGTCTCCGAAAAAGACCAGTCCGCCCGCCGTAGTCATCGTGCCTGCGCTGGAGTGCCCAGAACCCACTTGCGGATATTTCCAGGCGGGCTGAGAGCCGGACAGGTCATACGCTAGAAGAATTTTCTTGCCGTTGTCGCCGGGACTTCGTTTCGCGCCGGTTGCATAGAAGGTGCGTCCCGGAACGAATTTTTCAGCGCCGCGGAAATAAATGCTGCAGTTCTCCGAGGCCAGAAAATAAAAAAGGTGGGTGGACGGATTGTAGGAAGGCGCATACCAATTGGTCGCTCCGGAGAAGCCTGGGCAAACGCGAGTGCCCTTCTCTGTCGGCACAACTCCCGTAACGACCGGTCGGCCGTGCGCATCGATTGCTTTCGCCCAATTCAATTTCTCCACGAAGGGCACGGCGGAGATAAATTTTCCGTCGACACGATCGAGTACATAGAAAAAACCATTGCGATTGGCCTCTACCAGCAATTTGCGCGACTGTCCTTGGAAATCGGCATCGATGAGAACGGGAGTTTCCGTGGCGTCGTAGTCGTAAAGGTCGTGGGGCGTGAATTGGAAATGCCACTTCAACTTTCCCGTGTCTGGATCCAGGGCCAGAACGCAATCAGTGTAGAGATCATCGCCAGGCCGGGTATCTCCGTTGAAGTCTGGCGCGGGATTGCTGGTTCCCCAGAACAGCGTGTTCAATTCAGGGTCGAATGTGCCAGGCATCCAGGTGGTGCCGCCACCATGGATGTAAGCGGTGCCAGGCCAACTCTCCGAGCCCGGTTCGCCGGGACCGGGGATGGTCCAATAGCGCCAAGCCAATTTTCCTGACTCGGCATCGTACGCGGAAACAAATCCGCGAACGCCATCATCGCCGCCGGATGTTCCGACGATGACTTTGTCTTTCACCAACAAGGGGGCGCTGGTGGCGCCGTAGTTTTTGTTGCCATCCGTGTAGGCAACGTCCCAAAGCAAATTGCCGGAGCGCGCATCGAGGCACAGCAAATGGGCATTGTCGGTTTCCATGTACACGCGTGAATGCCAAAGGGCAACCCCACGGTTGTGGTGTTCGGCCGCGTCGTCAATCAAGTCCTGGGTCACCGGACGTGCGTAGTGCCACACGATGCGTCCCGCTTCAGCATCCAGGGCATATGCGTCGTTTGCCGACGTGACGAACATCATTCCTTCGTAGACGACCGGAGTGACTTCCAGTGCGCTCGAATTTGGCGCGTGAAACACCCAACTGGCGCGCAACTGGTCCACATTGCTCTTGTTAATCTGATTCAAGGAACTGAAGCGCCGGCCGGTGTAATCTCCGTTGTACGAGAGCCAATTCGCGCCGGCGGGTTGGGCCAACAATTTTTCCGGCTGGACATCGATATTCACGACAATTGAATTTTGCTGGGACGGAGCAAGGTTTCCCGGCAACGCCAAGCACCCAAATAAGACCGCCGGTGCAAACAAGTGCCCTCTCCGACCCATGAGCGCTTCACATCTCCTTGTGTGTAGTTCGGCGTCGTGCTATCAATCAAAAAAATAATTATTTTGCAGCGATCTTGGCGCGCAACGAGGTTCGCACTGTGGATCCGCGTGGCACCGTTGGCCGAGCCGCAGAAGCTGGGCGAGTCGCAGTCGCACTGAACCCGAGATCGCGAGAGATTTTTAGCCCCGCGTCACGCACCAGCGGCGCAATTTCCCGAAGTCGAGCCGTGGACATGCGCACGGCCGGGCCGGTGACGCTGAGGCTGGCGTTTACCGCGCCAGTAGGGTCCCAGATCGGCGCCGCAATGCAGCGGATATGTGGTTCGTGTTCCTCCATATCGCAGGCAAAGCCATCTTTTCTTACTCGCGCGAGTTGAGTTTGTAATTCCTGAATGCTGCCCACGGTATTCTCCGTGAAGCGCCGCAGCTCCAATTCATTTACAACTATCGCCAACTCTTCGTCGCCCAGATAGGCAAGCATCACTTTGCCTACCCCAGTGCAGTAGAGTGGAACACTGGCTCCAATTCGCGAGTGAATCCTCAGCGGTTCCGGTGAATCTAACTTTTCGATATACACGGCGGTGAGTTTATGGCGGACCGTAAGATGAACGGTTTCGCGGGTGCTGTGATTCAACTGCTCCAGGTGAGGCAGGCTGACCTTTCGAACGTCCAACTGTTCCCGAGCGGCTTGACCAAGAGAAACACAAGCTACTCCAAGGTGATAATTGCTGTGTTCGTCCTTGGTAAGGAATCCCCCCGCTTCCAAATTGACCAGAAAGCGGTGGACAGTGCTCACCGGTAGACCGGAAAGCTTGGCGATCTCCGACGCGGGGACGCCGCGCCCGGCCTGGCCGATGAGTTGCAGCATGCGCAGGCCGCGCTGCAGTGAGGCGATGTTGTATTCCCGCTTTTGAGCACTCATGAAAAAATACCTGATCTAATGGAAATGAAAATCGAATTCATCACATGAAAACGTATACTACATGGCCGAAAGAGAATCCAGCATCAATTCCGGGCGGGCGGAATTGAGCAGGAGCCTACAGACGGCCGAACTGCTTTACACCCTCCATAATTGATCGCGCCTTCTCGATGATCGCGTACATGGAGTGCTCCTTGAAATCTAACTGCTGGGCGAGGGCCAGCACTTTCTCCGCAACTTCCCGTGGGACAACGGCCACGCCGTCGGAATCAGCTACGACGATGTCGCCAGGTCTGACCGGGACCCCGTCGCACTGAATGGCTACGTTGGCGCCCGCGAAGCGATAATGGCGCACCGACGTCGACGGGACAATGCCGGTGGCGAATACCGGGAAGCCTATTTTTTCCAGGTAGGCCACGTCTCGCACGCCGCCATCGATTACCGCCCCTGAAAAATTGCGAGCGGACATCGCCGTTCCCATCAGTCCGCCCATACCTGCAATGTCGGCGCCTTCATCTACTTGCATTACGTATACGGAATTTCTGGGCCCCTCATCAATGGCGGTGAGCATGCCGTTCAGCGCCGTTGGGTCATCATTCTCTTCCTTTTTCAGATGGACGGTCAGGGCAAAACCCGCGAATTTGCTGCGGAAAATGGGACGCATTCGATGGGTCATATAGAGTTTCTTGCCGAGTATCTGTTCTGAAGCGTCGGAAACGGAAGCGACCTCGACGTGTCGAAACGATTCGATCAGGGCGGCGTCATCCTTGTTCGAAGTTCCCTGAGTGGCTTCGGCACGAAGCCTTTTGCTCAAGAAAGTGGCAGCGGTTGTAAAAATGATTGTGAGTGAAAGAAACAAAAATACTTGGCTAGCGGGTCGCCGAAGATTAAAGAAGAATTTCACGGTTCCTTCCTTTGTAAGACGCCTTGCGATGTAGCAACGCCCCGGAATTAGGCAAATTGTTTGCCGAGCCGGAGGGAAATTGCATGCTGCAAAAATCTCAATGCACTCGTTGCAAAGAAAATGGTTGACACATTCCTCGCGGGTGGGCTATTTGCTTACGCACCAGGGAGTTTTTATCACTAGAGTAGAGATTTCACCAGTTGAAAATCATGGGGGGTACTTGTTATTTGCGGGGGTGCGGATTCCAAGTGATAGGTGTGGCTCTGTCTAAATGGTCGATGATCCGAGCGGCAACCGTCGCTGCGTTCGCAGCGCTTGCTCTCCAGGCCGCGGTGTTACAGGAAGGGCAGCACGCAGGCGCCAAACGAGCGCCAGCGGCTGCTTCGGCGTCTGCCGGTGAACAGATCTTCGCTTCCGTCTGTGCATCCTGCCACGGATTAGATGGAAAAGGGGGTGAACGCGCGCCAGACATCGCAACCAGGCCTGAGATCACGCGGCTTTCCGACGACGACCTCTTAAGAGTTCTGCGCGCAGGTATTCCGGAGAAAGGCATGCCGCCCTTCGCAGGACTTGGAACCGCCAAGCTTTCCGCTCTGCTGAGCTACATACGGATCTTGCAGGGAAAGAGCACGGGAACGGCGATTGTTGGGAATACGGAATTGGGGAAGGAACTCTATTTTGGCAAAGCCGGTTGCTCGGGCTGTCACATGGTGAACGGCGTCGGTGGATTTCTGGGTCGCGATCTTTCGAATTACGGCGAGAGCCATTCGTTCGTCGAAATTCGCACGGCAATCGTGGGGCCGCAAAAGACGACAGGGCCGCGTGGACGAGGCGCCGAAGTGACCACGAAGGACGGCAAAGTCTATTCCGGCGTAGTGCGAAACGAGGACAACTTTTCTTTGCAGTTGCAGTCTTTGGACGGGGATTTCCATCTATTTTCAAAGTCAGATTTGGCCCAGTTTAATTATCGGCAGGAATCTCTAATGCCCAGCGACTACGGCTCGAAGCTGAGCGCTGCGGAGTTGGACGCAGTCGCGGCGTATCTAGCCGGAATTGCGCACAGCAAGCAAAAGCGCGAAGAAGGGTTTTTAAACTAGAGGAGCGGGTTCTGAAGCGAGAAAAACACCTTATGCGTGCGGGAAAGCGCTCTTTGGCGCTTGCTTTTGTCACTCTGGTCGCTGCCGTATTGTGGGCTGCAAATCCGCACGCTGAGCCACGTAAGTTCGAGTTAAAGTCGGAATCGCCGCAGTTTTGGAAACTGATCGCGCACGACGCCACGCTGGGAACGCTGGCCAGCGGACTGGGATTTACCGAGGGCCCGGTCTGGGACCCAAAAGGCTTTCTATACGTGAGCGACGAAGAGCTGAACAAGATCTTTCGCATTTATGGCGACGGCCGCAAGGAGGAGTTGATTTCTCTGGGCGACCCGGACGGAAATACCTACGACAGCCAGCATCAGCTTCTGGACTGTGCGAGTTACTTGAGAGCGATCATTCGCATCGACGCCAAAGGAAAATTTGAAGTGCTGGCGGACAAGTTTGAAGGCAAGCGCTTCAACAGCCCCAACGATGTGGTCACGGGACCAGACGGAGCGATTTATTTTACGGACCCGACGCTGGATTTGCAGGCCGGCGAGAAGAAGGAACTTCCGTATCAAGGCGTTTACCGGCTGGACTCGAAGGGCCAGGTAACATTGCTGACCTCAGAACTCTCGCAGCCGAATGGGCTGGCATTTTCCCCCGACGGAACCAAGTTCTACGTGGATGACAGTGAGAAGCGGAATATTCGTGTCTACGATTTTCGGCCGGGAGGAACCCTGGCGAACGGGCGCCTATTTGGGGAAGAGCCTGGTAGCAAAGGCGAAGGAGTGCCGGATGGTATGAAAGTGGATGTGGCTGGGAATGTGTTCGTCACGGGACCTGGAGGAATTTGGGTTTGGGACGCAAGCGGACACCACTTGGGCACGATTCTTACGCCAGAGCAGCCTGCGAATCTAGCGTGGGGTGACGCGGACCTAAGTACGCTATACATCACTGCCACCACCAGTGTGTATCGCCTGAAGACCAGCACGCGCGGCTTTGTGCCTTACTTAGTAAACGAAATGCATCGTAACGGGAAGTGAACTGTAGTTGCGGGTGAGCACTTCAGGTTGTCGATAAATTATTCAGTGCTTGACAGGTTCCACTGTGTGGAATATGTTTTCGCGCCATGGGAGTGTTGTCCGACAGGTGAAATGTCTTCTCGAAGGGGCAAGACGCCTGCCGAACGGTTGGGGACGGCAATCGGGATCCAGTTTTCGCTACGGGAATTCATAGATACGGATTATCCGCACCGGGGGGGGTGGGTGAATGCGAAAGTGTAACTTTTTCTTCGCTTTGTGTTTGTTTTTGACAGCGGCGATGATTTTCGACGCCGGGATCGCCCGTGCAGATGTGACTGGCTCGATACTGGGCGAGGTGCATGATCCCTCCGACAAGGCCATTGCGGGCGTGCACATCACCGTCACGAACACGGAAACCAACCTGGCACAGGAGACCGTCTCCGGCGCCGACGGCACGTATCGTTTCCTGGCGTTGGCCGCCGGGACCTACAAGCTGAAGGCCACCGGGCCGGGTTTCCGGCAGTACGTCGCGACGGACATCGTGGTAAAGGTAAACGATCAACTGCGCATCGATATCGCGATGAAAGTGGGCAGCGTTCAGGAAGAGATCATAGTCGCGGCCAATGCGGTACAGGTTGATACGCAGAACACGCAATTGGGCGATGTGATCGATTCCAAGAAGATGCTGGCGCTTCCGTTGAATGGCCGGAGCTACATCGATCTCTTGGGTTTGCAAGCGGGCGTTGCGCCTGGCACCGCTTCCACGATTCAGCAGGACCGCCCGGTGTCAGGCATTTTGAATTCCGGCAACATTTCGGTGAATGGCCAGCGCGAAACGGCCAACGCCTTCCTGGTGAACGGCGGGGACGTCAGTGAGGGACGCAACCTCGGGGCAGGTTTGGTGCCGAATCTGGACTCGGTAGAGGAATTTCGGCTTATCACCAACAGCTTCGACGCCGAATATGGAAAATTCAGCGGCGCGGTGATGAACGCCATCACCAAGTCTGGCACCAACGGCTTTCACGGTGACGCTTTTGAGTTCCTTCGTAACGACGCAATGGATGCCCGAAACTACTTTGCGCCCTCGAAGTCCGAGTTGCGACGTAATCAGTTCGGCTACGCGGCAGGCGGGCCCTTCTGGAAGAACAAACTTTTCTGGTTCTCGGATTATCAAGGGACGAGGCAGGTGCAAGGAGCGGAAACCGGCTTGGTTACCGTCCCGACGGCAGATCAGCGACTAGGCAACTTTGACCCGTCCTTGTTGACCGGCACAATCGATGGTTCGTACTGGGCGCAAGTGCTTTCGCAGCGGTTGGGCTACGCCGTGACGCCAGGTGAGCCGTACACTTTCCCTGCAGTCACAGACGCAAGCGGCAACGTGATCACCCCAGCCTGCAACTCAACTGCGCAGTGCGTATTCCCAGTTGACCCGACTAGTGGCCTGGCGAACATTCCACAGTCGGCGTGGTCCGCGCCGTCCAAAGCGATTCTGCCCTATATTCCGGCACCGACACTTCCGGGCAATTCGGGCAACTATTCGAATAACAGCGTGAGAAATATCGCCAACGACGACAAAATCGGCGAGCGGGTAGACTTCAATAACCAGAAGACCGGCAACTGGTCTTGGTACTACCATTTCGACAACTCTAACGTTAGTAATGCCAATGTGAATCAGTCAACTGGGGCCTTTTCAAGTGTGCCGGGCTTTCCAACAACCACGCCTTCGCGGGGGCAAGAGTTCGTGATGAGCAACACCAAGACGATCGGGCCTACGGCGGTGAACGAAGCCCGAATAAGCTTCTTCCGTGTGGCAATCCACAAGGACAATCCGGCTGGGAGTTTCGCCAGCTTGTCGTCGCTTGGATTCGTAACGGGTGAGGGCACACTCGGTATCGTCCCCCTTGCTGGATATGCACAGTATGTGCCGCAGATAATGTTTTCCAACTCTGGCCTGAACCTCGGGGTGCCGACACTAAACACGTTCCAGCCCAATACAACGTATATGGTGAGTGACGTATATTCGAAACTTATCAACAAACATACTTTGAAGGTTGGGGGCGAATTCCGCTATCTGCAAGTGAATGAACGCAACTTCGCCAACCCAAACGGGGGCTTCACATTTAATGGGGGTGTGACGGGCCAAGAATTTGCAGACTACCTGCTCGGCGCAACCTGCGTGGGCTGTTCTGCGCCTTACACGCAGGCCGCCGAACAGTTTCTTGATTCGCGCACACGGTATGGCGGGGCCTTCGTTCAAGATTCGTGGAAGGTAAAACCCAATCTCACGTTGAATCTGGGATTGCGCTGGGAAGTGAGCATGCCGTGGTACGACACCCAAGGAAAGATTCAGACCTTCAATCCTGGGCAACAGTCTACGGTTTTCCCACTCTCTCCGACGGGACTGGTGTTTCCGGGAGACGCTGGCATTCCCAAGACTCTCGCGCACACGACCTACGACAACTTCGGGCCAAGGTTGGGATTGGCGTATTCTCCCGGGTTTTCGGACGGAGTGTTGGGCAAAGTGTTTGGCGGCCCGGGCAAGACCAGTATTCGGGCAGCTTACGGCCTCTACTACACGTCAGTCGAAGACCTGAACCTGTTTTACGAGGTAGCGGACGCACCGTTCGGCTTGTACTGGACTTCACCCGTGTCGGTCCTGTTCGACCAACCGTTCGTGGTTCGAGCCAACGGGCAGTCCTTGGGACAGCGTTTTCCGTTCACCGCACCGACTCCGGGCGCCCCATCAAACAAGACACTGGACTTTTCAGTCTACGAACCGTTCAACTTTTTCCCGGGCTACGGCATTCACAACCGGCTACCTTACGCGGAGCACTTCAATCTCTCCATCCAGCGGGAGCTCACGAAATCAACGGTGCTGACGCTGGCTTATGTCGGCACCGAGGGTCACCACCTGATTACCCAACGGGAATCGAACCCTGGCAGCGCCGCATTGTGCATGCAGCTGAGCGCGCAAGGCGCGATGGACACGACCGCAGGAACCCCTGGCTGCGGACCGGGTAATGAGAACGACGTTTTCCAGTTGCCGAGTGGCTCGTTTGTTTACAGCACACGGCAGCAAATTCTGAATCCAAATTTCTGCCCCGGCTCGGCACTGCAGGTGTGCTACGGCTCCGGGAATACGTACACGTGGACCACCGCCAACTCGATCTACAACTCCGCGCAAATCACCGTCGAGCGCAAAGCCCGCGACGTGACGTTCCTGGCGGCGTACACGTTCGCTAAGGGCCTGGACGATTCTTCGGCGTTCAATGATTTGGTGAATTTCGAGAATCCGAAGATAAGCCGAGGCCTGTCATCGAGCGACATCCGGCACAATTTCGTGGCTAGTTACGTCTGGGCGATCCCGATTGACCGGGCTTTTCCCAACGCACCGAAGCGCTTGACGCAAGGCTGGCAGATGCAGGGGATTACCCGCTTTTCGACCGGCTTTCCAATTCAGATGAACCAGGGCACCGGCGACGCTTCGCTGGCTGGCAGTTCGGCAACGGATATGCCAAATATTGTGGGGCCGGTCGTGACGGTGAATCCGCGCAAATCGAATCTCGGCTGCCCAACCACCGACGGTACCGGATGTTACTTCCTTCCAGGCGCATTCGCTGTTAACACCGTTCTAGGCACGTTTGGTACGGCGAACCGGCGCTTCTTCCACGGTCCTGGCTTCAACAACACCGATTTTGGGTTCTTGAAGCGGACGCAAATTCACGAGAATTATGCGTTTGACTTGCGCGTCGAATTTTTCAACATCTTCAACCACGCGCAGTTTATGAATCCTACCGGGAACATCTCCGATCCGAACTTCGGAATTGTCACCAATGCGCGCGACCCCCGTATCGGGCAGGTCAGCGCAAAATTCTACTGGTAATATGTAGGCAGGAGCGCCCCTGGCTTTACTCCGCCGCCGCAGGTGAGTTATTGCGCGGCGGAGGTGTTGCTGGCGCGCGCACCAATCCCGGCAATAGGAAGCAGCCGCAAATTGGTCAAGCGCAATTGCAAGACGAGCCACAACTCTAAAACTTGCGGAATTATTCTGACTGTTGCCGTGATGGCACTGTCCGCGCTTCTCCCGGGCCACTGCCGCGCTCAGACTGCGGATACCTATCGCAAGCAGGCTGTTGAGTATTCCAAGGAAAAATCCTGGGATCAGGCTATCGTAAATTATCGCGAAGCGCTCAAGCTCGAACCCAACGACGCTGTGACCCACTACGACTTGGCGCTGGCGCTGAAATATAGCGGGAGCCCAGCGCAAGCGGTGCTGGAGTTCCAGGCGGCCTTAAAGTTCAAACCGAAGTGGGCCCAGGCTCACTACGGGTTAGGAGCGGCGTATTTCGATTTGCACGACGCGGCGGCGGCGATCAAGGAATTAAAGATTGCTGTGACTCTGGAGCCGGCCAACGTGGAAGCGCACCGGCTTCTCGCTCGGATCTACTCAAAGCAGAATGATGCGCAAGATGCGGTACACGAGTTGCGGAGTGCGCTTGCCGCGAAGCCTTCCGCAGAACTCTATCTGGATTTGGGGCTGGCCGAGGCACAGATGGGAAATGCCGACGCCGCCGCGCGGGAATTCCGCCGCGCACTGCAATTAGACCCGCGTTACGCCAACGCGCACATGATGCTGGGTGTAATTCTCCGCAGGCAGGGAGATCACGCTGGGGCGCTTGCACAGTTTCGAAAAGCGGCAGAACTCGCTCCTGACGATCCCGAAGCGCAATTTAATCTGGGCAAAGAGCTGAAGGCCGATGGCGATAAGACCGGCGCAATCGCCGCCTTCCGGCGCGCCATTGAACTCAAGCCCGATTATGAACAGGCCCACTACAACCTGGGGCTGACGTTGCACGCGCAGGGCGATAATGCGGAAGCCAAAAAAGAGCTTAGCGAAGTGAGCGGCCTCCATGATTACCGCATTCACCTGTCGCAAACCAAGCTTCTGATCCTGCAGGGAGTGGATGAGCTCAAGAAGAGAAACGTGGATAAGGCGCTAAGCCTGTTTCAGGAGGCGGCGGAGCGAAGTCCGGAGCTCCCAACCAGCTACTACTACCTGGGAGTTGTTTATGAGCGTAAAGATGACCCGGCGTCCGCGGCCTCTTACTATGAAAAAGCGATTGCGGTGCAGCCGGATTACGCGCAGGCACACACCAGTTACGGCTCGCTGCTTTGGCGGATGAACGATCGCCAACGGGGACTTGAGGAGCTGCAGCGCGCGGTCATGTGTGATCCCGATTTGCGGGAGGCGCATTACAATCTCGGACTGGCATTGGCACAATTGCAGCGGAGCGACGAGGCGATCCAGGAATTGAAGCAGGCCATTAGCCTCGATCCACAATATGTGGACGCGCGCGTCCAACTGGGGCTGATTCTCAGCGAGAAAGGTGATTTTGTGGGCGCGGCCAATGTGTATCGAGAACTTTTGCGGCGCGATCCAGCGTTTGCGGAGATTCACAACAATTTAGGTTTGGTGCTCTTGCAGTCTGGCGATGCGAAAGGCGCGCAGGTTGAGTTTCTGGAGGCGGTACGCCTGAAGCCGCAATACGCAGAAGCTCACTATAATCTCGGCCTCGCGTTGCAGAAGGCGGGGAAAGAGGCCGAAGCCGGCGCTGAATTCGAGAAGGCTTACCAAATCATGCCAGAGCTGCGAAATGGAGCGTCGCGCTAGAACTGGCGCGCTTCTGGTCCGCAACGAATCGTGCGGCAATTATTGCTTAGTGGGTGGAACGCTTTACGGCGATCAGTGAGAGCTGTTCGAGATCCGGATAATGTCCCTCGTTGTCCGCTTTGCGGTCGCCCGGGCTGATTTGCTGAAGGGTGGTTCGCGCGGGCATGATCGGGCCCAGATATTCTCCGTAAACGCTGTCGAATTCCTTGGTATCGGCAAGATCGTCCAAATAAACGGTCGTAGAAACGACTTGGCTAAAATCCATTCCGGCCTCTTCCAAATTATCCAGTTGGTTGCGCATGGTTTGGCGAAGCTGGGTGGCAGTGGTGGGGGCGTATACGCCGCCATGGGGCCCCGGGATAAAGCCGCTCTTGGCTGAACAATATAAGGTTTCGCCGGCGAACACGCAGGGACTGGCGGTGGGACTGGGCGGCATGTTCTTGGGACGCACGGCCTTTCTGGCTTGAAGATCCCGCACCGCCACGCCGGTGTATTCGATGTGTGCGCCACCCGGCAGGCTGGACACTTCAATGGTTGCGCGCGCGGGCGTATTGCCAAATTCAAAGCGGCGCGCGTAATGCTCATTCATCACCCGCGTCGGAATATCTTTTGTCAGATAGGGATTGACGAAGACTACGTGGCTCAACTCCAGGCCAGCAGCCTTGACGACCGCCTTCATTCCATCCAGCGCCAGATCGACTTGCGCTGCCGGTTCATCCGGAATTTTGCCGCTCGCTGGATCAATACCCGCCATGCTGGAAATAAAGAGCCGGTCGTGCGTCAGAATCCCTGGAGAGAACGCAGCGCCGTGCGGATAGTTCACAGGAAAAACGGCGCGCCGGCCTTGCAGATCGCGGACCGCCACCGCATTTATCTGGATCGCGGGATCAGGCAGGCTGGCAACTCCCAACACGGCTCGGGCTGGGGGCACCTTGGGAAAGTACTCCGCAAAAACGCGGTCCACTTCCTGCGATTTGCTCACATCGGTCAGATAGACTTGCGTGTACACCACGTTGTCCATCGTCAAGCCAGCCGCCACAACAATTGCCTTAATGTTGTCGAGGGCTTGTCGTGTTTGCGCAGCAAAGGTTGATGGCAAACTTCCGTCAGAGCTTCGCGGTCCCTGGCCGGAAATGTAAACGTAGTCGCCGGCATCCACGGCTGGGGACACGAATTGCTTTGGGGAACTCTGCGGCGGCACTACGGCGCGCACTCGTTCTTGCGCGATGAGCGCTGGGCAAAGCACCAAACCGTGCATCACAAACAATACTCGTGCTGCATGCGATATTCGTGTTGTGAGCACCGGCCATATCCTCCTTGGCACTTGCTTCCGACCTGCCGTTATCAGCTACGTTTTTTCTGCGCCGCGCCCAAAATCGACCGCAGTCTCTCTCCTACGATTATTTCTTCGCCGGGCTGGATGGTCATGGAAATCAGCTCGATATGATCGGGGGCTTTGCGCTCTTTTCGATTCGGGTTGGGATTGCCTTCGCGCACTGCGGTGACCAGGCTGGGATTATCGGTGCCAAGCACTTCGATACAGGGGTCGCCCGCCCGCAAATCGCGAACGCAATCGGCAATGGTGTATCCCCATCCTTGCATATCCCAAGATACCTTCAAGGTCGGGTAGCGGTTTCCATCGTCGGGCACGTAGGTGCTCGTTTTTACTCCGGGAACCGTTTCGATAAGCGTTCGGATGCGGTCCAATCGGGCGTTCCATTCCGCATATAGTTTCTTTTCGTCGGTCTTCAGCCACGTTTCCAGCGCGGTGAGGCAGCCGATGACCTCTTCTTTGCCGACCTTCATCGGCCGGCACACCGCACCTTCGCGAGGACTGCTGTTCAGCAATGCCGCCTCAATCAGATCCTTTTTGCCAAAGAGCAAACCGCTGCACTGCGGTCCGCGGAGGCCCTTGCCTCCCGAGAAGCAATACATATCGATGCCCATCTGGGCGTAGAGCTTGGCGTTGTCGACGGGAGGAATGCCCGCGGCATCGTCCAGCAACATAGGGATCTTCCGCTCTTTCGCAACTTTCAACTGTTGTTGCAGTTTATCTCCTAGATCGGTGGTGTAGATCATTGCGGTGTTGTCGTTAATGGCCTTGGAGAGTTCGTCGGGGGAATACGCCAGAACCAGCTTGGCCCCGGTCAGGCGGATGGCGCTGTCAAAGGCGCTACGGCCGCCCATCATGATCACTTCGTGCTTCATGCCCGTGGTGTCCGGAAGTTGCCAGATTTTCCGATCGTCGGTGCCTGCCATGCATCCTGCCGTTGCCGCGGCCATGGCGCCGGCGGAGCCAGAGGTCACGATGCCGGATTCGGCGCCCGTTAATTCCGCCAGGCGGCGCCCAACGCCTCGCTGCAATTCGAGCATGTTGACGAAATATTTAGAGGCTTCGTCTTGCGCCTGGCGAACCTCGGGAAATTCCAGCGAACCGCTCAGATAGGTCCAGGTTCCGCGACAATTAATGACCGTTTTCACGCCCAGGCGCGTGTACACGTTATGTGCCAGATCTACACCGACCGCGGAAGCCGCCTGCGCATAAAGGCTGCGCGCCGCGATCTGGCTCAGCAGCGGCACCGCTGCCAACCGCTTAACGAACGATCGCCGACTGGAATTCTGGTTGGACATTGCCCTGCCTCCTGTGGATTGTTGCCTTGCTACTTGCGCGCCACGTAAAGAAAAGGAATTCACCGGTCGAGACGCCAGCCTAACCGATTCTCAAGAATTTCGCTGGCGCAATGCGATTTTCCAGCACAAAATGGCAGACTCGATTTAACATAGAAAAAGCCTTGACGCCAACGCTTTTCTTTCGTTTTATATCGATTTCTTTCGTTTTCGCAGAGTGAAATAGTTGTCTCATTATTGTTGGCAAAGTGTGTTTTGGGAATTCTACCACTAGGAAGGCAGGAATATGGATTTTCACCGTCGGCTGGGCGTAGGTGGGAGACTCTTTCTGCTTTGCTGCGTGGCGGCCACTCCGGGTGCCTGCTCGACCCTTGGCCAGGAAGCGGGGCAGGCAAAATCCACCTGTCGCGTGGAGCCGGTGGACTACTACGGCTGGTCTGCACAGCAGATTTCCAATGAATATGTGCGGCTCACCGTGGTGCCGCAAAATGGCGGCCGGCTGATGCAGGTCACCTTTGCCGGACACGACTATCTCTTCGTCAATCCAGAACTCCGTGGGAAATATCTTCCTCCGACCTCCGCGCAATGGTTCAACTATGGCGGAGACAAATTGTGGCTGCTGCCGGAAGGGACTCAGAACGAGCAAGAATGGCCGGGCAACTCCGACCTGATCGACGATGGCGTTTATACTTTTAAAAAGTTGGCGGAAGGACCGCGATGCGAGATTGAACTGGTTAGCCCGGCCGACCCGCAGACCGGCATTCAATTTTCTCGTACCATTGGCCTGGACGCAGACTCTCCCCGAATCCAATTCCGCGCGCGGATGAAGAACATCACCGGGCACGCCCTGGAGTGGTCGATGCAATCCGTCTCGCAGTACAACACTGGCATGCCGGGAGTTCCCGCAAAGCGGAATCCCGACATTTGGGGATTCACTCCCACCAATCCCTCCAGTGGATACCTCAATCATTACCACGTGCGCTTCGGACCGGCGGAAAACCCCGCCGCTTCATTGCGAGACGATGGATTTTTTTCCGTGCATTACTCGCATTGGGCTGCCGAATTGTGGATCGATTCCGTGGCCGGGTGGCTGGCGGTGGTGGACGGAACCAGCCGGTTCGCGATGGTGGAGAAATTTCAGTACGAAGCAAACAAAACCTATCCAGGGCGCGCTTCAGTGATTTTCTGGACCAACGGCCCGGAGATGCGGTTTAACGGCGACGGCGAATCCACCTTTGGAGGCACAAGAGAATCGCCCTACTACATGGAGGCCGAGCTCAACAGCCCGATGTGCCGCCTGAATCCCGGCGAGGAATGTCGATTTGACACCGCCTGGTTTCCGACCCGAACGGAGAGCGATTTCCATGGGGTCACCGACGCGGGAATTTTAGTGCACCCGCTACGCGCATCGCGACTCGATGGCGGCAAAGTCAGGCTCTCCGGTTCGTTCGGCGTGTTTTATGCCGGCCGTCTCATTGCGCATTTTTACGACGAGCGAGGTTCCGCCCTCAACGCGACCCAAGTCGCGGAGGTCACTCCGGTGGATCTTGCTACTTTGCAGATGGAGGTCGTTCCGAGCGGAAAAGCCGCCCGAGTCTCGCTACATCTAGTGGATCGGAACGGCGTGGATCGAGGAGCGCTTCAGGAAGTGCGCATTGGCGCGCAAGATGACCACTAAGGTGAAATCGCGCGTCAGAAAACGTCTCATTGTCATGTTCGCTGCGGTGTGCTGTGGCAGCTCGGCGCTCGGCCAACAGGTCAGTTCTCCGGTTAGCGTTTCTCAGCGAGTTACTGTCGAGGATCTGGTGGCGCAGCCGGTCGGCGAAAACTGGACGTCGTACAACGGCGACTATACGGGTCGCCGCTACAGCAGCCTGCAACAGATCAATACGTCAAACGTCGCCCAGCTGACGACTTCGTGGGTATTCCATCCCGGCAATACGCAGAACTTGGAAGTCACTCCGGTGGTGGTTCGCGGACTGATGTTCATCACTGCTTCGAACGACGTGTTTGCCCTGGATGCGCGAACCGGCAGGGAGATTTGGCACTACCACCGGCCGGTCAGCCCCGGTCTTTTGGATGATGCAGCGGCTCACAAAAATCGCGGTGTCGGCGTCTGGCAGAACGCCGTGTTCGTGGAAACCGACGACGCTCACTTGCTCAAGTTGGATGCGCGCTCTGGGAATCTGCTATGGGACGTGGCCTACGCGGATAAAACCAAACACTATGGCGCGACCAGTGCTCCGTTGGTGGTAAAGGATACGGTCATTGTCGGCACTTCCGGAGGAGATTCGGGTGTGCGCGGATTTGTAGCGGCATATGATGCGGCCACCGGAAAACGCAAATGGCGTTTCTGGACAATTCCGGGGCCAGGTGAATTTGGTTCTTCGAGTTGGCCGGGAGACTTGTATCTGCATGGAGGCGGCACAACCTGGATGCCGGGCACCTACGATCCGCAGCTCAACACGCTGTATTGGACCACCAGCAACGCGGCTCCTGACTTCCTGGGAGATTCGCGACCGGGCGACGACCTCTATACGGCTTGTGTCTTGGCTCTCGATCCAGATACCGGCAAACTAAAATGGTATTTCCAATTTACGCCGCACGATGTTTATGACTTCGACGCCACCGAGACGCCAGTGCTTCTGGATAATGAAGAAAACGGAACAATCCGTCATCTTCTGGTTCAGGCCAACCGCAATGGTTTTTTCTATGTGCTCGACAGAACCAATGGCAAGTTTCTGCGAGCAACTCCGTTCGTGGAAAAATTGACTTGGGCCACGGGCGTCGACGCGGCCGGACGGCCGGTCCTTACCGGTCGAATTCCCACTGCGGAAGGCACCAACATCTGTCCAGGCATCGACGGAGCCACGAATTGGTTTTCGCCATCGTATAACCCGGACACCGGGCTCTTCTATGTAATGGCCCTGGAAAGTTGCAATTTGTTTCTCGCCAAACCCAAAGAGTTTGTGAGGGGCGAGACCTTCTATAACACCGGAACCACGCTGCCCCCGGGTGAACGTATGCAGAAAATTTTGCTGGCGCTCTCTGTCGCGGATGGTAAACGCGCCTGGAGCTACACGCAAACAGGTTCGGGAAATTCCTGGGGCGGCACCATGACCACCGCTGGCGGCCTGGTCTTCTTCGGAGACGACGCGAACTTCTTCGAAGCGGTGGACGCCAAGACCGGGCGTGGGCGTGCCCTCTGGCATTTCAACACCGGCCAAAATATGAAAGCTTCGCCGATGAGCTACGCGGTCGCCGGGGTTCAATACGTGGCCATTGCCGCCGGCAGCGACATCTTCTGTTTTTCACTGCCTGAACCGCGCTGAGCACACGCGTTTTATAACGGGAAAATGTACTCTGGCGGAGGAGGAGGGATTCGAACCCCCGGGACCCTTTCGGGCCCAACGGTTTTCAAGACCGCCGGTTTCAACCGCTCACCCACTCCTCCGTTTCTAAGTATATCGTGCAACTGCTTTTAGCGGGATTTTTGGTGACACTTTTGACCCCTGTTGCTGCATTTTGGTGCAGGGTGTCACCAAATTGTCACCATTTCCTTCGAGTTTTGCCACCGCAGTCCGTTTGGAATCGAGATTTGTGTGCGTATACCGCATGGTTGTGACGATCGTCGAATGTCCGAGCAGTTGCTGGACTGTCACTATATCCACTCCGCGATTCACTAGCCTTGAAGCGAACGTGTGCCGCAGCTTGTGCCACGTGACACCTTCGATTCCGGCCTTTCGGCATGCGAGAGCAAGACCCGCGTCGAGATCAACGAAAGGCTTTCCGGTTTCATGGTTATAGAAAACAAACTCGTTCTTTCTCCCCATTGCCCATACTTCCAGGACTCGACGGGCATCCGAATTCATTGGAACCGTCCTCGTCTTGTGCGTCTTATGAGCAAAGATGGAAAGAAGGCCTTTTTCCATGTCCACGTTTTCCCAGCGAAGCGAAAGGATTTCTCCGATGCGCAAACCGGTGTTCAGATCAAAAACAATAATGTCCTGAATGTACGGAGTCGCATTCGCGAGAAGTTTTTCGTTCTTCGTCCTCGCTGAGAGTACGGAAACCTATGTTTAGTTCCTGAAAAAACTTCACTCTCTTCACAGGATTCGATCCGAGATACAGGTCCCAATCGATAGCAAGATTGAACATATGCTTGAGGAGTGCCAGTTCCCGGTTCACAGTCGCGCCGGAAACTTCCTTTTTCCTGTGAAGCTTGAAACCCTCGATGTCAGGCACGGAGATGTCCTTCACCTGACGGTCGCTTCCTAGGAAAGCAGTGAGACTTGCTAGCATCTGTTCATCTCTTAACCACGATCGTTTGTTCCCCTTCGCATATTCCATATATTTGATACCGAGCTCCCCGAAAGTGATTTTCACCGGGCGTTTGAATTTCCCCCGGAGAATTTCGGACTTTCTTAGCGAAAGAAGGTCCTCGGCGTCGCGTCTACTGGAACTATGGGAAGACTCCTGAATCCGGTTTCCCTGAGAATCGAAGCCCGCTCGCGCGGAGTTAAAGATTCTCCACACAGAGATCACTATCCGTCAGATCACCATAGATTTAGGATGTGATCTAAATGAGATTATTCCCTCGTGTGATTCTTTTGCTGCCGACGTCTTCTCCTGCGCCGCTGATTGGTGAATTCGCTACTGGTGTCGGACTCCCTGGCATGGCCGATGGGTCACGGCCAATTGGGAAAACGTTTGTTTGCTTTGCTAACAGCCCGGCCCTGTCCATTGCGCTTCCTATCGCCTACTTTGACTCAATCGGCCTTCCTCGGCTGTTCGATGATCCAGCGTAACCCACTGAACCGCCGTACGCGGACCCGCACATACGGTGGTGTGGCAGGGGCGAGTGGGCAACCACTCCCCCTATGCCGATTGGCTATTTTTCGTCCGACTGCGCTCGCAAAAACCCGCTAAACTTCACGGACCAAGATGACTCGATCGTCTCTCAGTCTTATTTGCACTGGATAGGAAAAGTTGTCGGATGGTATTAAACGAAATAGAGTCTCGCTAATAGTGGGTTCTACAAGAGCGCTGTACCCAAATGAAAGTATTCTCCTTGTGCCCCAAAACGGTGGTCAGTGCGTAGTAACCGTTTAGCGCTATAACAAACATTCGTACCATTGTCAGATTTTTCCTCCACCTCCAAAATTCGTAACGGGACGCTTGAAGGGTGTTCTCGCTTGCGCCCAGAAAATGAGCGTGGTTACGCTGAAGTAGCTTAGTTTTCCAGTCCCGGCATCTAGAGCGCGACCCTGAATTCGGGTGCTTGCGCAAGCGTGGCATCCTGGTTGAAACGAGAGGTTCAAGATGGTGCGAACGTGCATTATGGCAACGATTCTCGGGCTGGCATTGTCGTCTGCCGCGTTTGGACAGGCCAGCGCAGGTGCAGGTGAATGCGCTGGTGTCCTCAATGGAGGGAGCAGTTGTGGCGGCACTTCTTCTGGAAACGCCGGGCACAATCCCTCTTCGAAGACGCCACCCAACGCAGCCGCCGTAGCGAAGTTTAACGCGATCCAGAAAAATCTGCAAAATGAACAGCAGTTGATCAACAACGTCGGGGATGGAATTCTCAACGTCGTCAATTCCGCCCGCAGCAATGACGGTGACTCAGTTACGCCCCCCTCCGACAATTCCGCCTACATCGTGCCTGACTATTCGAACCCCGGGGTGTCAGAAATCGATTTTCCGGCAGCGGCACCCGCGCCAACACCCAGCACGACCGCTGCTGTTAACGCGCTCCTCGATTCAGACCAGCCTCCAAATTCCAGCGCCTCCGTGGTCAGTGCTCTCCTTGACGACCCACAGCCGACTACAGCGCAACCAGATACGAGCGGAACGACAACGGCCAACGAAGTAGCGAACCTGCTCGATAGCAGCAGGGTCTCGAATTCTGGTTCTGCCTTCGCATTGCCAATACCCTCAGATCCGCAAGTTAACGCTGTGCTTCAGGAATCCATAGACCAGCCCGACCAAGACCAGAGCACTACTATGATGCAGGTGCTCCAATCGACGAGACAGGAGGTTACGGATTCGCTGACCGGTCTGGTGAGCTCCGGGAAGACCTTGCTGAGCAATTTGTCGAATGATCCGACTGTGTATTGGCTTGCTTCCCAAGGATGGAACGGGACAACTGCGCCTCTTGCTACGTCGAGCGGAAATTCTGAAACAGTTACAAATACCCCTGACGGCGTTGCAAACCTCGTACAAGGTCAGGCCATTGTCGGTTTCGGCGATCTTCTCAACGGAATGGCGAGAGGCCCAGCGGGTTTTGCCAAGGGACTCTACAGTTATGGGTCAAAAATGGTCAGTCAAATGGGAACGGCCCTCGGTTTCGCGAACTCACAAATCGTCGATGCGGATACAGGCAATGAAAATTAATCAGGCCTCCGGCCTTCGAATTCCTGCCTTTGACACGGGCTTGCGCACTGCCGCCTTTGCGTTAGTTGCTGCGCCACTTTTGTGTCTCGCCCAGTCCGCTCCACAACAGCGCACAGATGGCAGAACGAGCATCGCTTCGCCCATAGTTCGAGCGCAACAGGTCTGCATTCAGACAGAGGCAGCTTTCATCCTCAATCATGATCGGGCAAAGGCCACACAGGGATTTTTGAATGCGACTCAGATCGACGCTCACTATGCGCCTGCCTGGTTCAACCTCGGCGTTCTTGCGGAAGGAGACAAGAGCTGGACCAAAGCGGCTGCCGACTTCAGGCAGTATCTCAGCCTGCAAGCAAGCGGCACGGACGCGGATCGCGCCAGAGCCCAACTGCAGCTCTTGTCGAGATATATCAATGGCTCAGTCACTCCCGATGCTGCCCGAAACATGGAGTACGACGCTTCGATCCAGCGCGCCCGTGCTTTCCTCGTTCATGGTTACTACCTGGAATCCATCGCTGAGGCGGGGCGCGCTGAGTCCTTGGATGCGTCCCGTTGGGAGGCCTACGCTGTGGTCTCCCTCTGCATGACAAAGCAAAACAAGCCACAGGAGGCAGCGAAATTTGAGGTGCTTGCAGTGAATCATGCCCCTGTGAGCAAACGCGATCAAGTACGTGCGGCGCTCTCTCCACCCGAAAGCGCGCTGGCAAAGTGAAACGTGAATGTGTTCCGTGGTCTATGGAGGAATCGATCAATGAGATTTTCTTTTCGCTTGTTGCCCCTGGCCTGCCTTGGCCTGCTATCTCTCGTCGTTTGCGCGGTGGCTCAGTCCAGCCCTGACTATGATGCACTGGTTCAGCAGGGCAAGGCGCAGCTTCAGGCTGGCGACAACGATGCGGCGCTGGCCTCCGCCAATGCTGCCATCAAGCTCGACACGACTCGTTGGCAAGCCTACGCGGTCGCCGGCGGCGCGCTGATAAATCTGAAGCGGTATGAGGAAGCCGCGGATCAATTCGGCCATGCAATCGATAAAGCCCCAGAGGGCAAGCAAGCGGGATTACGCGACCTACGCAGACAATGCCTGTCTGCAGAAACAGTTTCAACTTCTGCCACGGGAGCAAACGCGCAGCAAGTGCCATCTCAAGGAACTGGTGCTCAGAATGGTCCCCCACTGCAGGAAATCTTAGCGTGGATACAGAGTAACGTCCAGAAATACATTATGGTGCGTGGCTTTAAGGACTCCCAGGAGTTGACGTTCCAGGGGTGTATGGTCACTTTGACAGACACACTAATAGTCCCAGACAGGCCGGCAAGCAAGTACGGGAAAACAACAGTGCAGATCGATCTCACCAGGCTGTCGCCTGATTCAGTTACCACTGCAACAGATTCCTCTGGGACTTGGATAGTGTTCCATTCAGACCAGGAGTTTACACGGCACACAACGGACTGGATAAAGTCCACGGATGCAATCTTGCGTCATGAGACGGAGCCGGACCAGCTTGTCGTAGATGACGAACAAAGTAAGACCTACGGCTACCCCGTGACGGACGCTGACATGGCGGGGCGCCATTTGCGTGCATGGCACGATGCCATCGCAAAGTGTGCGGCGAAGGCGGTCCCGGCCCATCTCTATTAGGATTCTAACGAGGCGACACATGTTACGAAATCCTTTACGCGTTCTTGCATTACTATTAGCTGTTCCAGTCATGGCACTGCATGCCCAAACGGCAGCGAACTATGATGCCATAGTCAAGCAGGGGAAGGCACAGCTTCAGGCTGGCAACAACGACTCTGCCTTGGCTTCTGCGAACGCTGCGATCAAGCTCGATGCGACCCGTTGGGAAGCATACGTGGCGGCGGGCGGGGCGCTGATGAACCTCAAACGCTATGAGGAAGCGGCGGACGACTTCAGCAAGGCTATCGAGCGCGCGCCCGAAGCGAAGCAGACTGCCCTACGAGACCTTCGCAAACAATGCCTGGTGGCCGAAGCGGGAGCGGCCCCTGCTTCCAGCACCGGCAGCGGTAGCGCGCCTAGCACCGTCAGCGCGCCAACTCCTGGCGGCCCGTCATTCGGCGAAACCGTAAGGTGGATTCAGAATCACATGGCCGAGTCAGGGTTCCCGGCGCAAACGGTAACCAAAGGCGAATTTGTAAGCAGATACGACGATGCGCCCTATTCCATCCATTTCGACGGCTGCACTATGGTACTGTCCTTATCCGAGCATGTGCACGGGACTAACACGCAACCCAATCGCGGCGATCAGACGGATTGGGACGATTCCGAGTACATGAAGTTCAAACTCCCGCTGCATAGGCTCATTTCCATAGAAGATGGTGGTTGGCTTCCACTGCAGGATTGGGAAAAGAACACTATCAATAATGGCTATCGGGATAGCTACGTTTCCGGACGGTTTCCGACGGTAGCCATCAATCTGCCAGGCGACGGCGCGGGCACAGCGAGCTGGGGCAGCTCGACCACGATAGAGGGAGCACCAAATCCTAACCAGTCGACGCCTGACCATCCAATTCCAAGCGGAGCGCTCACTGCTGTCATCGGCTTCGGCCCAAACGCTACAAGGAATGCGGTTCTCATCTCATATGGGCGGCCGGACACGGAGGACAGCCCGCAGCATATGGCAAAGGCGCTTGAGCACCTGGTCGATCTGTGCCATCAGAATCCCGTAGTGGCTCCCAAAGACACCTTCTGAAAGGCGTTCATTTTCTGTGCTTCTGCTTTGTCTCGAACATTTGTGGTTGTAAAAGGCTTTCGAGGAGGTACGAATGCGCGCTTGCCTTGGGTTGGTGGCGTTGACTTTGTTGTGCTGCGTGAGCAGCGCTGTCTCTTTCGGACAGTCGATCGCGAACTACGATGCTTCGGTCAAGCAGGGGAAGGCACAGCTTCAGGCTGGGAGCAACGACGCTGCCCTTGCCTCTGCGAATGCCGCCATCAAACTTGACGGCACCCGTTGGGAGGCATACGCGGTAGCGGGCGGCGCGCTGATCAACCTGAAACGGTATGACGATGCCGAGGGTCAGCTGGGGCACGCGATTGCGCTGGCGCCAGATGAGAAACAGGCTGGGCTGCGCGACCTGCTGAAACAATGCGAGACATTGAAGGCGACGGCTTTGGCGTCATCCGGCGGCGCTACAGATTCCGGTCCGAGCTATGCCGAGACAGTCCGTTACATCCAGGACAAGATCAGAGCGGCGAGTTACCCGACGCCCACTATACAGCTCAACGGATTGATAGGCGGCAAGTTGGAAATTGCGTATACCGTCACCTTTGACGATGCAAAGTACACATTTGGTGCGGACGGCTGCTCGAGCATAACAATCACCAGTACGGTGACCGCCCATATGGACGACTCGGACGACCAACGCCACTGGGCTCACAAAGAAGGCCAGCGGGTCCACAGTTACACAGTACCGTTCAAATCCGTCGCGAGTATCCCAGAGAGGCCACAAGTAGCGGCGATATACTCAACGCACGAGATTACGCAAACAGTTCTGGGGGGCCTGATGGGCGACGGACGTTATCTCTCAAACAACTGGCCAGAGGTGATGATCGAGCAGCTCCCTCCGACGTTTGCCTTTGGAGGTGATCATCAAGACTGGCACGATGCCTTGTGGATTGTCCCAAAGGATCTCAATGTCAGCTGGACGAACTTCGATAACGTTATCGAAAGCCCGAATCTCACGGGGGGCGGTCCGGAGAACCAGTCCGGCAACATCACGAAATCGGGCCTTCCCATCCTGATGATCCGATTTGTCAAGCCGGGGACCGGCGCGGAAAGCCCGCACGTTGCGAAGGCCATCCAGCATCTGGTGGAACTATGCGCGGCTCATCCGGAACAAGCACCGAAGGAGCTGTTTTAAAAAGTCGACGAGGAATTGTTGGCTGCTGCGCGGGAAGCATGGCCTCACGTCTTGGCCCACGCCGAAATAAATCTAAGCGTGTGACACTCAACTCGACAAATACTGAAAATGTAAAAGTGTCACCAAATTGTCACTAAAGCCGGTGCAAAACGAGCAAAAACAGAGCAAATCGAGAAAACAGAAATTATCGCTACCTTGCAGCCGGCAAAGGGATTTAGTTGAATTTTCTATCAGATAGCGAATCGGCGATTTTATTTTTTCAAGACCGCCGGTTTCAACCGCTCACCCACTCCTCCGTTTTTAATTCTAACGTATTCTTCGAGTTAGCGGCCAGTTTGCTACACTCCTGACCCCTGCTGCTGCATTTTGGTGCAAGGTGTAGCAGATTTGTAGCAGTGCTTGCCAGTTTTCCCACGGCAACCACCTTCGAAGCGAGATTGGAATGCGTGTAGCGCATCGTAACGGTCACCGTCGAGTGTCCGAGCAACTCTTTGACTGTCATGATGTCGACACCGCGTTCTAGGAGGCGCGATGCCAAGGTGTGCCGCATTGTGTGCCACGTCACGCCTTCGATTTTTGCCTTCTTGCAAGCGAGTTCCAATCCTGCATCGAGATCAACAAACGGTCCCCCGGTTTTCTGGTTGTAGAAGACATAGTCGTTCTTCCTGCACAGTCTCCAGAACTCGAGAATCCGGCGCACCTCCGAATTGATCGGGACGGGACGATCCGGATCTTCTGAGTTTTATGTGAGAACGAGTTGATCATTCCCTGGTCCAAGTCCACGTGCTGCGACTAAAGGGAGAAAATCTCTCCGATTCGGCTTCCCGTATTCAGGGCATAAAGGACAATGTCCTGAATGGCGGGTGTCGCGTTCCGCAGCAGCCTGGTTTCTTCTTCTTGACTCAGTACTCGAAAGCCGGTGTGGATCTCTTGGAAGAACTTCACCTTTCGAAGAGGGTTTGAGCCGAGATGAAGATCCCAGTTGATGGCGAGATTGAACATATGCTTGAGCAGCGCCAGTTCGCGATTCACGGTCGCTCCCGACACTTGCTTGTGCCTGAGAAGTTTGAAGCCTTCGATGTCGGGTGGCGTGATGTCTGCCAACTGCCGTTCGGCACGGAAGAATTCTTATTTTGCGATACGAACCGTTCAAGATCGGCCATGTCGAAGCGGACGGCGCGGCCTACCTTTTATAAAGGAGATTCTTCTCTGCCAAACCCATCCGTAGAGGGTCGACGGCGAGACAGCGAGAAATTGAGCGCCTCGCTCACGTTTACGAATTGAGCTGGCCGGGTAGTCGTAACCTGAGTTACCATTGATGGGCCCATTGCTGGATATCTTGTCGCTCGCTTGCACTCACGCGTTTCGCTCGTGAATTCCCTGCTCACCCGAAGGGTCGCTTTCCTCGCGCTTGCCAGCTAGCTCAGCCTGAGCCTTTGTGACAGTCCGCCTGGCATAGTCCTCGGGATCGGATTTGTCCGCTGCGCGGTGTTGTGCCATCCGCTGCACAACTTCTTCCGCGTTGTCGCCTCGTGCGAGGGCGCGCTTCGCGAAAGCCCAGTCGTGTTCGGACTGGCTGAGATTGGCCCGAGGGGAAGACTGTGGCTTCGGGCGGTTGTGATAGTTGTGGCGCGGCGAGTCCTGGGAGTCGATGTGCAGTTTGAAATCACGGAGGTGGTAGATTTCCGTAGATTCTTTGCGAGCTTCGACATAGAAGTCCGTTTCATATTTCTTGTTCGCGAAACCGGGCAGGCGCAAGACACGCGTCGCATCGGTGGCTGCGGGATCTCCCTCGAACTCGCGCGCCATGGCGTGCAAAAGTCCTTCTGCCTCGTCGAGGCTTATCCCTTCCACCTTCCAGACAATTTGGAATTTCGCGGGTGAACTGGTCAGGACGTAATTTGGTTTCGGGACGGCGCTCGAATTCTCAAGGGATTGCAACGCCCCCGGCCCTCCGTGATCGAGGTCGAGATATACATGCCGGATGGATGCGATGTCCTCCTTCGTTCGCGTCGAAGCATCCTGCCGGAGCGGGTTCATCCCTATATAAATGTCCGACCCGTTGGCGTTTTTGTAGCGGAGCCACGCTTGAAACTCGGGGCCCGACGCTTTCTGTGCGCTGGTGATGCGCTGGATGGTTTCGCCGAAGTCGCGATTGAGCACCAGCAAGGCGATCCGGTCTCTCTGCTCGAAGTTATCGAGGATGTACTCCGAAGCGGACTCTGAGTTCCCCACTCGGTTCATACCAACTCCTTGTGGCTGTCGAAAATAAAGCCGTAGTTGTATTCATCCCTGTCGGGATCGTAGCCGTGGATTTCCACGACTTCGGAAACAAAGCGCCGGCCGGGGCGGCGTTCGAGATGTACGACAACGTTCACGGAATCGCCGACATTTGTTTTGACCGCGCGGTAGGGCAAGTCCACACCACTCTGCAACACACAACTCGTGAAGCGGGCCAGACCCTGCTTTGCGGAAGTTGCATGGACGGTCGAAAGACTCCCCGAGTGCCCCGTGTTGAGTAGTTGTAGAAGATCGAAGGCCTCGCTTCCGCGAATTTCCCCAAGGATTAACCGATCGGGCCTGTGACGAAGAGAAGCTTTGAGGAGATCCCGGATGGTGATGGCGGGCAGCCTGTTCTGGGGCTGCCGGGCTTCGAAACGCACCAAGTTGTCCTGGCACATGTGAATTTCGGAGGTGTCCTCGATCAAGACAATCCGTTCATCAGCGGGAATGAATTTCCCGAGCACATTAACGAGTGAGGTTTTTCCAGATCCAGTAGACCCGCAAATCAAAAGATTCTTTCGAGCCAGAACGTAACCCTCGAGTTGGTTGGCAAGCCAGCGCTCCAAAGTTCCCGCCTGAATGAGGTCCTCGATCCCGAAGTGGCGTGAGTTGAATTTTCGGATGGTCAGGGTTACGCCGTTCACGCTACAAGGCGGGATGACGGCGGCGACCCGGCTGCCGTCCGGAAGCCTCGAATCAAGGATCGGTTTCGATTCCGAAATGTCGTCACCCAGTCGCCGGGCAATATTCTTCACTGCGACCATCAAGGACTTTTCGCCGAGACTGACGCCACGCACCGGCTCGATGAATCCTGCTTTTTCAATAAAGATGCAGTCCGGCCCGTTGACCATGACCTCGCTGATGGAGTCATCGAGGATCAGGTGTTCGATCGGCTTGAGAAACGGCAGGATAGTTTCGAATCCATTCATTAGAGTTCTCCGTCCGCGAGTTGGCGGAAATAGGATTTGTTTACGTCGTTGTAGTAGGGCTTCAGATAGCAAAACATCGGCGGCATCGGATTCGTGCCGTCATAAGCGATGGTCACCGACTGAGCGTTACGCAATTCCATGAAGGTCTTCGTGTCGAAGCGAAGATCGTGGTGCGGGCTATAGCTTTTAGAGGCTGTGATATTCGCCTTGTGTGAAAGGGCTTTCCCAGTGAGGAAGCTGACTTTCGCATCGTGCCCGCTTTCCGAAAGGTTGTAGCTGGCCTTCAATTTGTCCTCACGCCCGCAAAGCTCGCTCGCGATGCGCGCGGAGAAGTCGTCGGACAGAGAAAGAAAGATTTTCGTTCGAAAGGTCTGCAACAGGGTGCGCCAGGATTCTCCCGGCAAGGCGGACTTCAGGGAACTGATGCTTTGTGTTGCGATGATGGGGATGCACTTGGGCTGCCTGGACAAGCTGAAAAACTTCTCGTCCCCTGTCGGTTCGCTCTCGCCGACCGTGGCGAAATGCTGGTACTCATCGCAAAGAAACAGCACTTGCCGGAAATAGCTTTCCGGATTCTTCTCCATGACAGGCACACGGTTGAGCACGGCCCGTTCAAAGTCGAGCTTCAACATCACACCGAGAGCCTTGGCGAGGCCGGCATTCATGGCGATCGGGAAGTTGAGACTGCATAAACGTCCGTTTTCGATGAGCCACGAGAGCGAAGGCAACGGCCTGCCGAATTTGAAATCCGCATTGGCCTGGGGGTCGTAGCACTCGGCGGGAGGACAGAACGTCCGTTTGACATTTGGGTTGTCATCGAAAAGCGAAAGAAACACCGAAATCCCCTCGACGATGGAGGTGCGGAGCTTCGGCTCGATCCTTTTCCAATCGTGAAAGAACCAGCGCTCCACTGCTTCCAGCTGCGCTTTTTTCTGAGCGGGTTCGGGATTCTCGCGCGAGGCGTTTTCCACCTCCCACTGCACGTGCTTTTCTTTCAATACGGCGAGGAGATCTGGTGTCAGGGGCGCGCGGTAGCGGTTGGATTCCTTGTCGAGCCGGAAGTGAAATGGGTCAAGGTCGCGAGGATACTTCAGATACTCCTCTTCCCAGAGCAAAGCGGAATCGGCTTCGATAAGCCTGCGCTGCGCTTCCCTTATTCTGCTTTCGAGCAGATCCGGGTTGATCGCACATTCATAAACATCGAAAAGCGTGACGTAATCGAAAGTCACCTTATGCAGCAGGATGATGAACTTGACGAGGTTGGTGTAGGCCTGCTGCCAGAAGGGTTCCTTGCCGCGGCCGAACAAGTTGTTCAGTAGCGAAGCGATGTTGTACGCAAGAGCGTACGCATCAAGATCGTTGTGAAGAGGGTTGTAACGATACTCGGATGTAAGGCTGATTTCGACGTAGTCGCCGGCACGCCCGTGCCGGGTCAGGATTTCCCGGACACGAGCGCAAAAATCCCCCTTCACTTCAAGAATGAGACCGCCGATGCGCCGATCGGTGTCATCGGCGCGATAGGCGAGAATCTGCTCCGCGAAAGGATACATCGCCGACGCGGTTTTTCCCGACCCGACCGCCCCCACGATGGCAATGCCCGTAAAGAGGCCTCGTTCTGGAATAACCAGCCAATGGGGTGTTTCCGAAGGGATTTGTTTGCGGGGATGATGGACCTCGCCCAGCACAAGAGAAAGTTCCGTACGCTTTCGAGGCTCCACATAGAGCGGTAATTTGCCTGCGCGAATCTTGCTTCCTGCCTTCAGGGCGAAGATGTAGACGCCGGAAAGCAGGACGGAAAAGAGGATATAAGGCGTTGTGTAAAGGAAGAGGGTGTAGGCGTACTTGAAAAAGAGAAACGCGTAGTGCGCCCGCAGCGCCATCACTTGGAGAAAGAGATTGGACTCGGGGAATGGCGCCCTGAAGTAGAGCGCCATCCCCGTGCCCGCCGCGAGCAGACAGGCAAAGAAGTGTCTCGCCTGGAGAATTCGCTGCATCATGCACGCCCCGCCTTTGCCGCAGAGTGACCATCCTCCTTCCTGTCCGCCGGCGTCTGCTGTTGCTTGCGCCAGCGGCGAAACTCCGCGTCTCGCCAAATCACCATCTTCAGCGCGGAGTTGACGACGTGATCCGGCGTGCTCTGGATAAAGGTGGCGTACTTCTCGACAGCAAGCGCGATAGGTTCCTGCAGTTCGTATTCGGGCTTCACCATCTCGGGCGGCTTGTTAATGATGGACATCGCTTTTCTCCTCTTTCTTTCCTGTCTGATTGGCCTTACTGGACGCGGGAAAACACTTGGGAAACCTTTCCCAGCCCGGCGTTTTTCCTGCTTCCAAACTAAACGTCGCGCCATGCGCAACCTCTATGCTCCCAAATACTTCGCGTCACCGAGGAGGTGACGCGAACGGTGACGGGAAGGGTTACGCGTGTTTTTCACGCACCCGTCACCGCGCCGATGAATTTCTGCAAGGGGTGAGCCGTGCTGGTTTACCAGGAATGTGTCGAAAAATACTTGGCGGTCTGGCCGAAGCTGCGAGAATTCCAAGCGCAACTCCTGCTCCGCGATGTTCCCAGCGGCCCACGACTGGAAAAGGGTCTCGAAGTGTTCGCCATGAAACCGGCGGCGACCCTCTTTAAGGAATTCGAAGTCTTCGGTT
>Ga0209275_10000029_pt1 | contig 38755 bp, 29 predicted proteins | sample HubBroMetageREF2_FD_188344 | JGI IMG/M metagenome (GOLD analysis project Ga0209275, IMG submission 188344) | Reference soil microbial communities from the Hubbard Brook experimental Forest, New Hampshire, USA - Hubbard Brook CCASE Soil... | ecosystem: Environmental > Terrestrial > Soil >... | reverse complement strand
TCATTCCATCCTGTGGATGATTCTTCACGGCATCTTGAGTTGGCTGTACGTCATTTATTATTCGTTCAAGCGGTAAACGGACGAGCAAATCCCTGATTGCCGCCTGGCAATCTTGCGATTTGTGATCGCTTCCGATAAGCCCGGCCTGCGTCTTGACGCATCGCTAGCGCCAGAAACTTGGCGAGATTCGTTTCTTGATTCGACAGGGGTTATGAGCCAAGTTCCTGGAGAGTCCTGATTACCGCCGCTACCGAACATCTCTAACAATGTCGCGTGACACGACTTACCGGTCTGCAAGCGTCACGTATCACGCTTGCCGTACAGCGTGCCCTTTGCCAGCACGCGCTTCTCCGGCAGCGGCGTTCATCGGCAGTCAGAGTGCTGGACCACACTAACGCACCGCCAAGGTAAATTTTGCTCGTCCTAGTACCTCAATAAATCCACTTACATATTTCTCCAAACAAATGATTTTCTGGCAGATACCATCACTTGCGAACGGCCCTTCTCCTGCCCTCATTCCTTCCGTGCATTAATCGCCAGCGTTGGGCTCGCTGTACGCCCAAATTTGAATTTCGAGGTTTGACATGAGGAAAGCTATTTTGCCGCTGCTCTTCGTTGTGTTTCTTCTCGCCTTCGTCTTTCCGCCAATCGCCAACGCCGACGATTGGGACAAGAAAACCATCGTCACTTTCAATCAAGACGTCGGAATACCCGGCCAGGTTTTACCGGCTGGCACTTACGTTTTCAAGTTGCTTCGTTCTGGCTCGGAGCGTTACGTGGTTCAAGTCTGGACCGCTCAGGAAGAACAACTCCTAGCCACTTTGATCACCTTCGGCGATTCTTATCCGAATCCCTCCGGCGACGCCTACTTCGTGCTGGATATGAGCGGCACAGACGAGGGCGATCCTCCTGCCGTGGCCAGCTGGTTTTTCGCCGGCGGCAACGACGGACGCTCTTTCATCTACTCCGGCTACTCGACTTCGCGCCTTGTCAGCGATCAAGCCACCTCGTTGGTAGTAGCAGCGGCCGCTTCCCCGCAAGTTGGCGTGGGCGTGGCGATCACCAATCCTCCGCCCGCTCTCCCAGACTATGATCAGCCCGCTTGCCCGGGTGACGGGTATGTCTGGACGCCAGGGTATTGGGCCTGGGCTGGTGACTCGAGCGATTACTACTGGGTTCCCGGCACGTGGGTGCTCGCTCCAGAAGTCGGCTTACTCTGGACCCCGGGTTATTGGGGCTGGGGTGGTGATGCTTTCCTCTGGCACGAGGGTTACTGGGGCCCGCAAGTTGGCTTCTACGGCGGGATCGATTACGGCTTTGGCTATTTCGGCGTCGGTTTTGTGGGAGGACGCTGGGATAACGGCCGCTTCCTCTACAATCGCGCCGCAAGCAACGTAAACCTTAACGTCACCCGCAACGTGTACAACGAAGAAGTGACCAACGTTAACGTGAATCGCGTCAGCTTCAACGGAGTTAATGGTGGGATAGACGCGCGTCCCATGCCGCAGGAGGAAGCCGCCGAACGCGGTCGTCATATTCCACCGGTCGCGGCTCAACTGCAGCAAGAGCAAATCGCGCGCGGCAATCCGGAGCTGCGCGCTTCGGTGAATCTTGGCAAGCCGGCTATCGCCGCGACTCCTCGTCCGGGAGCATTCGAAGATAACGGCGTCCTGAAAGCGAGCGAGGCTAGAGCGCGCTACAGTGTCCCGGCCAATCGCGCCGTTGGGATGGATCGAGCCGATCTCGGCGCCACACGAAGCACGCCGCTTCACGCGAAAGACCTCCCGGCGATTGAACGTCCTCCCGCACCAAACACTGGCGACGCGAAGCTGGATAAGAAATACATGCAACAGCAGGACGAACTGGTGGCGAAACAGGAGGTGGAACGCCAGCAGCTGCAGCGGCAGCAGGATAAGGAGCACCAGCGGCTGGCGAAACAAACAGGCGACGACCAAAAGACCCAACAGCTCGAGCAGCAGCATCAGCAGCAAACGCGGCAGATGACGCAGAGGCACTCGCGGGAGATGCAGGACCTGCAGCGGGTGCAACAACCTCCGCGCCAGACTGCCTTTAAGCCTCGCGAGTAGCTGCGTCGATCACGTTCCGGCGGTCTCGGATACTCACCGCCTCGGCGAAGTATCCGAGAGCCGCCGAATCTTGACTCTTCTGTAGGGTACGCTTCCACACTGCTGAGTGTCGCCACCCGCCATTCTACGCTTGGCGTGTCATGCTTCGGCTGACGGCGAAAATCATCTGGAACGGCTTGAGGTCCTCGTTCAAACACCAATTAAGGCACTTTGGCGGAAGCGTGTGGGAGTCGAACACGAAGCGGGTACTGTATTGAGGCTAATCAGGATTCGGGTAGCCGCGTCGGTGTAGAATCTGCGCACATGACTTAGCTTCGCATAGGAACTTCTGCTTTCATCGCGGGGGCAAACAATGTCGGATTTAATGGTGTCCGTGAGCCATCGGCTTTCGCAGGATGAAGCCTTGCGGCGAATTCAAGCAGCGGTCGCTCACGCCAAGGCGCAGTATTCGGACAAGATCAATGATCTCCATGACAGTTGGAACGGCTATACCGGAGCCTTCGACGCGTCCGGCATGGGGCAGAAGGCTTCAGGAACCGTCGCGGTGAATCCGTCAGATGTGACGGTTCAAATCACGCTATCGTTCACTGCATCGCTGTTCAAATCAAAGATAGAATCTGGGATTCGTGACACCCTGTCGAGGATACTAGCGTAAGAACCCGCGTCAACAATCTCGGTGTAGAATCGCGTATCTATGGCGGAGATTCATATCGGCACCAGCGCGTTCACGGCGGCGGGCTGGGAAAATGCGTTCTACCCCGCCGGAATGAAGCCCGCTGACTATTTGACGTACTACGCGACGAAATTCAACACCGTGGAAGTGGATTCGACGTTCTACCGCGCGCCTTCTGTCGCCACCGTGAATGGGTGGGAGCGCAAAACGCCGGAACGATTTGTTCTCGCCGCCAAAGTTCCGCAGCTAATCACTCACGAGAAGGTCTTGCAGGACTGTGACGACGATCTAAAACGCTTTCTTGAAGCTATGGATTTGATGGGCGACAAGCTCGGTCCGCTGCTTTTCCAGTTTGGATATTTCAACAAGAAGGTGTTCAAGTCTGGTAAGGAGTTCCTGACGCGGCTTGAAGCATTCCTGAAAAAGCTTCCCAAGACCTATCGGTTCGCGTTAGAGATCCGCAACAAACAATGGTTGACGGCTGAATTCTTCAATCTGTTACGCGAACACAAAGTTGCATACGCCTTGATTGACCAGGCTTGGATGCCGCGAGCAAGCGAGATATTCGAGAACTTCGATCCGATTACTGCGGACTTCACATACATTCGGCTTCTGGGTGATCGAAAAGGAATTGAGCAACAGACGAAGATCTGGGACAAGGTGATCGTGGATCGTTCGCGGGAGTTAATGAGTTGGGTCAACGTTTGCCAACGCACGGTACGGCGCGGCATCTCGACCTATGTTTACGTGAACAATCATTACGCGGGCTTCGCACCGGGCACGATTGAACAGTTTCAAAAGTTATGGAAAGCGAGCCAATAAGATTTCAGGGACTCAATTAAATGTCCATGAGTGCTTCGTTAGACCCTTCAGCGAACACCGATATCCTTACTGCCGGTGACTTGCAAGCAACATTCTGGCCCGCGGCTGGAATGCTCGGCGCTTCTCTTCGCTTCCGTGGAGTTGAGCTTCTGCGGCGCGTGGATGATCTCGATGCCGCCCGCATTAAAGGAAGCACTGCCGGCATTCCACTCCTGTATCCTTGGGCAAATCGCCTCGGCAGTTTGCAATATCGCGCGGCTGGACGTCAGGTCTCGCTGGATTCCTCCTCGCCGCGTTTGCATTTCGATGATCACAAACTCCCTATGCACGGCGTTCCATGGTCTCAACTGCAGTGGAACGTTGGTGCGAGCCACGCGGATGCACTAACCGCGCGTTTGGATTGGTTGAGCCAGGAACTGCTCGCGATTTTTCCATTCCCGCATCACGTCGAGATGGTGGTGCGGCTGCGGCCTGTTGATTTGGAGATTCAAACTACAGTTTTTGCAGATTCAGGTTCACCGGTTCCGATCAGTTTCGGTTTTCATCCCTATTTCGGCCTTCCGGAGCTCCCGCGCGCGGAGTGGATAGTGAACGCTCCTGCCATGCGCAAGCTGGCTCTCGATGCGCAAGGGATTCCCACCGGCCAGGAAACTCCGGCGACGCCCCTCGCTGCGCGGCTTGGAAACACCGGCTACGACGATAGCTTTGCCCTTTCGGGCGAGCAGGCCACGTTCTCGATCACCGGTAACGGCTACTCCATTGCCATCGAATTCAAAAACGGTTTCCCCTTCGCACAGATCTTTGCTCCTAAGGATAAGGAGTTCATCGCCATTGAACCCATGACTGCGGCCACGAACGCACTTTGCTCCGGCGAGGGTCTACGCGTGATTGCGCCAGGCGAGAAGTTTACCGCCTCATTCCGAGTCCAGGTCTACGGCCACATGTGATCGCCTTGTGGGACCTCCGGAGATCGCCCGCTGATACCCGTTTAAAACATTGGAGCCAAAGCCCAAACGCGAGGGCGCGGACGCATGACTGCTTTAGCCACCTGGGACATCGGGGATAGATGGCGGGTAATCCGGAGGTAATCCCGGTTGGCTGGAAAACACGCTAACCGTACATCATGTGGATTCAAGTTTCCGATTACACGACGCAATATAAAAGGGCGCCCCTCTTGGAGTAGGTTTGGAGTGTCGGCTCGAACCCACTTCAGAAAGGAGCACCCTTTATATGGATAGCAAAAAGTATATCGGTATGGATGTGCACAAGGAAAGCATTTCGATTGCGGTCAGGAATGCTGCAGGAAAGATCGTGATGGAATGCGTGATCGAGACCAAAGCCAGCATGATTCTGCAGTTTATCGATGGGCTGCGCGGAGATTTACAGGTGACGTTTGAAGAAGGCACCTCGGCGGCCTGGCTGTACGACCTATTGAAACCGCACGTCACGAAATTGGTGGTGTGTGATCCGCGCAAGAATGCTTCTATGCGCGAAGGCAACCAGAGTGACAAGATCGACGCACGCCGCTTGGCCGATCTGCTGCGCCTCAATCATCTCCACGCCGTCTATCACGGGGAACACGGCCTACGAAGTCTGAAAGAACTGGTGCGCAGTTATCTCACCGTCACCAAAGATCTGGTACGAGTCATGACTCGGGTGAAGGCCATTTATCGCAGTTGGGCCATTCCGTGTAGCGGCAAGCAGGTCTATGCGCCACGCCATCGCGCCGAATGGCTGGGGAAGATCACGGAACCGGGAGTACGCCGGCGGGCGGAGTTTTACTACCAACAACTGGATGCGCTGCGGACGGTGCGTCAGCAAGTGCGGCGGGAGCTGCTGGCAGAGGGCAAGAAACATCCGGCCTGGAAACGGCTCTGCCAGATTCCTGCGCTTGGTCCGATCCGCGCCGCGGTGCTGCTGGGCGTTCTGCAGACCCCGCACCGTTTCCGCAGCAAGCGACAGCTCTGGAGCTACAGCGGATTTGGCATCGAGACACAGAGCAGCGCTGATCACCGTAAGGTCCATGGGCAACTCGAACGAGTCAAGAAACAGAGCTCTATTCGCGGACTGAACCGCAACTGTAATCACGATCTGAAGAATCTGTTTAAGGGAGCGGCGATCGTGGCCGCGAGCAAACCCGGTCCGTTGCAGGAGTTTTACAGCGCTTTGCTGAGCAAGGGCATCCGGCCGGAGATGGCGCGTCTGACCCTGGCCAGAAAGATTGCCACTATCGTGTTAATCGTGTGGAAGAGAGGAGTGTGCTTCGACGCCCAACATCTGAAACCACAAACAGCTTGAGTCTCTCGGATCGTGCCCGCTCCATCTCTGGGGATTTCTCTGGCGGTGGCCTGCAGGTTCTCGAGACACTCTGGTTCGAGAGCGAGTCTCAGCTGATTAGTTAGGCGCTGCGTGCCTCGGGCACCCAGTCTCCCATGCGACTCTAGGCCCTCTCGGATAACCAGAAAAAGCGATGGGCCAGGAGTCCCAAATAGAACTATGGTCGCCCAATTTGACCACGTTCTGCTTTGCTGGTTTCGGAACAGACAGGCATCGTTGCCAAGAAGCGATGAAAACCGCTGTTAGAGAAAACCCAAAGCGCTGGGCCATAGTGCCCAGCAACCGAGCACATGGCGCGGTAGGTCAGAACAGCTCTCGCTCGATCGTATGGGCTGAGAAGCAAGAAAAATTCCAGCCGAAGGAGAAGTGTTTTTTCTTGACTTCTACCTTTATAGAACTTATCAGGCATCAGGAAGTTTGGAAGTATAATTTCCTCAGTGAGCGCACCGTATCTGGCACCCAAACACTTGGCGCTCCTTCCCGGCCTTGATGGGACAGGAGATTTATTTGCCGATTTCATCGCGGCTCTTCCTGAGTCGTGGACCACGACGACTGTTGCTTACCCAACTGACAAATTTCTAAGGTACGCGGACTTGCGCCCGTTTGTCGGTGCGGCGGTTCCGCAACTTGAGCCATTCGTACTGGTGGCTGAATCGTTCTCAGCGCCGTTGGCTGTTTGGTACGCGGCAACTAATCCACACAATCTTGCCGCTGTCGTCATCTGTGCCGGATTCGTTAGAAATCCGCTACATGGCTGGTCGGCAGCAGTGAGAGCAGTTGCGAAACCTTGGCTTTTTAAATTGAAGCCGCCTCGCACAATTCTTGAGTATTTTCTTCTCGGACAGCACGCACCTTCCGAGCTTCTGCAAAGCCTTCGCCACGCATTGCAAAAGGTGAGTCCCAGTGTACTGAGTGGCCGTTTGCACGAAGTCTTGGATTGTGACGCACGTGATGACCTACGCCGAACAACCGTGCCGCTGTTGTACGTGGAAGCGACCTACGACAGGCTGCTTTCCTTCTCATGCAAAGATGAATTTTCTCTACTGAGGCCAGACACTGTTTTAAGGTCAATTCCAGCGCCGCATCTCCTGTTGCAACGAGAACCACAGAAAGCCGCCACCGTCATCATGGCTTTCATCAGCAGTTTGCCGTCAAGTCCTGGTTAACGCCCTAACCGTCCCAGTGGATTTCAGGCAATTTGACTTTTCCGGCACGACTTATCAGGAGTTGACGAGGTCGAGCAAAGGTCTTCCAGTCTCACGAAACCATTTTCGCAACCAGGTAAGCCCACACGATGGCGCATGTCAATCCGACTCCGGCGAAAACATAAACCGGCAGCGCTGCGTGGTAGCCATGAATGGCGTCGTTGTACAAGTAGAGATAAGACATTCCTGCTGCCGGCACGAGCGCGATGCCGACAGCCCAGGCAAGACGGCCCGGGCCTTTTTCCCCTTTGGAATCCGCCTCCAGGTCACTCCTGATGGCCGGAGCGGGAGATGCGTGGACCTTAGAGATTCGGACAAAGTATGCGCTGACCATGAGTGCCACAAGGCCAAGCGATCGAATCGCAAAACTACGGTATCCCGCTATGACACCCGCGCACCCAAGCACGAGAAACAAGATAGCCAATGAATATAGGCCGTGCCTTTTTTGGGGCGCTGTCTGTGACATGATCAGTGACACTCCGAAGATGTGCGCTGATTATATGCCCGATTAGCGCGTTAATCAGGACTTGAGTTTCTTGTCAGGCCCAGTTCTGGAAGGATGGATTAGATTTTCCGTCAACAGCTATCGCATGCCTTTTCCTCGTAGCACAGGGCGACCATCGGATCGACGCTCATGGCCCGGCGCGCGGGAAGCACCATCGAAATGAGGGCACTAGATGGGTATAACGATTTCTCGTCGGAAGCTTTGTGGTGAAACACCGGGGAAGGGCCCGACAGATGATGGCGAAGGACAAGCCTGACTACTTGAGTCGGTGAACAGTTCTCGAGGCTAGAAAGACGGGCACTCGTCAACTCTAGTGACATATCCGGCTTGGCCTGGATTCGGTAAATCGTCCTTCGCCCACCGATACGAACACGAAACCAAGAATCTTCCGAAGGGCTCGACATAATGAGTTCCAGTGCTCGCGAAACTCGTGTCGCCTGCTACGAACGTAACGTGGTTGATTGATATCCGTCCAGAGATCTTGAACGGATTGAATTGAACGGGGTACACATCTACGTAATCTACAGCCAGAGTTTTGTCATCCGGGTCACTGCGAAATGCTAGTAGATACCACTCTCCCGTGGAATCGAGAACCAACTTGACTTGAGAGGGTAGGCCGTCGGAAAAGGTTGGGAAAGGGAAAATGCCTTGGGCGTCTGCCGGAGGCATAATCGGAGGCGGCCAGGTCTTCGGCGGGAACGGTGCAATATCCAGGGCAGAAACAGGTTGAAACGCGGACAATTTCATTTCACCTTGTTTGCAGGTCGGGAATAGAGCCTGACATTCGGCGCTAAACAAAATACCCCATCCCCAGTGCTGGCTGGCCACCCCTAAGTAGTAGCGGTCGCCAACTCGGTCCAGAAATACAAAGTTCGGTCCCGTCCCGTTTGAATTATTGTCATGCGAAAAGCCGTGTGAAATGTGTCCGTGCTTTTCAAGTGGCTGACCAGGCGTCCAACGATAGACGACCAGCCTATGCCTTTGAAACTCCTCCGTAACGAACAGATATCCGGCATCGACGTAATTGATATCTGGCAGAAACTCGAGATCGGAAGGATGTTCCTCGTCGATTTTCAAGAGCCCGTGCTGCATTGGGGCTACTTGTAAGGGAGATGTCTCCACGACGTGAGATCCGTCTAGGGGTCCGGCGTAGGAGTACTGCGAAAGGGTACCCCTTGCCCCGATTTCAGAGTAACTGAGGAAAAAATAAATCTGGTTATTCGATAAGACGTGGGATCTCGCAAGCCCTTGCGCGTGATTACTCTCATTGTATATAGTGCCGCCGCCCATGCTCTGAAGCGTATCGAGGTAAATACTCGAACACTTTTTCGCGTTCGCGAGAACGTTCGCCAGTACACGCGCAATAGGTTGGTCCGTCGCGAAAGAACCGGGATAGTTACAGATTTTAGGAATTATCGGGTCTGGGCCAGGAAGGTGATGCATACGCTTCCTCCATGACGATTCCGTCGTCGGCTTTACTTGAAAGTTTCGTTGGTGCGACAAGACTTAGCGGTAATCACGATATCGTAATCTCTCTCATGACGCGACGTTACGCTGACAGAGTGGTTCGAGAGGGTTATCCTAATCGGGTTTATAATAATGTCAAGTGCCTCGAATTAATAGCGGTTGCCCACCACTGCCAACTGAAAAACTTAACGCAAACGCGTGCCAAGACCCGCCTCTTGCATCGATTGTTTCGGTCTTCAGAAGCGTATGATGAAGGGAATCACGAACTGAAATTCCCGAGGCGTTCTAGTTGGCCTTCCACGGGCCGTTTTGATTAGGGATCGCTGGCCCGGCCCGCTCATCTCCACAGCTGCGATTTGGTAGTTGACGATAACAAGGGTGTGCGCTCACAGCCCTGTAAACCAGATCGGAGGCAAATTCCGGCCCGTATGACGGGGCACTCGGAAGTGAGTCTAATTGCCTGGTAAGTCGTGACCGGACATTTGGCATACCAGGACTCTCTCACTGACATTATTTCGGCCCCTTCGGACTACCCGGAAAACGGCCTCCTGTTGGTCGCTGCCATTGTGACTGCAACCCGTGCACGACCTTCGCAAGCGTTGAGACCTTTACTTTTTTTCCGCTGAGAACGGCACGAATCGTTTTCCGGTCGAGACCCGTCTCCTTCGTTGTTTTTCGTAATCCAAGCTTTTTGATCTCCGCTTTTAAACTCTCGTTCGCCGCCACTCGCCCACCGTCATATCGAATAACTGCGTCCTCGATATTTTCAACAAAATCATCTTGTCCTTGGTCGAATCGTGAAATTTCTTTCCCAATTGGGTGATGAAGACCACCCCTAATTGGAATTCTTCGAACTAGACCGCGTGTTTCTGCGTTGCATTTCTCGCCGTCGGGACCCAGGGATTTGATTTCCGGGTGTTGAATATATCCGTACAGAACATCGCCCAAAGTAATCACATCAGCCCGAGAGATTTCATCAAGCCGGAATGATTTACCGTCGCGCGTGTTAACGCAGAGTGATTTGGCCCACATGCTAAGGTAAAATTTAACAATTCGAGCCCTCGCTGCAATCCGCTGTAAATACAAGAGATATTAATACAATACTGAAGATGAATTAGTATCCGAATTCAATAGCCTCCAATGCTGTTAAATCGCGTGAAATCTCGCCGCAGTCTGTGAAATATCGGGTCGACGATTTAATACGTGTTAAATCTCGCGCAGTCGTCGCTGCGGAAATTACCCAGTGAGGAACTGAATTTTGGATCGTGTTAAGGATCGTCGAAATCGTGCGGGCAACCACCATCGAGGCGCGCAAAAGGGCGGTTTGGCTCTAGCCTATCCCCTATCCCGTTAAAGCCGCGCGCCGGAAAGAACCCTGAACTCATCCCACGGCCCAAGCTTGCTCGACGTTCACGCAACTTCGGCCCGATATTGATAGCTCGGGGTCAGTTCCGCCACAATTCCTTCTCCCTGCAAATACACAAAATATTCTCCGCCAGAGATCGCCGCCAGGCGCCCCATGCGGCTCTTCGCCTCCACCAACCCATCCACGGTGGTAATCCAAAGCGTGTTTCCGTTCGGCAGCCTCTTGAATATGTCGAATCTGTAATTCATCACCGCCTCCTCACGCTCTCCGAAGGGCACTCCCAACGAAGCCCGCATTTCAATGTCCGTTCGCAGCCTCAAGCACTTACTCCCATTCAGTCAATCACTTCGGGTTCGAAGGTTCGTTACGTTGCCCTTAAGCTCCCTGAAACCGCCGGGTATTTTCTTCGGACACACGAGCAAAATATTCCATACGCGGCCCTTACGCCTATAAGGTAAGTTCCCTACGCCTCTAAAGACTTCGCCGTATCGCCTCCATTCGTACCGTCGCGTATCATTTCAGCAGTCGCGATTTCTCTTACGAGGTGAAGCCGATGCACATTTCCAATTTCCGCCGGGCGCTCCAGTCGCTCGGACTTTCCATTTGTTTCGCACTAGCCACAGCTCTGTTCGCGGTTTCAGCCGCACCATCCACCGCTTCAGCGCAGGTTGTGCTCTCTGTAACGGTCGCCCCTCCCGTCCTACCCGTGTACACGCAGCCCATTTGCCCCGGCGAGGGCTACATCTGGACGCCCGGTTACTGGAGCTATAGCGACGACGGCGGATATTTCTGGGTTCCCGGCACATGGGTTGAACCGCCTACGGTTGGTCTGCTTTGGACGCCCGGTTACTGGGGCTGGTCCAACGGCGCCTATCTCTGGAACGCTGGCTATTGGGGCCCAGAAGTCGGTTTCTACGGCGGTATCAACTACGGATTCGGATACGTCGGCACCGGATACTTCGGCGGCCGCTGGACCAACGGTCACTTTTTCTATAACACGCGCGTGAACAACGTAAACGTGCATGTAATTCACAACGTCTATTCCAGAACTGTCGTCGTGCACAATTCACACGTCAGCTTCAACGGCGGCCATGGCGGCATCAACGCGCGACCCACCGCCGCGCAAGAACGATTCGCCCACGAACACCACACCGCGCCTACCGAGGTGCAAGAGCGGCATATCACCGAAGCGCGTTCCGACCGCAATCAGTTCGCCTCCGCCAATCACGGACGCCCCGCGGTAGTCGCAACAGCGAGGCCCGGGGAATTCAAAGGTCCGGGCGTAGCGCAGGCTAAAGCCTCCGCGTCCGAACGCATCGGCAACTCGCGCACGGAAAACAGATCCGAAGCCAAGCCGCGCACCGAATCTGCGACGCATACGGAAAGCAAGACGCGGACCGAACCAAAGACCGGGGCGAAGACCGAGACCGCGCGCGAACCGAGGACGGGATCGAAACCCGCGGCAACACGCGAGCCGAAGACCGAATCCAAGCCTAAGACAGAATCAAGACCGGCCACAACGCGTGAATCGAAGTCCGAGGCCAAACCGAAGACGGAATCGAAACCCGCGGCAACACGTGAACCAAAACCCGAAGCGAAACCGAAGACAGAATCAAAACCGGCCACGACGCGTGAACCGAAGACCAAGGCCAAACCGAAGACGGAATCGAAACCCGCGGCAACACGTGAACCAAACACCGAAGCCAAGCCGAAAACGGAATCGAAGCCAGCGGCAACGCATGAACCGAAGCCCGAAGCTAAGCCGAAGGCAGCACCAAAACCAGCGGCGACGCGCGAGCCAAAGGCGGAAACCAAGCCTGCGGCCAAACCTGAATCAGCGCCGAAGCCAGCGGCCATGCACGAATCAAAACCGCCGGCACAACACGAATCGGCTCCTGCGCACGAGGAAAAACCAAAGAAGAACTAAACGGTCGCCAATGCCAAGCAGGGCGGACGCGCGAAATCCGTGTCCGCCCTCACCGACGGTACTATCTATCTCCTGGCGACTATCCGGATCGTCAGTTCGTTACTTTGGATCAGGCCTTTCCAATCCTGAGGCCGCAGCCCTTCCAACTCTTTGGCATTTCCCAAAAGCGGGTTAAAATAAGTATTCGCATCAATACCTCGGCTCTCGAAGATTGCGCGGACTTTGTAAAGTCCCGGAATTAAGCCAGCCGCCTGCGCATAATTTTGCACGAATGTATTGGATCCGTACGAATGCCCTGGTGGCAATGAGATGCACCCTCTGAGGACTTCCCGCGGGAGATCATCAATTGCAGCCACAATATCGACGGCACCGGCGAGTCCTTCGAAGTGATGTCCATCGACAGCGGTAATCGCCAGCCAAGCGTGCGAAGGAGAGTCGTTCGTCCACATCTCTCTTCCGATGAATACATCTCGACGGCTCACATTGGTGACCTGTGCGGGGATCGGAATATTATTCCCTTCGGTGTAGACTTTTTTATCAGTTTGAATCGTGAGTTGGAGAACGTCCGATTCATCGTGGACGTTGGCGTTTTGAGAAGCGTCCGGCGAGCAAAAAGTGCTCAAGATCAAAAGACAGCAACAAGAAATCTGCGCCACAAGCAGAGGACCTTCGTGTTTCCGCATCGCAGCCTCACTTGAAGCCCCGCTCGAATATTAAATTTGTGCTGCGCTAACTCTGCCCTAGTTTCTTTCGCGCGGAAGCAAACAGCGATATCGCGAGCAGCACGAATAGCAGGACACCTACCTGCGGCGCGCCGGTGATTGCTGGAAATTTTTCGCCAAGGGCAAACATCTTGGCCGGCCAGGGCAAATGCAAAATCATGCCCAGCCAATGCGGCACGTGCTTGCTCAATTCCGGGTCCTGCAGCAAATTCAGGACGATCGCCAGCAGCCCGAATACGCCGCCTGCGGCGATCAATCCGCTGGCGTAGAGTGAGCCGGGGCTTACTTCACTTTCCGCGTCGCTCTTTTTCTCCAGGCCTTGCTCGGCCAGCCAGCGCACCAGGCCGCCGGCGAACATCGCCATCGTCGTCGCAATCGATAAATACGAGCCCACCGCAAACGGCAGCGAACGCACGCCGAGTAGCTCCACCGCGATGACTAAAAACACGCCCAGAAAGACAAGGCGCCACGGCAATCGCTGATTCAAAATCCCGCTGATCACCGTCGCCATCAGACGAGCCTGCGGCGCCGCCGCCTGATCGCTGCCAATTCCCTGCACCCACTGCACTTCAATCTGCCGCGTCCCCGGATCGTACAAATACTTTCCGTCCGGCACCTCGTGCGAGCCCAGCGCATTCACCAGCGTGTACGTTTTCCCGTTGTACGAGTAGCCGCGCTCCTGCACGTCCACGCCCGGCTGCAGACGATCAATGTCCAACGCAATCTGCACCGGTTTGTATTGCGCCAGGCCAATGTTCATCAGGATCAGCGTGCCGCCAATCGCAAACGATGAAACCATCACGCCAATCACCAGCGCTACTTGCTGCCAGTAAGGCGTCGCACCCACCAGGTAACCCGTCTTCAAATCCTGCGAAGTCGCGCCCGCAATCGCCGAAGCGATGCAGACCACGCCGCCAATCGTCAGTGCCAGCACTTGATAAGGCGTCGAAGTCCAGTGAATCACCAGGAACACCGCGCAAGTCGCCATCAAAGTCGCGATCGTCATGCCGCTGATTGGGTTCGACGAATTCCCAATCAATCCGCTGATGCGCGACGCTACAGTCACAAACAAAAATCCGAACACCACCACAAACAGCGCCGCTAGTAAATCCGAAAAACCGCTGGTCATCGCTCCCGGAATCGGTTTGAATTTCAGCAGCGCCCACATCATCGCCACGATCACCGCCGACCCGATCAGCACCACACGCATGGACATATCGCGCTCCGTGCGGTCCACGGCCGCCACCGACGCAGCCGCTTGCTTCGCCCGAATATCCTTGATCCCCGCCTTCAGCGCCGAAAATATTGTCGGTAAAGTCTTGATCAACGTGATCAGCCCCGAAGCAGCCACCGCGCCCGCGCCGATCGAACGAATGTAGCTGCTGTAAAGTTGATCGGGGCTCATCTGACCGATGGGAATCGTCGATGGATACAGCGCCACGTTTCCCGAAAGCGATCCGAAAAATTTGATGGCCGGCATCACCACCAGCCAGGAAATCACGCCGCCCGCAAAAAGCGTCCCGGAAACGCGCGGCCCGATGATGTAACCCACTCCCAAATATTCCGACGTGATATTCGCGCGGAACGAAGAACCCGGCAGCCATTTCGGCTGATAGTCCGGCTGCGAAGGCCACATATGCAGCGTGTTCATCGCGAAGGTGTAAACGCCGCCGAGGCCGAGCCCCCAGAACACGCGCCCAGCAAACGATCCGCCGCGCTCTCCCGCCACCAGCACGTCCGCGCACGCCGTGCCCTCGGGAAAGGTCAGATTGCCGTGCTCCTTCACGATCAACTGCCGCCGCAGCGGAATCATGAACAGCACGCCGAGCCATCCGCCCATCAGCGCCAGAAAAAATATCCGCCAATATTCCGCGTTCAGAGAAAATCCCAAAAAAATCAGCGCCGGCATGGAAAAAATCACACCCGCCGCTGCGGATTCGCCCGCCGAACCGGTCGTCTGCACAATATTATTTTCCAGAATTGTGGAACGCCCGAACGCGCGCAAAATGCTGATGGAAAGCACCGCGATCGGTATCGAGGCCGACACCGTCAATCCCGCGCGCAATCCCACGTACACCGAAACCGCACCGAACAGCACGCCAAACAGCGATCCCAGAATCACGGCGCGTAAACTGAATTCCGCTACGCTCTCCTCCGCCTCTACATATGGACGAAATTCCCCCGGCGGTGCCGTCGAACTCCACTGTTTCGTCGCCATCAAGCCCCCGTGGCCATTGCGCTGGCTTCAGCCCGCGCCCGCCAGCCAATTTGGCCCCACGCCGCCGGGCAAGTTAGCACCACCAGCAGAGCCAAGCAAGTCGCATTCCTGTGCGCGCTGGAAGTGAGGGAGAATTTTGGCGCCGAGAACCGGATAAATCGGCGATATCGCGAAGGGCAAACGTGTTGCGATTAGAAATTTGTGGAGGGGATTGGCGCGGTGCGGCGCCGACAAAAAAATCGTAAATCCAGTAGCGATTAGAAATGCGTGGTTGGTAAGTAGAACCGGAGGGTCCGGCACCGGTAAAAACTAATGCGTTCGGTTGGGCGGAGTGGAAGGGTGGCCCACCCGCCGAGAGTCGGCACCCGGAAAAACTAGGCGTTCGCTCGGGTGGTGTGGAAGGGTTGGCCACCCGCCCTGAGGAAACATTCGAATCAGCGTTTGAGATGGGTCATCACTGCGGAAATCCGAACATCAACCACGACTGATTCGCTACCCAACGCGGGTATAGCTTTGTGCTGCGGCGCGCTAACCCTTAACCGGCGCCCGCTTCGTCGCTCGCGTAATCATTTCCTGAATCGCCCGCCTTTGGCGAATCATCTCTTCACAATCAATGCGCCGTTGCATAATGTCCCAGAAAATTTTGCGTTCAGCGCCTGCTACAAAACGCGCTGGGCCCAGGCCGAACCCCAGAGGAGAACTTCGTGAGACCGACGATCAAATCCACAGCGCTACCAACATTTTTCGCGGCCCTCGCGCTAACTTGCGCCGCGTTAACCCTCGCCGCGCCGCAAGGATCTGCGCAAGCCGCTGCGCAAATGCCAAAACAATACACGCCGCCCACCGGTGAGCCTGTGCCGCAGAGCAGCACGCTCGCAGACGCGCCGCCGGCGCCCCCTCTGCCCGCGAACTGGACCGAGACGCTCGCCGACCGCCACGAAGCCATCACCACCGACCGGGTGCGCATCCACGTTTTCCGCCTGCGCCCCGGTGACGATCTGCTCGGCGGCATCCGCGCCTACGTCAATGCCAATCACATTCAAGCCGCGGTGTTGCTCAGCGCCGTGGGCAGCCTCACGCAAGCCTCCATCCGTTACGCGAATCAGCCTGAGGCGCACATCCACACCGGCCACTTCGAAATCGTTTCCATCACTGGCACCGTGGAGGAAGGCGGCGAACACGTTCATCTTTCCATCGCCACAGGACAAGGCGCTATGATCGGCGGACATCTGATGACCGGCTGCAAAATCTACACGACCGGCGAAATTACGTTGGCCGAACTTGTTGGCGTGCATTTCACGCGGGAGACGGATACACAAGGCAGCGGTTGGGACGAGTTGAAAATTTATCCAGCCAAGCCGTAACGAAGAGAGATCCTTCTCCCGCATCCGCGGGATCAGGATGACGACGCGACCCTTCGAACCGGCACTGCCGGTCCTCAGGATGAATCGCGCTTTCGCGCGATTCAGAGCACGAGCAAGATTGCCTATGCTACCGACAGTTTTTTGAACGCTGTTCATTTCGCGGTGCATTTCCCGCGTGTCTGCGAGTTACGTATGACTCGCCTGGCCCTCAGCCGCCGTCAGCTCATTGCGCCGCGGGCAAAGTGTAGTCGAACTCGTAGGAATGTTTCCCCGCCGCAATAATAATATTCATCTTCCCCGTCAGACCCACCAGCTGCCCCGACCCCGAATCCGGCACGACCGTAACCGACAGGTGCGGCTCCCCCTGCGTCATCGTCGCAGTGTGCTGCAGGACGAAGCTCCCGCTTCGCCCCTTCAAAGTCCCCGTAACCCGCTCCATCGCCACATACCCCGCCGACCCTTTTACCTCAGTCCCCGCCGTCAACATCGTTCCCTTCGCAGTGCCCTCCAAATCTCCGTGATACTGCTTGTCCAGAGAATACCTCCCAAGCGTCGACCCCTCCGCCTTGTCCGCCTCCCCCTGCGCCTCCACCTTCACCTCAAACGCGCCAGCAGCATGTTCCGCCACAGTCCTCTCCTTTTGCGCCACACAAAGGGTGGTCGAGCAAATTGTTAGCAGCATCATCAACGCAAAAACCCGCCCGCAATTTTTCATGATCGTGCTCCCGCAAGCATTCTGCCGGCTCCACCCGGCAATTCAAAGCAATGAAACCTTCCGCGGCGACAGAGCGCGTTGAGACTCCCCGCGCCGTCGAATTCGAAGGTGTCGGGACTAGACGTCAGCGAGACTACGGGGTTTTCGTGGTGGCAGGCTGCGCGAAATCTTCCAGGCGGCGGGCTAGGGATTCTGGTAGCTCGGCTTCGAGGTGCATGTGGCCGTCGGTTACTTCGGAGTGGAGGACGCGGCCCGTGGCGTGGACTAGCGAAAGATTGCGGCCGTCGGAAAGCGGGATGCGCAGATCCACATGAACGAGCGGGTCTACAGGAAGCGTGGCGTCCATGCGGGCTAGCAAATCTTCGAGGCCTGCGCCGGTCACCGCGGATGCGAAAATTTTATTTTCGTCGCGGCCGTTGGCTTTCTCGAGCGCGGCGAGTTCTTCGGTTGAAAGGCGATCGGTCTTGTTGAAAACTTGCAGGCGCGGGCGATCCTGCACGCCGAGATCGGTGAGGACTTTCAGCACGTCCGCATCCTGCTCGGCATGATGAGGATTGGAAATATCACTCACCTGCACGATGAGCGCGGCTTCCTGCACTTCTTCCAGAGTGGCGCGGAAAGCGGCGATCAGATCAGGCGGCAGGTCGCGCAAAAAACCTACCGTGTCCGAAAGCAGCGCACGCCGCCGCGAAGGCAGCCGCACAGCGCGCACAGTGGGATCGAGCGTTGCGAACATTTTGGAAGAAGTGAGCACGTCCGCATGAGTGAGCGCGTTGAACAGCGTGGATTTTCCTGCGTTGGTGTAGCCCACCAGCGCGATCATGCCCAGCGGCACGGCCTGCCGCGCGCGGCGTCGCGTGGTGCGCTGACGGCGCACGGTTTCGATCGCTTCTTTTATTTTGCTGACGCGATCGCGAATGCGCCGCCGGTCGGTTTCCAGTTTTTGTTCGCCAGGGCCGCGCGTGCCGATGCCGCCGCCGAGGCGAGAGAGTTCTTCGCCGCGCCCGGTGAGCCGCGGCAGTAAATAGTTCAATTGCGCCAGCTCCACTTGCAGCTGGCCTTCGCGCGTGCGCGCGTGCATCGCAAAAATATCCAGGATCAACTGCGTGCGGTCAATCACGCGCGTGCCGATGCCCTTCTCCATATTGCGCAGCTGCACGGGAGTGAGATTGTGGTCCACAATCACGAGCGGCACGTGGCGCAGCTCGGCCTCGGCGCGAATTTCATCCAGCTTGCCGCGGCCGACGAGCGTCGCGGGATCCAGCGTGTCGCGCAGTTGCAGAATGCTGCCGGCAATTTTCGCGCCGGCCGATTCGGCCAGCTCGTGCAGCTCTTCCAGTGAATCGCGCCCCGCAGCCGAAGGATCACCCGCACGTCCGCGCGGAGTTTTTTTCAGGCTCACGCCGACGAGCAGCACGCTTTCGCGATTGTCCACCGCTTGGGCAGTCTTCATGCGGATGGGATGGCCCTGGCCGCTTGCAAAGTGCGGGAAATTTTATTCATTGGTAGTGGAATTATACGCCGAATGCGCGGGAGGCGCGAATGGCGGATCGTCCTCGCTCTGGCGCGAGCAATTCAAAAGCTCGCGGGAACAGCACCGCGAACGGAAGCGGCGCTACGCGCCGTCTTTTATGTCGAAGCTAAAGCTCCGACCCACAAAGATTGTCGTGTTGAACAACCGGCGAAATCCGCGTCCATTTTCCGTGCAAAGGCTTCAACTAGTTCTGGAGAACAAGCAGACGCCGCCCCAGGGCCGTTGCGGCTGCGTTCCGTGCGAATCAGGAAGCCAGGAGATGGGAACCAGGTAAAACGGCAGCCGGTGGATGCGTGCCGCCTCACGGAGCAGTGAATTTGCTTCCACCGTGGCCCAGCCGAATTTCGCAAAAAAGGCCGGGCCTTCTGCTGGAGCGAATTTGAATGGCGCGGCCTGCTTTAGGTTGGCGGTCATGCGCTTTTGCAGCGTGGCCAGCAATTTTGGCGATACCAAATCCAGAATCCAGAAACGAAAACTGGGCTGGGCGGCGAGGTCCTGCGCCAGCAGCGCCACTTCGTCAGAGCTAAGATAAACGACCAGTCCCTCGGTGATGACTAGCGCTTTGCGCGACTGGCGGTCGAGACGCTCGAAGAGTTCGCGGCGCGATGAGACGTCAGAAAGATCGAGGCGAACGCGTTCGAGCGAGCAAAATGGTTGTTCACCGCGCAAAATTTCTTCTTTGTGCGCGAGTATTTCGGGGAGATCCACTTCAATCCATTGCAGCGACGAAGGCATGTCCATGCGATACGGGCGCGTGTCCAGGCCAGCGGCAAGATTGATGACTGCGTCGCCACCCTGAGCGATATGCGCCTGAATCATGCGGTCGATCACATAAGTGCGCGTAACGATGGGCCAGCCGACGCCGCTCTTGCTTCCGCCCAGCGGATTGGATTTGGCAATCCTCGCGCCCCGCTCGCCCGCAAGCCGGCGCGCAAAGGGGTCGCGGAAAAGCGCGTCAGGCCGTTCGGTTTCGACGGCGCGGTCAACAGCTACCAGACGCGCGGTGTCCGATACGTTGCGAATGAGAGACTCGTTTGAAGTCGCGTGGAGAGATTCCGCGGGAGAAATGTTCTTGTCCGGGAGCTGCATACGACGTCCTTCATGCAAAGCTAGTTGCGGGAACTTCTGGTTTGAGCCACCCGATGGAGGGAATTGTATACCCGTTGTCCCGGTTCACGTCGAACTCATGTGGGGCAACTCAGCGCGCGGTCGCAGCAGAGGAACGTGCCGATGCAGCGAGAATCAAATCAGAGAGGAACTGGCTGAGGCCGCGCCCGGAAACTTGAAACTCCAGATCGCGAGTGGCCCGGTCCAGCCAACCGAGATAAACCAGCAGCGCAACCTCCGCCCACGATTCCGCAGCTTCCGAAGCAAAACCAATATCGCGCAGCACGCTGGAAACATGCGCTGAGCGTTTTTTCTCGATGCCCGAAATCCGCGCGGCGACGCGCTCGTCGCGGCGAGCCCACGCGCGCAGCGCCGCTTCCCGACGCGCGCAAGAAAGATCAGCGCAATGCTCGACGAAGCGCGCCCAACGCGCCGCAGCCTGTGGCGTCACCACCGTGTCATCCAGCCAAGTGATCTCGTCGCCTTCCCAGCGGTCCAGCATTTTCGCCAGCAGTTCTTCGCGGTCCTGAAAATGCCAGTAGAAGCTGCCTTTGCTGACGCCGAGATCGCGCGCCAGCAATTCGATGCGCACGGATTCAATTCCCTCGGTGGAAAGACGCGCGAACGCGGCGCGAATCCAATCGTCGGGCTGCAGCGGAGAAGATTTAAGCGCAGTTGCGGTAGCCATGTGGTGTTCTATGTGTGCCGCCGAAAGATACCGGAGTGCATCGAGCGCGTCAAGTTAGGGGATTGTTACTTGCGATCGAGAGAGCCGCGGCGGAAATTTCCGGGGCGTCGCCGAAACCCGCGAGCCAGTGCACGCCGGCTTCTTTGCGAAACCAGGTGAGCTGGCGCTTGGCGAAGCGGCGCGTGGCTTGCTGGATTTGGTGTACGGCGTCTTTTTCGCTCAGGCGGCCGGCGAGATGTTCGCGCAACTGCGCATACCCGATGAACTGGAACGGCTTGGCGTCCGCTGGAACGCCGCTCGCGACCAGCGTTCGGACTTCTTCCAGCCATCCAGCCGCGAGCATCGCAGCGGTGCGCTGGTGGATGCGAGCATAGAGCGCGGCGCGCGGCGGCAGCAGGCCGATCTTGATGATTTCGTATCCTTGCAGCTTGTCGCGGCCGCTGCGATGGATTTCACTCATCGGTTTTCCGGTGAGAAGACGCAATTCGATCGCGCGAATTGTTTTTTGCACGTCGGCTGCGGAAATGCGCGCCGCGGATTCGGGATCCAGGCGCGCGAGCGCGCGATGCAGATACTCGAACCCGCGCTTTTCGGCGATCCCGCGCAAGCGCGCGCGAATTTTTTCGGAGCGCTGCGGCGCATCGGCGAGCCCTTCGAGCAACGCACGCAAATACAGCCCGGTCCCGGCGGTGAGAATCGGCGAAATCCCGCGGCGGAGCAGGTCGCCGAGAGCTTCGAGCGCGCAACGGCGATAATCACCAGCCGTGAAAGTTTCCGTGGGCTCGATGAGGTCTACTAGATGATGCGCGATGCCACGTCGCTCAGCTGCGGGAACTTTTGCAGTGCCGATATTGAAGTGGCGATACACCTGCGTGGAATCACAAACCAGTATTTCCCCGCCAAGTTTTTCGGCGAGGTGAATTCCCAGCGCGGATTTGCCGGAAGCAGTGGGACCGAGTACGACGACGAGCCGCGGCAGCGCGCTCATCCGGAAAATTTCCAATACCGAAGCAACAGGCCCAGCAACACCTGCGCGGCCAGAAGCAGTGCGCCGATCACCTGCGTGCGATTGAGTTTCATGGGTTCGCCACCGGCTAAGTTATCACCGCAGGGCATGGCAATTGAAGGCCACATGCGCACGGACGCCGAGGTTCGCCGAGGCGAAGGACGATGAGCGTAGTTCTCGGCGCGAAAAAGATGAAGAGAGATCCTTCGCCCGCCCCGCTTCGCGGGATGGGCTCAGGATGACGGCGAAGCAGGAAACGTCGCTGCGCGGAGCCAAGGCCTCCGTGGGCGAAGCGCGGCGCGCGCGCTACTGCGTCGCGCCATCAGGTCGAATGTTGTAGTAGAAGCCGATGCGCAGATCGATGAACGGGCCTTTAAATTGCGGGGGAAGCGGCTCGAAGGGGCTGGTGGCGCGTATCGCGGAAGCGGCCGCGGTGTCGAGCGGCTCCTTGCCGGAAGTTCGATCCAGGCTGAGGCTTTCGCCGGGAAAACTCCCATCGCGATTGATGCGGAAAGAAATCGCGACGATTCCCTTGTCTCCCAAGTAAAAAGATTCCGGCATCACCGCGACCCAGTTCTGTTTCAATTTGGCGAGCAGCCGGTTTATGTAACTCTGGAAATCCACGCCCTCGGTGGGTGTGAGAATCGTGACGCCGTTGCCCGCCTGCGCGCCGCCTCCTCCGCGGCCGCCATGGCCGCCGCCGCGGCCCTCGCCGCCGGAAACTGGGCCCTCGGAAGTATAGGTGCCGCCGCTGGGGGCACGCTTGATCGCATCCTGCAGATCATCCTGCATCGCTTTGCCAGGAGACGCGTTGGGAATTCCCAAATTCAAATGCCCGGGCGTAGTTGGCGGAAGCACCGGCATAATTTTCGATGGCTCGGGCGGAGGCGGTTGTGTGGGCGCGGTATTCGGAGTCGGACTGGTGTTCACTTTCGGCGCAGGTGCCGCAGGCAAATCCAGCGGTGGCCGCTCCGAAGCCACCGGAGGCGCCTCGACCCGATGCTCTTCAGGCCGCGGGGGCGCCACTTTGCTCAGCGTCTTCGGAGTAATTTTCACGACGGGCCCGGGAGGAGGCGAAGGCCGCCGCGAAACTTCACCCTCGTCTGGCGGCAAATACACCACGCCGAGTTCCTTGCTGGCGAGTTCGGTTTCCTCCCGCGTGGGCACGTGCGTCGGAAAAATCTTCGGCAGAAAGATCAGAAAAATAACGAACGCGATGTGCGCCGCCACGGAAATCACGCGCGTGATGGCGTCCCACTTGGCGTCCCGGCGATCTTCCGGCTCGACGAGCAGGTTGGCTTCGCCGGTATTGAAAATATCGGGCGAGACAATTTCCCGCAGCTGCGCCGTCATCTGCGGCGGCTGGTCGAATTTATCGATCTCGCGCTGCTCCGGCGGTTCGACGTACGCGGGGACTACAACGCGCCGGTCCAGAATTGCCAGCGGCGCAAATTCCGATGGCGGCAGAAATTGCTGGAAAGGCTTCACGCCCATTCCGCGCGGCACCAGGCTGCGCTCGATCAGCACATCCAGCGGGAGATGTTCTGGAATGTTGCTCTTCCCAGTGAGCGGCGGCGCATCCGACAAATCCGAAGGGACGACCGTGCGGTCGTCCATGTAGGTCGTCAGCCGACGCGGCGGCTTCTTGTCACCGTTATCGGTGAACGGGCGCACATCTGTGGGAACGAGTGTTCGCGGAATCATCTATTGTCCTGGGAGACGACGGCATCCAGTTGGACGCGGCGCGCGTGTTCCTGGATGCCTGCCATCACGCGGTCGGCCAGCTCCAGCGCAGCGCGTCCGGCGGCGCCATCCACGCGCGGCGGGCGGCGACTGCGCACAGAACGCGAAAACGCGCCGAGTTCGGCGCGCAGCGGCTCTTCTGGGGTCGTCGGAACTTTTTCAAAATTGATTTGCGGCTGCGGCAAGCCGGGCTCCACGCGGACACGCAGCAAATCCTGGCGCGTGAAATCGAGCGAGAAATATTCGTGGGCCTGGAAGAAACGCATCTTGCGCACGCGTTCGGTGGAAACGCGGCTGGCGGTGACGTTGGCCACCGTGCCCGTGGCAAATTCAATGCGCGCCTGAGCGATATCCACCTTATCGGTGATCACCGGGATGCCCACGGCTTTCAAATCCACCACGGGCGCGCCTACCAGTGCGAGCAGGATGTCGAGGTCGTGAATCATCACGTCATACACTACGTCAATATCCAGGCTGCGCGGCGTGAAAACTCCCAGGCGGTGCACTTCGAAGAACATCGGCTTCGAGACGATTTTCATTGCCGCCGCGACGGCCGGATTGAAGCGTTCCAAGTGCCCGATTTGCAGAATCCGATTGTTGCGCTGCGCCGAAGCAATCAAGCCGTCTGCTTCCCCGAGCGACGAAGCCATGGGCTTCTCCACTAGCACGTCCATGCCGGAATCGAGGAGGCGGCAACCGATGCGCGAATGATCTTTGGTGGGCACGGCGAGGCTCACCGCGTCAATTTTTTCCACTGGCAACGATTCGAAATCGCGAATCACGCGCGTTTTGAATTCGGCGGCCACTTGGGCGGCGCGTTCGGCGTTGGTATCCACCACGCCGACCAATTCCGCGCCTGCCATTTGCGACCACACCCGCACGTGGTTGCGCCCGAATTCTCCGACGCCGACTACAGCGACACGTATGGGTTTTTCAGTCACGATTTCCTTTTGGCGACCGATTTCTGCGTGCCGCCGTCGTCGCTGCCGCTGACGATGCGCTCCGGCGCGAAGGCTTCAATTGCGATGCCGGCGTCGTCGGCGGCGTGAATCATGGCATCACGATCGAACAGCAAAGTTCGTCCGGCATCAATCGCCAGGGCTGTGGCGTTTGACTGCTTCATCACTTCAATGGTTTTCAATCCCACCACCGGAACATCAAAGCGCATGTCCTGTCGCGGCTTGCTCACCTTTACCACCACCAGCCGCTGCCCACCGACAATGCGCGCGGCGCGCTCGATGGTTTCGTCGGTGCCTTCCATCGCTTCGATGGCGACGCAGGCGCGATCGCGTACTACCACCATTTGTCCCAGGTCGAGGCCGGCGATCTGCGTCGCTACGCCACGGCCGTAGGCGATGTCCGCCGCTTCGGATTCGTCCGGCGCGCGGCGAGTGAGCACTCCCGCGGCAGGCAGCAGCGGCCCGAGAAATTCCGTGGAATTCACCAGCTCGATGCCTTCATCTTCCAGCACGCGCGCCACCGCGCCGATCAGCGAGTCCGTATTCTTTGAGGGCAGCGAAAACAATAATTTTGCCAGGCGCCAGTCTGGGCGAATCGCACTGAAAATTTTATTGTGCTTCACTTGCCCGGCCATTACCGCGCGCTTCACGCCTTCTTCGTGCAGCAGGTCAATGGTGCGGCTCAGTTCACCGAGGCTCACCCAGTGCAGGCGTTTCGCGACGCGCGCGAGGCCAGGCGAAGCTTCTTCCTTGATCGCGATCACCGCCATTTCGATGCCGCGGCTGCGCGCGCCTTCAAGCACCAGAAACGGGAAGTCGCCGTTCCCGGCGATCAGGCCCCAGTTCGCTGCAATCGCGGTCGTCGCATTGTTGTCGGTGGCTGGGAGCGTCATGCTATTTCGTCAGACCTCGGTCGGAGGAGGCCGACTCGATAAATTGCACTAAAGTTAAGACGTCCTGCGAGTCCGCCAGGGTTCCACGCATCTTTTCCAGAGCTTGCGAAGTGTTCAACTTCGAGCGCAGCAACAGGCGGTAGGCTTTTTCGATCGCTTTAATGCGCTCGGAGGAAAATCCCTGGCGCTCGAGGCCCACGCGATTCACGCCAAAGCAACGCGTGCCGCGCGGCGCCACAATTTTCGAAAACGGCGGCACGTCCTGCGTGATTACCGTGTGCGCCGCGATGTAGGAATGCTTGCCAATGCGGCAGAACTGATGCACGGGGCAGAACGCGCCCACTTGCGCGTGGTCTTCGATGGTGACGTGCCCGGCGAGCGTCGCGCCATTCACCAGAATATTGAAATCCCCGAGCTGGCTGTCGTGGCCGACGTGCGCGTAGGACATGATCAGATTATTGCAGCCCACTCGCGTAACGCCGCCGCCCTTTACCGTGCCGCGATTCACCGTGGAAAATTCGCGGAATTCGTTGTGATTGCCCACTTCGATGGAAACGCGCTCGCCTTTGTAGGTGAGGTCCTGCGGATCGCCGCCTACGACCGCGAAGGAATACACATGATTCGCGCGACCGAGCCGCGCCGGGCCGCGCACGATGGCGTGGTCATCCAGAATGCAGCCATCGCCTAATACGACTTCAGCGCCGACAACCGCAAAGGCGCCGATTTTTGCGTCCTTGCCAATCTTGGCATTGGACGCAACAATCGCGCGGGAATCAATCTCACTCATCTACTTCTTCACCGGAACATGCGCGACGGAATTTGTGGAGCGTTCGGGCGTGCCATCGGCTTTGACGTCCACCATGGCGCACATCAGCGTGGCTTCGACGGCAAGCTCACCGTTCACGCGCGCCCACGCCGCGATTTTACAGAATGGACCTTTGAAACTGAGGACGTTGGCTTCCACGCGCAGTTGATCGCCGGGTATCACCGGGCGGCGGAAGCGAGCGTAATCAATTCCCGCCATATAGAGCAACTTGTTGTCGCGGTCTGCGATGTCCAACAGAAGCAGCAGCCCCCCGATTTGCGCCATGGATTCGATGATCAGCACGCCGGGCATCACCGGCTTGCCGGGGAAATGCCCTTGAAAGAAATATTCGTTGATGGTGACGTTCTTGATTCCGACGATCCGCTTCTTGGGTTCCATTTCTTCAATGGCGTCCACCAAAAGGAACGGGTAGCGGTGCGGGAGGATCTTCTGGATCCCTATGCTGTCGAGGAGCATCGTGTATTAGCCTCTGCGTGCAAGATGAATGTGTAAAGATCGCGTACTAAGCGCCTATTTGTCGCCCATCAGTCACTTGTCGGGCCGTGCCCGCTGCTACACTGGGCGGTTTTCAACCGTCCACTATTTTCGCAAGCGCACAATCGAACAATTCTATACGAAACGCAGTCGGGTGGGAATCGGCGATGGCGTGGGGCGCGTGTTAGCGCTCGACGTACCGGTCATGCAGCGCACTGAATTTCCTCCGCTGCAATCCAGAGTTCGGCAGGCACCTAAGAGCGCCCCGAAAAGCGATAAGATATTGCGACTAAAGGAGCTTGCCGTTGATGGCGGTCTCAAAAAGCACTATCGCGACAATCACCGCAGGTTTGGGGCTGCTGGTTCCAGCTTCGCTTGGCCTTGACGTCACAAATGTCCCTACAATATTCTGCCCCTTTCCATTAATCACTGTAGTGCCCGCTTTTTTTCTTTCTGGGCAAGGTGGTTGGAAAGCTGCGGTGGCTGTGCCGATGCTCCTCTTCTTCGCCTGGCATCCGGGGCTCTTCGGTGGTGAGGCAAAAGCACCAAAGAGATCCTTCGTCCTGCTGATAGCCGTGATACTGCTTGATGCCGCCGACTTTGTCACAAATTGGAATTGGGGATTGCAGTGTCCAGGCGCGCACTAGAGTCACGTGGTTTGCGCTGTAAACGTAGCGTGGGCGGCGTTTCTGGTCATCGCCTTTGCGCGAACCTGGAAAAAGCCGTCCTCATTCTCGTATAGCCTGATCCTGCACTGGATGTTGTTCACGTGGCTCGCGTGGTACGCGTTTCCGTATTTAGGGGAATTGCCTTAGCGAACCGCGAGGAAGTGCCAGTCAGATGCCGCCAAGGAATCAGCGCGCGTCTTGCAGCGAGATCGAAACGAGGTTGTGGACCCAGCGGGCGGGACGCCTGTCTTCGGAGACGATCAACTGGAACGGTCCGGATTTCCCGAGCGGCTGGCCGTCGCGCGCATCAGCTACCAGTATTTCGCCTCCGTGAAAACTGGGATCGGCTTCCGCGATAGAGAGCACCACGGAGTATCCATCCGAGCCGGAAGCCACGATGTAACTGGCGAGGGCTTTGCCGCGCAGTTTTTGGCCGAGTGGGGCGTCGAGTTTCGCGAGCAGTTCGGCAAGCCGCACGCCCGAGTAAGTTTCGTCGGCGTTGGTGTGCGCGTTGTGGACCGTAATCGTCACATGAGGGAGCGCGCGAAATTCCGCTGGCGATAACGCCACTGGAACTTGGTGGCCATCGGCCGTGAGCACCAGCGAGTCCGCGGGAAAGTTCGGCACGGGCGAAATAACATCAGCGACGCGAAGTACAATCGGGACGAGCTGGGTGGTGTTCGCCTCACCTTCCGGCGTAGCGATTTCGATTTGCGGTGCAACTTCCTTGAACCCTGGCGCGGAAACGAACAAGGCGTAGGTCCCAGGCTTCAAGTTCAGCGACAGGTGGCCGTGCGCATCGGTCTCCATCTTCGCCGTAGGCGCGTCGGGAGCAGGCACCAAATGAATCTGCGCGTGCGCGATTCCAGCCCCGGCCTGGTCGTTCACGACGACGGTAACTGGCCTGGTCGTCGCCTGTTGCGCCAGCAACGGCGAGTGGACAAGTAACGCAAATACCAGCAGGCCGATGCTGAGGATTCGCAGTCGCATCGCCGAAGCATAACGCGAAAGAGTATTGCTGTCAGCCTGGCGACGTGCCGCAACGCGGCATCTCTGCTAGCATGGCCGCGGGTGAAACAAGAATGGCTCCTATGACGCGTTCAGAAAACGTGCCGATGAAGGCGATGCTGCGCGAAATGCGTGGGCGGCAGGGAGAGATGGTTAAACTGCTCGGCGAATTTGTGCGCTGCGAATCGCCCAGCCATGTGAAGCGTGCGGTGGATGAGTGCGCGGCGATGGTGGCGCGGGAATGGGAGCGGCGCGGGGCGAAGGTGCGGATTTTGCAGCAGCGAGAGCGCGGCAATCATGTGCGCGCGGAGATTTGGGATGGCGCGGGGTGCGCGAGCGGACAAATCATGGTGCTGGGGCACACGGACACCGTGTATCCGCTCGGGACGCTGGCGAAGATGCCGTTTCGCGTGGCGGGAGGGCGGGCCTGGGGGCCGGGAACGTTTGATATGAAGGGCGGGGTCGTACTGGCGCTTTCCGCTGTGGATGCTTTGCGCGCGCTGAAAATTCAGCCGGCGAAACGCTTTGTGTTCCTGTGGACTTCCGACGAAGAGATTGGCAGCGAAAGCTCACGACGGGCGATCGAGCAGGAAGCGCGGCGTAGCGATGCGGTGCTGGTGCTTGAGCCGTCATTTGGAGGCGAAGGCCGGCTCAAGACGCAGCGCAAGGGCGTGGGCGGCGCGGAAATACTTGTGACCGGCCGGTCGGCGCACGCGGGGATTGATCCGGAAAAGGGCGTGAACGCCGTGCACGAGCTAGCGCATCAAATCGCGCGACTGATAAAGATGAACGATGCGCGGCGCGGGATCACGGTGCAAACCACGGTCGTGAGCGGCGGGACGATCACCAACGTGGTCCCTGAACAGGCGCGGGCGATGGTGGACATTCGCTATGCGCGGACGGCGGATGTGCCGCGGATTAATCGCCGGCTGCACGCGTTGCGGCCGATCCTGAAAGGCGCGCGCGTGGAAGTGCGTGGAGGCGCGGATCGTCCGCCGCTGGAGCGCACGGCTGCGGTGCAGAAATTATTTGGCGTGGCGCAATCGCTGATGCGCGAGATGGGGTTGCGGCTGGGTGAAGCGTCCACGGGCGGAGGATCGGATGGGAGTTTTACGGCGGCCTTGGGCGTGCCGACTTTGGATGGTTTGGGCGCGGTGGGCGATGGCGCGCACAGCCCCCGGGAGCACGTGGTGATAAGCAAACTGCCGGAGCGTGCGGCATTAATTGCGGGGTTGCTGACGATATTGTAGCGTGGCCAAGAAGAAGAGAGATCCTTCACCCGCCCCGCTTCGCAAGACGGGTTCAAGATGACGAACTAAACCAGGATTTCGGATCAAGGAAGGAGCACCGGCAAGATTGTTGGTGCCACGAGAATCCGGCCGGCGTGGCGCCAGGTCTAGCGCAGATCCTGTTGGTGCAAATACGTCAGAGCTTGCTGCTGCAGGTCCGCGTAGTCGTCGTGCAGGGCGGCGCGCAGGGCTGATTCCGTGTCTGGGGCGCTGGCGATGTTGTCGAGGAGGCGCGTGATGTCGCCCATGCCGCTGGTTTGGATGATGGACTCGACGACGGCGAGCGACCAGGCGTAAGCGAACGAGGCGTCGCCGCCGCCCAACCCCATCCACGATCCTTCCAGGCTTGCGAGCGCTGGAAGTTCTCCCTGCGCGGAAGCGTTCAGCAACGCGTTCGCTGTGCCGGTGCTACGCCGCCCTTCCATATATTGAGCGACACCCTCCTGCAACCAAGTAGGCGCGCGATTGTGGGTTTTCTGCCCGATGAAGCTGTGGGTTAACTCATGCTTTAACACGCGCGCCAGTTCCGGCGTGACGGCCGTAAGCCCCTGCACCGGAATGCGCATGCGACCGTCGTTCAGTGCGCCCACCCAGCTAGGCGCGCGCGTGATGTCCGCGAAAGATTGCCCGGTATAGAGGATCACGCCGATGGAATCGGGCGGCGTGAAATCGAGTTGCGATTCCAGATCGCGAAAATCGTCTTCCAGCACGCGCATGATGCCGCGCGCCAGGTCCGGCGTCGCGCTACCGTTATATTTCAGATTGAAATGTGCGGTTTCGCCTTCGCGGTAACTTTCTTCCTCGGCCTTATCGCGCTCGGCTTTTTCCAGCGCGCGCTCCACGTCCGCATCCGGACGCAATTTTTCCCCGCGATGCCATTCCTCCACGGCCAAATCCATTTTGTTCGCGCCGTAGTAGGCCCAGCCGGTGAGTTTCGCGACGTCCGGCGAATCCGGCGCCAGACGCCGCGCGCGTTCCAGCGGCTCCAGTGCCGAAGTGAACTGGCTCTGGTGCAAATAGAGCACAGCCAGATTCAGCAGCAGCGCCAGATTATCCGGCGCGAAGCTTAAAGCCTCGCGGTAATGATCAATCGCGCTGCCGGTATCGCCCTTGCTCTCCAGAAATTGCGCCGCGGCGTAATGCCCGGCAGCCACTTTTTCAATCGCCAGCGGCGCATGCGAACGCGCATCGGTTTCCAGCTGCGAGATGTAGGCGAAGTCAATCGCGTTGTCGTGAATCACCAGCCGCGCGATGTCGTCGTACCCGCGAACAGGGTCCACGTGCGGCGCGGAAACAGGAGGTTCGCTCGCCGCTCCAGAACTCGAAGCGTAACCAAACCCGTCGCGATCAATACGCGCAACGATAGATTTCGGGATGGACATGGTGCCGGCGGGGGTTTCGTAGCGGACGCGGTCGCCATCTTCCGTAACACTGGCGGCGACAATCCGCCGGCCATTCTTGAGCACAATGGTATCGGCGGCCGCCGAAGACACGACCAGCAAGAGAAGCGATGCAATGGGCGCTGCGTGACGCACACCAAATGTTACCAAGCGCACCGGACGCCGCGGGCCCGCTCGTTCCGTGCTGATGCCCTAAGCAATACAGCCTGTCCCGCCGTACAGGCGAGGCGGCGCGAGCCAACGGCGATTTGGCCTGGCGTGCGTCAAATATTGCACACACGGTGCACAAAACTCAAAATAACGGAAAGCAGCGGGATAACCCGGCTTATACTCGCGGCAATCATAGTTACAGAGTGAATTACGTGCGCAGGTCCATGCGAGTTTCCCTGGTCGTACTGCTGCTGCTCGGCGCTGATCTCATCGGCATCACGAACCGCGCCAATGCAACGCAAAGTGCTGCGCAAAATGCCGAGCCGGAAACCGTTCCCACTCAGCAGGCCATCGCAACCCCAACTATTCCGACCGAGCCGCGCGCCCTGTACGAAGCTCTGACCGCGCTCCGGCCCGATGCCGCGCGCGTCTACAGCGTAAAAGACCTGACATTCCGCCGCGACGTCGTGAGTTTCACGTTCACGGAAGGCAAGCTGGCGTTTCTGGAGCCTCTCGGCGGACGCATCACGGGGGCATTCTTCTCAGGCCGTGGCCACGTGATCGCCACGCCGCACGAGCGCGGCGAGCGCCGTTCGCTGGCGCATTTCATCGGCGTGCCCATCCTGGATCAATCGTTTTCAGAAGCGTACATCCGCTTTACAGACGACACAGCCACAGAGCTGCAGCGCCAACTTGCAGCAGACGGCGTGCAGCCCGCGAGCGATCCGAATTTCATCGCGCACTGGACCCCGCTGGCGGCAGGACTCGCGTCGACGCATTCGCTGCGCACCATGGTGGATTGGCTGGCTGCCGAGCCTATTTCCTACTTTTACATTTTGCTGCAAACCGATACCGCGGGAGCGGTCGAAGTCTCCGTGGATAATCGCCGCGAAGAGCAAGTGACCATCGGACAGCCGCGCTACGTCGAAGGCGTCCGTTCCTACGATGTGTGGGCTTCGTTCCGGGCCGAAAATTCTCCGGCCACGCACGCCGAAATGTTCCTGCCGCTGGATTATCGCGTGGGCTCAACGATCGCCGACGATCTGTCGTTGCAAGGCAGAACCACGCTGCACCTGCGTGCGGTCGGGTCCGGTGAACGCGTGGTTCCGGTAGAGATCTCGCGGCACCTGACGGTCGACGAAATTCAGGGCGACGACGGCCAATCTCTGCAGTATTTTCAAAATGAAGAACTCAGCCGCCGCGACGCAGCCCGCCGCGGCAACGATTACATACTGGTGGTGCTGCCCGCGGGAAAGCAGGCCGGCGAGGATTTTCATTTACAGGTCGCCTATCATGGCAGCGTGATTACCGACGCGGGCAACGGCGCCTATTTCGTGGGCGAGCGCGGCGCGTGGTATGCGCACATTGGCGGCGAACATTTCACGCCGTACGATCTCACCTTCCACTGGCCGAAGCGCTTGATGCTGGTCGCGACCGGCACGGAATCCGAAACGCGCGACAACGGCGAAACAAAATCCGGCCGCTGGCGCTCGGATAAGCCGTTTCCCACCGCAGGCTTCAACTTGAGCCAATACCAGATGGCCAGCACCGCCGGCCAGCCGAAAATTCAGGTGTACGCGAACAAACAACTCGAAGAAGCGATCATGGCCCGCCTGCAACTCAGCGCTCCCAACGGCCTGCCGCCTTCGCTGCTCGATCATTTCAAGGATACCGACCACTTATCGGGCGCCGCAGACGAGCCTCCGCCGCCGAGCCCTACCACGGCGCTAAAACAATTGGGCGCCAGCGTGCAGGACTGCATCCATTTTTTCGAAAATATGAATGGCGCGTTTCCCTTCGACCATCTGAGCGTGGCGCAGATTCCCGGTTCCTTCGGACAAGGCTGGCCGGGCCTGGTGTACCTTTCGACGCTGGCGTTTCTACCGCCCGAAACGCAGGAGCGCGCGGGCCTGAACGAATGGGCGCAAAGCGAAGCGCGCGACTTGATGCCTTATCACGAAGTGGCGCATCAGTGGTGGGGCAACGTCACCGGCGCGGCCAGCTATCGCGACGTGTGGATTGAAGAAGGGATGGCGAATTATCTGGCGCTTTGGTATGCGGACAGCAAGAAGGCGGGCCAGCACCGCCTGACGAATTGGCTGGAACGTTATCGCGCGGAGCTGACCGAGAAAATTCCCGGCAGCGAGCATTCCGTCGAAGATGTGGGCCCGCTGGTGTTGGGCCCGCGCCTCGGTTCGCTGAAAGTTCCGGACGCTTACAATACGCTGATCTACGGCAAAGGCACGTGGGTGATGCACATGCTGCGCGAAATGCTGCGCGACTCGAGCTCGAAAGACCCTGACGCGCGTTTCCGCGAACTGCTACGCGCAATTCTTGCCGAGCACCAGTTTCGACCGCTCTCCACGGTCGAATTCCAGCACGCCATCGAGCAGCACATGACTGCTGCGATGGATCTGGAAGGCACGCATCGCATGGACTGGTTCTTCGACCAATGGGTGCGTGGCACGGATCTGCCGCGCTACAGCGTGAAATTCGAGGTGAAGCCGCACGGCAGCGAATTCACAGTGTCCGGCAAGCTCGAGCAAGCAGGAACCGAAGAAGCATTCACCGCGCCCGTCCCGTTGTATGCGCTGCGCATCGGCGGGAAGCCCGAACGCCTGGGCGTGGTAGTCACCACCGGCGCGGAAACACGGTTCCATTTTGAATCGCGCATTCGGCCCACGCGCATTGTGATTGATCCAAATCTTACTTTGCTGTGCAACAAAGGCTAAATTCAAAGGCTCGACATTCCAGCACGCACAACATCAAAACTGCGCTGAAAAAAAATTTCTTTCAACTTGCGTCAACGCCTCTCCGGTTTTATCCTATCGGGTCTTAAGTGTGTTCGGGGGCGAACGTGCTTTCTTATCGCTCCGCGTCTGCCCCGACTTTTTTGCAACTCATAGCAGCCGTCAACCGTAAGTCGCCGGCGTTCTGGGGTCGAGCAACCGGCGATTTCGTAATTCTGATGCCCCTTCTTTAAGCTCGCGAGCATCCATAATTGTGTTCTGAGGCGACCGCGTGGACCCAGAAGGCTCTCAAAGTCCCATCGAATCGACATCGGCTCATCCGATTATTGAGCCGGGTTATACGCTCGGCACTGTCACTGACAAGATCAGCTCGATTGTGCTGGGACGCGGCACGTCCAAGGGCTGGATTTTCGGCTTTGCGATTGCCTTCTCGCTGTTGATGCTGCTGAATTTCACCGTTGGCTACCTCCTGGTTAAGGGCGTCGGCATCTGGGGCATCAATATTCCCATCGGCTGGGGATTCGCCATCGTCAATTTCGTCTGGTGGATCGGCATCGGTCATGCCGGCACGCTGATCTCCGCGATTTTGTTGTTGTTGCGGCAGCAGTGGCGCACTTCCATCAACCGTTTCGCGGAAGCTATGACGCTCTTCGCGGTGGCCTGCGCCGGAATGTTCCCGTTGCTGCACATGGGCCGCCCGTGGCTCTTCTACTGGCTGATGCCCTACCCCAATCCGATGTGGCTGTGGCCGCAGTTCCGCAGCCCGCTGGTGTGGGACGTTTTTGCCGTGTCCACCTATGCCACCGTGTCGCTGCTCTTCTGGTTCGTGGGATTGGTTCCGGACTTGGCCACATTGCGCGACCGCGCGCGCAACCGCCCCGCGAAAATTATTTATGGCATGCTGGCGATGGGCTGGCGCGGTTCCGCCGTGCACTGGTCGCGCTACGAGACGGCATCCATCCTGCTGGCGGGGTTAGCGACACCGCTGGTGGTTTCAGTGCACACGGTGGTGAGCTTCGATTTCTCGGTGGCGCAAGTAGCCGGCTGGCACACCACCATCTTCCCGCCCTATTTCGTCGCGGGCGCGATTTATTCCGGCTTCGCGATGGTGATGACCCTGGCGATTCCCATCCGCAAGTTTTACAACCTGGAAGATTTCATCACCATGCGCCACCTGGGGAATATGGCGAAAGTGATGCTCGCTACGGGGTTGATCGTCGCCTACGGCTACATGATGGAAACTTTCATGGCTTTCTACAGCGGGAATCCCTTCGACCGATTCCTGATCATCAATCGCATGACCGGACCGTATGCGTTCTTCTACTGGATGCTGATCGCCTGCAACATCGTGATCCCGCAAATCATGTGGCTGCGCAGCGTGCGCAACAACGTGGCGATACTGTTCGTTATTTCTCTGATTGTGAACGTGGGCATGTGGCTGGAGCGTTTCGTCATCGTAGTGATCAGCCTGCACCGCGATTTTTTGCCGTCTTCCTGGGGCATGTACTACCCGACGAGGTGGGATTGGGCTACTTACGTCGGCACGATCGGATTGTTCTTAACTTTGCTTTTCCTGTTCATCCGCTTCCTGCCGGTGATCTCGATTTACGAGATGCGCTCGCTGGTGGAAGAAACGGACGAGGAGAAAACCAAGAAATAAAGGCAGGCTCGGGAAGCGATGCAAATTTTTCATCACAGCACGAACACTATTTCGCGGGTGAGCATCTACGGCGCCGTCTTCATACTGGCGTTGCTGGGTGGCGTGCTGTATGCGATCGAGCTTTCGCCCATCTACACACGCGTGAACGAAGCCCGCGAGCAACCTGTGCCCTTCAGCCACAAGCATCATGCCGGCGAGCTGGGCATTGACTGCCGCTATTGCCACACGTCGGTGGAAAAATCCTCGTTCGCGGGCCTGCCACCCACGCAGACCTGCATGACCTGCCATTCGCAGATCTGGACGAACGCCCCGATGCTTGAGCCGGTGCGCGCCAGCTATCGCGACGACAAATCCATCGCCTGGACGCGCGTGAACGCGCTGCCTGATTTCGTCTATTTCGATCACAGCATCCACGTCAGCAAAGGTATCGGCTGCACCACGTGCCACGGACAAGTGGCTGAGATGCCGCTCACGTGGAAGGCCAACACGCTCTACATGGAGTGGTGCCTGGATTGCCATCGCGCACCGGAAAAATACGTGCGCGAAAAATCCAAAGTATTCGATCCGGGCTACGTCACGCCGTCGAATCAACTGGAACTCGGCGCGAAACTGGTGAAAGAGTACAAAATTCACAGTCTGACAAATTGTTCGACGTGTCACCGCTGAAGGCGAAAAAAAGAAAACGATGAGCTCTGACCACAATCGGAAAGTTCCGCAGGCGATGGACCTGGCAGCGCTGCGCGCGAAGCTCGCGCAGGAAAATGGCAAACGCCTCTGGCAGAGCCTGGAAGAATTGTCGGAAACCAAAGAGTACCGCGAATTCCTGGAGAATGAGTTCCCGCACGATCCCGCAAAAGATGAGCAGGGCATGAATCGGCGCGACGTGCTGAAGCTGGCCGCCGCTTCCGCTGCGCTCGCCGGGCTGAGCGCGTGTACCAAACTGCCCACGCAGCGAATTGTCCCGTACGTGAAGGCGCCCGAGGAAATCGTCGCGGGCAAGCCGCTCTTCTATGCCACGTCCATGCCGCTGGCGGGCGTTGCGGCCGGACTGCTGGTGGAAAGCCACATGGGCCGGCCGACCAAAATCGAAGGCAATCCTGAGCATCCCGGCAGCCTGGGCGGCACGGACGTGTTCGCACAGGCCGCGACGCTGGGGATGTACGACCCGGACCGCTCGCAGACCGTCGTGCTCGAAGGGCGCATCAGCAGCTGGGCGGCGTTTCTTACGGCGATGGGAAACGAAAAAGCCGCGATGTCGGCCGATGGCAGCGGCCTGCGGATTCTTACCGACACGGTTACGTCGCCAACCCTCGCAGCGCAGATCAATGCAATCCTAAAAAAATTGCCCGCCGCGAAATGGTATCAGTACGAACCCTGCGGCCGCGATAACGCGCGCGAAGGCGCGCGCCTCGCATTCGGCAAGCCCGTGAACACGGTGTATCGCATGGACCAGGCGGACGTGATCGTGTCGCTCGATGCGGATTTCGTTTCGTCGGGCTCCGGCCACGTGCGTTACGCCCGCGAATTTTCTTCGCGCCGGGTGATCGAAGGCAAGAACGCGAATCTGAACCGCTTATATGTGGTCGAGAGTATGCCGAGCAGCACCGGGGCCGTGGCCGACCATCGCAAACCGCTGCGTGCCGGCGATATCGAAGCATTCGCGCGGGAACTGGCGGCCGCGTCGGGTGTTGCCGGCGCAAACAGCGCTGCGGCTAGCAGCAAGGTTCCAGCCGAATGGACACGCGCAGTAGCGAAAGATTTGGCGGCCCATCGCGGCGCATCGCTAGTAATCGCAGGCGAAGAACAGCCGCCTGCCGTGCACGCGTTCGCTCACGCCATGAATGTCGCGCTCGGAAACGTCGGCAAAACCGTTTACTACACCGATCCGCTCGAAGCGAATCCGGTAAACGAAATGGAATCGCTGCGCGATCTGGTGAACGACATCAACGCCGGCAAAGTGGACCTGCTCTTCATGCTCGGCGGCAATAATCCTGTGTACGACGCGCCCGTGGATTTCGACTTCGGTCCCGCGCTGCTGAAAGTTAAAACGCGCGTGCACTCCGGCCTGTATTACGACGAAACCGCGGAGCTGTGCCACTGGCATGTACCCGCCGCGCACTTCCTGGAATCCTGGGGCGATGCGCGCGCGTTCGACGGGACCGTAGGAGTGATTCAACCGCTGATCCAGCCGCTCTACGATGGCCACACCGCCAATGAAGTAGTGGGAGTCCTCGCCGGGGACGCGGGAAAATCCGGCCACGATATCGTGCAGGACTACTGGAAAAGCGTGCGCCCGGAAAAAGACAAGGCCTTCGAAGCCTTCTGGGAGCGTTCGCTGCACGACGGCCTGATGGCCGGAACTGCGCTGCCCGCAATTTCCGTGGCGCTGCGCGGAGACATCGGCCAGCAAGTGCAGAACACGCCCGGCGAACAATTGCAGATCGCCTTCCGCCCTGACCCCACAGTTTTCGATGGCCGCTTCGCCAACAACGGCTGGCTGCAGGAATTGCCCAAGCCCAATACGAAATTAACCTGGGACAACGCCGCGATGCTTAGTCCCGCCACCGCACAGCACCTCGGTTTCGCCGATGGCGATTACGTAAAGCTGCAGCTCGCTGGGCACGAAACGAAAGCAGGCGTCGTAATCGTTCCCGGCCACGCGGACAACAGCGTCACGCTGCACCTGGGCTACGGACGCCGCCGCGCCGGCAGCGTCGGCACCGGGCCGGGCTTCAACGCCAATTTCATTCGCACTTCCAATGCGCCGTGGATCGCCAACGGACTGAAAATCGAGAAGACCGGCGATAAATATTATTTCGCCGTGACCCAGCATCAGTACGTGATTGATCAGGACGGGCACCAAGTATCAAAAGAAGGCGTCGAAGCCGCGCGCCGAGACCTGATCCGCATCGCCACGCTGGCAGAATTCCAGAAAGACCCGAATTTCGCGAAAGATGCGGAGGAAGAAGCTACCAAAGGCCTCACGCTCTATCCCGGATTCAAATCCGAAGGCTACGCCTGGGGGCTCACCGTTGACCTGAACAAATGTGTGGGCTGCAACGCGTGTGTCGTGGCCTGTCAGGCGGAAAATAATATTCCGGTAGTCGGCAAGGAACAGGTGATGAAGGGCCGCGCGATGCACTGGATTCGCGTGGACACTTACTTCCGCGACGGCATAGATAATCCCGAAAC
>Ga0209275_10000028_pt1 | contig 39399 bp, 64 predicted proteins | sample HubBroMetageREF2_FD_188344 | JGI IMG/M metagenome (GOLD analysis project Ga0209275, IMG submission 188344) | Reference soil microbial communities from the Hubbard Brook experimental Forest, New Hampshire, USA - Hubbard Brook CCASE Soil... | ecosystem: Environmental > Terrestrial > Soil >... | reverse complement strand
TACCAGAATTTGTCGTAGAACCCTTAAGATTGACAAAACCATTGGCATCTACGGTAAATTGAGCACTTGAAAAATTGCTCAAACCTACTTTCGTTGCATCTGTCGCCGCTAGTGCTTGTGATCTCTGTACTTGTAATTGCATCGTGTTAGCACCAGTTCCATTTGTTAGAACTGGATTTGTTCCTGCAGCAACGGCAGCACCATTGAATGTGACTATTCCAGCTAATGGTGAAACTGGAGTTGTCCCACTTTGAAGAGCAAACTTTTCAACTACAACTCCGCCGGCCGAAACATCTAATGTAATATTTGGAGCAGAATATCCAATTGTTATGCTTCCTGAAGGAGACGTAAGAGTTCCAACACGGATTTGAGGAGATGTAGCATTTCCAATTAGCAATTGTCCATTTGCCGTAACTTGAGCGGAGCCCGAGGTTAAGGAATTACCTGTGAAATCCACATTTAGCGCATACATCACGCTTCCAGTATCAAAACCCGGCATATTCCTCCCTATGAAACAAAGACATAGTTCATGATGCTATTCCAGTCGATCGTATAACCCGTTTTTCCTGTTACATTTACAACAGCATTATTTCCAATAACACCTAAAACAGCGGTAACTTGTGGTGGCGCTCCCAAATCACCTTCTTCAAAATGGTCAACAACCTGAGTTGGAATCAAAGTAGCAGTTGTTCCATCCGTTCTTACAGATCCTACAATTGTGAATCCACATCCTAATGGGGAAAAGCCTCCTGCTTTTGCAAATCCGGCAACTAAAATATCAAATGTATAAACTCCAGGAACTGTGCCCAAAGGAAATGTTATAACTGGCGTAGGAGTTGCTCCTCCAGTTTGTACAGTTCCTCCCACTCTATTGGTAAGCTCAATAACAAGATTATTAGAACCAGTAGGATTAGCTATAGCTAATATTCCATTAGGACTGCTTGCGCTAGTTGAACCGCCATTAACATTAACGACATTGAAAGATGGTATGACAGTTCCATTATCTGTAACAAAAGATGTTGGAATCTGAGGAGGTATTTGGCCTCCTAAAGTATTGTTTATACCAGCTTGGCTCATTAAAACTCCGAAGTATGGAATACGACCAAGTAAACTAGACCTGCATTAGTGCCACCGGCGGCACCATTAACATAAAATTGCGTGCCCTTTGGAACATATAAACCGCCATCATTACTTCCTGTATCTGAACAAAAGTCATAAAGAGTAAATCCATTCGCAGGTACGACATCATGATCATGTACACTATCCCATGAAATCGTAATGAAGACATTTGAATTATTGACGATTTTTATCAAAGGAGATGCAAACAGCAAAACAGAACCAAGAGCCTGATAGCTTCCTGTAAAAGTAGTGCTATTTATAGTCCTGATAGTATCAGGAATTACTCTTAGTCCTGCTGCCATATACCTACTCTACTGGTTTATATTCACATTCTTGTTCTTTTGGAGCTGCTGCCGCTTCATTGACCTGTTGTTTTCTTCCTAAAAGAAAAGCCCTATGTTGCGAATTGGCTTCAATCGCATCATCCAATGGACTATCAGGAGGACAATGAAACTCAAAGTTTCTTCCGTTCACTTGAGAAGTCAATACAGATAGATTTTTCAACATAAATTACCCCTTTTGATTTTGTGTTATGAGATTACCCAGAATGTAATTAGAACGTTGTCTCCAGCACCAAGAGCGCCAGCACCATTATTTTTCGTATTAACAATGAAAGATCCGGCTGCTTGTGTGATTCCTTGAATACCTATTTGCGCGCCATTTGTGGATGCATTCAAGTTAGTGACAGTACAATAAATGCCCGAAGTTGCAAGAACAGTTGAATTTGTTATTGTGTATGCTTGTGTACCGGCTGATGCTGTTGTAAAGCCTGTAAACGTAGCAGTACCAACACGGTTATTCATTGTGATAGAAGCTGTAGGAGAAGCAGATGATCCAGTAGCTGGAACAACTTGTACGTTACCAGCAGCGCTAAGCTTAAGACCTGTTGCACCTGTGCCAGCTTGTAGAGTCAAAGCAGATGTTGTATTTGTACTACCAAGTGTGACTGTTTTCGCGCCGGCACCGGATGCGATTTGAACTGATTGAGCGCCAGTTCCATCAACTATTCTAACAAGTCCTGTTCCCGCGGCTGTTGAACCAATAGTTAATGTCCCTGATGTTTGTGCATCACCAATGACAATACTTCCTGTAGTCATCGCATGTGCTAATGACAACGAACCAGCTGTTTGGGTATTGGCAATTGATATGATATTAGCACCCGTTCCTCCGATTGTCACATCTGTCTCTGCCGATCCTGTACCGATTGCAACTGTTTGTAAGGTACCTGTGGAATTACCAGTCAATATATTAACTGAATATGTACCTGCTGTTCCAACACCCGTCATTATATTTAATGTCTGAGCACCGGCAGGGGTTGCGCCAGAAAGAATATTAACTGTATTAGGCCCTGTGATTGTAGAAGCGCTTGAAATGTTTACAGTTTGACCCGTTATATTATTTGCAGCGCCGACTGTAATTAAGCCTGTCATATTTGCGCCACCAAATGAAATGCTGCCTGATGTCATCGCATTTCCAACCGAAAAGGTACCTGTAGTGGTTGTATTATTGATTGCTATGACGTTTGCTCCAGTTCCACCAATAGTTACATCTGTACGAGCTGAACCTGTTCCTAAACTTATTGTCTGCGTTGTTCCTGTCGAATTTCCTGTAAGAACATTGACTGCATAAGTTCCAGCAGTTCCAACACCCGTCATCAAATTAAATGTTTGGTTAGCGGCTGGTGTTGCACCTGCTAATACAGAAACTACGTTAGAGCCAGCAATTGAAGCACCAGAAGCAATCGAAACAGTTTGACCCGTTGCATTGGTTGCAGCACCTAGTGTAATTGTGCCGGTTCCTGGAGCTCCACCGATAATTACAGTACCACTAGTCAAAGCAGTACCAATAGAAACAGATCCTGTTGTTTGCGTATTACCAATCGCTATGACGTTTGCAGCGGTGCCACCGATTGAAATTGTTTTAATACCGGTAATGCCTGTTCCAATATTGATATTACCTGCACCCGTTCCACTAAAAAGATTAAAGTTTTGAGTACCACCCGTTGCATTTCCTGAAAATAGATTAAACGTTTGAGTACCTGCGGATGGTGCTCCACCAAATATTGTAACAGTATCGTTTTGAGCTTCGTTACCACCGGCAATTGTTATAGTTCTAGCAGCAGCAGGAGCTACATTACCAATATCTATTGTTGTAACTCTTGTGTTATTGCCAAGTTTAAGAGTACCTGTACCAGCAGATCCAATGCCCGAAAGAATATCAACTTCACTATTCGCTGCCGAGGCACCATTACCAATCTGAATAATTTGACCGCCAACGTTTATAGCGCTACCGATATTAATATTCTGCCCGGCTGTTGAATTGCCAAGAGTAATAAGTCCTGTTTGTGTTGCTCCACCTACTGTTATGGCTGCTAAAGTTGTACCAGTAATAAGAACATTACCAGTACCTGATTGAATTGTAGTGCCAGCAGTTCCAGAGGCTGCGCCCAATATTACCGTATTATTCGCTGAATCATCAGCGAGATGAACCGTATTTCCATTACCATTTAGAGTAAAATTACCGCTTCCGGTATTAAACAATATCGCACCGCTACCTGCTGCATTACCTATTGTAGTATTACCATTACCGGAAGTATTGATGTTTACAGCTCCATTAACTGTTAATCCAGAAAATGTAATCGTGCCAGTTACAGAAAGATTTCCGCCTACTGTCGCATTTCCTGTTAACGAAAGATTACCACCGATAGATGCATCCGAAGTTACTGTTAGAGTTGATCCTGCTGTCAATGTAGTCGTAGAAGCGATAGAACCAGGGGCAATAAAGACAGAAGGAACCGATACGATCAATTCATGGGCAGGAGCATTCGCCACAAGTCTAATTTGATTAGCAGTACCAATAATTGCGATATTGCCCCCTACTGGACTTACTGTACTAACACCATCTGAAAGAGTGTTTAATACCCCGCCTGAGTTTGAAACTAGTGTCCAAGCAGGAACTCCAGCACTATTTCCCCCTTGATAATACATGTTTCCAGATCCTCCTTGAGATAGATCGGAAAGCCAAAAATAACCGGATGCATATTGCTTATCGATTGTATTGCTAGGATTTCTCTTAGCAATAATCATGGGCATCACTACTCCACCTTGAGGAGCATCACCATAAGTAAATGAACTAGGCACAAATGGAGAAGTCATATAAACATCCTTGTTAAATTGACTTCAAAATACATATACCAAAATAAAAATTGAATATGATAGATAGACAGAGATTAACAAGTGTGTAAAATGGAACAGGAATTCCTAACCATCAAAGAAGCGGCTGTTGTTTTCGCTTGTCATCCAAACACAATTCGTCGTGCAATACGATTAGGTTATATTGTTACAATAAGAGTTGGAAAAGGGCCAAGAAGCCCCTACAGAATATCCAGGAAGTCAATAGATGATATTCATGAGTTAATCATCTCTCAGCATAGACTCAAGGCCGATCGATCACAAATTAAATAAATGATTACATCTTACATGTATTCTTGAAGGATGTTATGATTTAGGAAAAAGGATGCGTTATGGACTTATTTAACTACTTAGATAAATTAAACTGGCAAACGATCATTGCAATGTTTGCAATAGGTTGGTATTTCACTCGGGATATACGTATGGCTTTAAATAAATTAGATAGCGACGTTAGAGAACAGGGAAAAAGAACAGATAAACTTTATGAAATGTTCTGTACATTGCAATCTCAAATGAAAGATGAACTTTTGGTAATGAAAAAAGAACATTATGATTTTATGAAGGAGATTAAGAAATAATGGTACTAAATAATCCATTTGATCGTGCTAAAGATCCAGTGAATCATGATATTTTTGAGAGATTCTTTTCTCATATCGATATTGTAAAGAAAAGACGAGAATTCGCCGACAGTGTTCATAAAGAAGTGCTTGAAAAATTAGAAAAAAACATTAAGGAAATGACTCCAGAACTTCTTTGTAGTTATAATTCTGTTTATCAAGAATTAACTACAATGATTAAAGATTTTGATAAACAGATTAAATCCACAGAAAAAAAGACAAAAAAATTATTTGAGTCTTCAACTCTTACAGAAGATATCTATAAAATGCGTGATGAAATGAAAGTGATTAAGAAAAAATTAGACAAATTAAATTCAGGATTAAAGAATTTTTCTCGATTAAGTGATGCAATGACTGAAGAATAATCACTTCTTCTTTTTCCCATATTCTCTAAGAAAATAAAGAAGTCTAATCAGGTCTTGACTTTTTGGCTTTTCTTTTTTCTTCATGTTTCTTCTTTGCTGCATGTTTAGCTAATTCCAATGCATCATATAACTTCTCGAACTTACCGGAATACTCTTTTCCTTTGCCACCACGTTCAGATTGGAGTTTTTGTATGAGTTTGTACATTGCTGCACCAATAGGTGATTGCGTACCTTTTGTCCATGCTCCAATGTAGTTTTGACCTGTGCTTTTGCGTTGGCTTAGTAGATTTGTCAATTCTTTGGCATCTTCTGGTGAAATATCATCATAGATATATAGCGCACCATCATGCGGAACATATGCAAGTTCATTAGTTTTTGGGTCATATCCACTCCAATAAACATTTCGAGAGACTTGCTGTCCACTCTCTTTTTCAATTCCACCAATTAGATCATTATAAAGCTCTGCCAAATCTTTTTCTGGCAAAGGAGATTGTATTAATTCCTCTTCTTTTGCTTTATGAAGCTTCCCATCGATATCAATGAGTGCTTGACCATTGCGCATCTCTTTGACTTCACCCATGCCATTTGGTGAGGCTATGATTGAGTTCTTTTTTATTGGATTTGCTTGTTCAGCAGACAAAGTTATATAAGTTTCTGTTGCTCCTCCAGGTATGTTTTCACCTCCCGAATCTCTTTTAATGTGTAAAGAATTTATTCCATTTTCATTAAAATATTTCGTAGCAACTCCTCTTCCTTTTTTTGCCAAATGATTTATTTCATCTTCTAATTTTTTTAACTTAACATCATCTATTTCAACGTCATCATTCTTATCTAGATAATTTAAATATTCTTCATATTGCTTTTCTTTGTCTAAAAATCTTTCATATATTTCATTGTATTCTTTACTTTTCATTCTAAGATATTTAGTATAATCTTTTCTATCTTCAAAATGTGCTGTTTTTCCCAACTTTGCATTAACTTCAATTTGTTCATTTCCAGGAAGATTTATTTTAACATCCGAAGGTTTTAAATATACTCCAGATGGCAATTCTATATCATTTTTTTCTCCTATTCCCAGCTTAAAACCTTCTTTTTCTATATTTTCTCGTGAAGTTTTAGAAGTTTGATGAAATAATTTTTTTTCTTTTAGATCTTCTATTCTTCCATAATATCTTGGATCTTCTGTTTTAGATAAATAATCCCCTATAGCTTGCTCCATAGGCTTTCCAGATTCTCTTTGAAGCGCTTTCATCTGCTTTGGAAATCGTGTGTTCAATATAGCGGCGATCTGTTCAGGATCTTTATACTTATCTTTTAATTTATCAACATGTTGTTTTAAATCAAACTTAGTTAATATCGGTTCTATATCTATAGTTTTTATTTCAGGTTGCAATTGTGTTTGTTGCTGTGGTATATTAGTTGCATTAACAGGAGGTTGTTGTGATAAATTCGTTTTTTTCTGTTCTGCTTGGGATGGTATTGGGAGTTGTTGGGATGGCTGCGTGGACTGATTTAAATCTGATGGGCCAATGGCGTTCTGAATCCCAGGAATTAATGACTGTAAAGCGCGAGGTACAGATCTTGAGAGAGCAGCAGCAGCGCCTTGCGAAGCTATTGGAATAGCTGCTAATCCAATAGCCGATAAAGCCTGTTTATTAGCTGTTTCTCGTCTTTGGATATCTGTTTCTCTAGTCTTTTCATATTCGGTTTGTGATTGAAAATCTTCATTTAAAGCTTTTCTACCACCGCTCAAAAACTTTAACACTTGATCAACTGTATAACCAGAGGCCAATGCATATTTGATTTTATTAGAATGCTCAGGAAACTTTTTCATCAAGAAATCCAATATCTGTTTGGAAGTAAATCCAGATGATAAAGCTTTTGAAATCTGTGAAATCATTATCTTCCTATAATATTAACACCCTCAAGAACTCGTTGAATATCACTTAAAGGAGGAGTATCAAGTACACCTTTTTGTATATTTTGATCATCTGTTAATTTAAAACCTTCTTCTTCAAGTTCATTTAGCGCATCTCTATACATTCTCCAATCATATTTCTTATCTTCAAATGCTTTTCTTGCTAAAACAAGACTAAAATTTGGATCTATCTCCTTTAAATCTCTTAATCCATCTTTTATATTTTCCAATTGATTAGGAGCATAGTCATACCTTGGAAATAAAGTTGTCGTAGCGGTATAGACAGGTTTTTGGCTTCTTATGGCTTCTGGCACTTTATTTAAAGAAGTTTTCTGACGCTCACTTAATGGATTTATGATTGCCTCTCTTTCTTCTGGATAATATCCAAGATCAGTTAAAAGATTGCGTGCGGTATCATATAAACCTAAATCTAATATAGGTTTTAAATGGGATCTTAGATCATTAGAAGCTTTTTCAACATCTTTATAAGTTCCTTCAAAAGCTCTTGTAAAAAAATTTTGCAATCGCGGAGCTGACATTTCTTTTTGAACATTTACAATTGCGTTCTTAAACTTAGCCGCTTCTTTTGCTAAGAATCTATTAATATCAGCATCACTTTCCCCTCTTTTGGATGCATCTTCGCCTAATTTTTGAAATATAGTTTGAACTTCTGGACTTGCTTTAGGATAAACATCTTTTAAATAGTCAACCGCTCTTTCTCCGTAAGTTTTTTGTCCCTCTACTCTTTGTGCTAATTCTTTATCAACATCTGCATTATGGATTTTTTTCGTCTTTTCAGCTTCTTGCACTTCTGCTAAAGCTTCTTTAGGTGTAGTCGGAATTCCTGCGGCCGTTCTTTCTTTTGCTAATTCGCGAGCCTGCTTAATTTGCTCTTGGGGTGTTAAAAGATGGACTTTTTGTCCTGTTGTAGCAGCCTGCGGAACATTTCCAGGGCCTCCTTGTGGCCCAATGTTTGTAGGAAAATAATCAGGTTGTTGTTGTTGTTGTCCTAAGAATCCAGGAAGTTGTTGTCGTTGTTGAATTGGTTCTAAAGGTTGTCTTTGTTCACCAGCCAGTGGAGCTTTTTGTCCTGCGTGTGCTTGAGCATATTGTGTAAGCAAAGGGATGAGTTGGCCTAAATATCTTTCGCTTCCTGGTATTCCTGCTCCTGCTTTCATTGCTTCTAATGTAATATCTAAAGGAGATGTCCCAGGAGTATTGGAAAGATTTCTTATACTTTCTAAACTTTGTTGTAATTGTCCGCGATTGTATCCTTGTTGAACAGCTCCAGGTAGGTTTTGAGATAATTGTTGGCCAATCATCTTTCCGACTACATCAAAAGGTGAACGTTCTGACGGTAATATTGAAACCATGTTTTACCTATATTGTAGAAGGTGATTGACCTGGGAATCTATTAGGATTAATTGGATTATATTGACTTGCCATGTTTTGACCAAATTGTTGTCCAAATCCTTGACCTGCTGCGCCTGCAAAAGATGAAGCAATAGGCCCGAAGAAACCGCTAGAAGCGGGCTGATATGTGTTGTTAGTGGGTGTAAGAGCTGTTTGTAACAATGAAAGATAGTTAGAAAATGGCTGCTGACTATATCCTAGAAGTTGAGGAACTGCTTGCTGCATCATATTACCACGTAAAGCACCAATATTTGTTTCTAAATTGCTTCCTTCTCTTGCAAGTTGATTCCTGAATCCTGTAGAACCTAAAGAACCTCCAGAACCCATACTCGCAAAACGATTGGCAAGATCGGGAATCGTTTGCTCTTGAAATTGCCTTTGTAAAGGAGCTTCGAAACGATTGAAAAAGTCAGGATTATTGAAAAGACTTTGCAAATATTCATTTCCTGTTTGATATCCTGGCTGCTGTGTAATATTTTGCACTCCTTTCATTCCCATGACGTCTTTCATTATTTCTTCTAGTCCTCGTCGTTGGGTTTTTGAATATGTAGAGCCATGTTTTTCTTTTTTTCCTCCGAATCCAGACAATCCACCCATTACTAAAGAACCCAATAAAGCCATTGTTCCAGGATCCATAAACCACCTATATACTTTTTTCTTAATCTATCACTTAATGGATTTTACAGGTATATTGTTTGTTAAATCTACTCAAAAGGATCATAAATGGAATTAATAAAAAAACATGTTGATACAGTAATTGTGCTCGGTGGAATTTTAGCTTCTGTTCTTTGGATGAATGGAAAGTTTAACGAAATTGAAAAAGAAATCGCTATAATGAAAGCAGTAATGATTATGAAGAATATTATGCCGGCAGAATTAGCTCACCATGAACCTAATTAAACACCATTCCGAAGATAGCTCACAACAATAAATCCCGAATAAGCACTTAAATCCACAGTAGTCGTAATTACGATCTGTTTGTTGGACATCGTAAAAGAAATCCTAGGATCTCCTTGATTCATAAAGGAAAAGTAATCTCCTGTTCCTGCAACTGAAGTATCATCCGTTACAGAAGGTTTTGAAGCCGTACCATATAATTGCGTTATGACAAATTCGTTATTAATGTTTGGTATGGGAAAAGAAGGATTGCCTGTCAAAGTCAATGTTAAAACTCCTGTATTTGGGTAAGATGGAATATATGCGAATGTTTGATAGCCATTGCGTATAACTTTAGGCGTTATATACCACCAGACTTCACCATTGAAATTTTCGGTCGCTACAGAATAAACACCTATTTTTTTATCATTTATAATGTCTGCATAGTTAGCAAAACGATCGACAAGAAAGGAACGTAAACGATCCTCTTCCTCCGGTATATTGGATGTTGTCGGAAGAAAAGGAGCGAATAAATTCGATGGACTTGTAGGTTCTGGCGTTGTCATACCAAACGGCCGCCTCTACGCATCGAAATCATCAAAGAAACAAGCTCTAAATCAGCTGAGTTGATAGCATTTATCGCCATTTGCTGATCTGACATCGTGAACTGAAGCTGCACCGTTTGGGCAATTGCATCACAAAATAACCTATAGATTGTCTCTTCACCATTTCCGAATTGATAAGGATTTAATGAAGTCAAAACAACATTGCTTTGTGGATTGTCGGATAAAGGCGTATTGACGGGCACATCCGAACTATCCGAGAAGACATTGCATGTAAATTGACCATAACTTGTGGTGTTTACATAAAAGTCAATCTTACTAAGCCTTGAACGTTTATTATCATTAAAGAAATTAAATATCTTAGATTGGATATCGAAATTGCTAATTTTTGCAATTAGTCCACCAGGTGCATAAACTCCCGTTGTTGATATAGGAGTAATTTGCTGAGAATTGCTTAAAGACACATAGCGTATGCTAACAGGAGTAGATCCAATCGCTGGATTGAACGTCAAGGAAATAGCTCCAGTGTTATAATTTATAGAACCAGATGCTACATTTGCAACATAGAGTATTCCATTTGAATCTCTATCAATAAATTGTAATGCACCTACATTGATTTGAATGCTTCCAGGAATAATTGGCACATTTGCAATGGTATATAAGAATGATGTTCCACTTGCATTCCCAGCTTCGATTGGCTGAAATTCTTGAAGCATGAAATTGTTTGCATCGATTAAAGCAGTCTTGAAATTTCTAGCATTTAATGAAACGCCATCTGCAAATGTAATGCCAGAAATATTGCTTAATGTTATCCATGTCCCATCAGGTAAATTGTGATTAGTACTCGTAACGGTCGACCCGGTAAAAGCTGAAATACTAAGAGAAGGGTCATTCGTGCTATTATCCTGTTCAAGTTCGAATACAAAGCCTTGCTGGTTTCCTGCAACAACCGATTCATATCCGGATTCACTTATTCCTGAATCCCACGATACGTCAGTATAAGATTCCCAAGGATCGGTCATATCATTCCATGTAGTACCAGGAGATGCCAGATAATAATAACCGAAACAAGTAAATGTATCATCGAAGTAAGACCAATTTTTAGTGTCGTAATTGAAAACTAAAACCAAATCCGGATAAATGCCCATAGGATTTGTGTTGCTGGGAAAAGTCCAAAAGTTTAAACGCGTTCTAAATGTCCTAATTCCATAGACACGCTGTAAACCTTGATTGACTTGACGTATTTTAAATATATCTTCTGGTATTTTCTCATCAAAACGAATTGTATCATTGCCATCGCTAATGACTATTCCCCTATTTCCAATAGCCATTAAACCTTTATCGAATGCAATGGTGCTAAAAGTACAATCAGAACCAAATTCGATATTGACACGTTCCCAAACGAAAGGATTCTGTGAATTATTAACAAATCGAAGGCGCCAAGTGCTTCTTTCAAAATAGACAACAAGAATATCTCTGATAAAATCAGCTGCAACAATGACTTCATTCGTAGGAGCATCATTAGCTCCTCCCCTTCCAAATATATCATCCCTTGCAGCTTTAGGATCAAAAGTCTGTAAAGCCGGGACTGTTGGAACTGGAGGAGAATAATAGGGTGTGCCTATTTGAGTCCATCTTGCTCTATTTCCAAAATTGAAAACGCCTGCCTCATTTCCTTCCCAAGTATTTAAAAATACAAGATAGCCTCGATATGCAAAGATAAGAAGGGCTGCTGCTAATGCATTATTTGGATCGATTGGAGGATTATAATTGACCCAGGAATTTCCTACGCCATTATTGACATTGGCATAATAGCGAATACCATCTTGTCCAGCAATCGAGACGATATTATTTAATGCAATACCACCAGATGCATAAGCATTATATAAAGCTCCATTCAAAGGTATTGTGAATGTATTTGCTCCAGTCACTGTAATCTGAAAGACCTGTCCATTTAAAATGGGTGTCGTATTCGCTATTGGAGTATATCCTGAAACATTAATGATCGTTACAAACTGCCCTGTTGTAAATCCATGTGGAACCGTTGTTGTGACCTGTGCAGGATTTCCATTATCAATATTGAAGATAGCTCTCCCATGCAACCCAGGTTTTGAATTTGTGGCCCAAAAAGCTTCCGCATAATTTGTTGTGAAGAAAAATTGGGAATCTGTGCCGCTCCATGTTACTGGCATTGTTGAAGGAAGCGTATTGAATACCGTTCCTGTAAAAAAATAGGCTGTTGTTGTATCAAATCCTATTAGCTGCTGCTGACCTATTCCAAAAAGTTCTCGTGTTCGCAATCCCATGACAGGATTGCCAGGAAATGTTACGCCATCCGGACTAAGTCTACCTAATAAAGTATATCCCGAACGCCTAACAACACGACCACGATATTGATAAGCATTTGTCAAGGTCTCAAAAGCATCTTCTGGAATAGCATAAGGTTTTACTTCCTTGCGTAAACCTTCTTTAATAGGCCCAATCATGAAATTGTGTGTTGTCATGCTGAAGCTATTGCCATCCACGTGAAAGTAAAGATACCTGTAGCTAATGCCGATGAAATTACAAAAGTGCTATTCGATGTTATTCTTGTTTGTACATCGAATGGAGCAGGTGCTGATCCGCCAGTTAAATTGTTAGAATTTGCAATAGCCATAAGTATTTTTGTAGGAGCCGGCGAAAGTGTCACTGTTCCTAATGCACTCACTGTGCCAAAGTAAAACAAATAGCCACCTGGTAAAAAGCTTTGAAATACAGGGCCAGCAACATTAACTTGATTATAGGTCAATTGCATGGGCGCATTAATGGCATTTGTTGGATCTAGTTCAGTAGGCAAGAATTTAGGAATTTGCAAAAAAATCTGAGGTTGCGTTCCTAAATTTGAAGTTGCATTTTTGCAATATATGACATCTAAATCTTGAGTTACTCCAGGATCAACCGATTGATTATTCAATACAACCGCTTCATGATCGCCTTGATTCGTCAAATTGAAGCCTGTATGATTTATAGCCAAAATAGAGGCAAATTGAGCAAAGTTTGTTCTCACCTGCGTAACTTGATCTTTTGGAGACTGAAGGCCATTAGGTGAAGTTGGATCGTATGTCATAAGTTCACCATCACGCAATAAAAGAACTGAGTTGGAAATGAAGCAGGAATTAAATTAGAGGTGAATAGATTGATTGTTTTGTATATTCCATCCGCATCAGGCTGTTGTATTGATACATATGGGGGATAAAAAGGATTAGTACCAGAAGCAATAGGACAAAAATTCATTGATATGATGTTTTTTGCAACAGCAGGCAGAAGATTGAAGGCAACTGATGCAGTTACAGAAGTAAATTTTACTGTAATCATTCCAAAATAAACTAAAATATTTCCAGGAAGAAACGTAAAAAACTGAGTCGGATTATTAATTGGTTGTAAAGTATATAATTGGTAATTACTAAACTGAAAAGGAGTCTGATTTCCTTGATATTGCATAAAAAGTTGATCAGTTTGACCCGAAACTGTATTCGCATAAAGCGATATTTCACCTAAATCAGTTTGAAATTGCGAAGTCTGATCTAAAAGTTGAACAACAGTATGGTTTCCAGCCCCTGAAATAGCATCTAATGGAACATGATTTTTTAAGAAAGCTTGATATAAAGTTGAAAAGTTGTTTAGAAAATCACTTTGATTTTTACCAATGGAATCACTTGGGCCCGAAGGAATATTTGGATTGTATACAGGAGGAAGAATTGTCATCTATTGTCCTATCGCTATATAGTAAACATCAAACTTAACTGTTGCTCCACCAGATTTGTTTGTTATTGTAAATTGAGATCCGGTTATGCTAGTAGGAATTGAATATCCGCTAATAGTGCTTGATGCTGTTAAATTTGCCGTAGTTAACCCAACATAGAGCAATGTTGTCGTTGGACTCAAAACAACCACTTGCCCATTAGTTGCTGGTGATATTTTTCCTCCATAAATCACGAATGGTCCTGCAACAAATGAATATTCACTGGTAGGAGTTGATGTGCTTATTGATTTATAGGTAAGCTGAATAGGCGTTTGATTGCTATTAGGCCTAAAAAACATAGCAGGAATGCCAGCCACTAGTTTATTATATAAAGCTGTCTGAGTCGCTGATGTCGTAGGATCTAAAGCTTGAGGACGCATTGTTAGAACGCGATGCATACCTTGAAATTCATCTCCATCCGTTAAGGCTGAATGATTAGCTGCAAAAGCCTTGGCAATAGCTTGATAATTAGCGCGAATTTGATATTGAGAAATAAGACGTTGATCTGTTCCTTGTGGAATTGTGGAATTATAACTCATTCACTAACCTGTATTTCCTGAATATTCGGTACCCATGAACCAAGTAGCAAGTGGTCTTCCTGGCTGGCTAAATATTGTCGAAGCACGCTGACTGCTTAACTGCCTCAAAGTTCTTCTTTGGGCAAGTTCAAGCTGTTCCTGAAAGATTGGCATGACATATGCCATTCCCTCTTCATCAGGAAAATCAGTGTAAATAAGCTTTGCAGCTCCCGAACAAATGAAAAGATACCATTCATTCAGTTGTGGCCCACTATTATCTAAAAGCATTTGCAAAGGCTGCTGACTAATCTGAAACTCAACCTGATAAACCTGCATAGGACAGGGACGAAAGATAATTTGCTGATTATAGAAAAGCACATCCGTTGGCCTTGAAGCTTGATAAGGAACTACTGCTGCATATATCGTCGCTGACGCTGGTATGACGGTAGAGTTTGCGGGTATAAAAGAATAAGCGCCCGTGATATAATTTACCGTCCCTACATTATTATTCTGCGCATCAAAAAGATTTCCGACATCAGAATTTGGCTGTGGAACATCAGTAATGGCATAATTGAATCCAGAGGTCACATCACCAGAACTATCATAAGCAGAAATAATCACCATCGGCTCGGTAACATTGCCAAATATATCTAATTGTGCCCGATAAAATGGTGTGGAAGGAATAGTTCCAGTATATGCCACATTTGCAGCTTTACCACCTGTATTTATTATTTGATTAACCGATAAATTAGGCCATCGATTATAGAAAGTCATTTTATCTTGAGAATATCTTAATATATATCCCTGACAATATACTGGAGGACTAATTTGTATATTTCCTGGAGACACTTTTTCAGTCTGCCCTGCCTCATTGACAGGATTAGCCTCATAGATAAATTGATAAGTATCTACGTTAGGAACCGTATTGAAAACATATGGCTTCGTTAATTTCATATTCTTGAAGTGCAAAGGAAGCATCAACGTCATGAATAGATTCAAATATTGATCAATTTGGCTGTCTTGCATCTGCGTAGATGTATATCTAGCAGTCATCTTGCGCGTTGTTGTACGCATAAAATCTAGTGTTATTGTCATAATGCAAGACCTCCGTTATATATCGATCCCTCAAACGAATCTTGATTGCCATATGGAAGTGGAAGAGGTGATAAATATGGCCCTGAAGAGTTCGGTATTACACTAGGCGGAGTATAAGCCGAAGGCAACGGACTTGGGTAGGAAAATGTAGAAAAATTAGTTGAATCTATGTCTATTGACAATGTGTTTAATGTCAACCCGACAATTTGACCATCTAACCCATTTAATTCCTGCATCCCAAATTGTGTTGGAATCAAGAATCGAACCATCATTCCAATAACATAATTATGATCATTTAAGGTGACAACAATCAAAGGAAAATCATTTGTGATCGCTGTTATTGTTTGCGTGATTAAATTCTGTTTAACCTGAACCTGTGCATAACCCGGGTAATAGATGACAGCAGTCATTGAATTCCTATGTAAAACAGCTTTACATTAACCAAAAGACACTGGAACGAACGCATACTTCTTATTGCTTGTATCTACTTCATGAATAACACTTTGTGGTCTATTTGGATCCATATCACCAGATTTTTGAGTAAAGACAGGTGTATGATAATGCTCATTTATCTGATCTACAAAACCACGAGGAATTGTATAAGTTTTCCCATCTTCAAAGTTATACCATTTGACAGGATCATCAACATATTTGATATAAGCTAATTTTGCAGGCTGTCCAGGCGCACGACGGTTAATAAATTTCCCTGTTACTTTTATATTATCGTAAGCTTTTTGCTTTTCTATGATTTCTTGTTTTGATCTTTTTTCATTTGTCATATTGACTTGATTATCAACGAAGCTTTGTTCAGATGCAGTCAAATCCCTTCCGGCATTAGCCTGCAATTCTTTTTTCTTTTCTTCAATTTCTCGACGTGTATTTTCAAGTTCTACTCTTGCTTGGTCAATCTCAGTTTGAAGACCTTCCAAAACTGCTTCTTCAGTCATATGTACCTCTGGTTTTATCTCTTCCACTTGTAAACTATTTATTTTTTTTTGTCTTGCCATATTGCACCAGGATTAAATTAAAAAATAATGCAAGAGGATTTTAACCCTCTTGCAATAAAACACCTTATGGGAATGTTTGGAGGCTTGTTACAGCTTCCCACATCCAGGCATCTACAGTACTTCCGATAATGCCGCCAGTTGTAGCACTATTCGTGCCATCTCCAGCGCCTATAAGAATACCATTAGCACCTTGGTTTTGACGTGCAAATCCCAAGATATCTTGGTTTCCATATGGCAAAGGACTTGGAACAATGTTATTCAGGTTGTTTAGATTTCCTTCACCTTGAGGAATCAAGTAAGGGAAACTAGTTGGGAAAAATCCAGTTCCAGGAAACGCAAAAGCTGTGAAATTGGTGCTATCGACATTGGCAAACGTTAAAGTTTGTGTGCCTACAGCATTATTTACAGCTGATACAGTCGCTTGGAAAGGAAGCCCACTATTAGGTGTATTAAGTTGTTGCATTCCAAATTGTGTTGGAATTGCAAATCTTACAACGTCCCCAACCTGATAGTTTTGTTGAACCAATGTCGTTACAACCATTGGATTTGCTTTTGTAATTGCAGCAATTACTCTAACTTCAGGATAGTACAAAGCTCTCATTGGCAAATTTACATTACCAACTTTTTGTACAACACCAACAGAAGTCAAAGAATTAGATGAATTAAGCAAAGTTGTGAAGGTAGTTGTCGATCCGACTGCTGTAACAGTCATTGACAAACCACCTAATTCAGGAGCTGATGTAAGAGATGTGACTCTTACTATATCACCTACAAGAAAACCATGTGGTGTATTTGTCGTCCATACTGTAGTTGTTCCAGGAACGAAACTATTTACTACAACGGAAGGGCCAGGCAATTGCGTTGAGGCATTAATGACAGTAAAGCCGTTAATTGCAGCAACACCATTGTTTAATGGAGCCAAAATACCCACAACAGTACCATTCTGTCTAATCATCGCTGTGCCATTAGACATATAATTAGGATTAAAGATTGCTTCAACAATCCGAGTGGATGTCAAAGAACCGCTAACGCCTAAAGCTGTCACGCCGGACATTGTCAAATTCCAAAGCCTGAAAAGATCAATCTTTTGAGACAAAGGAATAAACTTTGGTGTAGATGCTACGTTAACAAAAGCACCAGTAGTAATTTGTGTCATATATTACTCCTTATAGTGCTACTGCAAGAGTGCAGCGTAGGTTTACAATCCAAGAAGTATTCGTGATATTGAATACTTGTGCCATTTTCCAACCTGCTGTTTGATAAAGTCTCAAACGAGGGGAAGCAATCTCTGGCGGCGCATAGATAAACTGTGCTGAATATCCATCCAAATCCACCATGTCATAACTTTCTTGCCCTGGAAGGAAGATGTTATAGACATCTTGTCCCAAAGCAGAAGCTAATGCACTGATCGAACCTACTGAAGAAAGCAAGAAACGAATGTTTCTAACTGTTCCCCATTCAGATTGAAGAAGATTCGCAGTATTGGAATATTGCGAAACGTTCTGGAAACCCACCATTTGGTCTAGGTCTGCGCTCAAATTAGTATGAGTCAAACCAAAGAAGCAGGTTCTGACTGGTGCTGTACCAAAACGCAGCTCACCTTCAATCAAATCCATGATGAACTGTGCATTAGCAGTACGCAAGAGCCGTACAGCCTTTGAGCAATCCAATGGAGTGATATTGGTCGGGTTGTCTCCATTTGTTCCAGAAGTACAATTTATGGGGGGAGCACCGCCCTCCATCATGCTACGAGCCAGTTGGTCTTCTGTTTCACGAAGAGATTGGCCTAATGTGCTCACAGCACTATTGAGGACAGGATCTTCGTTAATGAGCATACAATTTGTTACTCTACACAATTGTGTAGGGACATATCATTTCTGTATGTCTCTGCAATTTTATATATATTTGCAGATCGGACTATCGCTTCACCTTTCGGTGCCTACCCGCTTTAGTCTCTCACGGTGCTTTCGCTTCCGCCTTGTCACCTTTTTCTTCAATAAACGCAAAATAATTCAATAAAACATCGATCATTTGAGTCAAAATTTCAGGGGGTAGTATCGAAGAAGGATACTTTTCTCTAATCATTTTATATATTGTTTTTGCATCTTTTACATTCATAAAGGTTTCCAAGTCAATTAGGGCTGGTTTATAGCAGGCTAAGTTAATCAAAACCTGCTCTTGCAGTATTATGTAAGTACCATCATTTACTTACGCTACAAGACGATTGGCATGGTCAAACCAATCTATTCTAGCATCAATATCCAGAGCAGTTAATTGCTGAGCTGGAGGATCTACGATACCGTTTCCGAGCGGTACAGGTGCAGTCAATAGATTTTGATATCTACGACGCCTTAGGATGTCCCCTGCTTGCTGATCCATAGTAATAGGATAACCCATTGTAGTATGAATCAAGTCTGGCATAGGACGTGCAAGTAGCTTCATCGAAAGCTGTTGTTGAACAGCAGGAGGAAGAATACTTGTAGTTGTTGGGCCTGACATGTCTAATCTCCATGATTAGACGAAAGACTATCGGCGAGAAGCTGCTAGAGTTTCTTTCCAAAGAGCTGCCTTTTGCTCTTTAGACATGCGAGAATTAGAAACTTGAGCCGCAACAGATACAGCTTCGGAGCGAATTCCCATGCTGCCAGTTTTTGGCCTCATTTCCTTTTCATCCACTAATTTTTGTTCCTGAGAGACTTTTTTAGGCGCTTTTATTGCTAAATCAGATTGATAAGCAGCGCTCTTTTTAATCAGGTTATAGACCTTTCTCAAAGGATTTTTAGCAGTTTCAACAGCCTCACGATTGTCTTCGTCGTTTTTAATATATTTTTCAATATTTTCGGCCGTGACGACGTCTTTAAAGTCAGGATGTTCAACTGCAAATTCTAAGGCTTGAATTTTGATTTCTTTTTCAGTCAACTTTTGCTCATAGCTAGATAGTTTTTTGTCTATCTTTCCAAAAGCTTTAACGAGTTTTTTTCCATCTGGAAATTCTTCGTTTTCAAGCTGCCTAAAATCATAATCATCTTCTTGAAACGGCTGTGCAACCTGTTGAGACTTCAACTGGTTTTGCATCAATTCAAGCTCTTTCTTTGCCTGCCATGCCTGACGCTCAGCGTCCTCTTTGGCTCGACGAAGCTCTGCAAAACTTTCTTGCGGAGACTTCTTTTCATGGGTTTCTACAGCCTGATCGACCACCTCAGGTGCTTGGGTCTTTTCTGTTTCTTCCATTTCTTTCCTTTGAGATTGGCGAGATCTCGATTGCGCCTAAATAACTGGACAGCAAATCGTCATTTGCTTTAGTATTTATATATTTAAATATTTAATTTGATGCAAGAGGATTGGGTAAATTCAAATGATAAATGATGACTATGATATTGATTTTTTGATAGAAACCTTCACTATTCACGCAGAAAAATCTAGAAATGAATTTTTAAAAGATCAAAAGAAATTTCCTGATGCTGATCATTTTGAAGATAAAAACTATTTCAACATAGCAAAGGCCTTATTAATAATTTGCCAGGAAATAAAGGAGTTAAAATCTAAATAATTTTATTTCCGACTAAATAGTCATCTAACTTTTCGATCTTATCACCGACATATTTTCGAAGCATTCTGACATAATCGGCATCGAATTCATTAGGATTTGCGAGGATGTACGTAACAACCTCTTTCTTTGGTATGCACCATTCAAAAGTAACTTTGCCTCCATCTTCGACAGACCAAAGATAATGGTCATGGCCTTGATAAGGACTTGGACGAGTTCTTCGACATTGAGGATAGATATGAAGAGAATTTTGAGCATATGGGTCTTTTTGGAGCCATATATGAATATAGTATTTTCCTTTCACCCCTTTGTCATAGTTAGCTTGTACCGCTTCTTCTATTATTGTCTGAAAACGCTTTAATAAAGGTTGTAACGTTTCGCCTACCTCTTGTCGATCTGTCAGCGCTCGAGCTTCGAGCATCAATTGGCCGTAGGTTTTTTCAGATCCTTGTACCATTATCTCACCATTTTAGCGCCGCCGAGATACAAAGATCGATTATTATGAGATGATCCTTGCGCGGGATTTTTGGTATAACCAACCATTGGCTTACGAAGTTTAGGAAGACCTTTAATCTTCGGTGGAATCATTGTCATATTTTACCTCTATTTCAGCTGCCTTCATTGCGATATCAAAAATATCTTCTAAATCTAATCCTAAATCTGAAAGTTCTTGAAATTGCTCTTCTGCAGTTATTTCATGATTTAGACATATTTCTAAAGCTGTTTTCATGTTTATCTCCGATTATGTCATTCATTATAAATAGCTTAGATATTTTTCGCAATAGATTTTTCATCCGCTATGAGTTTTCATATGTAAATAGGCTTTTTTTCTAGATTCTTCTACTTCTTTTTTCGTTGTTCCGCCAGGCTGTCCGAGTCGATTCATTTTATCTATATATTCATAATATGCTTGTTGTTGAGGTGTTCTCTTAGATTTAGCTTTTTCTAAAGACTTAAGATGTTTTTCATAATCCTTTTTTTCTTTTTCCGATGCTTTTTTTATTTTTCTTTGTTGCACTTCAGGGTTTAATTTTTTAACCATGATTAACCACCATACATTTTCATATGTTTATGCGCTGCAGCAAGATCTTCTTTTGAATGCTTCATTGAGTGATGCTTTTTCTTTTTTTTATGATGTTTTTTCATTTCTTCCATCATATTTGCTGCTTGTTTCTTCATGTTCCATTCTCCTTTTGCTTTTTAGCTTGTGGGCTATATGAACTTGTTAATGGCAATGGTGGCTTACCTGTGTTTCTATAGCGAGGTTGCTCTGTACTTAATTCAGAGTTTTTAGGCACATAAGGCTTTTTAGCCTCTGGAATAATCTTGATTCTTGACATATTTTATCCTTTGTTACGTCCTAGGTTAATTTAATCAAGGAATAACCTAGGCGAAACCTTGCCTTGTTTAGGAGATCAAACCTAAATTTATAGCTGCATCTGGCTGCCGATAAGCGAGCTGCATTTATAGGTCAGCTTCTGGCCTTTTTTAAGGGCAAATTACTTATTAGCCATCTTTTCGCGAGTATATGGCTTATGCGCAAGAGATTTGTCATCGTGATGATCAATCTTTTTTCTTACTTGCTCATAGCTATTGCTAGCACCAGCTGGTGGTTTTGGATCTACATTCTCTTTAATAGGAAGATAATGTGCTCCAGTATTGCCTTTTTTTTCAGGCCCACCCATAGAGGTGTTTTTATGACTGTGTCCCATTTGACACTCCTTGTTTGTTTAATTCTTTATCTTTATTGTTAGAAATATTTTTAATCAACGTAAATATTTTAACAAAGTCATCGACACCCATCGATTCGACCTCTTTTGCAGCTTTTACAGCGTTATAAGTAGCAGCAGCTTTCTCATGTTCTGCTTTCTCGAAAGCTGTCTTAATTTGGAATTGTTCTAACTCCCCTTTTCTAACTCTTTCTTCAGCAAGTGCTCGATCACTCATTGCTTTTGATTGAAGAGATTCATTTACTATGCGCTGATTTTCCATTTGCAATTGAGCCATTTGCTCTTGTTGTTGCTGTTGTGCTTGTTGCTGCTGTTGTATTGATTCAATAAGCTTATCTTTATCTTGCAAAGTAACATCTGCAAGAAGCTGTTCGACAGGTATTGGTAGACCATCTTTCCACAAGGTATATTTTTGCGCGAATGCAAGCTGTTTTGTTGTATCTGTCAATTGCGCATTGGCTATTACAGCATCATATTTTTGGAATGATTTATCTCTAAATTCGTTTGTAGGATCTTCTTGAATCATCCTTCTGATCTTTCCTTCGGTATAATTCTTCTGAATAAGAGCCCAATGCAAGCGCCCTGCGTTGCGTTGAGAAAGGTTAAGGTTGTCGAATAACTCTTGTAAAGTCGTGAGCGCGGCACCTTGGCGTAACTGTTCTGTAATTCCGACATCTGAATCTTCGGCTTGTCCCAAGAGCTCTGGCGTAACCCCTGCATTAGATTGAATATCCTCTTTTAAGAATTGAGTCGCTTGATAGTTTGCAGGATTAATATTAGCTCCAGGCTTATCAACCAAAGCTTGCAATCTACCTTTCTTAAAAAATCTTACTTTTCCAGGCCCTACTTTGAAGGCATCATCATCGCTGATTAGAGCATCTTCTTCGACATCAACTCCAGAAAATTGAGCAGCTAATAGATCGAGCTCTAATTGCTTGCGGTAGTTGTAAAGGTATTGGCTATCTCTAATATTTCTTATGATCCCCTGATATCGGAATGCATAATTATTGTTAGCAAGATCGTGATAGCCAACAAAAGGGGTAAACGGATAACAATCGATTCCGAGCGGGTTAGGGCCATTGTAGAAGCAAGTATTATTAACAATAATTGCAAGATGTACCGTTGGTATTTTCTCACGCACCACCACTATGTCAGGATATCTATTCTTTAAATTTGCTAAATCTTCTTTATCGAACTCGACTTCTACACTTTCATATGTGTTCGGGTCGACAATGAATGTTCCCATTCTTTCACACATATACCAATATTCATCATAAGCTAAAAATCCTTTACGCCTGATATTATATTGTTGGGGCATAAATGTGAATTTTGTATCAAAATACGCTTGGTCATTGAGAAGATCAATATCTTTTTCCCTGCCAGGAATAAGCTGTTTGACCTGTTCTTTATGAAGATATTTTCTTGTTCGAATAAATTGGCAATCGGAAAGATCCATTTGGCGCCAAAAAGCATCCATCATAAGCATATCAGCGCTTAAGCATTCAGTTCTTAAATCTCCGCATATTGGATCTTTTCGATAATCTATCCAAGAATGCATTAAAGATAATCCTGTTATTCCTGCTGCCTCTTTAAAGCATGAGCTAACAGTATTATAGGTATCATCAATATAATAGGCAGATTGAATAGCTTTTGTGGCCTGTGAAGCTGTTTTATCACTGGCTCCATGAACAGGCATTATTTGCGTAGCTTTTCTATATTGCCTTTGACGACCGCATACCATGTTGACAACAGGCATCGAATTATTGAAAATAAACTTCTGATGTTCATAACTCAACCCTGAATAAAGATTAAGATATCTTTGATCTCCAAGATATACTTTACGATCTATAAGTTGTTCATAGAAGAAAAGCTGCCAAGCTGATAGATTCATTAGATATCTTTCATCAGCTTCATGAACAATTTGATTGTCACCATCTTTGTAAAAAGATTGGTAGATATTCGGAACTACTTGAGACCTTTCGAGCATTCCTGAATTCATTATCTACCTATAAATGGAGTTTGGGGGCCGAGTCGAGGGCCAGCTTTTGGGCCATATCCTGCTCTATTTTTTATCTGCTGTAGTTTTTCTGGACTCATAGAGTTAATAGATGTTCCAAATGATTTAATTCCCATGCATGCATATCTCATCGAATCTGCGCCATGTGACCATTGATCATGGCATGGTGTGTCATAATAAACTTTTAATATATCATTATACTTTTTTCTATAAAAATCTAAACATTTAATACCTTGACGACATTCATTTTGATCGAAAACAAAAGATGGAAAGAGGGATCTAACGGCATTAATTCCTTCATCAATAGGTAATTTTTCTAATACATCGACATCGTAACCAAGTTTTCTAGCAGCTTCTACACGAGTTATACCAGCGATGAATTCTTCATTTTTCATGTCATGAGGAACAAAATGACGACCCCAGCTAATATCATTCTTTCTTTTCCAGTTATCTAAATAGCGGCAATAATGTTCGATATTCTCGCCATGATTTTCATAGTAATGAAGGAAATTATATTTACCATTTTCTAAGGCTTGGAATATCCAAATAGCTGTGCTATCTCCAATTCCAATGTCCCATGCTGTATAACATGGTAAACAAGAGTTAACATTAAGATCTGTTATCCTGCCTTCGTCTCTGCATTTCTGTATTTGTTTGCCATAATAAGAGCCCTCTGCTCCTCGAGTAAAAGAGCAATAGTATTCTTGTTGGATAAAATCTTCTGGAACACCTTCTCGTCGGAGGTTTTCAATATGTTCTTTAGAAACTGTGTGTGTATCTTCGATTGTAAGGAAGCTTGTGAAATAATCTTCTGGTTTTGTCTTAGCATAGTTATAAAGTTGATAGAAATGGTTTTGACCGTTTGGAGTGCTTAGGAATACAGCAATTCCATTATTTTGCGTTATACGAGGTTCAATTGTTTGCCATGACATGGGATCCATGAATGCGTATTCAGATAGGATAATGCCAGTAGGATTCATACCACGAGCACGTTGAGCGTTTTTACCATCCACACCCATAACACAATAGATAGAGCCAGTCTTAAGCTTAATCATCATTTCGGAGCTATTCTTTGATTCGATCAAGACATCGGGAAAGTGATCAAGATAGGCCATTGACTCGCCTTCATCAGTTTGATGAACGCTATTCCAGATAGCTCTTTTTCCTTGGGAATAGTTAGGAAAACAATGAAGGTAAACACCTGGTTTTTCAGTCATAAGTTCAATGAGAGAATTAAGAAACATAAGATCTTTGCCACATCCACGATGCCAACAGCATACTAAACGCTTGACACCATTGCGTATTGCACGCCATGCAGCATCTTGATAGGGACGGCATCTGAATTTATGGGGTACCGTCACTTGTAGCGTGTTCATGTTTTATGGTAATGCTAGATATAGAATCTATTTTCTCTTTTTGATCAAGTCTTGTTTTGCCAAGCCAAATTAAAAGTGTATTATCTCCCTTATCAGTAATGCCTAAAGCTTTAGCATATTGATGAGCTCTTAATATAGATTCACCTTTAGATCTCTTTTCTGATAAATACTCAGTAAAACTCATGTTATATTGTTCTTCTACTCTTCTATAAAATGTAGTTGGATGCATACTAAAATATGCTGCTATTTCTGTTCCCATACAACCGGCAACCATAAGATCGTCAACTTTTTTCCAATCTATGGGAATTTCAGGTCGTGACATATTCACCATTACGTTTGATAATAAATTCTTTATTATTCTTTACCATGTATTTACGCCAGCGGTCAACAATGATATCGCAATAAGCGGGACTTAGTTCAATTCCGTAGCATATACGTCCAAGTTGTTCTGCTGCTATTAGCGTTGTTCCTGAGCCTAAGAATGGGTCGTAGACGCCTTCTCCTTTTGCTGTGTTGTTGCGGATAGGACGTGCCATGCATTCGATAGGTTTTTGAGTTCCGTGTCCTGTTCTCATATCTTGATCTCTGTTTCCACCCATAGCACTCATTGAAGCTATTTCCCAAACTGTAGACTGATCTCTTGCCCCCTGCCAGTTATGATTTGATCCTTTTTTCACGGCATATAAACAAGATTCATGCTGCCAATGATAATCGCCACGAGAAAGCGCAAAGTGTTGTTTAATCCATATGATTTGACTTATCAATTGGTAATTATTTTCTTTTAAAGAATTTTCGACTTCTGAATGGAAAAGAGAAGCGTACCAAACGTACGCAATCGATCCGGGAAACAAATACCAAGCTAACGACCAATTGATTTTGTCATCATTCTGGACTTTCCCTTTTGATTTTACAGAAACTCTTATTCCATCAGTTCCGATATTTGATGGATCTCTCCAGTTTGGATCATATTCAACTCCATAAGGCGGATCGGTCACCATTAGAATAGGTTCAGCACCACTTAAGCATTTGTTGACGTATTCAGGAAGTGTGCTATCACCGCATACGAGTCTATGATTGTTGAGTTCGTAGACATCTCCCAGCTTTGTAATTGCATCTTCATCTTTGCAAGGTTCTAGGACTTCTGAGCAATCTTCTTCGACTTCTTGCGAGTCTATTTTGGTTATGTTTTCGAAATCGTAATCATGCATACCGAGGTCGATTAGCTCATCTAAGCTATACTCTTGTAATAGAATTTCTTGATCAAATTCACCATGATGGATGTTGTCTAAGACTATACGTTTCTTCATAATATCTTCTGGCACATCTTTTGAGACAATACAAGGAGCTTCTTTTAAGCCTATCTTTTTGGCTGCTTTGGCGCGTTGGTTGCCTGCGTAGATAGTTAGCTTATCATTGGCATCGTTGACTAGACATGGACGCATAGCGAAGAAATCGGGGTCTGTTTCGATATTATGGCAAAGCTTTTCGAATTGAGGCTTGTCAATTTTACGAGGGTTTTTATCGTAGAATTTGAGTTTGGAAAGAGGGAGATAAACAATATTCAATCTTAATACTCATGAGCAGATTTGATGCGTTTTTTTAAGTCTTTAGAAGCAGATTTTGCTTCTTTTTCTTCTATTTTTTCATGTTTCTTTTTGATGCCTTTGGCGTATTTGGCTTCGGATTGGTAGTGTTTAGCGTCTTTATCGAGAGCTTTTGCAGCTTTTTTCATAATTTTAGCGTGACTCATATGATGACCTTATGTTATATTTTCAGGATCGATTTTTGAGAGGAATTTGTCAAGGAAATTATTTGAAATGAGATCTTTGATTAGTCTAGCGATCGGTTATTTCTTTGGGGTTGTGTGGTCATATTTTTATCTTAAAACAGATTGGTTCAAATGATCCAAGTACAATTAGACTTTTTTAAGACAGCGCAAGAATGTGAGATTGATGCGCTACGTATTGCGTTGGAAAAGACGACTAAGACATTAGAAAAAGTGAGAAAAGGTACATACGCTGAGATAAATGCATTAAAGAAAAGAGTTTTAGAATTAGAGGAAAGGTTAGCGATAATCGAAAGGAATATATGTAATGGAAAGTGAAGAAAATAAAAGTGTTAAAGATCTTTTGATGGATTTGTTTTTAGCAAATGGTATTAAACCACCGGAGGCATTTGCAGGAATGTTTCATTTGATAATTGAACAAGCGATTAAAGGTAAAAATAAGCCTGGGAAAAAATTAATGATGCAAATGTTTTCTGATGCGTGGGATGAATATGAAAGAATTAAAAAGGAAAAAGATGAAAAGTGAAAAAAAATCCACAGAGAAAATCGCTAAAATCAGCATGTTGATTAATGAATTATATCAAACGAATAGGATTAATGTAGAAGATGGGATAAACGCTTTAATTTTTACATTAGTTACGTTAGCAAAGATTGAAGAAATTGATAAAGATGATATAAATAAAGTTTTTGAATCTGTATGGGATGAGTTAGATCCAATATACAAAGACTGGAGAGGTAAAATAGACGATCCTGCTTTAAGGTAGCAGGAGACCTTTTAACCTTAAGGAAGAGCTTTAAGACATTCAATATTAATAGAAGCGATGGTGATAGGGAATACGCTTCCACCAATATTTGGATTGAGAACAACGCTACTTACACTTGTATTTCTAAGTCTTAACATTGAATTTGCTTGTACTTCCATGATAACTTCTCCAGTGCTATGTGCTGCGTCATCATTAGGGCTTGATGTATATCCGGAATAGATAGAGCCAGGAACAAGCACACCATTCAACCAGAAACCGAAGGACCACGATGGAACAGGTTGTGGAACTGGAGGTGCTATGCGAGCCTGAAGCTGCCAGCTCATATGATAAATACCATGCTGAAGAAACTTGATATCGCCGGTAATATTTGCTTGTGAAATATCAAAATCAGTAAGCGCTGAATTTTGATTAACTTGATTAAACAAGACTTGGTCTCCAACTGCTGCAGCATTAAATGCCTGAATTGTTTCTGGGACTGATGCAAAGACATTCAAATATCTAGCACATCCAGAAGTAGAAGGGGAGGAGCTGCCAGCAGGCCCTTGTAAACCTTGAGGACCTTGCATGCCGTTTTGTCCGGGAATCCCTTGAGGGCCAGGAACGCCTTGAAGACCTTGAGGTCCTTGGAGACCTGGAACACCTTGAGGACCTTGAACACAACAGCAGCAATTAGAGTCCATAGAATCTTTACACATATTTACATCCTTGTAATGCCGAAAGTCGGCGATTTCTCTTTAACACAAAAGATGATTTAAACGAATATTTCGATACGGATATGTTGGATTTTTCCTTTTTCTTGGGCATATAACCAAGATATGCGTGGATCGTCGTCATATCGGCCGGCGCCTTTATGGTAACGATCGAGCCCGGATTCATAGGGATAAATGATGCATTCGGCTAATTGATCACGAATCCACTTGAAAGCCATTTGGAGATTATCAGAATCTAGCAATCGTGGGCTTATTCTGCTAAGCTTTACTATACAGGGTAGAGTGATTATCTTATCGTTGAACTCGGCTTTGATGGCCCACTTTTGGGCTGTATGTCTTTTGCCTTTCTTTAGCCAATGTTCCCTTGAATTCGCTTCGCTAACAGTTAGGATGTCAAGCTCGCATGCGTAGAATTTATTCATTTTCTAGATCAAATTTGGGCTTGAACTCGAACCAGTATCTTCTTGTAATAAGTCCTTGTCGCAAGTGAGGCTCTTGCTCTACGAGACAAATATCGTCCAAGGAAAAATCCTTTCCAAGATGTGCAAGATTTGCAGCATAAGCCTTAGAGAAGTCATCCAATATTTTATAGCGCTGCTCTCTAATTTGACGAGTATAATTTTCCACTAATTGCTCCAAACTTTTATCATTTGGCATCTTTAAGAGTTTCCTTTTGTTTGTAGAATCGAATTGGAGGCCATTTATTTGGCTCAGGTTGCGTCATTTTGGTTTATTGGTGGCTTGGGTTGTTTTTGCCTGTCTTTGACTTTCTTGGGTCGTTTTACGAATTCTTTCCTTATCTTTATAGATTAACGAACACATTTCTTTGAAAGTTTCATTAACTTCTTTCATAAATTTATTATAAGGCTGATGCATGTTTATTGGATTGCAATAATTCCCATTATCAGGGCTTTTATAACTAAAGTTCAAGGTTATCTTGGTTAATGAAATCATTAGTTCAATGGGGCCTTGATGTGGAGCATGTGCCCAATCTTTTGCAAGCTGATAGTTTTTCAAAAAGTCATCATGCGGGCCTTTTTTATGCTCTCCGTTTCCGTCTGAGTCGTTCCATCTTATATTAATCATTTAATACACCTCCAAAAAGAGAGACCAAAACTTTTTGAAAGGTTTTTTCGGGAAGATTAAAAGGAATTTCTTTTGCCGTAGAACGATTCACAACAAACTTTTCATCAAATGTAAGTCCTTTAAACTTATCAGGATATTGATCTTTTAACTTAAGAGCAAATTGTCTATTTTTTCGAATTATGTCTTTTTCTGCATTGCCTTGCATTTCGAGCTCGATTCGGTCATATTGCTTGCGAAGTTTTCCTGGGGAAAGAATGTTAGTTTTCCAAAATCCATCGTTATGAATCCATTCGATCATCTGTCTAAGCCTTTCGGGACAGCGCTTATCTATTCGCAGGATTTTATCGAAGTCTTGCTCCCAATTCTTGGTGTTGAGCTTGATGTCTGGTTTTAGCTTTTTAAGTTGCTCGATGAAAAAAGAACATAACGATACCGCATCATTAGATGCGGATGCGACGGAGTCGCAAGGTTCTTTTATATTTTTTATATTTATATCACTTGTATTTATCTGTACGAACTGTGGTTCGTTATGACACGAATTGTGGTTCGTTTGGGGGTGAACTGTAGTTCGCTTCGTATTAAATTTTTTAAAATCATTAGTAATCCATATATCTCGTTTAGTTTGAAAACCGCCTCTTTCGACTTCAACGTGTATATATTCAGCATCAACTAATTGTTTTAACCATTTTTGAATACATCGCGTTGTTACCTTCTGTTTATCGGCAAAATGCTGATTTGATGCCCAACATCTACCATCTTGAGAATACATAGAGATTCGGGCATAAAGATTTTTGGCTCCTTCATCTAAGTTTTCGTCATCAAGGATATAGCTTGGGATTATTGCATAGGATGATTTTTGAGGAATTGACATAGTGAATCCTTTTGTAAAGTAATTTCTTCTTGTTGCGAAATTAAATAGGAATTCACTAAACTGAAGATAAGAAACGTCAGTCTAGTGTCTTCTAAAACCCAAGGCCGCAAACCTTGGGTTCTTTCATTTATACACTTTGCAAGAGATAAATTCCAGCTATTCGAAGTGCTCGATAAAATCATACGAGTGGACTGAAATTTTTCTTTTACAAAATTCATAATATTCTTATGTTGCGATTGTCGTAGCATTCTAGTGTTGCGACTGTCATAGCAAGTTGTTATGCTGTGATAAAGCCACAGAATCCTTACTGTGGCGGTTGTCGTTCAAATGCTCCCACGTGTTTAGCGACAATCTTCTTGTTATAATCCTTTTAGTTGAAGTTTTTCCCCGGGTGTATGGCCCGGGGTTTTTTATTATAGGGCATAATTTAAGGCGTCATGTTCCTTTCTATTCGCGCAAATTGTTGCGCATCCGTTAGCGATTTCAATGCCCGTGGGACGTGCGATGGCAAGTGTTTGGTTGATCTCGGTGCTTGTCAAGTATCCAATCTTCTCAAGGCGTTTAACAAGGCTGTTTCCGGCGCAATATGTAGGATCTACGATAATGCTTACCCCTTTCAGATAGTAGCACATGAGGTCTATGAAGAAGTCTGCGAGGAGTTCGCTTTCTTTATCCAGAAGGTTAGCTATACAATATTCGCACAAGTGATCTTTTAAACAAGTCATGCCCATACTATGTTTTCCGGTTGATTTTTGAGTTTTTTTGTGAATTTGCTTGAGAAAAATCTTTGTCGGAGGCTATTGTCATCGAATCTCAGGTGATTATTGGTTTACTCATTTGGGGTTTTGATCTTGTCGGGCGGCATTCTGCGTGGGTGCCGCTCTTTTTTTATCTTGTATATTCTAAAAATCCTTTTACGTAAAAACAAAATGTGTACACTACGGGAATGAAATCCCACAAACAGCTTCTAAGAGAACTTATCGAGTCATGGCAATCTGAGGATGGCGGTGAAGTGAAAAAAGACGAAAATCCCCTTAATACTGTCGTAGCGGTGGCCATATTAATCATTATTCTCTTGAGTTTTGCGTTCTTCGTCCTGCTTTTTTTTTAGCATCCTTGATTTATGCAATTCTCTACACGTTACTTTCTTTTTGGTCAGCTCTTCAATACGTAGGGCAACAGATAGCGGAACATCCACCATTCCATTCATAATGCACCATAAGCTTCTGTAGGATATTCCTATACGGCCAGCGAATGCTCCATATTTCAAACCATAGTTGTCAAGATATTCTTTTAGTAACATTTTTAGCATCCTGATGTTGACATAAATTGTGATATTATCATAATATAAATACGACAAGACAATAACCCAAAAGACTGATAAAGTCAAAGTAAAGGAAAGTGTTTATGAATCTTTTAGAAAAAGCACAAGTTCAGTTAGAAGAGATCGAAGTCACTTTAGAGGCTATACAGAAGCAAGAGGTTAAGTCGCTTGATGAGATAATGGAATATGTTTCTCATTGCATACAAGAAGCATATAGCATGAGAAACAATTTAAAAGAGATTGAGAGCTATTTAGATCCTTACAATCCAGATGATTACGATTATGGCGTTGCGTCTTACAGATAACAAACAAAGGTCTTAAAAATTGGCAAACGGAGAAAGTTATGACAGCGTTAACAAAAGTAGAAAACATTAACACAAGTTTAACGATTGTAAACCAGGTAGCTAACAATCGTGCAATGGCAAAAAAGCTTATGGAAACTAAGCACTATCAAAAGATAGGTGAAGATGGGATTTTTGCAATATGCATGGCAGCACAAGCAAATGGCATTGACGAGAGAAATGCTCTTAATGGAGAGATGTATTATGTCCAAGGACGAGTAGGAATGTCAGCGGAGGCTATGAATAAATATATCCGCATGGCAGGACATAGCGTGTCTTTAGTGAAGTTGGATGACAATGGATGCACTATCCGAGGTAAGAGAAAAGATACCGGCGATATTGCGGAGATTACCTTCGGTGTTGAGGACATGAGAAGCGCAGGAAAGAACTATGACAAGAACCGTAAGGATATGTTTTTTGCTAGGGCTTTGTCTAGGCTCAAGCGGATACTTTTTCCTGATATCTTAACAAAGATATACGAGAAAGGAGAATGCGAAGAAATGGCTAAGGCGGATGCTGAATTGATTGAGGCGGAAACTGAATATGTAAAACAGCTTTACATTACCGATGATCAGGCGAGTGAATTATGCCATATCTTATCTGAATGTTCGGATGCGGTGAAGGAAGCTTTTCCAAAGATCTTGAAGACTACATTTAAAGTTTCTGATTTAGATCAGCTAAAGCCTGAGAAGTTTGATGAAGTTAAGCAGATGTTGATTGTTAGAAGAGATCATCATCAAAAAGAATTGGCTAAAAATCAAGATGTTGTTGTTGAGAAAGTGAATGAAGAAACCAGTGAGGTTGCAAATGCTGACTGAAGAAGATCTAATCTACAGAAAAACAAGGATAGGAGCCAGCGACGCTGGCGCTATTATGCATGAAAATAAATGGTGTACTCCCTTAAAACTCTGGAAACAGAAAAACAAATTGATTCCTCCCGATCCCGTCACCCCAAAGATGCAAAAAGGAATTGATTTTGAACCAGAAGCAAGAGATGCTTTTATCCAGTTAACAGGAATAAAGGTTAAACCCCGCAGGATCGAGCATCCGACGATTCCTTACATGTTTGCCACATATGACGGAATAACCGATTGCGAGGGCTGTCTTGTTGAAATTAAATCAGTTTCTTTTGATTCTTCGACTTTAGCTAAAGCAAAAAATAACGAAGTTGTTTCTATGCATTATGCACAGGTGCAACATCAAATTGAAGTTCCCAAAGTAAAACCTAAAGAATCTTACTACTGGGTCTACGATTACGACAATAAAAACGGGTTTTTGGTTGAAGTTAAACCCAATCGTGCATATATTGACGAGCTTTTGAAAAAGGAAGCCGAGTTCTATAAATGTTTGATGGATTGGATTGAGCCGGAATACACCATAAAAGATTACGAACAGAGGAACGATCCAGAATGGTTAGACTGTGCAGAACGATACCAGTCAGCAAAGAAATCCTTGAGTCTTTACGAAGAAGAAGTGGAAGGCTACCGAAAAAAGCTGATAGCTTTGAGTGGTGGATCAAATTCGATGGGGGGCGGTATCACGTTGTCGAAAGGTCTGCGAAAAGGCGCGATTCCATATGCGAGCATACCAGAAGTAAAAGCGCTTGATCTTGAAAAGCACAGGAAATCACCTACGGAATACTGGAGAGTGAGTTAATGACAATAACAACGCGTGGAACAATTCATCAACACATTACCTATTCAAATGATCATGTCGGCCATGTGGACTTTTGCATTACATTTAGATTTTCACCGACTCAGCTGCATGCCAATGTCCATGTGGTGCATAGGACTCATTTAGCAGGTAACATTATTCATCAAAGAAACATTGTAAATGAATATCATCAAATTCCACTTGGAACGAATCTGAAAAGCATTTGCAAAAACATTAAGATTAATGTAATTCCATCAGAAAATGGATTTGACTACATTTTTAAATGGGCGATTTACGCTAAGCAACGGCCTCAAGGATTAGTTGAGTGAAATTGATTAAGACTTCGCTACAGGCTTATCATCTTTGTTAAGCACATCTACAGTAATATGGATGTCAGTGTCCTTTTGGAGTGCTTCTTTTTCAATTTCTATTTTGATAGCATTATCAGTCTCAATATCATCTACGGCCTTGAAAAGCCCTGGCATAACTTCTGCACATCCTGTTAGTAGCATCAAGCTTAATGTGCTGAACCATTTCATGAATATACTTGCTTTGAAACTCATTATTTGTCCTTATGTTCTTCTAGCATTTGTATTACGGCATCTATAGCAGCATTTTTAGTGTTTTTGTCTTTGAGGTATTCTTCTTCAAAAAGTTCTACTAGATCTTCTACTAGACCTGCCGCTCTACGTATACCTTCGAACGATTTTTCTTTATTAAACAATTTAAAGATGGTGTCAAACATTATTTTGCCTTTTTCTTTGATTTAGGAATGTGAGCTCCTGATTTTCTTGCCTCCGATAAGGCTATTGCTACAGCTTGTTTTCTTGATGAAACAGGTTTTTCAGATTTGCCGGAATGAAGAGTACCATGTTTGTACTCTTCCATAACAGTCGCAACTTTGCTTTTAGGATCTTTGATATGTTTTCTTTTAGCTGCGCCAGCGCCTGGTTTATCAGGATGTTTCATCGCAGCTTTTGAATGATAATGTCTTTCCATCTTTATTATTCCTCAAAAATGGCCTTTAGACTATGCTAAGGCTATTTGATGGTCATTTGCTAATGTAAAATAGCTTTACATTTGAGTATTCAAAATATGACTTGATAGATTTAACCGAAAGGATTTTCCGTGGAAAATAATCAGACAGAGCAAAAAAACATAATACAATGGCAGCCACTCATTGAAATGATCGTTGTATTAGTGACAATATTAGGATCAACCATTCCCTTGTATATACACACAGATTCAAAAATAGACGCAATGCATGAAACCATTAAAGCCATAAATATGGAAATAAAAGATTTTCATACTAGACTTGCATTGCAAGATCAGGAATTCAAAATGCGCTTAAGCAATATCGAGGAAAGGAATAAGACTAAATGAATGCGAATACAATTATTTGCCTAATAGGATGTCTTTCAAACATTATAGGTCCTTTATTTGGCAAATATGAACATTGGCTAAGGTCTATTTCAGCAATTTGCTGGGGATATATTTTGGCAGAATTTACAAGAAAAGGATAAGAAATGAACATTGAAGACATGCCAAGAAATCTCCAATTCGTATTTATATCATTGCTTAGATCTGCAATCATCATTAAAGAAGAGGGGAAAGATAAAAAATTCTTTATTAATTTTGCTTCTGAAATATGGGAAAAAATGAATCTTAATGATATTGAAGATTTAAAAAATATACTTAGCGAATACCTGAAAGCTGACATAGAAAAAATGATGAAGGAAATGAATAAGAAATGAGAGAACAGATAACTGTAAAAGAAATAAAGCCTACGCAAGACTATTCTACTTTAACCATATCTTTAAATATGGATTATTATAGAGATGAATTCAGAAAAGTATTTGAAAAATGGCAACAAGATATTCAATTGGGATTGAGATTAACGAAACAAAATGAATTGTTTGATGATCTTATCAGAGTTTTAGAAGATGACAATGAAGTGAAATGAACTTTCTTTATATGAGCACACCACGAAAGTTTAGGATATTCAAATGTCCTAAATGCCAAGGAATAATCTTGAAAAGGAAAAAAGATATAGAATGGTTTGTTGGAAGCGGCGCTTCATTGCCTTGTAAGAAGTGCGGAAATAATCATGTTTTTGAGAAGAAGGATTAAAGAAATGAATATAGACATTGACGATGACCAAAAAAAAATTTTACTTGAAACACTTGCAAAGGCTCTTGCCGTTTCTTACTTGCAGGGAAAAGATAATAGCAAAATTGAAAAGTTAATCCAAATAATTGCCTCAGCTTTGGAAAAAGAAGGTAAAATGCATATTTTTGAAAGCGTGTTTCAGGAATTTAAATAAGAAATCAATGCGGTTCTGAAGGATATATTAAAGAAATGATTATATCAATAAAAGATTATATAGTTTACTGCTTAATAAATTTAAGTTATTCACATTATATTGTAGGGGTATAAACTAATTTATTCACTCAACATAATGAATACTATCAGACGTTAAAAACATGAAACAAAATCTTGAAAAATCCATAAAAAATAGAATCACAATCACTGAATATGAATATGGAGTCATTATCAATTATCCAATTTGCTTAACATGGCTGTGCGAATTAGTAAAAATGATAGATGACAGATCAGATTACGATATCGTCGACGGTCTTATTTCAGAGTATTACAATGGCATGTGTATAACCTCCAAAGAAAACTCTATGAAATGGCGTAAGGAATTGGGTATTGAATGAACTTTGAATAAAGGTAGCTTTCAAATTCGCTAAAAAATTACACGAAGGAGAAGAAAATGAACCCAGAAAACAAGTGGCTGGAAAAAGAGATAGCAAATCTAAAGTACGACATGAGAGTGACAAGAAGGCGAAGGGCTGATCCACGTGATGATATGAGAAAGTGCATCGTTATATTATTTCTATTGCTTCCTCTTCTTTTCTTAGCTTCAAAAACACATGCTGAGGATATTTTACCGCCAAGTTATGACATTTGTGCAAATGACAGGATATACATCAATTCAGAAGAGCTAGATTGCAATGAAGCTGTGTTTATGTTCCATATTGGTGAAAATATCTGGCTTAAGACAATTGCTTTGCATAGAGATGAGACTGGTTTGTATACGTTCGAGAGTGAAATAGAAACAGAAGGTCTAAAAACAGAATATCAGAAAATGTGGAAATGTCCCTATTGCCATCGCTATTGGCCTATAGGTAAAGCATGCCAAAATCCCGATTGTCCATCTAAATACAAAAGAAGAATAGGTTGAAAATTATGAAGCAAATTTTGATTTTATTAGGTGTTTTCATGCCAGTCTTTGGTTTTGCAGATCTCAAGCAATACTTAAAGGATAGGATCGATGAGACAGGAAAAGAAATGACAAAGTATCTAGTCGATGATGATTATATGGAAAATCCTCATTGGATTTATCTCTCAGGTGTGAATGATACCTATTACGAGATATTATATCATCTCTCAAGAGATTAAACATATTCCGTAACAATCACGATTCCAGCAGCACCCGCGTTTCCTGCTACAGCGGAAGCAGATGTTGACAACGCTTTTCCTGCTCCTCCCGCTCCTGAGTTAGCAGCTCCGCTAGCTGTGCTTGCTCCTCCGAAAGGAGCTGCGCCTCCTTGGCCAAACATTGCAACTGTTCCTGTGCCTGCTGTCCATGAATAAAGAGAATTTCCACCGAAATTTCCTACAATATTAACATCTCCACCAGTAGCAGAACCACCAGCCGATCCGTTTACTGTATTTCCAACAGATGCGCCAGCACCTCCACCACCCGTTCCACCGCCTGCTGTCAATAAAGCACCGAAAGTAGTATTGCCACCATTTCCACCATTTACAGCTCCAGCCGATCCAGGCGTTCCAGCAGTTCCAATTGTCACGGTTTGAGAAGTTCCTATAGTTGCCGCCGTAAATGTTTTACGAACGTAGCCGCCAGCACCTCCACCGGCTGATGCTGCGACAGTAGATGCTCCTGTAGCTGCACATCCTCCACCAGCACCACCACCTCCGATTGATTCAACGATGCAATATTTCATTCCGGCCGTTGGCGTATAGGTTCCGCTGCTTGTAAATACTTGTGCAACAACTTTTTGAAATGAAGTACCAGGTAGAATTGTTTGAGTGGTGGTATTAATTGTGCTCGATGATCCTGTAAATGCCAATTCGGAATATTGAAGTGTTCCGGCCCCTGTAATTGCATTAGTATTAGAACTTGATATTGCAGATAATGCAATAGTAACTGTCGCACCTGCTCCAACAGAAAGACCGCTGCTTGTATTAGCAGCAATATTTGAATTGTTTATGCTATGATCTCCTGCAATTGCAGTGGAATTAGCAATTAATGCGCCAACAAAATTGGCATTATTCAATGTAAAATAACCAGTACTAGAAGTTGTAATTGAATTAATGAAATTAACATCATATAAACTAAGGCTTCCTGAACCACTTACCGTAGATGCTGTTGTGCTTAATCCATCATTTTCATATATACCGCCCCATATCTTTATCGCACCTGCTCCACTGTGCGCAAAATAAGCTATTAATGTTGTATTGATGTTACCGCGACAGTTTAAAAGCTCTATTTTCGAAGATCCTGATGAACTAGTAAAAGAAACAGCCGTGTTGTTATCTGCCATGATAAAACATGACGTAAGCTCCACATCTGTTGCACTGCTTCCACTTACAACCAAACAAAAATCTGAGTTTGTTTTGAGACAAATACCGGAAAGTGCGCATGTACCCGCAAAAGTCGCCGTTGCCTTACCAAGAATAATAACATTTGGAGAATTTCCGAAAGCTACATCTGCATCGCAAGGATAAGCTGATAAATTGACGCCTGCTTTTAGAGTGAGGTTCTCGGTATATGTATTTGGCATGATGAAGATCGTGTCGCCACTAGATGCACTCGTCAATGCTGCTGCTATTGATGTATGAGTACCCAATCCAGCGGTTTTATTAACAATCCATTTTGCCGTTGCAAAATTATTATCACCAGTAGTAAAAACTGTAGCCATGAGTTACCTTAAGTTAAGTTCCAACCGCCGACAGCATATTGAGCCATCCATACAGTACCCGTAGATTTATAGACCAATTGAATCGCATCCCCGCGTTGTGTATTTACTGCGGTTCCCGCTGCTGCCGTGACAGTAGTTCCTAGACGAATCGTCTGTCCTGTATTAGCAGTGATTGTTAAATTGCTTGCTGTATCAACTGAGAAATCAATGGTATCTCCTTCAGCAGGAGAAGCTGGCAATGTAGCGGTTGCTGCTGCTGTAATGAAATAACCATTATTTTTAGCTGCATTAAAAGCACCCGATGTTTCAGACCATGTAAACCCTGAGCTTGTAAGAGAAACAAAACCATTGGCATCTACAGTAAAGTTAGCGCTATTGAAAGCTGCAAGGCCTATCTTAGTAGCATCAGTTGATGCAATAGCCTGAGAAATTTGAACCTGAGTCGTTAATGAATTGGCAGCTGTTGCAACTGTTCTAACAGGATTTGTTCCAGCAGCAACAGTTCCACCTAGGATACTGATATTTCCACTTGCATCTGCGACAGTTGGGTCAGTTCCAGCACCACTTGTTGCATTAGGATGAACTCCTAAGATACCAGAATTTGTCGTAGAACCCTTAAGATTGACAAAACCATTGGCATCTACGGTAAATTGAGCACTTGAAAAATTGCTCAAACCTACTTTCGTTGCATCTGTCGCCGCTAGTGCTTGTGATCTCTACTT